>Ga0315907_10005410_pt1 | contig 13943 bp, 9 predicted proteins | sample LakEriMetagenome_3_FD_203525 | JGI IMG/M metagenome (GOLD analysis project Ga0315907, IMG submission 203525) | Freshwater fungal communities from buoy surface, Lake Erie, Ohio, United States - Buoy 12 MA123 | ecosystem: Environmental > Aquatic > Freshwater > Lake > Lake biofilm | place: USA...
CCCAGGCGAGTTCCCCTTCCACGCGCCCCAGTTCGCGGCCATCGCGGCCGACGATGATCGTCGTCGGCAGGCCGCGGGGACGGAAGGCCTTCATCGCCTCGCTGGGCGGGTCGAGATAGATCGCGAGGTTGGCGAGCCCCAGCCGCTCGAAGAACGGCCCCACCTGGGCCATGCCCCCGCGGTCGAGCGAGAGCGCCACGATCTCCGCGTCCGGACCGCCGACGAGCGCCTGGAGGCGGTCGAGGGCCGGCATCTCCCGCACGCAGGGCGCGCACCACGTCGCCCACAGGTTCAGCACCACGACCTTGCCCCTCATGTCCGTGAGGCGCACCGGCTGGCCCTCCCGGTCGGTGAAGGCGAGATCGGGGGCCGGCGGCGTCCCCGGCGTCGCGACGAAGCGGCCGAGCTGGCCCGGCGCCGCCGCCGCGGGCGTCAGCTCGAACCACGCCGCGATGAGCCGCGGCGCGATCACGGCGCCCAGCCCGACCGTCGCGAGGAGGATGAGGATTGCGGCGACCGCCACCACACGCATATTCATTGGCTCACGCCCTTCCCGACCCTTTGGATGCGAACCCGCGCCGATGAGCGCCAACCCGAAGACACCCGCCGCCGACGCCCCCGCGACCAACGCGCTCTGGGGCGGCCGCTTCGCCGGCGGCCCCGCCGCCATCATGGCACGGATCAACGCCTCGATCGGCTTCGACCAGACGCTCTGGCGACAGGACATCGCCGGATCGAAGGCGCATGCGGCAATGCTGGCCGCCCGCGGCATCATCGCCGAGGCCGACGCCGCGCGGATCGCGGAGGGCCTCGACCGCGTCGCGGAAGAGATCGATCAGGGACGCTTCGTGTTCAAGACCGAGCACGAGGACATCCACATGAACGTGGAGGCGCGGCTGGCCGAGATCATCGGCGAGCCCGCCGGCCGGCTGCACACCGCGCGCTCGCGCAACGACCAGGTCGCGACCGACGTGCGGCTGTGGGTGCGCGACGCGCTGGACCGGCTGGACGCGGGCCTCGCGGCGCTCCAGGCCGCGCTGATCGACAAGGCCGAGGCGAACGCCGACGCCGTGATGCCCGGCTTCACCCACCTCCAGCCGGCCCAGCCCGTCACCTTCGGCCACCATCTGCTGGCCTATGTGGAGATGTTCGGGCGCGACCGGTCGCGGATCCGCGACGCTCGGTCGCGGCTGAACGAATGCCCGCTGGGGTCGGCGGCGCTCGCCGGCACCTCCTTCCCGCTCGACCGGCACATGACGGCGGCCGCGCTCGGCTTCGACCGGCCCTGCGCCAATTCGCTCGACGGCGTGTCCGACCGCGACTTCGCGCTGGAGTACCTCGCCGTCGGCTCGATCCTGGCGATGCACCTGTCGCGCTTCGCCGAGGAGATCGTGATCTGGACGACGGACCAGTTCCGCTTCGTCCGGCTGACCGACGCCTTCACCACCGGCAGCTCGATCATGCCGCAGAAGCGCAACCCCGACGCGGCCGAACTCGTCCGCGGCAAGGCGGGGCGCGTGATCGGCGCGCTGACCGGCCTGCTCGTCATGATGAAGGGCCTCCCGCTCACCTACGCCAAGGACATGCAGGAGGACAAGGAGCCGGTGTTCGACGCGGACGACACGCTGGCGCTCTGCGTCGCGGCGACGACCGGCATGGTCCTCGACATGGCGCCCGACCGGGATGCCATGCGCCGCGCGTGCGGTGGCGGGTTCCTGACCGCGACCGACCTCGCGGACTGGTGCGTGCGGGTCCTCAACGTCCCCTTCCGACAGGCCCACCACATCACCGGCCGCATCGTCCGCGCGGCGGAGGAGAAGGGCGTGGCGCTCTGGGACCTGGCCCTCGCCGACATGCGGGCGGTGGAGCCGCGGATCACCGACGACGTCTTTACGGTCCTGACCGTCGAGGCCTCGGTCGCCAGCCGAACCAGCTTCGGCGGGACCGCGCCCTCACGGGTGCGCGAGGCCTGTGCCGCGGCGCGGGCCCGGTTCCTGTGACCCGCTCCCTCGTCGTCCTGGCGGCGGCCCTCGCCCTGCTGTCGGCCTGCGGCAAGAAGCCGGCCGAGATCGACGCGCCGACGGGGTCCGACCCCCGGCTCTTCCCCCGTTCCTATCCCGTCCCCAACCCCGGCCGGGATCCGCTCCTGCGCGATCCGCCGGTCCAGCCCGGCGAGCGCCCGAGGTCATGAGCTTCACCTACCGCATGGGCGTGCTGCACGCCGACGACGTGGCGCTGCCGGCGATCGCCGAGGCGGTCGGCACGCCCTTCTACTGCTATTCGGCGACGCTGATCGCCCACCGCTACCGGGCGTTCGCGCAGGCGCTGGCCGACCTGTCGCCGACGATCTGCTTCGCGCTGAAGGCGAACGGGAACCAGGCCGTCGTCCGCACCCTCGCCGACCTCGGCGCCGGCGCCGACGTGGTGTCGGAGGGCGAGCTGTTCCGCGCGATCGCAGCGGGCGTGCCGCCCTCGCGCATCGTGTTCTCCGGCGTCGGCAAGACGAAGGCCGAGATCCGCACGGCGCTCGAACACGGCATCTGGCAGCTCAACGCCGAGAGCCTGCCCGAGCTCGACGCCCTGTCGGAGGTCGCGACCGCGCTCGGCCGGACGGCGCAGATCGTGCTGCGCGTCAACCCGGACGTGGACGCGAAGACGCACGCCAAGATCTCGACGGGCAAGAAGGAGAACAAGTTCGGGATCGACTGGGATCACGTGCGCGACGCCTACGCGCGCGCCGCCGCCCTGCCCGGGGTCGAGCCGCTGGGCCTCGCGGTCCACATCGGCTCGCAGCTGAACGACCTCGCCCCCTTCCGGGCGGCCTTCACCAAGCTGGCGGAGATGGTCGCCGCTCTCCGGGCCGACGGGCACACCGTCTCGCGCCTCGATCTCGGCGGCGGCCTCGGCGTCTCCTACCGCGGCGACGCGCCGCCGGACCTCGCCGGCTATGCCCGGATCGTGCGGGAGACCGTCGGCGGCCTCGGCTGCCACCTCGCCTTCGAGCCCGGACGGTGGATGGTGGCGGACGCGGGTGTCCTCGTGGCGCGGACGACCTATGTCAAGGACGGGACCACCCGCCGGTTCCTGATCCTCGACGCGGCGATGAACGACCTGATCCGCCCCGCACTCTACGAAGCCTGGCACGAGATCCGCCCGGTGCGGGAGCCCGCCGCGGACGCCACCATCGCGCCCGTCGACGTGGTGGGACCCGTGTGCGAGACTGGCGACACCTTCGCCGTGGGGCGTCCCATGCCCCCGGTCGAGGCCGGAGACCTCGTGGCGTTCATGAACGCGGGTGCCTACGGCGCCGTCATGGCGTCGACCTACAACGCCCGGCCGCTTCTGGCCGAGGTGATGGTGCGGGCCGAGCGGTTCGCCGTCGTCCGCCCGCGCCAGACCATCGCCGAGATGATCGCGGCCGACCGGCTGCCCCCCTGGATCGAGGCCCCGGCGGCGCCGGGCGCCGACTGACACGAGGATGCGACCATGAGCGACGGCCGCACGCGGCGGATGCCGGACCAGACCGCAGGACGGGACCCCGCGGGTCTCCGGCTCGGCCTCGCGCGGGCGACGCTCGTGTGGGAGGCGCTCTGGCCGGGGCTGTGGCCGGCCGCGATGGTCGCCGGCCTGTTCCTCGCGCTCGCACTGTTCAACGTGCTCCCGATGCTGCCCGGGTGGGGCCACGGCCTCGTGCTGGCGGCCCTCGCGATCGGCTTCGCGGCGGCGCTCTGGTTGGGCCTCCGCCGGGTCCGCCTGCCCGACGTGACGGCGGCGCGGCGCCGGCTCGAGCGTGACAGCGCGCTGGCCCACCGCCCGCTCGAGACGGTGGTCGACCGCCTGCCGCCCGGCACCGACCCGACGCTGGCCGCGGTCTGGCGCATCCACCAGGAGCGCGCCCGCGCCCAGCTCGACCGGCTGCGGCTGAAGGGCCCGCACCCGAACGTCGCCCGGCGCGATCCGTTCGCGCTCCGCGCCGCCCTCGTCCTCCTCCTCTTCATCGGCGCGGTCGGCAGCCGCGGCGACTGGTGGGACCGGATCCACGCGGCCGTCACGCCCGACCTCATGGGCCGGATCGCCGCCGCCCCGCCGCATCTGGACCTCTGGCTCAACCCGCCGGAGTACACGCGCCTGCCCCCGCAGCTGCTGCGCACCGTGGCGGACGGGGCGGAGGCGCCGACCGTGTCGGTACCCTCCGGCAGCGCGCTCCTCGCGCGGGTCACCGGCGGCTCCGCCGTCCCGGACCTGACCGCCAACGGCGCCAAGGCGCCGTTCAAGCGTGTCGATTCCGCCAGCTTCCAGGCCGAGGCGACCATCACGTCGGGCGACCGCGTGACCGTCGGCCAGGGCCCGCGGACGCTCGGCAGCTGGCCCGTCACCGTGGTGCCCGACGCGCCGCCGACCATCGCGCTGGCCCAGGAGGCGAAGCGCACCGAGCGCGGCACGCTCCAGATCGACTATCAGGCGGCCGACGACTACGGGCTCGTGTCGGTGACCGGGACGATCCGGCTCCAGGATCCGGGCGGCGCCATCGACCCGAGCCCGGTCGAGCTTCCGCTGGCGCTCCCCGGCGTCCAGCCGCGGGAGGCGAGGCATTCCAGCCTCAACGACCTGACCGCCCACGTCTGGGCAGGCCTGCCCGTGACGCTGACGCTCACCGCGCGCGACGGCGCCGGGCAGACCGGCGACAGCGAGCCGGCGGCCTTCGTCCTGCCCGAGCGGACGTTCAACCATCCGGTGGCCCGCGCCATCATCGCCCAGCGCAAGGAACTCACCCGCGGCGGCAACGCGGTGCGGGAGGAGGTAGCCCGCGCCCTCGCCGGCATCAGCGCCCGGCCGTGGACCTTCTTCGAGGATTCGGTCGTCTTCCTCGGCCTTCGCGCGACGGTGGCGCGGCTCTTCCTCGACCGCAGCAACGAGGGCATCACGAGTGCGCAGGCCCTGCTCTGGGACCTCGCGCTGCGGATCGAGGAGGGGCGCCTCTCGACGGTCGAACGCGACCTGCGCGCGGCCCAGCAGGCGCTGGCCGACGCGCTGGACCGCAACGCGTCGGACGAGGAGATCCGGCAGCTGATGGACCAGCTGCAGCAGGCGATGGACCGGTTCATGCAGGCGCTGCAGCAGGAGCTGCGGGACATGCTCGCCCGCGGCGAGCAGCTGCCCACCATGCCGTTCGACCCGAACGCGCAGGTCTTCGACCCGCAGCAGATGCAGCAGATGATGGACCAGATGCGCCGGATGAGCGAAGCAGGTGCGCGCGACGCCGCGCGCCAGATGCTCTCCCAGCTCCAGCGCATGATGGAGAACATGCGCCTCGGCCAGATGGGCCAGATGGACCAGCAGCGCATGAGCGAGGGCAACCAGCTCATGCAGGACATGCAGCGCCTGATCCAGGAGCAGCAGCGGCTGATGGACCAGACCTTCCGCCAGTCCCAGCAGGGCCAGCGCGGGCAGCAGGGCCAGCAGCAGCAGGGGCAGCAGCAGCAGGGGCAGCGCGGACAGCAGGGACAACAGGGTCAGCAGGGCCAGCAGGGCGAAGGCGACATGGCGGCGATGCAGGAGCAGCTGCGCCGCCAGCTGGGCGAGATGATGCGCCGCATGAGCGAGATGAACGGCGGCGAGATCCCGCAGGCGCTCCAGCGCGCCGAGAGGGCCATGCGCGGCGCCGAACAGTCGCTCCAGGGCGGCCAGCCGGGTCAGGCGGTGCCGCAGCAGGGCAACGCCATCGACGAGTTGCAGCAGGGGCTGCAGAACTTCGCCGAGCAGATGGGCCAACAGATGATGGGTCAGCAGCAGGGCGACCAGAACGGGCAGCAGAGCGGCCCGAACAACGGCCCGCCGCAGATCCAGCCGTTCCGTCCCAACGCCCGCCAGAACCGCGACCCGCTCGGCCGGCAGATCCCCGGCCAGGGGCAGTTCGACACCGAGAACGTCCGGATCCCGGAGGAGGCGGAACTCCAGCGCGCGCGGGAAATCCTCGACGAGCTGCGCCGCCGGTCGGGCGACCTCGGCCGCCCGCAGATCGAGCGCGACTACATCGAGCGCCTGCTGCGCCGCTTCGGCCCCTGAGCCGTCGCCTCAGGGCGGCCAGTCGATCGGCTGGAGCCGCCCGAGGCGCACGGGACCGAGCGTGACCCAACGGTCCTGGATGGTCAGGCCGGCGACGATCTCGGGCCGCTGGCCCGGGTTCGGGTTGGCCGCCGCCATCAGGTTCAGCACGGTACGCGCCATCGCCACGTTCTCGCGCAGGAAGCCGGCGGCGGCGAAGGCCTCCAGCGCCTCATTGAAACCGGCGACGCGGCCGGTGATCTGCGCGATCGGCTGCAGCGCACCGTCCAGCGCCACCCAGCCCTCCGCGTTCACGGCCAGCGGGCCCCACGCGAACTGCCCGCGCTCCACCAGCACGCGCCCGCCCCCCTGGGTCCAGCCGGCGAGCGAGGGCGTGTCGATCCGCGACGGCACCGGCGGCGGCGCGCGGAACCGGACCGAGGCGAGGCTCGCCTTGCGGCCGAGCGGCAGGCGCGCCGCCATCGGCAGGTCCAGGTCGGACAGGGTGACGCCGCCGCGGAACCCGCCGTCCTCGGTCCGCAGGAGGTCGAGGTCGGTGCGCGCGATCGTCGCGGTCGACGTGGCCCCCCGCGCCCGCGCCACCACGTCGGGGATGGTGATGTCGGCGGACCGGATCTGTCCGTCGATGCCGAACGACAGCGACCCGTCCGCCCGGGGTGCCGTGACGTCCAGCATCACGTCGGCCGGGATGACGGCGGTGAACGGCGACGGGATGGACACCTCGAGGTCGAGCACGGACCAGGGCCGCGCGGCGACGGCGATCGACGGGGCAGCGACCGAGAGGCCGCCGCGTCGGACGATCGAGAAATCCGTCGCGGTCACCCGGAGCCGGAGGGGGAACCCGCCGACCGACAGGTCGGCGAAGGAGACCTGCGATCCGGCCGCACGCTCGCGCGCGGCCCAGACGGCGACCTCCTCCCGCGCGGTCCGCGCGGCGATCCACCACCAGCCGGAATAGGCGACGACAGCGGCCACGACGAGGACGGCGGCGACGAGCGGCAGGCGGAAACGACGCATGAACACCCGCGGCGTCAGGGAACGGAACCGCGCCCCACCCTCAGCCGCAGCGGGAATAGCCGCAGCCGGGGCAGTACGCGCATCCTTCCTGTACGACCAGCCCGGCCTCGCCGCAACGGGGACATTGCCGGGGCCGCTCCTGCGGCTCCGCCCCGATCGATCGCGCGGCGGCCGGCGGCCCCCCTTCGGGAACCGGACGGACGATGAAACCGATCTCGATCAGGTGGCGCTCGATCACCTCGCCGATCGCGGCGAGCAGCGACGGGACGTAGCGGCCGCCGACCCATTGGCCCCCGCGCGGATCGAAGACGGCCTTCAACTCCTCGACCACGAAGGAGACGTCGCCACCGCGGCGGAACACCGCGCTGATCATGCGGGTGAGCGCCACGGTCCAGGCGTAGTGCTCCATGTTCTTGGAATTCACGAACACCTCGAACGGCCGTCGGCGCCCGTCCTGGATCACGTCGTTGATCGTGATGTAGAGGGCGTGGGCGCTGTCGGGCCAGCGGACCTTGTAGGTGCGCCCGGGCAGCGCGTCGGGCCTGTCCAGCGGCTGCGTCATCCAGACCACCTCCCCGCCTCCCTCCCGCCGCTCGGCCACTGGTTCCGGCGCCAGGGTCTGTGCGGGTGCCGCCGGCGGATCGGCGGTGAGGACCGAACCGGTGATCGCGTTCGGGCGGTAGGTCGTGCAGCCCTTGCAGCCCAGCGCATAGGCCTCGCGGTAGACGTCGCAGAAATCCTCGAAGGGCAGGTCCTCGGGGACGTTGATGGTCTTGGAGATCGAGCTGTCGACGTACTTCTGCGCCTCCGCCTGCATCACGAGGTGGTCGTGCGGCGCGAGCCCGGCGACGTCGACGAAGAAGTCCGGGACCGGCGCGCCCGGACCGTGCCGCTCCTGCCAGAGGCGCCAGGCATGGTCGGCCACCGTCTCGGACCGCTTCGACCCGTCAGGCTGGAGCACGGTGCGCGTGTAGGAGCACGCGAAGATCGGCTCGATGCCGGAGGAGACGTTGTCGGCGAGCAGCGAGATCGTCCCGGTCGGGGCGATGGAGGTGACGAGCGCGTTGCGGATGCCGTGCCGCGCGATCGCGTCGCGGACGTCCGCGTCGAGGGTCGAGACGGTGCGCCCGGCCAGATAGGCGTCGCGGTCGAACAGCGGAAAGGCGCCCTTCTCCTGCGCGAGATCGACGGAGGCGAGATAGGCGTGCCGACGGATGGCGGCAAGCCAGCGGCCGGTGAGCGCCACCGCCTCGGGCGAGCCGTAGCGCACCCGGCACATCGCCAGCGCGTCGGCGAGGCCGGTGACGCCGAGACCGATCCGCCGCTTGGCCCGCGCCTCGGCCGCCTGGGCGGGAAGCGGGAAGTTCGACACGTCGGTGACGTTGTCCAGCATGCGCACGGCGACGGGCACGAGATCGGCCAGCGCATCCATGTCGAGCCGGGCCCCCTCGCCGAAGGGATCGGACACGAGTGCCGCAAGGTTGACCGAGCCGAGGAGGCAGGCACCGTAGGGCGGAAGCGGCTGCTCCCCGCAGGGATTGGTCGCGGCGATCGTCTCGCAATAGGCGAGGTTGTTCGCGGCGTTGATCCGGTCGATGAAGATCACGCCCGGCTCGGCGTAGGCGTAGGTCGCGCGCATGACGCGGTCCCAGAGGTCGCGGGCCCGGATCGTGCGATGGACGCGGCCGGCGAAGACGAGCGGCCACGGCCCGTCGGCCTCCACCGCGGCCATGAACGGGTCGGTGACGAGGACCGAGAGATTGAAGTTGCGCAGCCGCCCGGGCTCGCGCTTGGCCTCGACGAAGGCCTCGATGTCGGGATGGTCGCAGCGCAGCGTGGCCATCATGGCGCCCCGGCGGGAGCCGGCGCTCATGATGGTGCGGCACATGGCGTCCCACACGTCCATGAACGAGACGGGCCCCGAGGCGTCGGCCCCGACGCCGACGACGGGCGCCCCCTTGGGCCGCAGGGTCGAGAAATCGTAGCCGATCCCCCCGCCCTGCTGCATCGTCAGCGCCGCTTCGCGCAGGCCGGCGAAGATGCCGCCCATGTCGTCGGGCACGGTGCCCATGACGAAGCAGTTGAAGAGGGTGACGGACCGGTCGGTGCCCGCCCCGGCGAGGATACGGCCCGCCGGCAGGAACCGGAACCCCTCCAGCGCCCGCAGGAACCGCCGCTCCCACGTCGCCGGATCGCGCTCCGGCGCCGCGAGCGCCCGGGCCACGCGGCGCCAGCTGTCGGCGACGGTCGTGTCGACCGGCGTTCCGTCCGCCACCTTGAGCCGGTACTTCATGTCCCAGACCTGGCGCGCGATCGGCGCCCGGAAGGGGTCGTTCCGGCCGATGACCGGATCGATCGCGGCGATGTCGGCGCCCATCGTCAGACCTCTTTCCCCACGACCCGTCGGAGCGCCATGTTCGTTCCTGTTTTGTTCGTTGTCAACCGCGGATCGAAATCGGGCCCTTGGCCCGATCCATCCCCTCATTCCACACCGTTATCCACACTAGATGGGCTTGACGCGGTGCGGGGAGCGGTCTTCCGCGGCACCTCGAACGACGCGGGTCTGGGCGTCGGCGGCCCGCCGGCCTCGGCGACGAGGCGATCGGTCGCGGTCTCCAGCCGGTCGACGAGGGTGCGGACGAACGTTTCCCGGTCGAGGCCGGGCGGGATGGGGGGAAGCACCTCCACCACGATCGTGCCCGCCCGCTTGCGGAAGCTCCGCCGTGCCCAGTACATGCCGGAGTTGAGGGCGATCGGCACTACCGGGAGGTTCAGCGTCTCGTAGAGGACGGAGATGCCGGCCCGGTAGGGGATCCAGGTTCCGGGCGCCGTGCGCGTGCCCTGCGGGTAGATGACGATCGGCCGCCCCTCCGCCACCACGGCCCGCGCCCCGGCGAGGAGCGACTGGATGGCGCGGCCCTTGCCGCCGCGGTCGATGGGGATCATCCGCACCTTGCGCAGGAACCAGCCCCAGAGGGGAATGAACCCCAGTTCGCGCTTGTAGACGATGGCCGGGTCGTCGAAGAGGGCATGGAGCTTCATCGTCTCCCACGCCGACTGGTGCTTCTGGGCGACGATGCAGGGTCCCGCGGGCAGGTTCTCCGCACCGCGCAGTTCCCAGCGGAGGTCGGCGAAGACCCGTTCGATCACCGTGACCGACCGCAGGTACCAGCGGACGGCGGGCAACATCCACCGCTTTGGCAGCAGCAACATCCAGCTGAGCAGCACGCAGAACAGCGCTGTCCAGCCGTAGAAGACGACGTTGAAGGCGATCGAGCGGAGAAAGGGCATCATCGGTCCGGATCTGGCGCCCGTGCGCGCGCGCCGCTTATAGCCGCCGGGGCCGCCGCCGCGCCAGCCGGCGACGCCACTCGGCGCGCCGTCGGCTCACTTCTCGGTCAGATCGGTGACGCCGTTCCAGCCCGGCGGCTTGGGCACGTTGGCGAACGCCTTCGCCCGCTTGAGGAAGGCCGCCGCGGCCCCGTCGGCGTGGGCGGTCGTCTTGAACCGCTCGATCGCGACCGTGAACTGGCCCGCCCGCCACGCAGAGAGCGCCAGCGCATAGACCTGCCGGATGGTCGAGTCCTTGGGATCGGCCAGCTCGCCCGCCGAGACGGGCGTGAAGAGGCTGACCGGTGCGGAGCGGCCGACGACGCGCACCGTATCGAGCTCGCGGAACGCCACCTCGCCGTTGCAGAGCTTGAAGGTGTCCTCGCTCACGAGGACCTGGGTGCCGTAGCCCTTGTTGGCGCCCTCGAGCCGCGAGGCGAGGTTCACCGCGTCGCCGATGACGGTGTAGTTGAAGCGGCGCGCGGAGCCGATGTTGCCGATCAGAACCGGGCCGGAGTTGATGCCGACCCGGCACTTCGGCGTGCCCAGCGCCCCGCCGGCCAGCGGACCGTTGGGGTCGGCGAGCAGCGCCTTCATCTTCAACGCGGCCTTCACCGCGCTGGTCGCGTGGTCGGGATCGTCGAGCGGCGCGCCGAAGACGGCGAGGATGGCGTCGCCGATGAACTTATCGACGAACCCGCCATGCTCCTCGATGATGTCGGTCATCGCGCCGAAGTAGTCGTTGAGCCAAGCGACGAGCACGTCCGGCTCCACGCCCTCCGAGATCTTGGTGAAGGAGGCGAGGTCGGAGAAGAGGATGCTCACCGTCCGCGTCTCGCCGCCGAGCGCGGGCATGGTGCCCGTCTCGGCCATCTTGTCGACCAGCGCCTGCGGCAGGTAGAGCGAGAAGGCCTTCTGGATCTTGCGCCGGTCGCGGTCGCCGAAGGAGATGCGGAACAGCAGGATCAGCAGGTAGGCGACCGCCACCGCGACGAGGGCCTGCATGAAGGGCAGCACGAGCCCGTCGCCGAAGGCGACCGTCGACCCCACGATCCACGCCGCCGCAAGGCCGAGGGCCGCGGCGAGCGAGGGGCCGGGCGACAAGGCGAGGGCCGCCACGACGACCAGTGCTGCGAGCCCGGCCGTGATCGCGAGGCCCATCGCCTCGGGCAGGAGGCGCAGCGCCGTTCCGTGGACGATGTTGTTGATCGCGGTCGCGTGGATGAAGACGCCCGAGATCTGGTCGCGCGTGATGGCTGCCTCGTAGACCTCGGACATGACCGGAAGTTCGCAGCGCGGCGGCAGGTTCTCGCCCTCGGGCGAGGTCGCGAACCGCTTGGAGGTGAACTTCCGGTCCTCGAGATCGGTCACGACCGCGAGGATGACGACCTTGTCCTTGAAGTGGCGCTCGAAATAGGCGTCGTCGCCCTTCTGCGCGCAGGCGTGGAGATCAGCCAGAGAATAGACCGGTACGGACCCGGGCCGGGTGTCGAAGTTCAGCAGGACGTTGCCCTTGCCGTCGGTGATGATCGGCCGGTCGCCGAGCTTCGGGTTCCCGCCCTGCGCCTCGAACGGATCGACGCCCAGCGCCCGCGCGGCGAGTTCCACCGAGAAGGAGGGCTCCAGCTGTCCGCCGCTGTCCTGCTCGAAGCCGAGCGGGATGCGCCGGATGACGCCGTCGGCGTCCTCATAGGCGTTGAGCGAGCGCATGTTGGTGCGACCGCCGATGACCGTCTGCTGTCCCTGGTGCGGGAACAGCGGCTGGCCCATGTGCTGGACGTAACCGAGGACGATCTTGCCCTGCTGGCGGCCGCCGCGCAGCAGGGTGAGGCGGAACGGCCGCTCGTAGTTCGCCAGCGGCCGATCGCCGTCGCGCGAGAACTCCTCGATCGACGTCGGGTACACGATGTCGAAGCCGATGACCGCGGTCCCGTTTGCCAGCATCTTGTCGAAGACGACGGCCATCTGCGGCGTCCACATCACGTTGGGGATGCCGCTGAAGGGGGGACGCTTGTAGGTCTCCTCGTCGATGCCGAGGATGACCGCCTTGCTGGGAGGCTGCTCGACCGAGGGGCCGAAGCTGTGACGGAGCCAGTGCAGCAGGTCGACGCCGACGCCGTCGATCGTGCGGAACAGGGGCGAGAACGGAAGCGCGGTGGCGATGACGATCACCACCACCGCAACCATGAGGCGTCCGAAGCGGGCCCGGAGGCCCTCCGACGCGGCGTCAGCCGCGTTTCCGGCCGCGCCCTTCTTGGCAGCCTGCTGCACGGGACCGGTGCCGGAAAGGATCAGAGGATGACGAGGCGATCGGCAACCGCACCCGGCTCGCCGCGCGCGTCGTTGTGAACCTTGACCACCAGCGTCTTCTCGCCGGCGACGATCCGGTAGAGGCCGCCCTTCTCGAGCTTCACGTTCCGCTTGGACAGGTCGATCACCCGCTCGCCCGCCGCGACCTGCATGGGGGCGCCCTGCTTGTCCATCCGCTCGATCGTCACCGCGACCGGGCTCGACAGCTTGAGGACCGGCATGATCGAGCGGATCGTCAGTTCGGGATTGGGAAGGACGCCGGGGATGGCCGGCGGCGCCACGCGGATGGCCGCGGCCCCGCTCTGGCCGGCCTGGGCGGCGGCGAGGCGCAGCGCCGCGCGGTCGCACTGGAACGCCTCGGAGGAGACCTGCCAGCCGTTCACCTGAGACTGCTGCGCGCCGACCGTGAGCGTCCCGCCGGTCACCGTCTCCCGACGGCACGAACCGAGATAGCTCAGCACGACCTTCTGGCCGGCGGCGAGGGCGATGGTCTGTCCCTCCGTCACGTAGTCCAGGACATCGACGCCCTTGACCCCGTTCGAGACGTCCTCGACGAGGGCCACGGGCCGCTGCGCCATCGCCTGCGGAGCAAGCGCGGCCAGACCGCAAGCAAGAGCAACCGCCGTCAACGCACGCATTCCATCCTCCAGCAGAGACCAGTCCGTGCCGCGGACCCCGAACGTCGACGTTTTACCCCATCTTTCCGGCGAACGCACGACCCTTGGCGGTAACCATTCCGGCGCTCGGCCAAACGGCGCCCTGCCCCGGCCCGGGCCTCCGGTCGGGCCCGCGACGATGGGGACCGTTCGCGCCGCACGCCCCGTCGTCTAGGGTCCGGGCGTTGTCGAAAGGGGTTCGCACGATGCCCGCCACCGCCCACGTCCTCTCGCTCTCCTGCCCGAACCGCCCCGGGATCGTGGCCGCCGTGTCCGGGCACCTGTTCGAGACCGGCTGCAACATCCTCGACGCGCAGCAGTTCGACGATACGGAGACGAGCCTCTTCTTCATGCGCGTGGTGTTCAATCCGGCGACGCCGGACGTCGCGATGGACGCGGTCGAGGCAGGACTCGGGCGTCTGGCCGACCGCTTTTCCATGGTCTGGTCCCTGCGCGACCGGGCCCGTCGGCGCAAGGTCCTCCTGCTGGTCTCGAAGTTCGACCACTGCCTCGCCGACCTCGTCTACCGCTGGCGGATCGACGAGCTTCCGATCGAGCCGGTGG
>Ga0315907_10005412_pt1 | contig 13940 bp, 10 predicted proteins | sample LakEriMetagenome_3_FD_203525 | JGI IMG/M metagenome (GOLD analysis project Ga0315907, IMG submission 203525) | Freshwater fungal communities from buoy surface, Lake Erie, Ohio, United States - Buoy 12 MA123 | ecosystem: Environmental > Aquatic > Freshwater > Lake > Lake biofilm | place: USA...
GGAAACAGGGCCAGCTGATCGGGCTGCTGATCGACGCCGATAACGTCTCGCACCAGCACCTGCCCACGCTCCGCCGCTTCATCGGCGAGACCCCCATCGCCTCCGCCCGCGCCTACGGCGACTTCCAGGGCCGCCTCAGCGGGTGGCGCGCCGCCGCCCAGGACTGGCCGGAGCTCGCGCTGGTCGACCAGCGCAGCTACACGCCCGGCAAGAACGCCGCGGACATGCGCCTCACCATCGACGCCGTGAAGCTGATGGCCGCCGCCAACCCGCCGACCACCCTGATCTTCGTCACGAACGACAGCGACTTCACGCCGGTCGTCGAGGACGCCAAGCGGCTCGGCGTGCGCATCGTCGTCATGGGCGAGCGCACCCACAAGGCGCTGCGCTCCACCGCGCACCATTACCTCAACCTCTCCGAACTCCGCGAGCGCCTGGAGTCCGAGGAACGGGCGAAGTCCGACCCCAAGGCGGCGCTCGCCGTGCTGGCCCAGGCCATCCGTGAACTGACCCCCAAGACGAAGGCCAAGGCCCTCGCGCTGCTCGACCAATTCGAGCAGATGCTGCCGGACGTACGCTTCGGCGACGCCCGCCCGCCCCGCCCGGCCCCGCCGGTCCGCGAACCCAAGCCGGCCCGGGAACCGCGCGAACGCCGCGGGCACCGCGAGGAACGCCCGGCCAAGGTCGCCGATGGCAACGGCCAGGATTACCGCGACAACCCGAATCTCTCCGCCGCCCAACAGGCGCAGGGCAAGGCCGAGGCCGACCAACGTCGCGGCCAGCTCCAGCAGCGTCAGGACATCATCGACGCCCTCGTCGACGTCGCCACCGGCCTCGCGCCGGAAGGCGAATGGATGAAGGTGGAGTTCATCAAGAAGTTCCTGATCCAGGAGCACCCCGGCCTCGAGGCCAACGCCCCGCGCTACGCGAAGTTCTACCGCATGCTCGAGGACACCGGCCGCTTCGACGTGGATCTCCGCGGCTCGACGGTCTTCGCGCGGCTCAAGCCGGGCGCGGACCCCGCCGGCCAGCCCGGCGCCTGATCACTTCCCGATCGTCCGCTTGAGGAAATCCAAGGTCGGCTCCGCCAGGCCGGGCTGCGCGTGCTTGGTCTCGATCCTCGTCTCGTCGCCGTTGGCGGCCCAACGAACCGTGACGCGCGTCCAGCCCGTCCCCTTCGGGTGCAGGTCGAACGTATGCGGGGCACCCTCGACGACGATCAGCTCATGGGCGACCTTGGCCTTGGCCAACGCCGCGGCCATGTCCCTGGACTGCCGGATGTCCACGGTCGTGTCGGCCGTGCCGTGCAGGATGAGCACCGGCGGATCCGCGCGGTCGCACTGGTTCTCCGGCAGGTAGGCAGCCTGTTCGGCGGCGGACGCCCCCGGGACGTCGCCTTTGCCGTGCTTGGAGAAGTTGACGACGCCGTACAGATCGATGACCGCGACGACCTTGGCCGAGACCGTGGCCTTAGGATCGCCGCCGGGGCCGGTCTTGTCGTCCGACAACCCGACCATGAGCGCGAGGTATCCGCCCGCTGATCCGCCCGCGACGGCGATGCGATCCGGGTTCACGCCGAGTTCCTTCGCGTGCCCGCGCACCCAGCGGACGGCCTGGCGGCAATCGGCGATGTTCTGCGGCCAGACGCCTTCCTTGGTCTTGGGGCCGAGGACATAGTTGCAGCTGACGACCACGTAGCCGGCCCGGGCCAGGTCGGCGCTGACGCTGGCGGAACGGTACTCGGCCTTGTCCCCGCCCGTGAAGCCGCCGCCGTGGATGAAGACCACCGCGGGCCGGTCCGATCGATCCGGACCATCAGGCAGGTAGAGGTCGAGCTTCTCCTTGCGATCGGGCCCGAGGAACGCGAGGTCGCTCAGGCGAAAGACCGGGTTCGGCATCTCCTGCGTGAACACCTTGCCCTTCTGGGCTTCGCGCAGGCGAGGCAGATCGGCCAAGGCGGCGGGCTGACCCTTCTCGGCAAGTTCGTAGATGCGGAGCTTGGAGGTGTCGGCGGCGGAGGCCGCGACGGCGGCGAGAAGGAGCAGGAAACGCATAAGGGGCGGGGTGGGAACATCCCTACCCCGCCCTCCCGGACAGTCAACGCGTCAGCCGCTGGCTCAGGCCAGCGCGTGGGCGTAACCGTCGACGATGGCCCGCAACGAGGCCTCGACGAGGTTGGCGCTGACGCCGACGGTGCCCCACGAGCGGACGCCGTCGCTGGAGCGCACCACCACGCGGGTCTGCGCGGAGGTGCCATCCTGGCCGGCGAGCACGCGGACCTTGTAGTCGGCGAGGTGGACCTTCTTCAGCTTCGGGAAGGCCTTCACGAGGGCTTCGCGCAGGGCCTGGTCCAGCGCGTGGACGGGGCCTTCGCCTTCCGCCACGGTGAGGGATTCCTTGCCGTCGATGCGCACGCGCACGGTGGCCTCGCACGAGGCGTCCTTGAGGCCGCCCTGCACGGAGATGTGGTACTTCACGACCTCGAACGGCACGACCGAGGCCTTGCCGAGGTGGCGGCGGAGCAGCAGCGCCAGCGAGGCGTCGGCGTCCTCGAAGCTCCAGCCCTGGTGCTCGAGCTTCTTGAGTTCCTCGAGCGCCACGCGCGTCGAAGGGGCGTCCTTGTCGAGCTCGATGCCGAGCTCGGCGGCCTTGAGCAGGAGGTTGCTGCGGCCGGACTGGTCGCTGACCAGCACGTCGCGCGCGTTGCCGACCGCGGAGGGGTCGACGTGCTCGTAGGCGGCGGAGAACTTGCGGATGGCGTCGACGTGCGTGCCGCCCTTGTGGGCGAACGCGGCGGCGCCGACCCACGGGCGCCGGGGATCGGGAGCCTGGTTCGTGACGCCGTCGATGAAGCGGGAGAGCGCGGTGAGGCGCTTGAGCGAGGCGGCGGGGACGCAGCTCCAGCCGCGCTTGATCTGCGCCACGGGGATGGCCGCGGTGAGATCGCAGTTGCCGGTGCGTTCGCCGATGCCGTTCATCGTGCCCTGCACGTGCACGGCGCCCGCGTCGAGGGAGGCGAGCGCGTTCGCGAGGGCCAGGCCGGAGTCGTCGTGGGTGTGGATGCCGATCGCGGCCTTGACCGCGGCGCGGGCGTGGCGGGTGGCCGCGGCGACCTCATCCGGCAGCGAGCCGCCGTTGGTGTCGCACAGCACGATCCGCGAGGCGCCGGCCTCGGCGGCGGCGCGGAAACAAGCCGCGGCGTAGGCCGGGTCCTCCTTCCAGCCGTCGATGGCGTGCTCGCAGTCGTAGACGACCTCGCGGCCGTGGGACTTCAGGAACGCCACGGTGTCGGCGATCATCGCAAGGTTCTCCTCGGGCGAGCAGCGGAGCACCTCGCGGACGTGGAGGGCGGAGGTCTTGCCGTAGATGGTCACGACCGGGGTCTCGACCTCGAGGAGGCCGCGGACCTGGGCGTCCTCGGAGGCGCGGACGCCCTTCTTGCGGGTGGAGCCGAAGGCGGCGAGCTTGGCGTGCTTGAACTTCAGTTTGCGGGCCTCGGCGAAGAACTCGATGTCGCGGGGGTTGGAGCCGGGCCAGCCGCCCTCGATGTAGGCCACCCCGAAACGCTCGAGCTCCTGGGCGACCCGCACCTTGTCGGCGACCGAGAAATGAATGCCCAGTCCCTGCGAGCCGTCGCGGAGGGTGGTGTCGTAGATCTCGATTTTGCGTGCCATGGTGGTGGGGGTGAAAGTGTAGGGGGAGGAGTTCCGGGGCCGTGAGCCGCGGAACGGGGAGCGCCCGTCGGGCGATCCGTCCTGCGGGCTCAGCGCCCGAGAATGGTAATCTTCGCGGAAATCCGGATACGACCGACCGCGGAGCGGGGGGAGGTCGTGGACTGGGCCGGGGGCTTCATCGCGAAAGACCGACTCCAAGGCGGGCCGGGGGCGGAGTCAAAGGGAAAGGCGGGGCGGACCGCTCCGGACTCGCCAAAAGGGCGGGAAATGCCAAGGTTTAGCCCATGCGAAGCCTCGCCCCCCTGCTCCTGCTCCTCGCGGGCTTGGTCCCGCTACGCGCCCAATGGCAGATTTTCGCCGAGAAACTGCCCGCCCCGGGCACCTGGGCCAGCTTCCGCATGGAGACGTTGCGCGAAGGCAAGGTCGTGTCGACGGGCGACCTCCGCTTCTCGGTCCGTCCCGGCCGCGAGGTCGAAGGCAAACCGCACGTCTGGTTCACCGTCGAACCGGTGATGTGGCTGGGTTCGCGCGAGCGCGCCCCCTTGCGCCTGCTGGTCCGCCCCGACATGGACCGGAAAGCGGCGAGCCGACTCATCGAGAACGCCGCGGAGATCGTCTTCTCCAATCCGGTGAAGGGCGCCTACCACATGACGCGGGACGACATCGCCTGGGTCTCCGACTGGGCGAGCCTGCGCTACACAAGCGAGCTGACCTTGGATGAGCCCGCCGCCGAGAAGCTCGAGCTGTCCGGACAGACGTTCGCCTGCGAACGGCTGCGGATGGTGGCGACGACGGTGACGGATCCGCCGATGGTCTCCAAACAAAGCATCGCATTCACGGGGCGGGTCTGGCGCAGCGACGCGTCCGCCTTCGGCGTGGTCCGCGCCGAATGGGAGGAGAAGACGACGAAGGGGTCGGACGTGAAGCTCGAGACCAAGCGGCTCACCTGGCTCGCCCAAGGCAAGGACACTCCTCCGAAGGACCCGGTGGAGCGCGGCAAGGAATTCTCGGTCTGGCGCCTGATCTTCAACCGCTGAAGTCCGCCCCGCCCAAAGAACCAGCCCGACCGAGGAAATCGGCCGGGCTGGCGGGAAGTGGTGGCCTGAGTCGGAATCGAACCAACGACACGACGCTCTTCAGGCGTCTGCTCTACCAACTGAGCTATCAGGCCAAATAGACTAGGGGTCGAAGGTGACCAAAGACCCCCTGCCCTGTCAATCCGACAAGGAAGGGGCCCGAAAACCGCCTCAGAAGCTGAATTTCCAAGCCGACAGGCGGCGCTGGACCTCGGCGATGACCTCGGCCTCGCCCGCTTCACCCTTGTCGGAGACGAAGGTGACGGAGAAGCGGACGAACGCGCCGCAGTCATCCCAGGGCACGGTCGAGATGAGGTGCTCGGTGATCATCCACTGCGAGAAGGCCTCGCCGGACTCGAAGGAGACCGTGCCGGACGGGCCGGTGGCCGACTTCGGGGCGGGCATGTAGAGGAAGAAGCCGGCACCGGGCTTGCGCACCTGGAAGCCGAGCTGGGCGAGCACGCCGACGAGCTTGTCCATGCGGCGGGAATACTTGGCGGCGATGGCCTTCGGGATGGAGACCTCGTCGAGACCGGCGGCGCCGGCCTTCTGGATGCCGAGGAACTGGCCGGAGTCGGAGTTGTCCTTCACGTCGCCGTAGGCGCGGACGAGCAGCGCGTTGCCGGCGACGAAGCCGATGCGCCAGCCGGTCATGTTGTGGCTCTTGGAGAGCGAGTGCAGCTCGAGGGCCACGTCCTTCGCGCCCGGGACCTGGAGGATGGAGAGCTGCTCGGCGCCGAAGTGCAGGGAGCCGTAGGCGGCATCCTGGATGACGACGAGGTTGTGCTGCTTGGCGAAGGCGACGACCTCCTCGTAGAACTTGCGGGTGGCGCAGGCGCCGGTCGGGTTGTTCGGGTAGTTGATGACGAGCACCTTGGCCTTGGCCAGGATGTCCGCGGGGATCGATTTGAGGTCGGGCAGGAAGTTGTTCTCGGCCGTGAGCTTCAGGTTGTGGACGAGGCCGCCGTAGTACTTGGCGTGCGTGCCGAAGACCGGGTAGCCCGGGACGGTCATGAGGACGTAGTCGCCGGGGTTGATGAGGCAAGCCGGCAGGATCGAGAGCGCGGCCTTGGAGCCGATCGAGTGGAGGACCTCGGTGTCCGGGTCGACGGTCACGCCGAAAAGGTTCTGCATGTAGCGGGCCGCGGCCTGCTTGAAGTCGCCGCCGCCGTTGTCGGCGTAACCGCGGTTCTCGGGCTTGGCGGCCTCCGTCTGGAGCGCCTTCACCACCATCGGGAACGCCATCTCGTCGGGCTCGCCCACGCCGAGGTCGATCAGGGCGACGTCGGGCTTGGCCTTCTTGGCGGCGGCCTTGGCGCGCTTGATCTTCTCGAACTTGTAGATCGCGGTCGACTTGCCGTAGTTGGCCCCGCCGATGCGTTCGGCGAAGAGCTGCTGGATGTAGGACTCGGACATGGTGGTGAGGCCTTGAAAAAGCGGGGGAAACGCCGGATGGCAAGCGGACTCCGCCCCGGGGCTTGCCCCGCCCCGCCGACCCGTCCACCCTAGGCCATGGAAACGAACGAACAAGCCGGGGAAGCGCGGCCGGATGGGCATGGTAACCTCCTGACGTTCGTCGCGCTGGCCGGCCTCACCTTGGTGATGGGCGGGCTCGGGGCACTGGCGACCGCCCGCGGCGTCGCCGACTGGTACCCCACCTTGGCCAAGCCCTCCTTCAACCCGCCGAACTGGGTCTTCGGCCCGGTGTGGACGACGCTCTACCTGCTCATGGCCTACTCGATGTGGCTGGTGTGGAAGTCCCCCAGCCCCCTCCGCAAGGTCACCCGGCTCACCTTCTTCGGGATGCTCAGCGTCAACGCGCTTTGGTCGCTCCTCTTCTTCGGACTGCACCTCCCCGGCCTCGCGCTCGTGGACCTGCTGCTCTACCTCATCCTGCTGACGCTGTGGTACCGCCAGCTGCGCGCCCAGGACCCGCTCGCCGCCCGGCTGCAGCTGCCGCACCTCGCGTGGGTGAGCTTCGCCGGCGCGCTCAATGCGTCGATCTGGTGGCTGAACCAATAAGAAGGCCCCGGGGACCGGGGCCTTTCGAGGGAGACGGGCGGGCGCCTCAGGCGTCGAGCTTGGTCCAGCGCGCGTTCGCCTTCGAGGACTTCACCGCCGCGGCCACGAAGGCCATGCCGGTGACGCCGTCGTCGATCGTCGGGAAGTCGTAGCCGCCCTTCGGGGCCTTGCGGCCGGCGAGGCGGTCGCGGACGGCCTCCGTGACGGCGCGGTAGATGTTCGCGAAGGCCTCGATGAAGGCTTCCGGGTGCCCGAACGGCGTGCGCGTGTACTTCTTGGCCTCGGGGCCGTTGTAGGAATTGCCGCGGCGCCAGACCTGGCGGGGCGCCTCGGCGAACTTCACGGTCAGCTCGTTCGGGTGCTCCTGGTGCCACTCGAGCGAGGCGAGCGTGCCGTAGACGCGGATGTTCAGGTTGTTCTCGTCGCCGGTGGAGATCTGCGAGGAATGCAGGATGCCCTTCGCGCCGCCCTTGTAACGGAGCAGCATGTTGGCGTCGTCGTCGAGCGGACGGCCCGGGATGTAGGTGCTGAGGTCGGCGGCGACCTCGGCGAGCTCGAGGCCGGTGATGTACTGGGCGAGGTTCTCGGCGTGCGTGCCGATGTCGCCGACGCAGTTGGACAGGCCCGAGAGGGTCGGGTCCATGCGCCAGTTGGAGATCTTGGTGTCCTGCTTGGACTTCAACGCGGTGATGGCGTAGCCCTGCGGGTACTCGACGACGACCTTGTTGATCTTGCCGAGCTTGCCGGCGCGGACCATCGCGCGGGCTTCCTTGACCATCGGATAACCGGTGTAGTTATGCGTCAGGGCGAAGATGAGCCCGCTCTTCTTGGCGAGCGCGCGGAGCTGCTTGGCCTCGGCGAGCGAGTAGGCGAGCGGCTTCTCGCAGACGACGTGGATGCCGGCCTCGAGGAAGGCCTTGGCCACGGGGTAGTGCATGTCGTTGCGGGCGACGATCGTGACGAAGTCGATGCGGTCGGGGCGCTTGGCCTCGGCCTTGGCCATCTCCTGGTAGGAGGCGTAGACGCGGTCCGGGGCGAGGAAGAGGTCCTCGCCGGAGAGGCGGGACTTCACGGGGTCCGACGAGAACGCGCCGGCGACGAGCTCGATCTGGCCGTCGAGGGCCGCGGCCATGCGGTGGACGCCGCCGATGAAGGCGCCGCGGCCGCCGCCGACCATGCCCATGCGGAGTTTGCGATGTTGGGTAGCCATGAGGATCAGAGGGAGACGGGCTTGCCGGATTTCGCCGAGGCGTAGATCGCGTCGATGACCTGCATCAGGCGGTAGGCCTGCTCCGGCGTGTTCAGCGGCTTCGCGCGGCCTTCGATGGCCTCGATGAAGTTCGCGGCGGAAGCGATGCGGCCCATGTCCTCGCACGCGGGCGTGACGATGGCGCGGTTCACGCTGTTGCCGTTTTCCTGGACGTAGAGTTCGCAGGTGTCGATCGCGGTTTGGTCGAGGCCGTCGATGCCGAAGAGGCGCTCGACCTTGCCGCCGGCCTTGGTGCCCTGGAAGACGACGGAGACTTCCTCGCGCTTGATCATCTCGGCCCAGGAGACCTGCAGGGTCAGCACCTGGCCGGTCTTGAAGGTCACGAAGCCGTGCGCGGCGTTCTCGACGTCGGTGACGCCGCCGACGCGGTCCGGGATGCCCCACGGGCCCTTGAAGGACTTGTCCTCGATGAAGTCGTTGAAGGTCTGGCCGAGGACGTGCGCCGGCTCGGGGTAGCCCATGAAGTACATGGCGAGGTCGACCATGTGCAGCAGGTCGATGAGCGGGCCGCCGCCGGACAGTTCCTTGGTGGTGAACCAGCCGCCGAAACCCGGGATGCCGGTGCGGCGGATCCACTTCGCCTGGGCGGAGTTGACCTTGCCGACCTGACCCTGCTCGACGTACTTCATCATCGCCTGCGACTCGGGGCGCGCGCGGTTGTTGAAGTTGAACATCACGTGCTTACCGGACTTCTTGGCCGCGGCGATGATCTCGAGGACTTCCGGGGCGCTGAGGGCCGGGGGCTTCTCGCAGAACACGTGCTTGCCGGCGTTGAGGCACTGGATGGCGAGCGCGGCGTGGAACTTGTTCGGGACGATGACGCTGATGGCGTCGAGTTCCTGGTGGGCCGCGAGCATGGCGTCCACGGACTCGTAGGCGTGCGGGATGCCCCACTTCGTGGCGGCCTTCTGGGCGGCGCCCGGCGCGGGATCCGCGACCGCGAGGATGGCCGCGCCCGCCTGCTTGAAGCCGGCGGCGTGGTACTGGAGCATGCCGCCTGCGCCGATGATGCCTACTTGGATGGCCTTACGTTCGGTCGGATCTTTCATGTTAACGACGTCTAAGAGTTACTTCTTGGCCTTCTGCTTGGCCTTGTCGAAGGCGGCGTCGAAGGCGACCTTGTTGGTCGGGAAGGCGAGGCGCTTAACGAAGGCGCAGGATTCGGTCGCGCCGTGGAAGCGGTCCATGCGGCCATCCTCCCACTCGACGGAGAGCGGGCCGGCGTAGCCGATGTCGTTGAGGGCGACGATGACGTCCTCGAAGCGGATGTCGCCGCGGCCGACGGAGCGGAAGTCCCAGGCGCGACGGGCGTCGCAGAAGTCGGTATGGCCGCCGAAGACGCCGACGGTGCCGTCGCCGTGGCCCCACCAGACGTCCTTCATGTGGGCGTGGTGGATCTGCTTGCCGAAGGTGCGGATGAACTTCACGTAGTCGACGCCCTGGTAGCCGAGGTGGCTGGGGTCGTAGTTGAAGCCGAAGCGCTTGTGGTGGCCGACGGCCTCGAGGGCGCGCTGGGCGGAGGCGATGTCGAAGGCGATCTCGGTCGGGTGGACCTCGAGGGCGAAGTAGACGTTATGCTTCTCGAACGCCTCCAGGATGGGCTTCCAGCGCTTGGCGAAATCATCGTAGCCCTTCTGCAGGAACGCTTGGTTGGTGGGCGGGAAGGCGTAGAGGGCGTGCCAGATGGAGGAGCCGGTGAAGCCGTTCACGACGACCTTGCCCGAGCCCTTGGGCTTCTTGGACATGTAGGACTTGCCGGCGTCGAAGAACTTGCGGGCGGCCTCGGCGGTGAGGGCCATCTCCTTGGCGGCGCGCTGGCGGACGCCTTCCGGCTTGCCGTCGCCCCAGACGTGGGCGGGGAGGATGGACTGGTGACGCTCGTCGATGTTGTCGCAGGTGGCCTGGCCGACGAGGTGGGACGAGATCGCCCAGCAGCCGAGGTCATGCAGCTCGAGCTGCGCCCAGAGGGACTCGACGTAGCCCTTCTCCTTCACCGCGCGGGTGACGTCGAAGTGGTCGCCCCAGCAGGCGAGCTCGACGCCTTCGTAACCCATGGCTTTGACCTTGGGCAGGAGTTCGGCGATCGGGAGGTCGGCCCACTGGCCGGTGAAGAGGGTGACAGGACGCTGGGACATGGTGGTGCGGGGGTGAGCCGACAATGTCAGCCCATCACCCGCCTTTGTTCAAGCGGGCAATGCGGGAAAGCGGTCGAAACCCGCCCTTCAGGCCAAGGCCCGGGCGAGCTGAGCCTCGAGGGCGTCGTAGGCCGCCCGGAGAGCCGGGTTCGGCGGGACGACCCCGGGGGCCGGGGCGCAGAAAACCGCTTCCAGCTCGGCCATCTTGGCGCCGCAGGCGGCCTCGGCGGCGCGCAAGGCGGCGCCCAAGGCGGCCGAGTCGGAAACGGCCAAGCGCAGGACCGGGGCGCCGAAGACATCGGCGAAGATCTTGGCGACGGACGGGTTCTCGGAGGCGCCGCCGGTGAGCAGGAGCTGCGTGGTCGGCGTGCCGACCCAGCGGCTGTGCAGGCGGAGGCTGAGCGCCTGACCTTCGACGGCGGCGCGGGGAAGCGTGGCTTTTGAAGCGGCGGCGCCGAAGGCGAGGCGGCCGGCGGGGCGGCGCGGGGTGATCTCGGGCTCCTCCATCGGCAGCACGGCGGCGACCGCGGCGGGCGCGGCGTCGACGGCGGCGGAGAAGGCCGGCCAGTCGGCGTGACCGCATTCGCGGCGGATGGCCTCGCGGGCGAGCGAGCCGTTGCGGACGCAGACGAGGCTCATGCTGCCGCCCAGCGGATTACCGAACGCGTGGCCGAGGCCGGCGGCGTCGGTGCGGATGCCTTCGATCGCGGCGAAGAGCGTGTCGCTCGTGCCGAGGCTGATGACGACCTTGCCGGGCTTCGAGGCGCCCATGCCGACGAGGCTGGAGGGGTTGTCGCCGGTGCCGATGACGACCTGGCACTTCGGCGAGAAGCCGTGACGGGCGACGAAGTAGGCGGAGATGCCGCCGGCCACGGTCGCACCGGGACGCACGGGCGGAAGCTTCGCGGCGAGGTCCGGCGCGGTCGCGGCGAGCGCGGCCGGCGACCAGTCACCCCGGCGGATGTCCATCAAGTTCATCCCCGCGCCGTCGCCGGTGTCGATGGCGGCATCCTTACCCGCGAGGACGGACGCGAAGAAGGAGGAGACGAGGTGGACGCGCTTGGTCCGGGCCCAGGCGGCGGGCTCGAGCTTGGCGAAACGACGGATCTGCGGGCCGGTGAAACGCGGCGTGGCCACGGAACCGGTGAGGTCGCAGACGGCCTGGTTCCCGCCGAGCGCGGCGGCGATCTCGGCGCACTCCGCCGAGGTCGAGGAGTCCATCCAGATCGGCGAGGTGCGCCGGGAGAGGACCGGGGAGAGCTTGGCGGCCAGCGAGGTGGCGCGGGAGCCGTCGGCGAGCGCGGCCTCGTAGCCGGCGGCGAGGTAAACGCTGCCGTGCTGCTGGCCGGAGACGGAGACCGCGTCGACCTGCGAGAGGTCGGTCAGCTTGGCCAGGCGATCGAGCGCGAGCTCGAGGCCGTCGAGCCAGAGGAGCGGGTCGGCGTGCACCTCGCCGCCCTGCCCGCCGCGGAGGAATCCTTCCGGATGCCCGCGGTCGGGGAAGTCGGCGCCGAACGCCGCGCGGGCGCGGGCGACCGTCGTGCCTTTCGCCGTGTCCAGCACGAGCGCCGTCGCGCTCTGCGTGGACAGGTCCAGACCCAGGACGATCGCCATGGCCTCAGCGGATGTACTCGTTGATCAGGTTCTCGAGGAGCTCCTGGCGGCCGGACGCGAGCGTCGGGGCCGGGATGCCCTGCGCGTAGGCGTCGAGCTGGGCGAGGGTGATCTTGCCGGCCTCGATCTTCTGGCCGACGCCCTTGTCCCAGGACGCGTAGCGGTTGGCGACGAACTTGTCCATCTTGCCGTCCTTGACGATCGCGTGGGCGATCTTGAGGCCGCGGGCGAAGGCGTCCATCCCGCCGATGTGGGCGTGGAAGAGGTCGACCGGCTCGTGGGATTCGCGGCGGCGCTTGGCGTCGAAGTTGAGGCCGCCGGTGGTGAAGCCGCCCATCTTGAGGACGCGCAGCATGATGTTGGTCGTGAGGTAGAGGTCGGTCGGGAACTGGTCGGTGTCCCAGCCGAGGAGCGTGTCGCCGCGGTTGGCGTCGATCGAGCCCAGCGCGTCGGCGCCGATGGCCACCTCGAGCTCATGCTCCATGGTGTGGCCGGCGAGGGTCGCGTGGTTGGTCTCGATGTTCAGCTTGAAGTGCTTGAGCAGCCCGTACTCGCGGAGGAAGTTGAGGCAGGCCGCGGAGTCGGAGTCGTACTGGTGGGTCGAGGGTTCGCGGGGCTTCGGCTCGATGTAGAACTGACCCTTGAAGCCGATCTTCTTCGCATGGTCGACGGCGAGGTGCAGGAGCGCGGCGAGGTGGTCGAGCTCGCGCTTCATGTCCGTGTTCAGCAGCGTGGCGTAACCTTCGCGGCCGCCCCAGAAGACGTAACCTTCGCCGCCGAGGGCCTTGGTGGCCTCGAGCGCGTGGCGCACCTGGCTGGCGCCGTAGGCGAAGACGTCGGCGTTGGGCGAGGTGCCCGCGCCCTGCGCGTAGCGCGGGTGGGAGAAGAGGCAGGCGGTGCCCCAGAGGAGCTTCTTGCCCGAGGCCTTCTGGTAGGACTTCAGTTCCTGGGTGACGCGGGCGAGGTTCGCGTGCGTCTCGGCGAGGGTCTTGCCTTCCGGGGCGATGTCGCGGTCGTGGAAGCAGTAGAAGTCGATCTGGGCCTTGTCCAGGAACTCGAAGAAGACCGGCACGCGACGCAGGGCGTTATCGAGGGAATCGGAGCCGTCGTCCCAGGGCATGAGGGCGGTGCCGGCGCCGAACGGGTCGGAGAGGCTGTTGCGCATCACGTGCCAGTAGGCCGCGGCGAAGCGCATGTGGTCCTTCATCTTCTTCCCGCCGATCTTCTCGTCCGGGTTGTAGTGCTTGAAGGCGAACGGGTTCTTGGACTTGGGTCCTTCGAACTGGATGACCGGGACGTTGGGGAAGTGCGGCATGGCGGATAGGAGCGGAAGCCCGACTTTGCCGCTCCGCCCCGCCCTGCCAAGAAAGGAATGGGCGGCCCGGCCGAACGGCTTGTATTAATGCGACCCGCGGAACTGCGCCTTGCAGGGCCGGCCCCGCCGGACCAGCATCGGACGTCATGGAGGTCGTCCACACCATCCCCGAACTGCGCGCGGCGGTGGCCCGCGCCCGGCAAGCCGGCCGGACCATCGGGTTCGTACCTACGATGGGTTGCCTGCACGAGGGGCACCTCGCCCTGGTCCGCCGCGCGAAGGCCGAGACCGGCTACGTCGTCGTCTCGATCTTCGTCAACCCGACCCAGTTCGGACCGAACGAGGATTTCGCCAAGTACCCGCGCACGCTCGCCGACGACTGCGCCGGGAGCGCTGGCGCCGGGGCCGACCTCGTCTTCGCGCCCGCGACCGAGGACTTCTACGCGCCCGGTGCCTCGACCTGGGTCGAGGAGACGTTCGTGACCGAGGGTCTGTGCGGAGAGTTCCGCCCAGGGCACTTCCGCGGCGTCACGACGGTGGTCGCCATGCTCTTCAACGCCGTGCAACCCGACGTCGCGGTCTTCGGCCGCAAGGACCTGCAGCAGCTCGCCGCCCTCCGCCGCATGGTCCGCGACCTGCTCTTCCCGGTCCGGATCGTCGCCCATGAGACGGTCCGCGAAGCCAACGGCGTGGCGATGAGTTCGCGCAACCGCTACCTTTCGCCCGCGGACTTCGCCAAGGCGACGGCCATCCCGGCCGCCCTCGCCGTGGCCCGGGCCTTGGTCGCCGCCGGGGAACGCGACGCCGGCCGGGTCCGGTCCGCGGCCCTCGCCC
>Ga0315907_10005413_pt1 | contig 13940 bp, 9 predicted proteins | sample LakEriMetagenome_3_FD_203525 | JGI IMG/M metagenome (GOLD analysis project Ga0315907, IMG submission 203525) | Freshwater fungal communities from buoy surface, Lake Erie, Ohio, United States - Buoy 12 MA123 | ecosystem: Environmental > Aquatic > Freshwater > Lake > Lake biofilm | place: USA...
TCATTTACCACAGGATTAGGATAAACCAATAGATCTTCTTGCTTCAAATCGTCAGTGATACTTACAACCCAAGACTCATAAGTTTGCTGAACACCGGGACTTACAGAGCCTTGAGAGCCTTCCGTAGTTTCAACTGCTAGTTGCCCAATGGAAAAGGAAACCGTTCCGCCAGGACCAGTTCCTTCACCACCAGATGCAAGGGTTGAAGACTGTGCGTTTAACAAGAGCGTTAATGATGCAAAAGCAGTAGTGATGAATATCTTCAACATATATCAACATTTAAGTGCGCGCAAATATTCCATCATTTTGAGCTCAAGTTTATACTCACTAATGAGTATTCTTTTGATCTACTCCAAGGACTATTTTTGAAAAAAATAATTATGAAAAATACTTGGAGAGCTTTTATCTTATTAGAAGTTTATTTATTTGGAATTATTGCTACAGTTTCTTGTAGTAAAAATGAATCAGAAATTATAGATGATTCAACAACTCCTACACAAGAGTTTTCTTTCTACCAATACACTCAGATACCTGGAAGTGACCCAAATAACGGACTTGTTGCAAAACAAGTGTTGAATGAAACGGGAGATCAAATTTTCTTTTACGGATCGTTTGATGCTGCAGGCCAGCCTCAAGCACCGAAGTCAATGGTGGTACAAAAGACTACAACTGACACTCTCATGAATATTTTCATCGATGAGATGATGCGCCCCACAATGATTTATTACTCCAATTCTAATGGTGTTAAGTTTCCATTTTTAACTACATACGAGTGGATTTCCGATAATCAGTTTATCTATCGTTCGTTTACATATGATTGGACCACCGAGACAGATAACCTAGACTTCGAAACAATAGTTACTCATAATAATGGGGAGTACACAACGGAAGATGTTTTCGTAAGATCTTCTCAAGCAGGACTTGACTTACCAGCAATGTTTCAAGAGAATATGTCGTACAGAGGTGGTGGATTCACGTGGCCAGCAATTGGCAGCGCTGTGCTTACTGGCTTAGGAGTTGTGCTTACAGTAGGTGTGGGTTGGTATGGAGTTGCTGCCTATGGATTATATACAGGCCTCACAGCATCAGCAATTATGGGCTCGGCCTTTCTTATAGGCGACGCAAATGCAGCTACGCTAGAGCCTCCAATTGAAAACACAGTTTCTAACTTACCTCCAAATCCAAATGATGCACCTAATCCAGACCCTATAAGCACTTCGGAGGATCCTACTAATCTATTGACGACTACTTCTTCTACCGACTCTACAAGTACTACCGGAACAGTTGGAACAACTGGTGGATCAAGTACTTCAGGAACTACGGGGACAACAGGTACAACAGGCACAACAGGTACTACAAGTACTTCTAGTACCACTGCTACCACTGATACGTTAAGCACAACAGGACTTACATCAACTTCTGGAACTACTGGTGTTTCAAGCACTACAGGAACAACAGGATCATCGTCGTCAACTAGCACAACTGGTACTGTAGGAACAACAGGAGATACTCTTGGTGGAATGATTATCAATTCTCCAAAAATGTCTAACCAATTGCGCAGAGAGTTGTACAATCAGCGTAAGAAATAATAGTATTTTTATTCATAGAATTTATTGAAGGGCCTGTATGCAAATACAGGCCCTTATGTTAAACAATGAACAGGATCAAAGATTTATTCTCGCTAGATCTCAGAGCTCTCGCTTTAATGAGAGTTGCTTTGGGGTTGATATTGATTTTTGATCTATCAATTCGATTCTCTGATCTTATTGCATTCTACAGCGACGACGGAGTTTTGCCGAGAGAGGCGGTTATAATGTTGATGAACCAGAAAGATTTTTTATCCCTTCATTTTATTTCTGGTGAGCCCTATATCATATCAGCATTATTTGTAATTGCTTATTGGTGCGCATTTCACGTGCTTATTGGAAAACAAGCTAGAATTTATGTCGCGCTTTCATGGCTACTATTACTATCGATTCAAAATCGAAATACGCTCATAGGACAAGCTGGAGATGATGTACTAAGGCTAGCACTAATGTGGGGTATGTTTTTACCTCTTCAGGAATATTATTCGTGGGATTGTAGAAAGAAAGAAAAGACATCCAACACAAATTATTTCAGCTGGGCGACAGTGGGGTTGACGATGCTCATTTTTTCACTTTATTTTTTTTCTGGATGTATGAAAACTTCTCCAGAATGGACATCGGACTACACAGCAGTATATTATGCGTTGGGGCTAGATCAAATCGCTCTTCCAGCGGGAAAATGGCTCTACAACTATCCCGCAGCGCTAAAAGCGATTACAGCAATCGTGTACTACGTTGAATTACTTGGTCCGTTTCTGCTTTTTATTTTTTGGAAAAAGAATTTCTTCCGACTTGTTTTTTTCATCCTATTCGTTTGCTTTCATTTAGGACTTTCGGCTACATTATTTATCGGCTTTTTTCCTGCAATTGTTGTTGCTGTCTTAATTGGTTTCTTGCCGAGTAATGCATTGGATTTAATCAATAGAAAAATAGAAAAAAAGCTTTTTAAAAGAGAAGCTTTAGAAGTAAATGAAAACGTAGAATTCTCTAAAAATCCAAAATGGAAAGGAGTGGTTAGTTCTTCATTATTGGCTTTGCTTTGTCTGCATCAGTTATTGTGGAATTGTAAGAGTGTTGGTTGGGTTTCATCGAGTACAATACCTCTTCAATCAATCGCGTGGAATCTGAGATTGGATCAAAGCTGGGGGATGTTTGCGCCAGGAGTTTTTAAGGAAGACGGATGGTTTGTATTTGAAGGGATAACAAAAGATAAAGCTATCATTGACATCTCTCGAGATGGTCAAAAAGTAAGATATGGCAAACCTCAAAATATTTCTTCCATGTTCAAAAATGATCGGTGGAGAAAGTACACTGAGAATTTATTGATGAAAAGAAATCATGAGTTACGATTGTACTATGCGGCCTACCTGTATCGTAAATGGATGGAACGTCACCCTGAGATGCCAATTGAAGGATTGCGCTTAGTTTATATGAAGGAAATGACATTACCTGACTATAAGTTTTCCGAACCCAAGCGAGAGGTTTTATTAGAATGGCATCCTCAGTTATAGACCGGACTCAATTAACTCGGCATGCTGATAAGAATGGATGTGCCGGCTTCTGTTGTGGAGTCTATTGACATCGTTCCGTTAAGCTCTTTGATGCGTCTTTGAGCATTGTAAAGTCCAAATCCAAACTCCTCATTTGCATCAAAACCAATTCCGTCATCGTTGAAGGATAGAATCAGTTCATTTGGATATGCATAGAATTCAATAACGATATTTTTAGCCTTGCCGTGACGAATTGCATTTTGAATTAGCTCCAAGCTTACCAAGTAAAAAGTATATGCAAAATCCAATCGAACTATTTTGGGAAAATCATAATCGTCAAAAGAAATATCAGTTTGCTTGTTCTGAAAATTCATGATTTCTATCTGAGTTTTAAGGGCAGAAACAAGCGCGCCATCTTCTAGTGCCTTCGGAAGAATAGTGTGAGATAGATTGCGAATATTCATCCCTAAAGACATAAGATTGTTATACGCCTCGGAGTGTTGATTCATCTCGATGAGATGAGCGGTATGCGCAATGTCGACGCCAATCTTATCATGCAAAATATCAGCGATCATGCGTCGCTCTTTTATTCTCGCTCCTTCTATTCGATCATTGGATTTCTTTTCCTCCAGAATTAATTGTGCCTGAAGCTCACGGTTGAGGCGGAATGCATCGATGTAGTCTCGAATAAGGATCCAACCAAACAAGAGCATTTCATAAAGAATGATGACGCTTATCCAATCGACGCTGAGTTGTAAATCAATAATTTGAAATGCAATCAATATCATGTTAAGTCCCCAGAGAATGTGAGGAATAAAAGAGGCTACAACATACCATGCGTAGGTGTGTTTTTGCAAGATCGATCGATAGACCCCTATCGTAAGCAATAGAATATTTACGAAGAAAAGCAGGTACACAAAAAAGGATGGATAGATGATCCATTCTTCCATGTCGAGAACAAGACAGAGAATTGAAAAGATAGACAGAATCAGAACAATCAATTGAAAAGACATGAGCACTTTGAAGACTCGCGGCGCAGAGGTTTTGAATGAAAGAATTTCGGAAAGAAAAATTCCGAGAAACAAGTACCAATAGCATCCAGAAAAAATTCGAAATTCACTGAAGTAGAGAAAGTCATTGAACAAAGTGTACTTCAAAACGCCCGTGTTGACTGCTACATAGACAAGGCCAATAGAGGAGTAGCTCAAGTAGTATAAATACTTTTTCTGTTTAGTTTGAATAAGTAAATAGATGTTGAAAGTGAGCAGGATGAGAGCAAACCCGAAGAATGAGAAAGCCAGAATAATTGATTTTGTCGTACCCTCTTGTAATTCACTTTTTGATTTAACAGAAATCGAAAAATCAATAAACGACCATTGCTTCTTAACAGCAGCTATTAATTTAACGGGGCTAGGTGTAGCATCAGGCAGTGGTATGGCGTATGACTTTAAATACTCGCTTTTGCGATTCGTGCGATCACCTAGTAGCGCAATGAGTTGAGCGTTTTGATAGATAGATATACTATCGAGGTGTATATTATTAAAGCACCAGTATTGGTCTAGCGAAGAAGCATTAGCAGGAATAGTAATTTCGCACCAAACAGTAGCATTGTTATTATAGCCGAAGGATAGTTTTTCGTTTGCCTCAATAGAAGTCCATTCAGCAGTGTCGATGTTATATGGTGTTTTTTCAGATAGAGAATCGACAAAGTATCGAAACTCTATTTCTTGCGACAATACAGATTGACTAATGAAGAAAAGTAAGAAGCTACAACTTAATAGTACCTTCATAAATTAGTTTGAATAAATCGGTGGAACTATTCGTGTTGAGTTTGCGATGAATATTTCGTCTATGAGTATCGACTGTTGTTTTGCTGATTTTCAGATCATCGGCAATTTCTTTGCTAAGTTTTCCCTCAATGATCAGTTTTACAATTTGCGTTTCTTGTTTAGAGAGAAGATTCGTTTTTTTTCTAGCCGGTCTTAGCGGGTTTTGAAGGGGAAGGTAATTATCGGGTTGACCTTGTATGGCAGCGATAAGTCCTTCAATGCTTACTTCTTTTTTTAGAAAATAGTGAACCCCTATTTTTTTTGCTTTGTACACCATGTACTCCTCGATGAAACCGCTGAGGATGATGATATTCGTTTGACACAAGAGGCCAATCGAATTTTCCACTATTTGCAGACCATTGCTTCCTTTTAGATTTATATCACAAATGAATACATCGAAAGTAAAATTGTTTAGTAGTTGAGAGCATTCGTTTGCATCATTTGCTACTAGTATTTCAGTATCCGGAAAATGATTTGAAATAATAGCCCTAAGCCCTTCACAGAAGAGTTGGTGATCATCACAGATCAGTATTCTTTTCGGGTTTGGGAGATGGAGCATGAATCAAAAGTAGCGTCGAAATTACACTACTGGGTACTCACAAATGAGTACTAATTCCTTGGTGGTAGAAGGAGAAGCACAGGCACACAAATAAAGAGTATAGAAGCCGAAGAAGTTATGAGGTCTCCAATTCTTTTGCTTGCTCTTACATTAAGATCTGAATGTAGCTTTAATTGTAAGGCGCGCGGTAGTTAGTTCGTGTGTCATGGGGCAAAGCTAGTGGCTTTTGGCTTTTGGCTAGTGGTTTGTGGCTTTCGGCTGGTGGCTTGTGGAAAATGGCTTGTGGAAAATTAAAAGCGCGGATGTTTTTTTGGATGAGAGATAATAGCTGATAGCCATAAGCCGCAAGCCATTAGCCATTGGCCGATTTTTAGCGCTCCCCCGTGTTGCAGCGCTAACGCTTGCACACGGGGTCGGGCTATCCACTGCAAGTCCTCATTACGCTACAGCGCAAAGGGACAGCTTCACTTTATCGCTCCTTCACTCTCCAACTCGTTAATTCCCCCATTCCTCACCACGCTTCATTCCGGGCTTTACGTTACTATCCCTAGCGCCCGCGCCACGGCTTGCAATGCTGAATATTTGGCTCACCGTTTTATTTTTCAACTTCTTAAGTCTCTGGAAATTTATTGTTCCTATGCCAAGACTGGAGATTGTGCTTACTTCCCATCATTGGTTGCGTATAACGATGTCTATCAATACATCTATAAAGCAAAATTAAAATGTGGAATTGAAGATTATCAAAAAGTGGGACACGTAACAATTATTAGATGATGACTTCAGATTCACGCTGGGAACTTTCCAATAAGCATAAGATTCTATATTAGAGTCTTATATCTTTTTTTTGGGGGTATAGGGAATGCAAGTAATTTGTTTTGTCACGCTAATTTTAAGACATGAAAAAACTACTTCTCTTACCACTAATTGTGTTGTGCTTTTTACCGGAGCTAAAATCACAAAACTGGATAGAACTAGATATTCCATCTGGTGTTTATCCCAATGCGCTAGACTTTATAAACCTCAATGAAGGTTGGGTGATTGATGACTATTCATTAATGCACACCAATGACGGTGGATTAACATGGAACCTGCAAGAGGTGCCGACGGAGTATTTAATGAATAGTGTTTGCTTCATCTCGGAAACACATGGCTGGATTGCAGCAGATAATGGTTCGGTTTATCACACTACGGACGGAGGTGGCACCTGGGAGCTCCAACAAACAAGCACACCTTATCCATTGAAGAAAATTATTTTTATTGATGAACTACATGGTTGGACTATTGGATTTGGACCGGGCATAGTAGGAACGTTTTTTTATACCATTGACGGCGGTCAAAATTGGCTGTCAACAGAGTGCCCATGTTTGTTTAATGATCTTGATTTCTACAGCGCAACCCAAGGCTGGATGGTTTGCGACAACGGCCAAACCTACTCTACATACGATGGCGGAGAAACCATCGAAGCACTGAATTTGAATAACAATTTCACATTGAAAAATATCGACTTCGTTAATGATGGAATCGGTTGGAGAGTAGGGGAAAATAATTTATTACAGCAAACGCTAAATGGTGGCCTCGGTTGGTATGATGAAGTTTCTCCTTTGGACGTATTTGTTCTCGATGGTTTATCTTTTTCAAGCTCTACTGTTGGAGCAGTTTCTGGTTACAGCAGTATTGCTGTTACAATAGATGGTGGTGACTCATGGAGCGTCACGCAAATTCCTAACTCATTCATCCGTGATGTAGAGATGATAGATGAATTCTCTGGCTATGCCACCACAGTGAATGGAGTAATTAAATATTGTGGCATAGGTATTTTGACGCAACCGGAAAGCACAGTTGTAACAGAAGGAAGTCCAGTGCAATTGAATGCTCAATCAACTTTATTCGGTGCCTCATATCAATGGCAGGCTTTTATTCTAGGTGAATGGGTGAATTTGCAAGATAATAGCGCCTATAATGGCACTAATAATAATGTGCTAAGTATTGCTGCTGCATATGGTAACATGACTTTCCGATGTGTTATTTCTTTTCAAGGCTGCTCTGTTACCACTAATGAAGTCACAGTGCAAACTACTGTGGGAGTGGATGAAGCGCCATCTCTTTATTTATCTATATTCCCAAATCCAGCAATGGAAAATCTCACTGTTGAAATTCCTAATGAACTCATCGGAGAAAATGTTATTATTTATGATGTCGCAGGAAGAGAAATCTACCGCAGCACAACAACTAACACAATAAACCTCATCAATGTTGCTGAATTAAGCAGTGGCAGTTATTTTTTGCGTGTGGGAGACTTGAGTGTTAAAGTTGTGAAGTGAGCGGGTTTCAGACTTAACTAATCTATTTTTTAAACTAAATCTTTTTTTATGAAATTTTCAAGCCTTTTAGCAGCTTTACTTTTAATCTCTACGTCTTCTTTTGCCTCGATTTGGCGTGTAAACAATAATGCAAGTTCAGGAGCCAATTTTTCGACGATCAACGATGCAATACAAAATAGCGGGGTTCTTAACAACGATACCCTTCACATTGAGTCATCAGGTGTAAGTTACTCAGCCTTTACTTTAACCAAAAAATTAGTATTGATTGGTACAGGTTATATGCTAGGTCAGCGACCTGGATATCAAGCTTCGGCTTCGGCCTCTACAATAAACGGGACATGCTATATTTCCACAGGCTCAGATGGTAGTGTAATACAGGGGATTGATTTTATAAGTGGCGGATTGAATATTACTGTATCTAATACAATTGTAACTAGGAATAAATTTGCCGCATCTGCCGGAGTGGATTATTATAGTAACGCCAACAATAGCCTGTTCTTTTCGAATTGGGGGGGAAATATCTATACTTATGGATCCCCAATAAATATAGTTCTTCGTAATAGTTATTTATATAGTACATCTTTTTCTGGAACTAGCCAGATTAATATGGAGCATTGCTACTTGTATTCTGGATCATATAGCACTTCGACTGGTGTTTACAAGAATAATATTTTTGCATCTTCTCAAGTTAGCGCTATTACTGTTAGCTCAGTTGCGATTTTTTCTAATAATGTCTTTTATACAAATCCTTTTGCATCAACTAATCTTCAAGGGTCGAATTTGGTAAGTGTTCCTTTCTCTTCCATTTTCTCTTCCGTTTTTGACCAGGGCAATCAATCAACGCTAGAGCCAATACCTAGCGCAATTACAAACTCTGCGGGAGAAAATGGTGTTGATATCGGGATTTATGGAGGACCTACTCCATATATCAAAAGCGGCATTCCACCCATTCCCACGATATATCAGCTAAATGTTCCTGCGGCGGCTTCAGGAAATCTTCCTATTACAATTGGCATTCGTTCGAACAACTAAGTAATGAATAGAATACTATTTTTCCTCTTGTGCCTTTGGTGTCCAACATTCATTTTTGGCCAAACTATTTCTAGAGGTGAGTACTATATAAACTCTGATAGTGGTATAGGAAACGCTATTGCTTTTGAAGTTGAAAACAATATAGTGAACGGGGTGATTAATTTAAATATCAATCCAACAAGCGCACAGCCAGGAATAAATACACTAGGTATTAGATTTAAGAATAATTCCGGATCTTGGTCGCATACAAGCACTTCGCTATTTTATGCTTGTCCAGCACTAGCTATTCAAAATGTACTAACAGCTGAATATTTTATAGACAGCGATCCTGGCTTTGATAATGGTGTTGCAATAAATGTTTCCCCTTCAACAAATATTCTCCTTGTCGAAAACGTAAACCTCTCCGGATTATCTGACGGACTGCATACAATAGGCATTCGATCCAAATCCAACACGGGAGAGTGGTCTCAAACTCATTCTTCTATTCTATTCGTGAGTAGCGCACTCTCACAAAGTCAGCTCTCTCGATTCGAGTATTTCATTGATGCAGACCCCGGATTTGGACATGGAATGCAGGCTTCCAACTCACAAATATCAGGCACACAGCAATTGGTATTAAGCGATATCAACGTATCAAGTCTTCCTTCAGGAATGCATGTCATTGGAGTGCGTGGGATGAATCAAAACGGTACTTGGTCACATACCGAAAGGAAGCTTTTCTATAAAAGTGGCGGCCTCGAATTAAAAAGTTTAGTAGCCTATGAATATTTTATTGATACTGATCCTGGATTTGGAACCGGTATAGCTTTCACTCCTCCATCCAACAATGGTGAAATGACAGAAGTTAATCAAAATATAGATATTTCTAATCTATCGCCTGGAAGTCACACTATTTTTTGGAGGACCAAGGATGAAGATGGCAAATGGAGTTTAACAGGATCAAGAACTTTCCAAATTTGTGATATAGAATACAGCCTCACGGTGAATGATGCAAGTTGTTATAATGGTTCGGATGGTCAAATAGCGATTTCAATAAGTAGCTCGCAAAATCCTACATATAGTTGGAGTCCCTCTGGTTTAACCGGTAGTGGCACCTCAACCATATCTGGGTTAACGGCAGGTAATTATAACTGCTCTATTACGACAACTTCAGGGTGTAATTTTTCGCAGGTGATTACAGTAAGTCAACCTGATCGAATCACGAATTATTTCACAATAGAAGAATGCCTCGAATACAATTTCTTTGGTCAAACTCTACTGTCTAGCGGCACATATACTGCCACTACAATTGGTCAAGGCGGTTGTGAGGAATTGAATGTTCTGAATTTGGTGATTACACAAGATTACCTAACCTACTACGCAGATAATGATGGCGATGGTTATGGCGCAGGGTTGCAGGTGCAGTTTTGTGATCCACCTGCTTCTGGGTATAGTTTACTTGCTAATGATTGTAACGATAATAATGCAACGGTTTATCCAAATGCACCAGAGCTTTGCGGTGATAATCTTGACAATGATTGTGATGGTAATATCAATGAAGGATGTAATGTAAATGCTCCGGCAAATGATAATCGTGCTTCAGCAGTTGTAATGACAGGTGTTACTTATCCACTTTGCAGCAACAAGACTGGAACATTACTCAACGCCGGTGACAACGGCGAAGCATTGAGCACAGAGCCAGTTGGAACTGGTGAGGACGTTTGGTACAGCTTCGTTGCGCAATCACAAGGTGTGCGCATTCAAGCAAACAGCTCACAGTATAACCTTGCTCTTGAACTTCAAGACGCAGCAGGTACTACATTGTTGTTCTCAGAAAACGAAACCTCTGTAGGTCAAGAAGTGTTAATCGCAAGCGGTTTGACAGTTGGTGCTACTTACTATGTAGCGGTTAGAAATTTTGGTGTGCTTGATAATAGCATATTCACTATTTGCATCCAACATTTGAGAGCAAGCGTTCCGAACAACGGAACTACATTCGCTAACCTTTGTTCTTACATCAAAGCTTCTTGGACAGGAGCACAATTGTACTCTGCTACATTCGTAAATGGATCTGATTCTTATACTGCTAGCAATAACAGCACACAGATTCCATTTAGCTTGTTCAACGGATTGCAATACGGCACTTCTTACTCAGTAACATTCTCTAACACATTCATCCTTCCTGATGCAGGTGGAAACAACGTTACAACAGTAGTGACAAGCGCTCCATTCAACGTAAGCATTGCAGCACATCCTTCAGTTGAGCTTCGCGCTGCTGATCGTTGTCCAACAGCTCGTACTCGTGGTGCTTTCATTTCAACTAACGTTGTAGTTTGTGGCGCAGTAGAATATGAGTGGGAGTTTGTAGAAGTAGATGCAAATGACATCGTTATTGGCATCCAACCTATTCTAGTTGAGAGCAACAGCACATCTCGTTATTTGAGAGTTTCTCAAATCCCAGGTGTACAAGATGGTGATCGTTACAGAGTTCGTATCCGTCCAGTATTCTCTTATGGTCCTGGTACATTTACTTCAGGTTACCAATTGCTTTGCGTAGCGGGTCAAGCTCCGATCAATGCACCAATCCTTGAAGAAGGAGACGTATTTGCTCCATCAGCTGTAACTGCAGCAGAGCGTGCATTTGAAGTATATCCAAATCCAAACGCTGGTGATGTATTCAACGTACGTTTGGCTGGTATCAATTCAGATTCTATTGAGCTTAAGGTTATTGATGCGTTAGGGAGAACAATTTTAATAAAGGAATATTCGGATAGCAGCATGGTTAATACAAGTATAACGTTCGAAGTCAAACTGAATTCAGGAGTTTATAATATTATTGTCTTGGAAGGCGATAGAACAAGTATAAAAAGAATGCTGGTTTTATAAAAATGCTACAAATTGACTTCCACCTCCACTCAGCTCAACCTTAGCTCACTTAGCAAGAGAAGTTATGTTTTGTTTGTTTGAGACGCTTGGGCAGCCTACGGTATTTATTTTCTCCAACTGATTGACTTTTATTATATCATCATTGAAAGTCGTCGAGTTGTAATCGAGTAGTAAATAAATTTTCGATACTAAGAAAGTAAAAGCCAAAAGTTATTTTATGCTTTTGGCTTTTATTTAATAAGAAGGTCTCGTAGAGAAGGAAGTTCACAAGGCCCCCCCTTAATTCCCCCCATGCTGATGGCATCTTCCATTGGGGTTGTAAGTCATGTGCTTGCAACGGGTGCCTGCTTTGGTGGTGCCGCTGCACTGCACGGAGGTGGAGCGCTTGGCTGGCGTGGATGATGGCTCATCTATTGTCGAACCCCCGTTTTTTTGATCTCCATGCAAATGACAATATCCGCTCTCATTCAAGGTCTTATTCTTACATCTAGCTCCAGCCTTTGTTGTGCCGCTGCACTGCACTGACGATGTTCCCTTGTCTCCGCTATGCTCTGAACCTGCTTTTTTAATCTCCCATGACCAACACTCTTTACAAAGTGTACGCTCTATTTGTGCCTCTTCTTCATCAGGTAGCGATGGAAAAAAATCTATTCCAGTAAATTTCTCAACGCTATCTATGGGCACGGCGTAATTAAACAGTATATCTGTTGAGCCACTATTGGCCATAATAAATCCAATTCCCTTAATGGAAGGGGATCGATAGTCTAGTATGACTTTGTAATAATAATTTGGAACGGATACTTTATTAGAACCGATTGTCGAAAGCCCAGGTGTTAGCACTGGTCCAGTAACCACATACACTGCTTCGTTGTCAAGAGCCCACGATCGAACTTGCTCTTCTAATCTTTTCCAAATGCCTCTATTAAAACTCGCAGCCTGTGGACTCATGTTGCTGTAATAAAAACTTTCAGCCATCGATTTTGCCGACCACCCCATGTCAGAAGCGGGCGCTAAATGTCCTCTGTCATAACCTGAACCTGCGTAGTCATTATCATTCGCAGATCCTGTTTTTACTTTGGGATCAACAATAAATTTATCGGTTCGCTCGAAAAGTTTTTGCGTTTCTTGTTCGGTCAACTCATATGCTACCCACGCAGCTTGCTCGTGTTCTTCATTATACACCAATGAAAATCCTTCATGAGTAATGACTACATCTTTGGAATTAATTTTTGGAAATTCAATGTTGGAAAGACTTGGTATGACAGCTTTTCCAAAGGAGGCGCTGTCTGCATATATCCATGTTCCATTATCATTTAAAATAACCTTTTTCCCATTTTCTGTTGTAGCCTTTTGCTGCGCTCTCGAGTTAGAAATAATGGAAAATAGAACGACTAGAAGTAGTATCAGTTTGCGCATGAGTATGTGTAGTATAAGTGACCTAAAGGTAATACAATTTGGATTGCATACATGAATAATCCGGGATGTTGACCTTCTTGGATTGATACATATTTTTCAGCCATGCACTCAAAAAATAGCTTATTTTTAGAAATCTTTATTAAATAACCATCAGCTACCGGCCGATCGCCTCTAGCTTTAAAATCAACACAATTGATCATGAAAAAAGCAATCATTTTTTTACTAATGACGGCCTGCGTAGCAGTAATGTCATCTTTCTCTGAAGGTAATATCAACGAATTCGTCGGTAACTACGGCGTTTGCGCGAATGATCCTTCTCAAATTAAATTGACCATTAATGCTGACCATACTTTTTATTATCAAGATTTTTCTGTTTCAGAAAATAAAATAATTGTAAAGGGTAATTGGACGTTGGAAGGAAATAAAGTGGTGCTAATTGACAACAATACCGATATGAAATTCCACGACACTTGGACCTTCGAAGAAAATGGTCAAGTAGCAAAATCGAGAATTTCGAATTTTTTTTCTAAGAACCAAACACCCTCTTATACGCCCTCTCCAACGGCTCGATGTAACAAACCATCACGAAGAAGAATGAGATGAATGCCAGGGCTCCTATGACGTCTTGAAGGGGCGTGAAGTTTTGATGTAGGAGATAGGGCGATAGACCGATGCCGAAAAGCCCTTCATATAAAACAATCACATGCACAACATAAATCGGAAAGGTGTTTTGGCCCATGCGGAGAAATAAGTTGTTCGACATCTTCACAAACTTGTTTACGTAAATCAACAAGCCTAAGAATGCAAGAATAATCGCTAGTCCAAAAATGGCGGGCTCGTTG
>Ga0315907_10005417_pt1 | contig 13925 bp, 11 predicted proteins | sample LakEriMetagenome_3_FD_203525 | JGI IMG/M metagenome (GOLD analysis project Ga0315907, IMG submission 203525) | Freshwater fungal communities from buoy surface, Lake Erie, Ohio, United States - Buoy 12 MA123 | ecosystem: Environmental > Aquatic > Freshwater > Lake > Lake biofilm | place: USA...
AATGTTGGGTCAAGCAGGATCGCTGCAGCAAGTGGGTCATTTATCGCACACCCTTTTATGCCTTGATAATCTTCATGAAATTCCATATAAAAGCGGGTGGAATCGAAAATGAAATTCCTGATTTCGCTTCGAGCCTCCGTTATTTTCTCGAGATGATCTGCGGTCAAAATACATTGATAGGTAACATCGAGGGGGACCAACGTAAAATCAATTCCTGACTTGAGAACTATTTCAAATGCTTCTGGGTCGCAAAAGACATTATATTCTGCTTGAGGTGTCACATTTCCGGGATAATGGATAGCCCCACCCATTGAAACGATTCTTCGAACTTTAGAGACTATCTCTGGCGCCTTCAAAAAAGCTAGTGCGATGTTGGTCATTGGCCCAACGCACAGTAGCGTGACTTCTCCTGGATTTTCTCGTACTACGCGAATTATCAAATCATGAGCCAACTCAGAGCAGGGACTTATTGCACTCTTTGGAAGAATCGCATAGCCCAGCCCACCTTCACCGTGCGTCTCCTCAGCCACAGATAATTCTTTTACTAACGGCTCTTCAGCTCCGCGAGCCACAGGCACTTTTGTAATGCCAGTCAATTCCACTAGTTTTAAAGCATTATTTAGACATTTTTCTTGAGAGGTATTCCCATGAGTGACAGTAATTGCCAATAAATCTATCTCTGGTGATGCCGCCAAAAGCAACAACCCTAGAGCGTCGTCTATACCTGGATCGGTGTCATAGATTATTTTTTCAGCCATGTCTTATTGTTTCATCTTTAGTTTCATATTTGCCAGCCCTGATACAAATTAGTGAGAGTAAAGTTGCAAGAAGTGTTGCCCCGGTCATGAAGTAGAAACCGTCCCAGCCCCCAAAGCGATCAACAAGAGAGCCACTCAATGTGCTTCCCAGAGTAATGCCTATGGAAATGGAAGCTCCTAGCATTGAAAAAGCTTCATTTAAACGACTTAGCGGCACTAAGTCTTTAAGAAGCGCGTTAGCTGCAATCAAGGCCGGAGCTATCCCTATACCGGAAAGAATTATGAAGTAAACAATTGTGTCGATATTTTGGGAAAATAAAATAGCACTAGTTGATAAGGTCATAAATGCTAGAGCTAATGTGTATCGTGTGGCATTTCGAGATTTCCAATGAATTACCCCGTAGACCAATCCCGCCACCAAACTACCTATTGGATACAGTCCTACCCATATTCCACCTTCAGCTGCGCGATCATTTTCTTTAGCAACTGCAAGAATGACAACAAAGTTGGAGCCAAATAGTAATCCAAGTGCAATAAGAGAGGTGAAGAGAGCCTTCACATATTTAATTCTAAGTAGGCCACCAATTCGCTCTGGAGCACTACCTCTCATTCCGCTATCAAAAGAAGTTATAGCCAGCCCCACGCCACCAATTACGGTGAAAACAATTCCTGCCACTAGTGGAGAGTTCGATCCGTAGAGTGAAAATAAAAATCCTGCAAATGCGGGACCAACAACAAATGCCGTTTCATCAAGCACTGATTCAAGTGATAGCGCTACCCCTAACTCCCGCCTATCTTTTATCGTCCTACTCCAACGAGTTCTGGTATAGCTACCAAAACTTGGCATAGTTGCACCAGATAGGGCAGAAAATAATAAAAGTAGGAGAACGGATCTTGAACTAAAAAATACGACACCGATTATTGAAAGAGCATTAATAAAGGTGATCGGAAGTAAGACAATTCTGGTGCCAAATCGATCTGCCAACCGCCCAATTCTTGGTCCAACAATTGCTCCACACAGGGTATAGAAAGATGATGCGATTCCAGCCAATAAAAAAGAATCCCGAACGGATGAGATTAAAAAGACTAGCGCCACAGTATTCATCGCTACCGGAATCCTGCCCACCATCCCGTAGCCAAGAGTCGGAAGGGAATGGCTGTGACGAAGAATCTCTCTATATGAGGTAAGCAAAGCCCTCTCTCCATCGAGACTTTATAGATGTAGGAATGAAAACGATTGTAGAAATCTACCCAGAAAGACTACTCTCGTCCAATAACTGAGGAGGTGTTGCACAATAAAGATTTACTTCGCAGGTCCTTTATTTACTCCTTATGAGCGAAGCTATATCGATCAGTGCGCTGCTCAATTGCGAAGCGAAGGCTTTGAGGTTTTTGTTCCTCATGAAATTCCACTTCCTGATCCTGTCACCGCAGAATTTATTTTCGCAGTTGATTCGAAAGAAGTAATGTCATCCAACGCCGTACTTGCGCTCTTAGATGGCCCGATGGTTGATGACGGGACAGCTAGTGAGATTGGAATATTTTGGGCTGCAATGCAAAGTGACCCATCCAAAAAAGGAATTGTTGGATTAGTTACCGACACTAGAGTCATTAGAGATCGCAACATGATTGACGGTAAAGGTATAAATCTATTCGTAAGAGGCTGCATTGAAGATGTTGGTCAGGTTGTTGATAAATTTGACAAAGCTATTGAGATTTTGCGAACTTGGAAATCAGAAATAGACAATAAGATTTAGTACATCACTGTTTTTGTTAAGTGATGAGGCCAATGCGTGGCGTGGTAAGTTTTCCAGAATCGAAAATCTACCTGAGGCATTAATAATGGTTCCATGTTAGGCCTGAGCTCATTAATCTTCTCAGTCAATAAAGCAATGCAGTAGATAGAGCCAGCTCTAAGTTCAATTTCGGCATCACTGTCGCGGGTTATCTCCTCTAGAGAATTAATCTGTCTCTCAAGCTCTGGCGCATATTCAAAAATTCCCATAACCCTCAAGCCCACGGGCACTATGTAGTCAGCAAATGCAGTCAACTGCTCTGGATCCTCTAAGCGCCAATGACCGCGGGGCGATAATGCAAGGTGCATGCCCCAGATTCCAAGCTGTGCCAATTTAAAGATTTCGACTTGATTTCCATGGTAGTCACTCACATCATAAAAACGCGGAAACTCCTTGACTAAGCGCTCCAAAAGTCCGTTTCCTTGGTCATATAGTTTCGGGGAACAAGAGCGAACGAAATTATGAAAGGAGCCCTGGTAATTATCAACTAGAACTTGTCCAACCTCGTTAAAAATTCTTACTCTTTCATCAATCATTGGAAGCTCTATAGTTCCAGAAAAAATTGAGCTTAACTGATCTCTAGTCAACTTTGACAGAAACTCTCCTGAGAAAAATGGTATCCCTGCGTCTATAGCCCGATGAATCGAAGCGAGCATTGCCTCACTGTCGCACCAGCGTTTTCCATTATAGTCAGTTTCAAACTTGATTCCCGAGCTAAAATCCGTAAAGGCAAAATTCATGGTGTTAACAACCATTGTGAAGTCCATTAACACGTCGGGATCATTTCCAAAATCAAAAAGCATAGAACCATCGGGACTTTTAAACTCTTCATAGGCCATCCAATTGGCCACTTCAACTAACTTCTCTTTGTTGATTTTTACTAACTTAGAGTTATCTATTACTGGTTTTAAGCTCTTTAGAACAGGAGAATCCCAATTAACTGACATAAATTCGATTGCTTACTCAGAGCCACGCTTGAAAGGTAAACCTACCATCGCCGGTGGTGTTAAGCGCTGAGCCAAGAGAGTAAGAACAATTAAAGTAGCAAAGTATGGGAATGCGGTAACGAACTCTTGTGGGATAACTTCTACTCTTTGATTAATCCATAGCGCAAAAAGTGCAATTCCCGAATATGTGCCGCCTAATTTCCAATTCCTTGAAACTGAATAAAAGATTGCTAACAAAAGAGAGGCTATTCCCACGACCATAATCAAGGCCATAACAGACTCGCTCTGGCGTAGGCGTAATGCATCTGTGAAGCCAAAAAGTATTGAGCCAGCAAACACTCCGCTAGGCCTCCAGTTTCCAAAGATTACTGTCGCAAGGCCGATAAAACCACGCCCTCCAGTTTGACCCTCGCGATAGACGGATGAGGCAACTATCGCCAAGTAAGCCCCTCCCAAGGAGGCAAGCATTCCTGAGATAGAGATTGCAATATAGCGAGTGCGATAAACATTAATGCCTAGAGATTCAGCTGCCATCGGATTTTCACCACAAAATCTCATTCTCAATCCAAATTTACTGCGCCAGAGGATCCATGATGTTAAAGGGACTAGCAGCAAAAGTGCGACAGTCATGACAGAGAGATCGGAAGTTATCCCATAAATTAATCCTGAGATATTTGAAATTAAGAATATCTCCTTTTCATCTATGCTTTTAAAAAAAGGAGCTACAAAGGGAATATTAAATTTAGGCATACTCTCAACCGGTGGAGATACTGTCCGATCTCCACCGACTGGTGGAAAGAAAATACCTGACAAATAGCGCGCTGCTCCTGCAGCAATTAGATTAATAGCCAGTCCAGATACCGCCTGATCAATACCAATCTTGACTGTCAAAATTGCATGAAAGAAACCTGATGCCAGACCAAAAACTGCAGCCGCTAAAATTCCTACATACGGTCCATGAAGGTAACCAAACCAAGCCGCCGTCCAAGTCCCAACAATCATCATGCCTTCTAGCCCAATATTAATTACTCCAGCACGTTCTGCCCACAACCCACCAAGGCCTGCCATTAAAAGTGGCGTCGCTAACCTAAGAGTTGCTCCCGAAGTGCCTGGCGAAGAGATATCAGTGGCACCAGTTATCAACTCGACGAAAGATATGATAAAAAATAATCCGGCAATGAACAGCGTGATGCGGGCTGGGGATCTGAAAAATACTTTGGCTCTCATAGCTAGTTTGTTCTCATCGCTCTTGGTGCCAGATGACTTCACTTTGCCTCCTTGACACTCTTAGAATCTATCTTTACTACATCCGCGTTTGCACTTCCAACAGCTTTTTGTTGCTGACGAAGGTTTATTCGAGCAACTAATTCATAAGCAACTACTATTGAAAGAACGATGGTGCCTTGAAGCACAATGATAATTTCTGGTGGGACTCCCTCAAATTCAAGCACGGGTGCTGTTCTCTCTAGAAAAGACCATAGGAATGCGGCAAAAAATATCCCCACTGGATGATTCCTTCCAAGAAGTGCCAGGGCAAGTCCTGTGAATGCATATCCTGAGGGGAATGCCATGCTGTAGTTATGCGTATCTGAAAGAAGAGTCCCAATTCCAACTAATCCTGCAATGGCCCCCGACAACACGGTGGTGACAAAAATCATTCCTGGTGCATTCACACCGCTTGATCTAGCTGCACGAAAAGAAAGACCCGTAGCTTTTAGATTAAAACCAAACACAGTTTTATTTAGCATGATCCAATAAGCGACACCAACAAAAATTGCTAGAAACAGAAAGGTGTAAATCTCACCGTCGAATGCTTTGATCGTGGGCATACGACCGCTGGTTGGAATGCTTTTAGTCTGCAAAACTTGAGTTCCCTCTGGCAAAGTCCCAAAAATTGAAGGGCTAAGCAAAAATGCTATAAGTGCGGCAGCGATAAAGTTCAACATAATGTTGCTAATGACTTCAGAGACTCCACGTTTCACCTTCAAATATCCAGCAATTGCAGCCCATGCTCCTCCAGCCAACATGGCAGTGACAATAATTACTAAAACATGCAAGATCGGAGGCAAGCTAACTGCAGCTCCGACAACCGCTCCAAAAAATGCTCCCATGCGGTATTGGCCATCGATACCTATATTGAAAAGCAACATTTTAAAACCAATTGCGGCCGCAACTCCAGCCATGTAATAAGCAACCGTTTGGTTTAGCTCCGATACTAAATTTCTAGGGTCAAAGCCATACGAAATCATGAGGCGGAACATTTCTATTGGGTCTACTCCACGAAACTTTAAAATAATGTAAGTAAAAAGTAATGAAGTAAAAATTGCTGCGGTTGGGGCAACAACGCCCCAAAAAACTCTGCTCTTACTCATGCCTTACTTGCTCCTGTCATAGCCAGACCAAGCTGTTCGGGAGAAGTTTGTCTAGGATTAAGGATTGACACAATAGATCCGTTATAGATTACTGCGATGCGATCCGAAAGTGAGAAGAGTTCTTCAAGATCAGCTGAAACTAAGAGGATTCCTGCCCCCTTTGATCGAGCCTGTACTAAGTGATCCCAAATAATTGCTTGAGCTCCTACATCAACGCCACGAGTAGGTTGCGCAGCCACAATTATCTTTGGATCGCCACTTAATTCGCGACCAACGATAAATTTCTGCTGATTGCCTCCCGAGAGAGCGCTAGCTAACACGTTAATTCCTGGAGTTCTAACATCGAATTCCGCAACGATATTTCTGGAGCCTTCAACTGCTGCAGATTTATTCACCCAGATTGACTTGGCCATCGGGGCGTTAAATTGATGACCTAGAATTCGATTTTCCCATAGTGGCGCAGTCATCAATAGTCCATCCCTTTGGCGATCTTGTGGAATGTAAGCAACTCCAGCATTGCGAATATCTCTAGTTAAATGCGATGCAACATCCATACCTAAAATTTCAACCGAACCGGATGAAGGTTTTATCAGACCCATGATGAGTTCTACGAGTTCGCTTTGACCGTTTCCCTCGACTCCTGCAAGACCCAGAATTTCACCACCGTGTAATTCTAGATTAACGTTATTTAAAATCTCCCGTTTATCCAATCGCGAGTAGGAAGCTTCTTTAATTTTCAAAATACTTGATGGACTGATTTTCGCTTCCCCAACTTTTGGTTTGGGAAGTTCGCCGCCAACCATCAACTCTGCTAACTCCTTTTTGTTTGTTTTATCAGGCTTGCGGAAGGCAACGGTTCTGCCCCGTCTCATAATGGTTATATCATCCGCAATCGAAAGAACTTCCTCAAGCTTATGAGAGATAAAGAGAATTGTTAGACCTTTTTTTACCAGCTCTCTTAAGTTTGCAAACAACTCAGCAACTTCTTGAGGGACTAAAACAGCAGTTGGCTCATCTAAAATTAAGATCTTTGCTCCCCTGAAGAGAACCTTGGCAATCTCTACCCTTTGTCTCTCCCCAACGCCCAAATTAGCCAGCGATTCATCCGGGTCAATTCCTAAACCATAATTTCTAGATATTTCCTTTAATTTCTCTCGAGCCTCGTCATACTTAACTAGAAAACCAAAATGAGTAGGTTCGCTGCCTAAAATTACATTTTCAAGCACGGTAGCATTGTCAGCTAACTTAAAGTGCTGATGGACCATGCCGATACCTAAAGCTATAGCATCCTGTGGTGATTTAAGGTTTACTTCATTTCCAAAAGCTTGGATACTCCCAGCGTCAGGTTTTATCAATCCATAGAGAATCTTCATCAAGGTAGATTTTCCCGCGCCATTTTCTCCAATAATGGCGTGAATGCTCGCCTCACGTACTTGTAGAGAAACATCTTGGTTTGCTACTACTCCAGGATATTTTTTTTCTACTCCACTTATCTCAAGTACATTGGTCATGAACTCCCCCTGATGATTAAAAGATGAAATCAGGGTGCGCTTTTAAGTCCAGCGCACCCTGACTCAATCTACTTAATTTATGCCTTGCTTGGATCTGTTGGTACTACAACTTTGCCTGTAGCAATCTTCTTGGCATAGTTGTTAATTGTTGCAGCGATGTCATTTGCGAGGTAGCCACCAGTTCTTGTGTAGCCAACTCCGCCAGCTTTGAAGTCCCAGACTTTAGTGCCTGCAGTCTTCTTACCTGCTACTGCATCAGCAACAAAGGCACGAGTGCCTAGGTCAACGCGCTTTAGCATGGAAGTAAGAATTGTTGACTTGTAAGCAGCGTGTGCTGGGTAAGTTGCCTCATCAGCATCTACACCGATTGACCACTTCTTCAGTTCAGAAGCAGCCTTGTGTAGACCGGTTCCAGTTCCGCCTGCTGCGGCGTATACAACGTCAGCGCCGTTTTCAAACATACCCTTGGCAATTTCATAACCTTTGGCAGGATCATTAAATCCTGAGAAGTCAGGGAAATTACTGGTGTATTGAGATTGAATCTTGATACCAGGGCTGATTGCCTTTGCGCCAGCGATAAAGCCAGCTTCGAACTTCTTGATTAGTGGGGTGTTGACTCCACCAATGAAACCAATTTTTCCTGTCTTGGTCTTCATAGCAGCTGCAAGTCCTACGAGGTAAGAGCCTTCCTCTTCCTTGAAGACAATGCTTTGTACGTTTGGAGCTGTTACTACTTCGTCAACTAGGCCCCATTGAACCTTAGGGTATTCCTTTGCAACTTTTGTAAGTGCAGCAGCGTATGTAAATCCGACCACAACGATTGGATTTGCACCGCGCTTTGCCATAAGGCGAAGACGCTCAGCGCGCTGATCATCAGTAGCAGTTGGACTATCCTGCGATTCGATAAGTTTTAGGGTTTTATCCTTATCTAGCAATGGCTTTACGCCAATGTAGGCAAGTTGGTTAAAGCCCGGAACATCGCGACCACCCAAGCTATAAGCAATACCAATGGTCTTACCCTTTGGTGCAGCTTGTGCTGGGGCTGATGCGACGATTCCCGAAAGCGCGACGGCACTAGAAAGAAGTGCTGCGCCGAGCTTGCGGAGAGTGTTTTTCTGCATTTAGTAGTCTCCTTAGTATTTGGGTTTAAGTAAGGTTCAAAGCCCTCAAGGAATCAACAAACTTTGCTCCTTCGTTACTCCTGTGATGACATGTCGAGCCACAGGATTTACGAACAACAAGGTTCACCTCTACCTTGATTTGCTTTGGGGGAAATTGATTGATTCCTCTAATTCTCTCCAGAAGTGTTGCCATGGCAAGCGCTCCTTGAAGATGGGCATCTCTCGAGATGACCGTTAGCGGTGGATCAATCAAATCTGATATTTCATGGTCATCAAAACCAATGATTGCCATATCTTCTGGCACTGAAATTCTATGCTCTTTTATGGCCTTAAGTGCGCCTATCGTCATAAGGTTGTTGGCGATAAAGACCGCTGTTGGCCGAGACTTTAGTGAAAGCAAGCTCGCCATCGCTTGATAACCGCCAAGAGATGAGAAATCTGACTCTATAAAATATTCAGAGCTTTGGAATATTCCATTTTCCTTCAAAGCCTGATCAAAACCGTTGGCTCGCTCGCGCCCTGGTGTAGAACTTAGTGGACCTGAGATAAATGCAATTGATTTATGCCCCAAATCCATCAAGTGCGAGGCAGCAATAAATCCACCTGCGTAATTATCTGCCAAAACAGAATCAAATCCATTGCAATTGGTCAGTATTCGATCCACAAAGACTAGAGGCAATGAGCCAATGAGTTTTTTGGAAAGGGCATCAGAATCTTCTTGTAGTGGAACATAGATAACTCCATCTACTCGACCAATCATCCGTTTTAGCGCCCACTTCTCCCTTTCTAAATCCTCGCCTGTGTTTATCAACTGAATCATGTACTCATCCCCAGCAGCAAGCTCCGCACCTCTTACCAAAGCAGCAAAGAATGGGTTTGTGATATCCGGAACCACTACTGCGATTAAACCAGTCTTCCCAGTTTTAAGATTCCTTGCAATGATATTGGGACGATAATCCAGTTCTTTGATTGCTCTTGAAATTCTCTTAGCGTTTCTAACCTTATAACCACTAATGAAACGAGAGACGGTGGATTCGGAGACCCCCACTTTGCGTGCAACATCTGAAATTGTCGCATTGGACATATCAGGGCTCTCCCAACTAGAAACGATTGCAGATAACTTACCGCTTCCAGTATGGTCCCGTCTAGAACCGCAATTCGCCTGCGAAAGGGTGTCTAATGGCTGAGAAAATCAACCCAATTATTGTTGTGGTGGGAAGCACGATGATTGACATGATCACCTACTCTCAGAAAATCCCCAATATTGGCCAGACTGTGATTGGAGACTCATTTTCTCTCGGATTTGGTGGAAAAGGGGCTAATCAAGCAGTGATGGCTGCTCGATTGGGAGCAACGGTGCACATGATTAACACGCTTGGCAATGATGTATTTGGTGAAAGCACCATAAAGAATTTTAAGGAACAAGGCGTGGAAACCACTCATATCAATCAAGTACAGGGAGCAAGCGGAGTAGCTCCAATCTGGGTTGAGCCCGATGGCACAAATAGAATCATCTGTGTACCTGGAGCTAACAATGAAATGAGAGTTGAACAAGTTGAGGAGTGTTTAGAGACAATCGGTGAGTTTTCTATTTTGATTGGTCAACTGGAGATACCGCAAGAGGTTACTAAAGCCGCATTTCGCTTGGCTCGCAGGAAAGGCATACCAACATTGCTAAACCCTGCGCCTTTTTCTCCACTTTCTGAAGAATTGATTGAACTCTGTGACTGGATAATTCCCAATGAAAGTGAGTTTGCAGGGTTGAATCACAAAGGAAATTTCCCAGACAGCGACGAAGAGATACTTCAAGTCTCTAATGAATTAAGGACCAAACTAGTAGTGACTCTTGGTGAAAATGGTGCTGCCTTTGTTGATTCGGTTGGATCAATAAGTAGAGTTCCGGCCCCACTTGTTAAGGCGATTGATACAACAGGTGCTGGAGACGCCTTTGTTGGTGCATTTGCTTTTGCTCTTGCCTCTGGGTTCGAGGTGAAAAAATCTGTTTTATTGGGCTGCCTTTGTGCATCAGACAGTGTTGCACGAAAAGGAACTCAATCTTCATATCCTTCTAGATTGGAAGCCGCAAAACTTCTCGCCTCACTTAGTTAGGATATTTTTCTAGCTTTGAAATTTCTAATCTGATTCGGCTTAAAGTTGAAGCGCTCACCTTTCTATTAAAATTAACAGTAATACCGCCATTTTTTGCATTGAATTCTCTTCCATAGATTCCTAATTTTTCATCAAGAATATCAATGATCAAATCGTCTGTGAGTGCAGCTCTTACCAATTGATCGATTGGTTCGCTAAGGTTCTTATTTATCTTAGCTAATATAATCGGTTCAAGGTTAGGAAGATTCGCAAAGTATTGATCAGGGGTCTCAACGATTATCTGAACTCTTCCTTTGAACCTTGCAAGAATTAGGGAGAGAATTGAGGCATCACTATCCCAAGTCGAATAGGCAATATCGACTCTCTGCATTGCTTCGCTAATTTGTGAAATTTCTCCAGGGTAGTCAAGGTTAATGACTTTGACTTTTTTTGAGATGGCAGTCACGCCTTTAGTAAAGTTTTTGAGTAATTCAGGTTCACTACCGATAAATGCTACCGAACGTTTTTTGGAGTTTAGGGCTGCGACCAAGCCAGCAAGATATGCCCCCTGCTCTTCCCTATAGTAAATATTGGAGATATTCAGTTGCCCCAACTCTTTGTCGTTTATGAGAGCGAACTGCGTCTCGGTAAATTCCATAGATACTCTACGCACGGTCTCTCTATACCCAGGACCCACGGCAATGACCAAGGTATAACCATTCTTTGCTAGAAAACGAAGGCGCGTAAGACGATCTGCTGCACTTCCATTTGTTGGCACCTCGCGAACAAATGGTTCCACTAGTCCATATTTTTTCTTTGCTGCCTTAAGGGCTAGGTGAACTGCGTCATTGAACGAGTTATCTCCGAGAAAGCCGATGTCATAGGCAATAGCGACTTTTGGTTCTGCGGCTATTGCCGGAGTTAGTGGAGAAAATAATGAAACAGTAAGCGCCATCAGTAGCGCTCTAGATTTCATGGCTTACTTACCCTTAAAAGAGCTTGGCACCAACCCTAGAGCTGAATAGGTCTTAGCTAAAGTCTCTGCAGCAACAGCTCTAGCTTTCTGTCTTCCCTGCTCCAAGATTTTTAATAGGTGAGCTTCATCGGATAAAAGCTCCTCGGTGCGCTTTTTAACTGGGGCAAAGTATGAGGTAACTACCTCAGCTACAGCGGACTTAAAATCGCCATAGCCTTTACCAGCAAACTCATTTTCAATATCAGAGATGGCTCTATTACTAAGGGCTGAGTGGATAGTTAATAGGTTTGATATCCCTGGTTTTTCCTTCTCGTCAAACTTAATTTCTTTACCAGCATCAGTTACTGCACTCTTTATCTTCTTGGCATTAACTTCTGCTGAATCCAAAATATCAATCACTCCAGAATTTGACGCAGAAGACTTACTCATCTTGGAATTTGGATCTTGAAGGTCATTAATCTTTGCTGCAGATTTAATAATGTGAGCCTCAGGAATTGTGAAGGTCTGCCCATATCTTGAATTAAATCTCTGGCCTAGATCGCGAGTTAATTCAATATGTTGTCTCTGATCTTCGCCCACTGGAACTTTATCTGCTTGATAGAGCATGATGTCAGCTGCTTGAAGAATAGGATAAGTGAATAGGCCAACAACGGTTCTATCGGCACCACTCTTCTGTGATTTATCTTTAAATTGCGTCATGCGGTTTGCTTCGCCAAATCCCGCCATGCATTCAAGTACCCAGCCAAGCTGGTTATGTTCTGGCACATGAGATTGAATAAATAGCGTGCACTTATCGGGGTCAAGGCCAAGGGCAATTAACTGCGCTGCTGCAAGAAGGGTTCGCTTCCTTAATACTTCTGGATCTGTATCAACTGTTAGCGCGTGAAGATCAACGACACAATAAAAAGCATCATTCTCGCTCTGCAGCTCAACCCATTGCTTGACTGCACCTAAGTAATTACCGAGGTGAAATGAATCTGCTGTGGGTTGAATCCCAGATAGGACGCGCTTCATGGCCCTATCTTCTCAATTTTTATCTTGAGTATGTAGTTTTGAGATTAAGACAGTCCCAACGCGCTTGCCCTCCAAACTCAAGACTGTCAGTCTCATCCCAGCTAGATGGATAACATCATGCAGTTGCGGGATTCTTCCCAGTTCATGCATCACATAGCCGCTTAGCGTTTCATAAGGACCCTCTGGGATTTCAATCCCAGCCTGCTCAACTAAATCCTCGAGTGAAATCAGAGCATCAATTTCATAGTCACCGGTGCGACTCTGATTTGAGACTTCAACCTCATGGCCATCATATTCATCATGAATATCACCGATTAAGGTCTCAACTAAGTCCTCTAAAGTAACAATTCCATCAGTTCCGCCATATTCATCGAGAACTATCGCAATTTGCTGACGAGCAGCGCGCATCTCAGATAGCGCAGGCAGAACACCTTTAGTTCCAGGCAAGAACATAATGCTACGAACCAAATTCATAATAGCTATGCCTTTTCCTGAATGCTCAGGATCAAGAAGATCTCTCACATGGATAAAGCCAATGACTTCATCACTACTTCCCCGAACTACCGGATATCGAGAGTGAGCCTTCTCAACTGCCATCAAAATGGCATCACTGACTAGTAAATTGGCATCAAGGAAATCAACTTCAGTTCTTGGCACCATAACTTCATGAACTAAACGCTCACTTGCATTAAATACCTCTTCAACAATATCTCTCTCTTCCTCTGTTAGCGCTTTATGGCCAGTTACTAGATCCACTAGCTCTTCCTCAGAGATATCCTCGCGAGATGCCTTTGGATCTATTCCAAATAACTTCAAGACTAAATCGGATGAGTGTGAGAGTAGCCAAATTAAAGGACGAAATAAGCGAGCAGTCACAGATACCGGAGTAACCACAAAGAGTGCAATCTTTTCACTGGAGTGAAGCGCTACTCGCTTTGGCACCAACTCACCAAAAACTAGCGAGAAGTAGGCAATAACAAGTGTTAAGCCAACTAAAGAAATGGTTTCACTTATTGAATTACTCAATCCAGCATCTTCAAGTGCAGGAATTAAGTAATCTCCTAGGCGATCTGCGCCAAAGGCTGCTGAGAGAAATCCACTGAAGGTGACTCCAACTTGAACTGCCGCTAGAAAGCGATTTGGGTGTGAGGCCAGATCGGCAACCTTTGCCCCTCGTTTACTCTTTTCAGCAAGGGCCTTTAGCTGACCCTCCCGAAGTGAGATCAGGGCAATTTCAGCAGCGACAAAGAGCGCCCCAAGGGCGATAAAAAAGGCTACGACCGAGATATCTAGAGCAAGGTCTTGAAGGGTAAAAGGGTTAGCACCACCAGGGTCCATTAGG
>Ga0315907_10005419_pt1 | contig 13918 bp, 13 predicted proteins | sample LakEriMetagenome_3_FD_203525 | JGI IMG/M metagenome (GOLD analysis project Ga0315907, IMG submission 203525) | Freshwater fungal communities from buoy surface, Lake Erie, Ohio, United States - Buoy 12 MA123 | ecosystem: Environmental > Aquatic > Freshwater > Lake > Lake biofilm | place: USA...
TCTTGGTGTATTTGAAATACGACACTTGAATCATGACAGAGAGATTTTCTATTAGGAATATTCCGCACAACACCGGAATGAGTAGTTCTTTGCGAATAGCAATGGCGAACGTTGCGATGATTCCTCCCAAGGCCAAGCTTCCCGTATCACCCATGAATACCTGCGCGGGGTAAGTATTGTACCACAGGAAACCGATGCATGCACCCACAAACGCGCTGATAAAAATTACCAGCTCGCCGGCGTGCGGGATGTACATGATGTTGAGATAGTCAGCGAAAATGTAGTTGCCCGATAAGTAGGCGAGAAGTGCGAGAGTAACACCTATGATAGCGCTTGTTCCTGCCGCTAGTCCGTCAATGCCATCGGTAATATTTGCTCCGTTGCTTACGGCTGTTACTATGACTACCACGATGAGCGCAAATAGAATGAATAACGTTACGGGTGTTTCCCAACTGTCGGGCATAAGCCATGTGTAGTCGAACTCATTGTCTTTTACAAACGGGATAGTTGTTTTTAGCGATTTTTCGGACTGCCATTGTGATGCGTCGCTCTCCGCCAAGAGCGTTGAACTGCCCATCGGCGTGTCGTTGATTTTTGTTTTAATGAAAACATTTTCATTGAAGTAGAGCATGCCTGCAACGATGAGTCCCACTCCTATCTGCCCGATGATTTTGCTGGTGCCGGCGAGCCCTTTTTTATCCTTCTTGAATACTTTGATGTAGTCGTCCATGAAACCGACTGCGCCGAGCCAAATGGTAGCAATTATCATGGTTAGTACATACACGTTGGTGAGTCGTGCGAATAGTAAAGTTGGAATCAGAATGGCAGCGAGAATAATGAGTCCACCCATGGTTGGCGTGCCCGATTTCTCCATTTGCCCCTGAAGGCCGAGGTCGCGCACCGTTTCTCCCACTTGCTTGCGCTTGAGCATAGCGATGAGGCGCTTTCCAAACACCATGGAAATAGTGAGTGAAAGAATGATGCTCAGCGCTGCGCGGAATGAGATGTATTGAAACAGTCCTGCTCCCGGAAGGTCGAACTGCTGATCGAGGTATTGGAAAAGGTAGTACAACATTATTTCTCGAGCATGGTTAAGGTTTCACTTACAATTTGGAAGTCATCGAAGGGATGCTTTACACCGGCTATTTCCTGATAACGCTCGTGACCTTTTCCGGCGATGAGCACGATGTCGCCGGCATTGGCTAGTGTGCATGCGAACTTGATGGCTTCTCGGCGGTCGCTTACTGCAAGGGTCTTTTTCATCATGACCGGATCGAGACCTTCTTTCATTTCGTTGATGATGGTTTCAGGATCTTCGCTACGCGGATTGTCGCTGGTGAGTACAACGCGGTTGCTCCATTCAGCGGCTATGCGCGCCATTTCCGGACGCTTCGTTTTATCGCGGTCACCTCCGCAACCCACAATGCTGATGACTTGCTCATTACCTGTTCGTATATCAGCGATTGTTTTGAGAACGTTTTTCAATGCATCCGGTGTGTGTGCATAGTCCACAACAGCGGTTATCCCATTCGGTGTCTTGATGTACTGGAACCTTCCGTCGGGTGCTTGCAAACCGCTGATGGCAGTAAGTACGTCCATTTTGTCGAGGCCTAATTCCATTGCAGCGGCATAGACAGCTAGAATGTTGTAGGCATTGAATCCTCCGATGAGTTGCGTGTATACGTCTTGACTGTCGATTACTAGATGCAAGCCTGCGAAACCATTTTCCAGCACCTTCGCACGATAATCGGCCATGCTGTGGAGAGCCATTGTTTTCACTTTCCCTTTGCAGTTCTGCACCATGATATCGCCATGGCGATCATCGAGGTTGGTGATGGCAAAGGCTGAAGATGGCAGCATGTCGAACAAGATCTTTTTCGCTTTGATATACTCGTTGAAGGTCTTGTGGTAGTCGAGATGATCGTGTGTAATGTTGGTGAACAGCGCTCCGCGCAATTGAACTCCCGTTAGTCGATGCTGATGCAGAGCATGTGATGAAGCTTCCATGAAGCAATACGTACAGCCGGCAGCAACCATTTCAGCAAGCAATGCATTAAGTGCAATGGCATTGGGAGTTGTATGCGTTGCCGGTACATCGGTGTCATTGATCTTGTTAACAACGGTGGAGAGCAACCCCGCCTTGAAGCCCATTTTTCGCGCCAGGCGATGCATGAGGGTTGCTGTTGTTGTTTTGCCGTTTGTTCCGGTGACGGCGACTACCTGGATTTTTTCGCTAGGGTTATCGTAAAAGTTCGATGCAATGTAGCCGAGCGATTCAGCCGAGTTTTGCACTTGGATGAATGTGATGTTACCTGTCGGATAATCGGGAATTCTTTCGCAGACAATGGCAACAGCACCGGATGCAATGGCCTTGTCTATATAGGCGTGTCCATCTACCGTGGTTCCTGTAACAGCAACGAATAGGCTGAATGGCTTCACATCACGCGAGTCCATGGTGACGTGTTCAATAGCTACATGGGTGGAGCCGAACACTTGCTGAATGCGCGATTTGAAGAGAATGTCTTTTAGGAGCTTCACAGGAGTTCGATGGAGATATTCGGGTTATTATGTATGTGGTTTCCGGCAGGAATACTCTGTTTTCGGACAGTTCCGAATCCGCTCACTTTTACTTTCATGCCTTGGCTTTCGAGCAGGTAGAGCGCGTCTTGCAGTCCCATGCCGAGCACGTTCGGAACTACTCCTGTTTCGACGAGGCGCGGAGAGACCAATAGCGAGTCATTCTGCGCCACGGTTGTATACCATTGTCCTTCTCCATCGGTAAATACAGGAATGTTGAGGCTGGTAAATACGGTGTTCAATTCTTTGGCAGAACCGCTTTTGATGGACGGTAGTTTTCGTTGAACCATCATGGTGCTATCCGAGCCGGCCGGAGCGCGGAATTCCAGTTCGGTACTGTAAATCTTGTCGGCGAGTTCCATGAATACCGGCGCTGCAATCACGCTTCCATAGTATGCGCCGCGTGGATCGTTCACGACTACGATGCACGTATAACGAGGGTTTTCAGCCGGGAAGTAGCCAACGAATGAGGCGCGGTAGTGGTGTGCCTGATAGCCGCCATCTTCGTGCAGCCAGGCAGTGCCTGTTTTACCGGCCACTTTATAGGGACATTTTTTGAAAAGCCAGTCGGCTGTTCCCCCTTCTTCCGTTACGCCTTCCATCATTTTTCTGCATTGAGCGAGTGTTTCGTCTTTGCAGATTTTCTGACGGATGATGATGGGCTGAGCTTGTTCGATGATGTGACCATTGCGACGAACTTCTTGAACGAATTGTGGGCGAACCATTACACCGTTGTTTGCTACCGCATTGTAAAATGCCAGTGTCTGCAGTGGAGTGCATGTTGTCTCGTAACCAATTGCCATTTGAGTGAGACTCAAACCGCTCCAGCCATTGTCTTTGGTGGTTTTATACATTCGAGGGGAGGCTTCGCCCGAGAGTGATATACCCAACGGCTCAGCGATGCCGAACGAATGGAGTTTATCAAGGTAGCTTTGAGGATTCTCACCAAAGGATTTTTTAACGAGAAGAGCGGTACCAACGTTGGACGATTTTTCGAATACTTGTTCAGCGGTGATGGTTCCGTTTCCTCCTTTGTCCCAGTTGGAGTCTTTCATGGTGCGTCCATGGAAAGTGACCATGCCGTTGCCTGTCTCTACTTTGTCGTCAAGTTTCACTCCGCCTTCATCCATGCAAGCCATGAGAGAAGCAAGTTTCATCGTTGATCCCGGTTCAATGCTTTGGCTGATGGCGTAGTTCAGGCGCTCGCTAAACTCACCTTCACGGTTATTTCGAGATAGGTTGGCGACCGCGCGCACGAAACCTGTTTGGACTTCCATGAGAATGGCGCAGCCCCATTCGGCGTTTGTTTCTTCCAGTTTACGTTTGAGGGCAGCATGAGCCACATCTTGTAGGTGAACGTCGATGGTTGTGATAATGTCGGCGCCGGGTTCAGGCTCTTCCACGAATTCATTATTCATGGGTTTCCAAACTCCACCGGCAATTTTCTCCATCATTTGCGATCCTTTCTTGCCGCGAAGCAGCTCGTCATAATCGCGCTCTATGCCCACTTTGTTTTCAGCGCGTTCCATGCCAATGGTGCGTGATGCCAGGGCACCAAATGGTTGATCACGAATGAACTTTTCTTCAAATACAAATCCGCCTCGAATGGTTCCTTTGTTGATGAACGGAAACTTTTTTACAAGCTGCAATTGGTTGTAGTCAACGTGATCGATGATTTCTATATATCGATTTCCTTCACTTTTTGCTTTTTTGAAAATGGCTTTATAATCAGCTGCGGTTCGATCGCCAAAAAGGTTAGCAAAACTCTGGCACATGGAGTCAAGCTTGTTTTTATATGCCTCTTCATCATACGGCGCCTTGGCATCCCAGCGTATTTCATATTCGGGAATGCTGGTGGCCATGAGGCTTCCATCGCTTGAATAAATTTGTCCTCGAACCGGTTGTATTTCGCGGACTTTGTAGGTGAATCCCTCCGCGAGTTGTTGTGCTTTCTCGTCGGGGAAAAGTTGAATGACGAAAACTTTCACAACGATGGCGATGGCCAGCAAGCACAGGCCTGCAAAGACCATCCATGCTTTGTTATGAATAAGCGCGATGTGATGCTTTTTACCCTTGGCCTCATGCCCGGTTGCAGTCTCTTTGGGAGTCTGCACCGGATCATGTGGTTGGTTGATAGGATTGTTTTTTATGTTTTCCGATGGGTTCATTCTTGAGTGGTTTTTTCTTCGAAGAAGCCATGTTCTACATCAATTACTTGAGGTGGTGTGCGCAGTTCTTTCAAGCCCATTTGTTCGATGGCTTGTGCCACGTTGCTTTGTTGTTTGCTTTTCTCCAGGTCGCTCATTGTCGTATTGTATTGTGAGCGCAACTCATTGAGTTGGTTCTGGAGTTTAACTTTTTCACGTGCGGTGTTTTCGAAGTAATAGACTAGGCCAATGTTGGCAATGAAGAGACCAACGAGGAAGAGCACGAAGGACAGGTGTTTGATAAGTCCGTCGCGCACCAGGAAATCGCCGCTCAGAATTTTTTGGAGGATGTTTCCCCGACCCGTTTTTTTCTTCGGGGTTTGTGGGGCGGCACTTTCCGGCGCATTGTGCGCAACAGACGATGCCTGTACATTGACTTCGTTGGTCGGTTTCATTAATTCAGGTTAACCAAGCGGCAGCCAATGGGGCTGTCGGTTGCTTAGCTTATTTGTTTTCTTTGGTCGCTACACGCATTTTAGCGCTGCGTGCACGTGTATTTTCTTCAATTTCTTCTGCCGATGGCAAAATGGGCTTGGAGGTTAGGGGTTTGAGCGGACGTTGCAGGTTGCCGAAGAAGTCTTTCACCGGCGTTCCTTCGAAGTTGCCTGTTTTCATGAAGTCCTTCACGAGGCGGTCTTCAAGCGAGTGGTAGCTGATTACTACCAGTCGTCCGTCAGGGGCAAGTACATCAGCACTTTGTTCCAAAAATTCTTTTAGCACGTCGAGCTCGCGGTTCACCTCTATACGCAGCGCTTGAAAGAGCTGGGCAAGAACCTTGTGTTCGCGCATACGCGGCAAGTGTCTTTGAACGGCCTGTTTGAGGTCTTCGCTGGTGAACAGTGGTCGAGCCTGCATGATGCTTCTGGTCATAGACCGGGCATTTTCCAGTTCACCATAGCTGCGAAGAACTTGCGTGAGCTGCTGTTCTTCGTAGTTGTTAACGACGTCCGCTGCGGTGATTGCACCTTTCATATCCATACGCATATCGAGTGTTGCATCGAAGCGTATAGAAAATCCGCGGTCTTCACTATCGAACTGATGACTGCTTACACCAAGGTCGGCCAGGATGCCATCGACGTGACGAATACCCATGAGTCGGAGCCAGTTTTTCATGAACCGAAAATTCTGATCCACGAGTTCGAATCGGGGGTCATCAATGCGATTGGCTTGCGCTTCCGGATCCTGATCAAAGGCAATCAGTCGTCCCTTATCCAAGTATTTCAAAATCTCTTTTGAATGTCCTCCGCCACCGAAGGTTACATCCACATATACCCCATTGGGCTTTATGTCAAGGCTGTCGATAGAAGCTTGCAGGAGCACCGGTCGGTGGTATCCGTCTTCTTTTTTGTGGTTCGACATATCCTGTGTGACAAGCGCTTTGGTAAGCGACTTGTTTAGTTATCCTTTCTCAAATCGTTTTGCACCTCTTCTGCTAATTGCATAAAGTCAAAGTCGGGCGTGGTGAATTTCTTGTCGCGGGTTTCCTTATTCCACAACTCCATCTTTTGGCCTAAACCGCACAACACGAGTTCATTGTTTTTCTTCAAATCCACTTCGGCATAATCCAACAGATGGGAGGGTATGTTCATTCGTCCCACCGAATCAAGTTCGAGTTCTGTAGCTCCGTTGAGAAAGAAGCGGATGAACTCAGCGTGTTTCCGGTTGTGCGGATTCATGCGTTCGAGGTCTGCCGAGATTTTTTCCCAAGTCGGTTGCGGATAGATGACCAAGCAACGAGTGTATATGTCGCGATTGATCACCAAACCCAGGTGAATAACTTCCTCCAAAGACTTACGCATGCGAGCCGGAAAGAGGAATCTTCCCTTGTTGTCGAGCTTACATGGATATTCTCCGAGGAGTTTGAGCATTGATTGATTTTGTGCCTTAGTGGGCACGAAAATAATTCCTTTTTACCACTTTTTACCACAAAGAGTCAAAAAGAGCTGTTTTGTTGAAAAGTGGCGCTTTGCGATGGCGGGTAAAACACGACTAAAAGAACCCTTAAGTAATTAGTAATTAGTGAATAATGGGTGGTAGTTGATGGGGTGGGAGAAAGTGGGATGTTTTGCGTCAAAAATTACAATTTGAGGCTTTTTGGAGTCGTTTGGGGCGAATTCTTCAGCGCCAAAACGGTGTATTTCGAATCTTTGTGGGAAGGATTTCAGCAATGGATTGTTGAAGGAATGGCAGACTGAATCGGTCCTTTTACCAAGGAAATGCCGACACTTGCAATTGGGTCAACATGGGTAGCGCTGTTTTTACATTCGTATAACGCAGATTTGACTTAATAGATCATGGAATATCATCTAAAGGAAGAAAACGGATTTCGATATATCGAAGAAGGCACGGGAGAGCCTCTCATCTTATTGCACGGGCTATTCGGTGCATTGAGTAATTTCAAAGACGTTATTTCGCATTTTTCAAGAACGCATACGGTTGTGATACCGATGCTGCCTTTGTATACAATGCCTGTGCTTACTACCGGCGTAAAAAGTATTGCTCACTTTCTGCACGATTTCATCACTCATAAAGGATACGGTAAGGTAAATCTTTTGGGAAATTCGCTGGGTGGACACGTAGCGCTTATCTATTGCAAGGAACATCCTGAGCGAGTGAATTCGTTGATACTGACAGCCAGTTCCGGCTTGTATGAAAATGCCTTTGGATCAAGCTTTCCGCGTCGTGAAGACAAGGAGTTCATACGTCAAAAAGTGGGCTTAACGTTTTATGACCCGAAACATGCTACCGATGAATTGGTAGATGAGTGTTTCGAAATCGTCAATGACCGGAACCGAGTCTTGCGCATATTGGCATTGGCCAAATCGGCTATTCGTCACAACATGGCTAAGGAATTACCGGCAATGAAATTTCCGGTTTGTTTGATTTGGGGAAAGAATGATACGATTACACCTCCCGAAGTGGCCGAAGAGTTTCATCAGCTTCTCACGAATTCATCGCTCTATTGGATTGACCAATGCGGCCACGCACCCATGATGGAGCACCCTCAGCCTTTCAATGAACTGTTGGATGGCTGGATGAAAGAGAAGGGAATTTGAGCGTTTAAGAATGAAGTGTTCAATTGTCATTGAATGCTTTGCCCGATAAACCCAAGAAGTCTTTCGCGTCCGGTGCGCTCAGTTGCTGAGGTTATGAATATGTTGGGCAATTCAGCGAACTGTTCAAGTAGTTTGTCACAAAATGCATTCACGTTGCGCTCTACCGCGCCGGGTTTTTCTTTATCAGCTTTGGTGAAAACGAGTGCGAAGGGGATTCCGTCTTGACCGAGTTTCAAGCAAAATTCGAGATCAATCTTTTGTGGTTCATGGCGCACATCAATGAGAACAAAAGTGCAGACTAGGTTTTCGCGTTCGCTCAAATAAGCGTCAATCATCACTTCCCATTTTTCGCGTTCGCTGCGTGAAATTTTCGCATAGCCATAACCCGGCAAATCGACCAGGTACCAGGCGCCTTTGTTGCTGCTTATGTCGAAGTGATTGATTAATCTGGTTTTACCGGGAGTTGCTGAAGTCTTGGCCAGGTTCTTTTTATTGACCAGCATATTGATGAGGCTGCTCTTGCCCACGTTGCTGCGCCCGATGAAGGCGAACTCAGGACGGTCGGTTTCGGGGCATTGCTCGAGGAGCGTCGAGGACTTGAGGAAGGTGGCGTTGGTGGGAAGCATTGTTTGGGTACTGGGGACTGGGTACTGGGGACTGGGGACTGGGGACTGGGGACTGGGTACTGGGTACTGGGGACTGGGGACTGGGGACTGGGTACTGGGGACTGGGGACTGGGTACTGGGGACTGGGGACTGGGTACTGGGGACTGGGTACTGGGGACTGGGTACTGGGGACTGGGGACTGGGTAGTTGGTGCTGTCCCCAGTCCTCAGTACTCAGTCCTCAGTCCTCAGTCCTTATTCATGATGTTCATCTTCTCCGCGTAATACGTGCAAAAATCCCGCATAGTATCGGCCATGGCTTTTTCATTGGTCGCTCTTTCGAAGGAGTCGGCCAAAGTGAGAATGGTTTGATGCACGAACTGTTTCATCTCATCAACCTGCATCTCTTTATTCCACAAATCAATGCGCAGTGCGTTTTGTTCTGCTTTATCCCAAACGGAAATAATCATTGCTTTCGCTTCTGCAGAACGGCCATTTTCAGTGGCGGTCCAGTTGATTTTTTCGGGAACGTTATTGTCGTCGAGTGTTATTTCGAATCGTATTTGTTCGAGTTTCATGAGGCAAATGTAGTGTTGCTTCAGCGTTTGCCGGGTACGTATGCAGATAGCAATCGTTGGTTATCTGTTTCGAGCAATAATGCATCGATGCTAGTTTCCGGAAACTTCTTCATATAACTTCTGATGATATTCCATCCTATCCATACACCTAATTGCGGGGCGCTTTGTTGGGGGACACCCGTTGCAGATGTGAAAGGTCCATCCGCAAACCATTTATTGATTTCAAATGGTTTTGATTGATACATGGTTTTTTCATTGGCTAATGTTTTCCAAACCTGTTCTTCTCCGGCTATGGACCATTCCCATTGGTGCGTGTTCCAGCTCATTAAGGTTGAGTCAGCAATATCGGGTGCCAGTGCTTCAGCTAGGTACATGATTTTTCCGTAAAAGATGAGTTCGGATAGAAGATCTTTAGGTTGATAAATAGTTCGTGCTTGCCAGGCAGAAAAACCTTTCACCGCATCAGCTACAATGTAGCGTTCATCCATGTTTTCTTTGGTGTAGCTCGGGAAAAAATCGGGTGATAACTTTTGGGTTATTTCATGATTGGGCCCCAGATAGCAGTCGAGCGCTATTCCAATAATACTATCGGTTGTTGCAATACTTCTGTTCCAGGCGGAGCAATAGAAAATGATTTCAGGAACGGGTTGCGTTGGGAAGAAATGATTCCACCGCTGTATTACCTCGGTAAAATCATCCGTGAGCGCTTGTCTTTTTTCCGGCGGAAAAGCGGTCATTACTGCGCGATGAGTTGCTGCGATTTGCGGGTCGGCTGTAAACAGGGCGAGCAGCGAACTTACACTATCGCTTGCGCAAGCCGCAAGGCGCAAGTCGTCTTCCACAAATCCGCAAAAGAAGGAGCCGTAGGAAGACCTCAGCGAATCAGTGCATCGAACAGGCTGATTAAAATCACACCCGAAAAGATCTATGTCGAAGGAACGTGCGTGGACGCTGAGTTGAGCGGCCTCGGGGGCAATTTCTATCTTTTGCAAGGGCTTTTCGTCGTTGCATCCACAGACCGCTATGAATAACATGGCGAAAATGAGTGCGCGAGCATTCAATAATTTGGATAGATTTGAAAACCTCATACAGGCAATTTTATAACAGTTAAACGAATCGTATGAAAAAAATTATTTTAATAGTCCTCATGGCAATGCTCACAACTGCAGCCGAGGCACAAATGAAAAAGTGGAAAATTGCATTGCACGTTGATCCGAATATTTCATGGCTCAAGCCGGATAATAAGAACATAGGTGCCGGTGAAAACAAAGTTAATTTTGGATTCGGCGTAGCCATTGACAAGATGTTCACTGAAAACTACGCTATTGGAACCGGTTTCAACATTGTTAATACAGGAGGTCAATTGTCTTACTTCGACGAGCGCATCACTGAAGACGGACAGCGCACGATAGTGAGCATGGATCGTGCATACCGATTGAAGTATGCTGAAATACCACTTACCCTGAAGCTTCGCACCAATGAAATCGGCTATATCACTTATTGGGCACAAGTTGGTGTTGGTTTGGGAGTAAACATCAAGGCAAAATCGGATGATGTTATTGACTACAAGAAATTAGAAAACGGAACTAGTGCGGATACGTTGCGATGGACAGATGCGACCGTGATCATTGACGAATCGATAGAAGACGAAGACATTGGAGATGATATAGGCATTTTCCGCACGAGCTTGATCGTGGCCGGAGGTATTGAGTATAATCTCAGCGGCGATGCCAGTATCGTAGCGGGTGTTTGTTTTAACAATGCATTCAGTAATGTGCTGAAGGGTGAGGGTGTAGTTGATTCCAATAACGAGCCAGACTTCAATCAACTTGATAATACACCCAAGGCATTTGACCTGAAGGGCATCAGTAATTTCGTCTCGCTTCAGGTCGGAATATTGTTTTAAAAAAAATCAGCGGCATGAATAGAGAAGTCCCGCCATCTTTGGCGGGACTTTTTATTTTTCCATTATGAAGCAACAAGCTATTGTAGATCATATCGTGAATTGGCTCTCGAATTATTCGCAGAGCAGTCGTACATCCGGTTTTGTAGTGGGTGTTAGCGGTGGCATTGATTCAGCACTCACGTCCACCTTATGTGCATTGACAGGAAAGAAAACACTATTGCTCGAAATGCCGATCTATCAGGCGGCCAGCCAAGTTTCGCGTGCTCAGGAGCATATTGCCTGGTTGAAGCAGAAGTTCACCCATGTGTTCGATGCGCGCGTAGATCTTACACCGACGTATGACCTTTTCATGAAGTCTATGAAAGTGCTGTCAGAAGACTCGCATACACAAAGTTTGGCAATGGCCAATACGCGTTCACGTTTGCGGATGACTACACTGTATTACCATGCGGGAATTCATGGATTGTTGGTTGCCGGCACGGGCAATAAAGTGGAAGACTTCGGGGTGGGATTTTATACCAAGTATGGTGATGGGGGAGTGGATGTTTCGCCCATTGCCGATCTGATGAAAACGGAAGTGTATGAGCTTGCTGCTTATTTGGGTGTTGCGCAATCCATTCAGCTTGCAGCACCTACCGATGGTTTGTGGGGTGACGATCGTTCCGATGAAGATCAGATCGGAGCAAGTTATCCGGAGCTTGAGTGGGCCATGCGTTTCGAAGCAACAACCAACGAATCAACGGTTGTTCTGAGTGAACGTCAGCAAGAAGTATTGTCTATTTACCGCAGAATGAACGCAGCGAATCAACATAAGATGAAGCCCATACCCGTGTGTGTTGTGCCGGAAGAAATGAAATGACTTATGACAAAAGACTAATGACTAATTCGTCACTGGTCATTAATCATTTGTCATTTTCTCGTGGCTTCCTTAAAGATCTCCTCTAATCGTTTTCCTTCCTTAGCAAGCTCTTGTATGTCCAGATTGTCGGCTACAATATTCCCGCGATCAATGATGAAGGCCTTGTCACACATTGCCTCTACTTCTTGCATGATGTGAGTTGAAAGCATGACTGTTTTTGTTTTTCCGACTTTCACTATTAAGTTTCGAATTTCTGTCAGTTGGTTAGGGTCAAGACCACTGGTGGGCTCGTCGAGAATGAGTACCTCGGGGTCATGGATGAGTGCCTGAGCAAGTCCGACACGTTGCTTGTATCCCTTAGAAAGAGTTTCGATTTTTTTATGTGCCTCGGGCTGAAGCCCGACTGTTTCAATCATCTCTTCTACGCGCGATTTCAGGTGTTGGATGTTGTACATTCCTCCAACAAACGAAAGGTATTCTCTCACGTACATATCTGTGTAAAGTGGATTGAGTTCCGGAAGATATCCAATGCACTTTTTCGCCTCTGTGCTCTGCTCCATGACATCGAATCCGCACACGGTTACTTTTCCTGAAGTGGGAGGGAGATAGCAAGTAATAATTTTCATCATGGTGCTTTTCCCGGCGCCATTGGGGCCGAGGAATCCAACGATTTGACCGCGACCAATTTCAAAGGAAACACCGTTTAGTGCTTGCTGTTGGCCATATGTTTTAACTACTTTTTCTGCGACTATAGACATGAACACATATTATGGTAGCAAACCTAAGGAAGAAAAGGAAAGTACCCGAGAGGTGATGAATGCTTTGCGGTATTTGATGAGTTATCCTTACATTGTCCCTCCATTGAGTTTGCGATGAGCTCAAAATTCACTAATACCACTAAACAATATGAAAGTTCAACAACATTTATGGCGCGAAGGCAAAGGCTGGGCGAATACCCCCGAGGCATTATTTCAGCCGAATTTAGTCTTTGCATTTGGAGCAATCGATTCATTGTCCAACGATTCTGTTTACAGCGAAATTCGCAAAGTATACCCTCAGTCTGATGTGGTTCTGGCCAGCACGGCCGGCGAGATTCATGGGGATGAGGTGAATGATCATACTGTAAGTGTGACGGCTTGCTCTTTCGAGAAAACGGATATAAAAGTGGTGGAAGGTAATGTTACTGATTGCGCCAACAGCTTTGAGTGCGGACGATCTATTACGAAACGATTGGAAGGTCCTGGTTTATGTCACATACTTGTTTTCTCTGATGGAATTTCAGTTAATGGTGACGATTTGGTGAGGGGTATCAATAGCGATTTACCACCGAATGTTGTCGTAACGGGTGGATTGGCTGCTGATGCCGGTCGATTTACAAAGACATTGGTTGGTGCCAATGAAGAGCCTCAGTCAAATCGAATTGTGGCTATCGGCTTTTACGGCGATAAGTTGCGAATAACGCACGGGTCTCAGGGTGGATGGGATTTATTTGGTCCGGTTCGCATGGTTACGAAAGCAGTAGACAATGTTTTGTATGAATTGGATGGAGAAAATGCATTGGAAATCTATAAGCGTTATTTGGGGCCGCGTGCAAGTGAGTTGCCCGGATCAGCCTTGCTTTTCCCGCTTTGCATACTAGGAAGTGACCGCGACACTCAGTTAGTGCGAACCATCTTGAGCATAGATGATGCTGCAGGCACTTTGCGTTTTGCCGGAAATATCCCCATGGGAGCTCAGGTGCAATTCATGATGGCCAATTTTGACAGACTCGTGGATGGTGCGGCCAAGGCTGCAGAGCAATCCAACGATATGTCGCCCGAGCTTGTGCTCATGGTAAGTTGTGTTGGAAGGAAGGTTGTATTGGATCAGCGTATTGAAGAGGAAGTTGAATCGGTATGCCAATATTTTGGCAGCGAATCGGTCTATACCGGGTTTTATTCAAACGGAGAAATTTCACCCCTAATGGGCAGTTCCGTATGTTCATTGCACAATCAAACCATGACAATTACGACCTACCACGAAGTTGAATGACGGGTAAAAATTACCACCGCTTATTGGAGCGGCAGTTGAAAAAGTATTTCCCGGGCTACCCGGATGTGCCTGCCGAATGGGATGCCCTGCTCATTGCGGT
>Ga0315907_10005423_pt1 | contig 13915 bp, 7 predicted proteins | sample LakEriMetagenome_3_FD_203525 | JGI IMG/M metagenome (GOLD analysis project Ga0315907, IMG submission 203525) | Freshwater fungal communities from buoy surface, Lake Erie, Ohio, United States - Buoy 12 MA123 | ecosystem: Environmental > Aquatic > Freshwater > Lake > Lake biofilm | place: USA...
GCCTCCTCTAAGGTCATCCACTTGACCAGCCCTGTAGCCTCCGGCGCGGCAGTAGCGGCAGCGGTAGGCTGTTGCGCAACGGCTTGCGTAGCAAGGAATAGGGACAGCGAGATAAGCAGGGTGCGAAGCATAGGGAGGGGAATGTAGTACGAAAATAGTGAAAAAAGTAAGCAGTGGCAGTACCAGTGGCAGTACCTGTTGCGGGAGGCGGACAGCGGCGGCAGTAGGCAGTAGCAGTACCAGTACCAGTAGGCGATGGCAGTAAAAGTGACAATGGCGGTAGCCGGTAGCGGTAGTAGGCGGTAGTAGTAGGCGGTAATGCTAATTACTAACACAAAAAAGTAAAGCAACAAACAAACTTACCATTCTGTCGGCGGGTGGCTTGTCCACGAACGGTGCGAACCGTAAGATTGGTCGGCCCGGGGGTGTAGCCTTGTGCGACAAGACCAATCAAACGGTTGGCGTTCGTGGTGCCCTTTTTGGTTACTTTTTGGGCAAGCAAAAAGTGACAAAAGAAAAAATGAAACAACAAAATTCTATTAGCTATTCAAAACATATGTTGGAAGCATTTAAAAGAAAACCCATTTGCGGACTTTGCGATTAGAATTTCGCGGATAGCGAAATTCATTTGCGTCCTTAGCGCGAAACCTTATAAGATTGTTAACTCTTAATGTCATCCGAATGCGGTCGGAGCAGTAACAGTAGAAGCATCAGGTAAAGGAGGTAATCAGCGGAGACAATTTGTATCGCAAAAAGCTATAGAGCTTGGAGGCTGTAAATAGCCGTTTTTCTATTGATAATTCGTATCAATAAGTTCCAAAATTAAATCTACCAAAGTCTTCACATCACTTTCAATTGTACCTTTCATATATCGTTCGTAAACACTTTTGTTGTCTGGCGGGTTGAGGTTTAGGGTCAAGCCTTTTTCTAATGCCACCAGTCTCAAAAACTCTCTTTGTGTTCGTCCGTTTCCTTCCCTGAAAGGGTGTAAATAATTGACATTATCTAAAATTTCCGCCAATTTCTCTGCTATGAGATTTTTGCTGTCTTTCGGAATTTTATTGAACTCAACAATTAGCTGATCAATATGTACAAATGCGTTGTCGAATAATGAAGTCGGGAAAAACTGTTTCCCTGCTTTGCCAATCTCCACCGACCGTTTTTTCCCGGCCCAAACGTATATGTCTTGAAATAAATGTCGATGGATTTCAAAAAGGCTTTCAATACCCTTAATTTTTATTGGGCTTTCATACAGTTCTTGAAGTCGTTTTGTTACCGCACCACTCTCAAGAAAGAGCAACACATCGGGATCAGTTATGCCTTGTATGTTACGAAGGATTCCAGTTTGGGGGTCGGTGTAACTGAAGTCGGGGTCTATGTAGTTATAAGAATTAGACATAGGCTTTTTGTTTAGCGAATGCTACAAATTCAGCTAATGATATTTTGCCAGTCACATAATCCCTTATGATCTCTATGCCTTTTGGGGTCGGCTTAAAACCTTCAAACATATTACTCCCCAAAGCGTTTGCGGTGCTTTCTAATGTTTTCAAGTCCGAAAACTTAACACCCATTATTGTCAAATTAATTCTGTCAATTTCTATTGTGTTGAACATGTTTTTCAGCCTTAAATCCTATTCAAATTTACGAAATATTTAGGTGATATTGCTTGTTTTCTGACGATTAACGGGACTATAAAAGTGACAGCAACAATGGCGGTGGGCGGCGGCGGTAGGCGGTTGTAGTAACAGTGGCAGTAACAGTGCCAGTAACAGTGCCAGTAGCAGGAGGCAGTAGTCCGATAGCTATCGGACGGCGGCGGTAGCGGGTGGCGGAAGGCATAATAAGTAGCAGTAACAGTGGCAGTGGCAGTACCTGTTGCAGGAGGCGGATAGCGGCGGCGGCTTGCTTTAGGAGTTAAAGGCTACACTTTTCACTTGTTACATGTTACTTGCTACTATTAAAGGGTTGGCGTTCGTGGTGCCCTTATTGGTTACCGTTCCCTGAGTCCGTCGAAGGGTGGGCAAGCAAAAAGTGACAAAAGAAAAGAAAGAACTGAAACACTAAAATTAAAGATTGATGTGATTGATATGTTAGATGCCAGGACAGCATAGGTGAAAATTAAATCCGCATTTCCACAATCTACCCTACTTTCGCCCTTATGCTTCCCGCCTACCAAATACTCCGCCTAACCCGGGCGTTGCCCCTTCTGATCATCCTCCTGGCCCTTACAAGAACCAACGCCACTGCCCAAGATACCGACATCTTCATCTTGAGTGTATTCGAAAAATCGCCCGGTGATACCGGCGACACCATTGGCTTCGTATCGTTGTCGGAAACATTTCGCTACAGCGAGCACCCCGACTCCAGCTTCCTACCCGACCTCGCCGAGCTGCCGGAGGATTCCGCTGCCAATTACGATCGCATCGTGGTGACCGACTCCATCCGCAAACAGCTGCTGCAGGCCAATAACCTCCGACCAAACGACCGCGTGTTCGTGTATCAATACGCCAAAAACGTGCTTTTTTCCTATCCTGTTAAGGAACTGTTACTGGTGGCCTACCTTAGCCCGTATGTGTACGAATGGCCTTACAAACAGGAGGACTACATGTTGGGCTTTCAGTTTTCGCAAAAGCAACTGCACGGACTCACCAACTTCGACGAACAAGCCTTGGTGACACTAGGTAAGCGACATCCTTTTGAGCCAGGCAAGATGCGCAACCTCGTTTGGAAACCCATTGCCGCCAAAGCCCTTCCAATAAATGCAGCTGCCCTCAACAACACTCCCACCGAATACCAAGTGCTATACACCTTGGGTGATGTACACATGTCCAACTTAGACACGCTGGATTTCTACACGCGCGAATTAAAAATGAACGGGGAGCTGTCTGGCAAAAACCTGTTAGTGCTGCACCACACCACCGGTAAAACACTTTTCCAACACACCTACCTGAACGGAGAAAGCACCCAACTTGCCGAACCCAATTACCAATACGCCGGCATCCTTTTCAAAAACCAATCACCCGTAATCATGGGCTTCACCTGGGAATCATTCGGCTGCCCCATCATCCAATCCATCGCCCCCGATAAAAAAACGGTGGTGGTGAGGTGTGATAATAGGCATTGAAGCCTGCAAAATAATTAATTTCTAATTACAACCAATAGATAATATTTACTTTATGAAAACCTGGTTAGTGCTTTATAATTAATTTCTTCTTTCCTTCTGCTTTTAATTAGATACTCCAATTACAATACTAAAAAAGATTCTATTCAGTGAAGTTCGTTTTTTTAAAAAGACCCTACTAACTAATTAAATACTATTCTATCGGCCCCTTGCCTTGAGATGTATAGTGTTTTATAAAATATGTTGACACCTCAGAAAGAGCCAACCACTTTATGACATTATTCACAGCATTGTAATTATTTTAAGTGGTTGTTTAATTATTCAAGTCATTTTATACGCTGAAATGAGATTTTTTCTACTGACAATATATTTATATATTTTGCGCCCATTAAAATATTAATAAAAAATAGCGCCTGTTTGGTATAATAGTGTATATCCATCTTTCATTGGCCATTTAATCCGCATGCCTTAATTCATCGTGATGCCATCAGTACTTATTCCTATTTAGATAACAGATTACCTAACCATGAATAAACATTTGAATTATGCGATTATCTTTTTATTGCTTTATTGTAAATATAGTCATAAATTTGATAAATTATATCATTGCTGCATCATCAATATTTTTTAGATACAGCTATTCAAAGAAAAGGCTACTCGGTGTAACCTGCACTGGAAGCCCTTAAATGTCGCATCTGAAGCTTAAATGACTAAATTGCATTAATTGATTTAACACGGCAAAGCTGTAATTGATGCAAATTTTAAAAAGATAAAACACACTAGTGATGTTAAAAACAATTAAAAATCAAGTTGCAGAAGACTTTTCTCCCGATCCACTCGCACTCCTCGATTCTAATAGGAATTTAGGTTACTCAATAGAAGAAGCCGTAGCCGATTTAATTGATAATTCAATTACTGCGCAGGCGACAAAAATAATCATTCAACTTAATTGGAATAATGGTAATCCAACGTTTAGATTATATGATAATGGAAAGGGAATGAGCGAAACTAAACTAATTAATAGTTTTAAATTAGGCTCATTAGAAAAAAGGGATCCAAAGGATCTTGGACGATTTGGATTTGGAATGAAAACAGCGTCATTAAGCCAGGCAAAAGAATTAGTTGTTATTTCTAAAAGTCAAAAGGATAAAGTTGTAATTAGAAGTCTTGATCTTAATTTTATAGAAATAAATAATAAGCGATGGAATCTTAAACATTGTGATAACGCCGATTACAAAAATGATATTGACTTTTTAAATACATCAGGACATGGGACAATTATTTGTTGGAAAAGCTGGGATCGAGCCCCGGAACAATATGAAGATTTTATAAGTTTAATTACCAAAATTGGGAATTACGCTTCAGTATGTTTTCACAGGTTCATTGAAAGTGGAATAAAAATATTTTCACATGACGAACAATTAAAAGCAATAAGTCCAATACCTAAAGAGAGTCAGAAATATTCTGAAGTACCTTTAAAAAATCACGAAGATTCAAAACAAATTGCATATATCCTTAAACACCCTAAATTTTGGGATCAGGATTATGATTCTATGAATCAAATTAGTTCCTATAAACTTTTTAACGGATTCGTTTCGCAACAAGGAATATACATTTACCGTTGTAATAGGTTATTGAATCCAAATGGCGGCTGGCTTGGAGTCATAAGACCTATAAACTCTTCTAAATTAGCAAGAGTATCAATAGATTATCCAAATTCTGCAGATCATCTTTGGAGTCTTGATATAACAAAAACAAACGCATCCATTCCTTACGAATTTAGAAAAGAAATTGAAAAACTAGTTGAAAACACCAAGTTGGAATCCGTATCGAAGATAACTAGGGGCATGACTTCGATATCTAAAAAGGTTAAAAACTTATATGATAACTCTTTGATTTGGCAGGAAAAAGAAGATAAAGATTTTAGGTGTTACAGATACTATCCAGATTTAAACCATCCAATATTTGAAAACCTTCTTAAAGACAAAAAATTAGACAAAAAGACTCTTGAATTTATTTTTGAGTTATTGTCACAGAATCTACCTATAGCAAAAATTATTGAAAATAATGATAACGATTCAGGTAAGCATGATAGAATGGTTCGAAACGAATTATTAACAAAAGAGGAGCTTCAATTGGGTAAGCAAATTTTTGAAAGCGTGAAAATTAATAAAACCAAGTCTGAAGCATTAGCATTCATTTTAAAATGCGAACCTTTTTGCTATCATGAAGAACAAATTAAAAAATATCTATTATGAATGATTTGATTGAAAAGAGGATAGTTGAATGTTATACAACCATCGATGGATTTCATAAAACTTTTGGAGAACCAATAGCTGATTTATTAAACAATTGGGCTGAAAAATTTTACAACTTATTGGAACATGAGCATAGGAAAATAATTTCTATTGATCAATTTAAAGAAAGGGTTCTCGAATATACCAAACCAAAAGAACCCCCAAAGGTATTAAAAGATATAAAAATTGAGCCTTGGCTGGATCCTATTTGGCGATCGAATGATAAAACGAGATGGAATAATTATAAAAAACTGCTCGAAAATGAAGGTAAGGCAAAATTAGTCTCACAGTTAGATGCAGATACTTTTGCAATACTTGATAATTGCTATAATCCAAAACTCAAAGGACAGTGGGAACGAAGAGGATTAGTGTATGGCCATGTGCAGTCTGGGAAAACAGCAAATTATATTGGCTTAGTAAATAAGGCTTTTGATGTTGGATATAGAATTGTAATTATCCTAACTGGTATGACAGAGGACTTGCGAAGACAAACCCAAGACCGAGTTAATTCGGGAGTAATTGGAACAGATGAAGACGGACAGGCAATTGGTGTAGGTCTACTTCCAACACACAAACACGGTATAATTAAAGCTGGAACAAATATTAAATTTGATTTAAAAAGCGGAAACATCGATCAAATGGTGACCACTTTAGGATTAGATCAAAACATCGTCTTTGTAGTTAAAAAAAACGTATCGGTTCTCAAATGTTTAATCACTTGGCTCTATAAGAAAAGTAAAGCACAAGATCCAGACCAATATAAAATTAACGATGTCCCTTTTCTCATTATCGATGACGAAGCTGACAATGCATCAATACAATCTATGTCAAAGAACGACTTTGAATTGCAGCAAGAAGGATTGGACATAAGAGATCTTTTAGATAAAGATGAAGGTGATTTAACCAATGAAGAGCTTTTAAAATTGGAGTCTGCAAGAAAAGCAACCCTTAAGGCTATAAACAGAAATATTAGAATTTGTCTATCTCTTATCGGACAAAAATCCTTTGTTGCATATACAGCAACACCATACTCTGTTATATCCCAGAGATCTGAAGATCTGGGCCGCGAGTTCGAGATGGATAATATTAAATTCAGAATTGACGAAAACTCAGATTTATTCCCTGAACATTTTATTATTCCGCTTGATCCAGGAGTTAAATATATGGGTATTGAAAAAATATTTGGATCAAAAAAAACAGAGGGCCTACCTGTATTAACAATTATCCCGAACACAGATCAAGATTATTTTCCGACAGGGAAAGAACCGTATTCTTTTCGTTCTATACCAAATAGCCTAGAACAATCAATAATCCATTTTATCGTCGCAATTTATGTAAGAGAATCTCGTGGTCAAAAGCAACACAATACAATGCTTGTCCACACATCGCATAAAGTTGAAAAAATAGACTATGTTGCCAATAAAATAGACAAGTATCTTGAAAGACTTAAAGATAATCTTAAATCAAATCCAAGTCTAATAGAGAAATTTATTAAGCAATTAGAATTAATAAGAAGCAATTCAAAAGACCCATTATTTGAAAAGCACTTTGAGGCCGATTTATCAAGGTACACAGTTCCTATCTCAATCAATTCAGAAAATATTTATTCCATAATTGACAAAATATCGCTTGTGAGTTATCATTCAAAAACAAATGATCCAAGCTTAAAGCATAAAAACCATAAACTTAATTATCCAAATCTTGAGAAAGAGCCTGATAAACCACAGACCTATATCGTAGTAGGTGGTAATCGAATTGCCCGTGGATTTACCTTAGAAGGTCTTACTACCTCATATTTTGCAAGAGAAGCTGGAAGCCAAGACACTTTGTACCAAATGGGAAGGTGGTTTGGTTATAGAATTGGTTATGAAGATACAATTCAAATATTTATGGCTAAAGACCAGTTAAATTGGTTCAACGATATTCTAAGTTTAGAACTTGATTTAAGAAATGACCTAGCCCAAATGAATGAAAATGAAATGACACCATCCATTTGGGAAATCAAGATGGTTAACACTTCATCTTTTGAAGATTTAAACAGAAAGCTTAGAATATGTGATCCGGCAAGGCTACGTAATACTCAATCAAAACTACTCTCTTTCGGCGGTACAAATCAACAAACAAAATTGATTAAAAGGGATCTTAAAACTCAGGCATCGAATTTAGAAATTACAAAAAGATTTCTTAATAAATTGTCAGGATTATATTGTATGGTAAAATCGAATTTGTACCCTAAAGAACATAACATCAACTTTTCCAAGGTAAATCCAGATTTAATAGTCGAATTTATATCCGAGTTTCGATTTGAAGATGAAATTTTCGACACAGTAATTGAGTTCATTAAAGCCAATAAAAATGAATTTGCTTCATTTTCGGTTGTACTAAAACAAAACGAATTTAAGAACGATATGAAGATTTCCCCTGAATGGAAAATAAATGATAAATGTGGCATTATTACAAAACAAAACGTCACCAGTATAAAAAGGAATGATAAGGAGGAAGGTAATGGTGAATATTTCGTTCCCAAAACATTACTTGACAAAGATCTCGATAATACTTTTGATCTTTTTGAAGACCCACAACTTATTGAGGAATATAAGAAAGCTGATGATGAAAATAAGGGGCCTGCCTATAGATACAAACTAAGAAATGAAAGTAAGAAGGCTATACTAATTATTTATCTCATAAAAGGTAAAATTGTAAATGAAGCAAAACAAGTGATTTTCCCAGCTTTATACTTAAGCCTCCCTAACGTTGGCAACCAGGTTAATTATACAGTAAGAAAAAGAAAAAATATATGACAAGCGGTGTGAAAAATATTAAAACCAAAGATTGCTTAATAGTAATTCTTAATAATGCGCCCGAAGGCTATGAGGAACACAAAAGTCTGGCTTTTCATTTTAAAGAAGTAAAATTTATTAACTCATTGAAATTACCCAAACTTAAATACATGGATATTGTTCAGTTAAATACTGACCTATCGTTCCATCTTACATATGAACCGCTAAGACAGTTTTTTAATAATTTCATTGATGGTTTCGAAAAAACAATGAAAACAACAGATTCCGGTATTGAAGTTGTTGAAAAAATAAACAAAGCTTTGCGTGATTTGATAAAGATGGCTGAGAAAGAATTGGAATTATCACTTTCAGATTGCATGGGTCTTAATGGTGAGCTTTTACATCTGAAAACATTACTTATAAATTCGACGGATCACAATACAATACTTTCAGGATGGAATCGTCCTGCACCATCCAACCATGATTTTGATTATGAAAAAGAGGCAATCGAAATAAAAACTGTTTCCAAAGACAAAACTACAGTAAAAATCACCTCTGCCTTTCAATTGGAGGCACCAGAAGGGAAGTCATTATTTTTAAAAATTTATAGGATTGAAACAATTCAACAAAGCACCACTGATTCACTTGGTGAATTGTATAATGAAATTAAAAGCATATTGAATAGTGACTTACTTAAAGAAGAATTTGTAACTAAGTGCATTAGCGATAGTATAAAGTATGGGGGACCACGAATAGTTACATTACCATATAAATTTATAACTATCGAGGAAATGACTTACAGGGTTGATCAGGCACTTTTCCCAAGAATAAATAGACTAGCATTGCCTATTTCAATTTCGAACATTTCCTATAGTTTGGATTTATCTGCAATTGAAGAATTCAGGGTTTAAAACTTTTAGTATTATATGAAAAAAGAGTATGAAATAACGCTAGCAAAATTTAATTCAGACTGTAGGCAGTATTACGAGGTCACTGAGGATATAGCAATAGAAGATGTGCATTTTATGAAATTTACTGAATTATTGGACAGCGCATCAGTGATCAAAAATCCTAATTTTTGTCGGTATGAAGGTCTGGGATTAAAAAACAGTAAATGGAGCTTGTTAGGATATTCATCTACAAATGATCTCGTGTCGGAAGATGACGACAACACGGAGGAAGAGACTAACTCAGTGAAGGAATATGAATGGAACTTCTGTTTCTATAACGGATTTTTCTCCGGTGATAATACTATAATAAATTCTAAAAAGACTGATATTCAAAAGGCTGTTACTGAAACGGTTAAATTTATTGAGGCTACATTCTCCGGTAATTCCAAATTTCTTGTTCAAGATTATCACCCTGTTAGGGAACTTCAAGATTTTATTATTGGCCTTAACAATAAAAAACTTCTCGACAAAATCGAGATTTTCATAGTTACGGATAATTTAATTGAACACGAAAACTTGGAACAAAGTGTTTTCATAGAAGCACTGCAAATTAGTTGCAAAATTCAATATTGGGGTTTAAATAAGTGGTCCGATCTTTCAAGAAGTAAAAGCAAAAAGATGCCTATTGACATAGATTTTGTCAATGATTCCAAATTTAAATTTGATGTGTCATTTCTTGAAAGAAAAAACAACGAAGATGTAAAATATTACCTTACCATTTTTCCAGGCGATCTAATTGCTGATTTATATAAGGAATATGACACACAACTTCTGGAAAAAAACGTGCGGGTTTTTCTATCTCTAAAGAGCAAGTATAATAGACAAATGAGTAAAACAATTAGCGATAACCCTGATATGTTTTTCTCGTATAATAATGGGCTTTCGGCAACAGCATCTTCTATTAAAGTGAACAGAGACTCTGGTAAAATAGAATCTATAAGTGATTTTCAGATTGTAAATGGTGGTCAAACAACCGCAACGCTATACCATACAAAGAAACATTTGAAAAAATCTTTGTCTGATATTTTTGTTCAGGTTAAAATCTCAGTCCTAAGAAAATCAGATAATTATCCATTATTAATAAGTAACATTTCAAGATTTGCCAATTCTCAAACAGCCGTTAAACCAAGTGATTTTTGGACTAACGATGTATTTCTTATTGATTTTGAAAAAATTGCCTTGCGAAATCCGGTTCAGATTGAAGGTTCCTACATATATTACTTTTTTGAGAGGATGGCCGGACAATATAAGGAAACAAAAGCGAGGAAGGGCACTCCAAGAGATCAGGCTGCATGGGAGAAACAAAATCCTAAAAAATTCGCCTTTAATAAAATTGATTTAGCCAGATGGTTTAATGCGATGGCCTTGGAGCCGCATATTTCAGTTTCAAGTGCTGAAAAGCAGTTTGATACTTTCATGAAGAAGGAGGGCAAACCAAATCTTAGTGTTGCAAGATATAAAAGTGTAATTGGGTTCGGGCAATTATGTATAAGAGCTAGAAAAGTATGCGGCAAAGGTGCAAACTCAATCATAGGCGATCCAGATGTTGGGATGGCTACTTCAATTTATGCTATGGCATACTTGCATTACATTACAGATGGGAAATTTGACTATCATAAAATTTATGACCAAAAGATTGATATTGAAAAATTAGACTCATTACTCGCTTCTATAATAAAAAAATGTTGGGATAAAATATATCAGTTCGATAAATTACACCCAAGAGATAAAACTAAAGTTGAAGCTTGTTGGAAATTTGTAAAAAGAGAAGTTAGGTTAAGTGAGTCAAATTTAAACAGTTTGGCGAAATTCTTAATAAGCAATAAGGAGTATAAGCTTCGTGAATCTGGCGATTTGTCTGAAGAAGAATACTATTTTACCAATTTAAAACAATTCTTAAAGAACAAAGGCGGCTTGCTTTATGCAATGGCCGACATCGCCACTACAGATAATAGTTATTATAAATATAAAACTCTTTTAAAAAATATAATCGAAAGAATAAATAGCAAAAATGGGATAATAACTTTAGCAAAAATCAAAGAACTTGTGGTCTTTAAAGATGAATTGTCAGATTACGATTTGACGGGTAGCGGTAAATTTTCAAAAACAATAAATATTGACTTAGCACACCTGAATGATACAGTGTTTAGATCCAGAAATACCTTTTTTGAAAATATTGAGCGTATTGTTTCCTCAAAAAAAGGTGAAGATTTTGAAAACCATATGTTATTATTGGATGAGATCAAGAAATTAGTAGAGAGTTTTGACCTTTACCCGGGTTTATCGCTTAAGGATATGGAAAGAATTGAAGAAATCTTGAATATTTTTGATATGTAAACCATGATTAAATTTATTTAGTAACTATTACCCCTACATTAATTATGACCAGTTGATAAAATAGAAATCATTTGTTGATGATGTTCAAGGTTCATGTCATTCAACTACACATTGGCCATGTGAATATTAAAGGATATAGCGGCGGTACTACTACCAACCTGGGGTGAATTTGCTAATTAAACATTTTTAAATTGTGCTTGCAAAATGCGTTGGCTATTAAGTTGGACTAATTAATTCAGACAATTTACAAGTAAAAGGGAAAGCCTCTTGATCTTCTGAGTACCCATTTAAGTTTTTGATATTATAATTACCATTTAAAAATTCGTTCTCCTTTTCCATTAAATTAAAAACTAGATAAAAGGGTTTTGATGGTTTTGGATAGCCTTTCAAAAGTTTTGAATCAATAACAGTGGGTTTTTTCTTCTCTGATTGATTAATCTTAAAAATAAGTGTGCCTATCTCTTTTTTATTATGCAGTAATAAATATTTTGCTCCAATAAATTCAGGTGTTAAATCCATTGCACCTTTCGCATTTCCAATCCTACCATTATATTTCATCTCTTTTTTTATCCATTCTAGATGCTCTTTTGACTTGTAATAAGCTACAATTACATATGTTTCATCAGGAATAATATAATTTGGCATCGGCTCATTTACAATTCTCGGAGAATCGTCTTTATGAATTTCATAAATAGTATTTGAATGTCGCCTTTGTTGTGAGGCCATATTATTGAAATGAGCAATAATCTTGTCGATAAAATTACTCAGTTCAGCAGTGCCATTTTCACCTTCTTTGGGTCGTATAGCAAATGCACCCAAACCTGGTATTATTTCGTGAAAACCCTTTAATGGCTTTTGATTTTCGGTGCCTGGATATAAAATATAAGCACCTCCTGTTCTCCTAATAGCATCTTTATAGGCATGCATTTTTAATAAGTCAGCATTCTTGTAAATTCCTTTTTGCTCCTCAATTTTTTCTTTTTCTAATGAATCTATTTTTTTCTCGTTGTCAATTACTAAACCTGTAGAATCCTCCTCTGTTTCAGTCATATTTTCTTCAACCTCAGTTTTAATTGTGAAATGCTGCACTTTATACTTTGAATCGAAATGAATATGAACAATTTTTTCTTCTTGCTCAGCTATTTCTTCATCTTTAATTTCCTCGGGCCAAATACTTAAAGTATAATCCGGGCGAAGTGGCTTTGTCCAACTACCAGAAAAGGTATCATTTTTATTTTTTTTGTTGTATTTCGCACCACCATCAAATGTCCTATTGTATGAAAATTTAATGTGTAGTTCTCTGCCGTCAGATTTATATGTGCCTTCTAAAGCAGTTAACTTTCCTGATTTTACCATTACATTCAATCCATCATCTGTTGGTTCAATCAAATGCCCATAAGTCCCGCTCGCATAGTTGTCAGTTAATTCGAATTTCTTTTTTATTAAATCATACAATACGAAAAACAACCAATATTCATATAAAACAGAAATGTCTCTTTTCCCAGCTTTATAAACATCTTCACCGCCTTTCCATATTAACTTAGCCGCCAGATCAAATTGCAACCAAGCATTTAACAGTTCTCTATATCCACTTTTTCGCTGTAATGCTGGACTGTTTAATTTAAGCGTTGATGGTCGTTCAATTTCTTTGAAAAAAGGATGATTTAAATGATTTTCAAGATTTTCAATTATGGCCTCTGCTTCAATTTTGCTTTTTGAATACCCGTTAGTCATAAATGAATTTCTACATTCAATACAAAATTGGAGAAATACTACTAGGGCATGTTTAATAAATCTATTTTCAGGTGTGTCAGTAGTTTCTAACTTGTGTGTTGTTTCAATTTTTATAGGAACATTGTATACATTACCGATTGGAGTAGTAAGTTTAACACGATTACTTCTTGACGCTATTTGCCTAATTGAAAAACTATTCATTCTTCGCACCGATCGTATGTCTTTCAACTCCATTTCTTCAAGCCATTTTGTTGTTGGTGAAGCAATTATTTTATGCACTGCTTCATCAAATTCATTGGTATTTATAAGAGCTCTTACAAATGCGAAACGTTGATATATTGTTTGATTATCCTTATTAAAATTGATTTCAAAATTTTGAGTTACTGGAGAATTAATCTGCATTAATAGATCAGTGCACTTTTCTGCAATGTCTTTAAGCATAAACTGATAATTCTTACGATAATTGGGGTCTTCTTTTGGAATACTATTATCATCCAATTTCGTTGGAAGAACTTCTATATTTACTTCATCATATTCAATTTTGGTTTCTTTATTGTAGATAGTTAATGGCAAACTGCCTACGTAAATATTTGGAGATATTCTCCCTTCAGAAACATCATCTCGGAGGGCATGTTTAACAATAATATTTTCTTTTAATTGATATTGATGATTTGCATTTCCGCGAAGCTTGAAATA
>Ga0315907_10005426_pt1 | contig 13907 bp, 9 predicted proteins | sample LakEriMetagenome_3_FD_203525 | JGI IMG/M metagenome (GOLD analysis project Ga0315907, IMG submission 203525) | Freshwater fungal communities from buoy surface, Lake Erie, Ohio, United States - Buoy 12 MA123 | ecosystem: Environmental > Aquatic > Freshwater > Lake > Lake biofilm | place: USA...
CCGATGCGTGTGAGCTGCAAGGCACGGTGCGCACCTTCACCATCGAGGTGCTGGACATGATTGAGCGGCGCATGCGCCAAGTGGCCGAGCACGTGTGCGCCGCGCACGACGCGGTGTGTGAGTTTTCATTCCACCGCAACTACCCACCTACAGTGAACCATGCGGCCGAGGCGGCGTTTGCGCGCCAAGTCATGGCCGACATGGTGGGTGCCGAAAACGTGCTGGCGCAAGAGCCCACCATGGGCGCGGAAGACTTCTCTTATATGCTGCAAGCCAAGCCGGGTTGCTATTTTTTCATTGGCAACGGCGACGGCACCCACCGCGAGATGGGCCACGGCGGCGGCCCGTGCACCTTGCACAACCCCAGCTACGACTTCAATGACGACTTGATCCCATTGGGCGGTTCTTACTGGGTGCAGCTGGTTGAGGCCTGGTTCGCCGCCAAGCCATGAGTGCGGCTCCCGAACAGGCGTTTGCACCCAGCTACGCGCAAGCCCGCGAATTATTTTTACAAGCCGCCCATGACCGGGGTTTGGTGGTCGACACCCGGTCCCACCCTCTGCCCGGGCGCGATGGCGAGGCCATGGCCATGGACGTGGTGTGGGACGGCCCGGCCCGCGTCAGCCGGGTGCTGATCGTCAGCAGTGCCTGCCACGGGGTCGAGGGGCATTGCGGTTCGGGCGTGCAAGTCGACGCCTTGCGCCGAGCCGATTGGCGGCCCACACCGTGGCCGGCTGATGTGGCGGTGCTGTGGGTGCACGCCCTCAACCCCTACGGCTTTTCACACGGGCGGCGCACCACCCAAGAAAACGTCGACCTCAACCGCAACTTCCATCGTTTTGATGAGGCGCTGCCGGACAACCCCGGCTATGAGCAGATCCATGATTTATTGATTCCCCCATCGTGGCCGCCCACGCCCGAGAACGAGGCGGCTTTGCAAAACTGGATGGAGCAGCATGGCAAAGCGGCTTTCCAGCAGGCGGTTTCGGGTGGGCAGCACAGCCACCCTGAGGGCTTGTTCTTCAGTGGCCGCGAACCCACTTGGAGCCACACCACTTTGCGCCAGGTGTTGCATGAACACGCCGGCCATGCCCGCCATGTGGGTTGGATTGATTTGCACACCGGCCTGGGTCCATCGGGTGTGGGCGAGCGCATTTTTGCGTGCAAAGACGATGCCGCCGCTTTGGCGCGCACCCGCGCTTGGTGGGGCAGCGAGGCGACGCCCATCACTTCGATTTACGACGGCTCATCCACCTCGGCGCGATTGACCGGCTTGATGTGGTCTGCCGTGGAGGACGAATGCCCGCAGGCCCAATACACCGGCATCGCCTTGGAATACGGCACGGTGCCCTGGACCGAAACCTTGTTCGCTTTGCGCGCCGATCATTGGCTGGCCTTGCACCCCGAGGCCAGCACCGAGCAGGCCCAGCACATTCGCCGAGAACTGCGCCGCGTTTTCTACACCGAAACCGATGTCTGGAAGTTGCAGATATTGACGCAAGCGCGCCAGGCCTTGGCCCAAGGCATCGAGGGTTTGGCCAGGGCTTGAGTTTTGCTGGCTTGGCCTGTGCAGAGTCTGTTTTGTGCAGCAGGGTTAATGGGGGTCAGATTCCAATTTATTTGGCGTTCATGATGGCTGAACCCGCCCCGCTGGCGGGTACGCCGCCCTCCGCCAGTCGCTTCGCTCTGATGTTGTCGGGCGGCGCACCCGCCATCGGTGCTGCGAACAAGAGATCTGTTCGCAAAGGGAAAATTCCACACCTTTGGTGAATCACAGAAACTTGTGCTCGCCAACCACTTGCAAGCCCACATCACATAGAAACCGACACGAGCGGGTGTGCGGGCTGACGACATTGGAGCGAAGCGACTGGAGGAGGCCTGCATACCCCGAGATAGCGGTTTCAGAGGGGAAGTTCAAAAGCGCGTCCCCCAAGAAGGCGATTTAGGAAGGGTAGTTCAAAACCAACTCATCCACCATCGGTGCTGCAAAGAGGAGTGCCGTGAGGCGCTAAGAAGGGATGTAGTGCGCCAGCAAGGTTTGCAGGTGCTCGCGAGAACCTGAGACCAAGTGGGGCGACAACAAACGCAGCACATGTTGCGCGCCGCCAATCAATGCCTGGTCGGCGCTGTCGTCTTCCAGCGCATGGCGTGGATTGCGCACATATTCGTAGCTCAGCCACCACGTGAGCAAGACCACCATGTGCGTGGCCACCGCTTCGCGCTCGGCGCCTTCGAGTTGCAAAGCGCCTTGGTGGTGCAAGCCGGCAATCAGTTGTGCAAAGGCGAGTTGCTTGCGCGCCAGCAAGTCTTTGACCTCGGTTTCCAAGCGCCTGTTGCGGCTGAGCAAGTCGTTGAGGTCGCGGTACAAAAACCGGTGTTCCCACAAACGCTCAAACAAGGAGTGGATGAAAAACCATGCGTCTTCCACATCGCGCACATCGCCAGCGGCTTCGAGCAAGGGGTTGAGCTGCGCCAGGTACAGGTCAAACAAGGCATTGACCAACTCGTCTTTGGCCGGAAAGTGGTAGTACAGGTTGCCGGGGCTGATGCGCAGTTCAGAAGAAATCAGGTTGGTGGAGACATTGGGCTCGCCAAAGCGGTTGAACAGCGACAAGCTGGTCTCGATGATGCGCTGTGCGGTGCGCCGGGGCGCTTTTTTGACCATGGCCGGGGGTCCGTCTCGCCAGGGCTTCAGCGTTTTGGGCTGCGTGTGCTGCGGCTGGCTGTGCGCGTTGGGGTGGCGACAGGCTTAGCGGTTTTGGCCGCCGGGCCTTTGGTTGCAGCCTTTTGGGTGGCCGGGCGCTTAGCCACCGGTGGTTTGGCCTCTTGGCGTTTAGAAGGGGCAGCCGTTTTGGCGGGCTTGGTGTGGGCCAATGCTTGCTCCAAGGCCGCGATGCGTGCATGCAGTGCAGCGACATCATCGGCCGATGGCCAGCCCAGGCGGTGCATGGCTTTGGCCACGCGTTGCTCAAACAAGGTTTCCAAACGATCCCAAGAGCCACCGGCGCGCTCGGTGAGCTGGCTGGCCAAGGTGCTCATGGTGTGGGTGGCTTGGGCGATTTTTTCTTCCGCCACTTGCTGGGTTTGCTGCTGCATGTGCAAGCCGTCTTTGATCAGCGACTCAAACACCTTGCCGCCTTCTTGCTGGGCCTTGGCAAAGGCCCCCAGACCGGCGAGCCAAATGTGGTTGGCCGAATCGCGGATGTGGTCCTTCAATGCGGCGGTATCGGGGGCGTCTGGGCTGGGTTTGCGGGCCATGTTTTTCTCCATTCAAAACATGGCCGGACTGTAGCCCAGTTGCTGCTGGGCAAGGGGCGCCGCGTCAGCGCGGAATCAACCGCGCAGCGACCAGGCTTTTTTCAGGGCCAACCATTGACCGGCCGAGGCGGGGTCGCTTTGCGCCTTTTTCAGGGCGCGGCGCACAAAGGCCACCAGCACACCCAAGAACAAGCCGGCAAAAGCCGCCACCAACACAATCTGGGCGCGCTTGGGCTTGGATTTGCGCTCAGCTGGCATGGCCACATCGACTTGCTGGATCAGCGGGCCCTCTTTGGCCTCGTCGACCCGGGCCAATTCGTATTGGCGGATCAGCACCTCGAGCATGGCCTCTTGCACCTTCACATCGCGATAGGACTTCACAGCCTCTTGGTGCAATGGGCTGGCCGCCGCCTTGCTCTCGCCTGAGCCTTGCTCGGCTTTGTTCAATTGGGCGCGCAGGGCTGATAGCTCACTGGCAATGCGCTGGGTGTCGGGGTTTTGCGCCGTGGCAAAACGGCTCATGGCCTGCAACTGCACCTCGCGCGCAGCGATTTGGCCACGCAACTCAGCGCTGGCCCGCACCCCGGTTTCGGCCAAAACAGAGGTGACTTGCATGCCCGACTTTTCTTTGGCAGCGCGGAAAGCCACTTCGGCCAACGCCAGCTTGTCTTGGGTTTGTTGGATTTGCTGCTCGTAAAACTGGCGCCGCTGTTGCGCCTCGGTCACCGCCAAGCGCCCAAGCATGGCGCGCAACTCGACCACATGGCGGTTGGCCAGTTCGGCGGCAAAGGCCGGGTCTTTGTCATCGGCCTCGATGCTGAGCAGACCGGATTTTTTGTCGCTGGCAAAGCGCATCTGCCCTTTCAAGGCTGCCCGGGTGTCGGTCAGGGTTTTGGTTTCAAAGCGTTCTTGCAGTTTCAGTTCGGCAATGATGCGGTTTTGCATGCCCACGCTGCCCAAAAATGCCACATACATCTCGTCAGGGCTTTTGATGCCGCCGGCGGCACCGGCCAAACCGGCCAAGCCACCCAGGCTGGCCAAGGCGGCAGCCGCACCACTTTGCTGCTGTTGGGGCGGCATGACCACGGTTTTGGCGGTGAAGATGGGGGTCATCATCAGGCTCACCACTACCGCCACCATAGTGGTGATGAAGGGAATGGCAAACAGGGTGGCTTTTTCCTCGCCCAAGGCGGTGGCCAAATCGAGCAAGCTGATCTCGTCTTCGTCTGGCATGGGCACGGAAGGGGTGGCGTTGGCGTCGTTCATGTGCTCAGCCTCACTGGCGCAGGGTTTTGAGGGCGGCCGCACCAATGCCCAATTGGTAAATCAGCTGAGTCCAGTCCTTGGCACCCGTCATGAACTGCACATAGCCAGTCCTGCGGTCCACTTTCTCAGGGACAAAAATCGCGTCTCCGGGAAACAAGGGCTTGCCCATCAAGCCCTTGCTCAAACCACTGAACCAACCGCCGGTCTCGCTCTCCACCGAGCCGTCAGCGCGCAAGACCATCACCGCGCCGTCATCGGCGTCGCGGGTCATGCCGGCACGCAGCAAGTAGTCGCGCACGCTGGCGCTGTTGCGTTGCAAGAAGCTGGACTCGGTCAACACCGCGCCAAACACACTGATGAAGCCTGAGCGCTCAGGAATGGTGATTTGATCGCCATCTTCTAAAGGCAAATCGGGCAATGTGGGCCTGAGGGGGTCAATTTCCAAAGAAATGCGGCCGGAGGCCTCCAGGGTTTTGAGCTTGGCCAACATTTGGCGCTGCGCGGCCTGGGTTTGGGCCAGCAAGGTGGCTTTGTCTGTGTCTTGGCTGTTTTGCACCAAGGCGGCCGATTGGCCGGACATTTCAGACTCAAAGCGCCGCACCGCTTGGTTGAGGTTGCTTTGCTGTTGTTTACGGGTGCTTTCGCGGGTAAACACCGTGCCGTAAATATAGGCGTTGGTCGAGATGCCGCCCGCTCGGCGCATCAACTGAGACAAAGTTTCGCCAGCTTGAATTTGGTACAGACCCGGCGCATTCACCTCGCCGCCAATCCGCACAAAAGCCGAGCGGCGATTGGCGGGCACCGGAATGTCCTTGACGCTGAACACGGTGACCACGTCGCCAGGCTTGAGCTCCAGGTTGGCCAAGGGGTTTCTTGCCACCACCGCTTGGTTCAGGTCAAAGGAAATCAGTTGGGGCCGCAGGGTGGCAGCGTCTAGCCGCTCAATGACCGCATAGTCCCAGTTGATTTCGTTGAAGAGGTTTTTGAATTGGTCAGCCGCTTGCGCCAAGCTCACTTGGCGCGAACTGTCAGTGCCCAAAGCCAAAGGGTCTTGAGTACGTGGGTCTTGAGTACGGGGGTCCGTTCCGCGTTCAAACTGAACCAGTGCGTTTTTGCGGCGGTAATACACCGGGTCAATCAGGGCCTGTCGGTCAGGGATCAGGTCACTGATGCGCATGCCTGGTTTGAAGGCGTGGCGCAGGGGTTGGGCCACGGCACCGCGCAAGGTGACCGCGTTGTCAAACTCGCTGCGCAACTTCATCAGGGTGACGACGTCGCCATCGCGCAAAGGGGTTTGCAATCCGTTGGCGTCCAAAGCGCGTTCTTCAACGGTGCGGGGCGCCTGATTGCCAGGGCTGGATTGCAACCGCTCCAGCAAAACTTTGTTGGTGTTGGTCATGGCGCTGGTGCCGCCTGCGTAGGCCAATAAACGGCCCAAGGCCTCACCACCCGGCGCCAGCTCAAAAATGGCGGGGTTGTCCAAGGGTCCCACCAAGGCCACGCGCGGGCCGGCAGCTGGAATCAAAATCACGTCGCCGGGTAGCAAGCGCTGATCGGCGGTGGTGTTGCCTTCGGTGATGAATTTATACAAATCCAGGCGGGAGATGGTTTTGTTGTCGCGGATCAGTTGGATGTTGCGCAAGCTGCCGCTGGCTGAGGGGCCACCTGTCTCAAACAAAGCGCTGATCAAGGTCGACAGGCTGGACAAGTTATAGGCGCCGGGTTTGCGCGCCTGGCCCACCACAAAAACCGGCAAACTGCGCAACTGCCCCAAAGAGGCCGCCACTTGAAAATTGTTGAAATAGCGGGCGATTTGCGTGCGCATCACCGCATTGAGCTCGCTGGCCTTGATGCCCGCGAGCGTGAAGGTGCCAGCTTTGGGGATGCTCACTTGGCCATTGCGGTCGATCACCAGGCGCAAATCTGCGTCAATGCTGCCCCAAACGCGCAATTGAACCTCGTCGCCAGCGCCCAGCACATAGTCGCCAGGCACGGGGACGTTTTGAGTGGGGGTGAACAAGCCGCCGTCGAACAGGTTATAGCCGTGCAAGGCCAGACGCTGGCCGGTGGACTCTTCGGCAAAAATTTGAAATTCGGTTTTTTGCAGCGCGGGCAGGGTGGGGCGCAGGGGTGCGGTCAGACTGGCGCCGCCCTCTGGCGTGATGGGGCGAGCCAAGCCGGAGGACTGGGCTTGCGCATTGTTCAACTGGGGTGCGCCTGGAAGCTGAACAGTCCCTGGGGTGCCCGTTGTTGTGGTCGGATTGCTGGTGTTGGCCCCCGCCAAACCAGGGCTGTTCACGGTGCCCATGGTCGTCTGACCCCAGGCATAGATGGTGAAAGTCAGGCTCAGCAACAACAGGGCGGGCAGACGCAGGTGGCGGTTTAAGGCAACGGACTTCATGTTTTGATTTTAGGGGCGGGTGTCTGGGGCGCATCAATGGCCCAGGCGGGCTCAGAAAGCAGGCAACGGTTCAAGTGGGTGATGAGAACGCCAAAGGGCTGGTGCTGGCGCTCTTTTCGCCCAAGACCTGCTCGTCGGTGCGGCCAAAGCGGCGCACGCGTTTTTGGTACCAGGCCAGGGCTTCGTCCAACATTTCGGCGTTGAAGTCCGGCCACAAGGCGTCGGTGAAATACAGCTCGGTGTAGGCGCATTGCCAGAGCAAAAAATTGCTGATGCGCGACTCCCCGCCCGTGCGGATGAGCAAATCTGGGTCGGGCGCACCGGCCATGCTGAGATGAGGGGCCAGGCCTGGGGCATCGAGCATTTCCAAGCCCTTGAGCGGGTTGGCGCGTTGCCATTCGCGGGTGGCGTTCAAAATATCCCATTGCCCACCGTAATTGGCGGCCACGGTGAGGTGGATGCCTTGGTTGTGCGCGGTGCTCAATTCGGCATGGGCAATCAGGTCTTGCAGGCCTTGGGCAAAGGCGCTGCGGTCGCCAATCAGGCGAAAGCGCACGCCTTGCTTTTGCATGTCGCTCACCTCTTTTTCGAGGTATTGCCCAAACAAACCCATCAAGGTGCTCACCTCTTCGGGGGGGCGGCGCCAGTTTTCGGTGCTGAAAGCAAACAAGGTCAGATGAGTGACGCCCCGCTCAACGCACGACTTCACCAAAGGCCGGACCACCTTGGCCCCTTTGACATGGCCCAAGGTGCGTGGCAGGCGGCGGTTTTTGGCCCAACGGCCATTGCCGTCCATGATGATGGCAATGTGGCGCGGCCCTTGGGTATCCGGTTCAGCCACGGGCAGGGGCCAGTTGGCTCAATTCAACGCTGACCACCTGGGGGCGGCTCAGCAGGTTGATGAAAATCATGGCGCGGGCCTCGCCGTCGGGCGCTTGGAACAAGCCTTCGAGGCCATGCAGTGGTCCATCCACAAAGCGCACAGCGTCGCCACTGGAGAAAAAGCGCGCCGCGTCTTGCGCTGGGGCACTGCGCAAGGCGTCCACAATGTCTTGAGGCACGGCGGCGGGTTGGTTGCCAAAAGTGACCAACTTGCTCACGCCAATGGTTGATCGGATGGGCGACCAGTTGCTGGTCACCTTGTCGAGTTGGATGAACAAATACCGACTGAACATCGGTTCAGTCACTTTCTCCAAGCGACCACGGCGAAACTTCTCCACCGACAACATGGGCAACCAAGCCGCGAAGCCTTGGCGCTGTAAATGCTCCAAAGCGCGTTGCTCTTGGCGGGGCTTGGTGTGAACGACAAACCATTGCATGATGGAAGCCTTTGTTTAAGTGGGGCGATTGTAGTGAAAACCCCCGCACTTGAATATCTCGTGGCTGGGTTGCAGTCGACACCCCATCAACATGGTCAAGGCCAACCGCGCCTCGACCCAAGGCGTTGGATTCGCGCAACATGCCATCGGACAAACGCCTGTAAATGTGAGGGGTTTAGATATATTTTCGTTGCAGATAAGTACCAAAGCCTGGATATTTTTTCAATTAAATAAACAAAATATGCATTTATTATTTCTTTTTTGCTAATTTTTTGGTTTGTCGCAAGCTTTTATTCGGGCTTTTAGGAATTCTTACCCAATTAACACCGAGCGACACGACTGGTTGTTGTTGATCTGGGCATTATTTGGTACATTGCAACCCATCGCATACGGTCGTCAGTTTTAACTTTTGAACTGGTGACTTCAAGTCAAATCTTCTTCACATTGGAAAATCACATGAAAACCGCATCTCTTGCCTCCATTTTTTTGTCCGCCGCATTGGCCCTGATGCCCTTGGCTGGTCATAGCCAAGCTCAAGGCGGTGCTGCAGGTGGCGGAGCCGGCGCAGGTGCTGGCGGTGGCGCTGCTGGTGGTGCAGCCGGTGGCGGTGCAGCTGCTGGCGGTGGCGCAGCCGCAGGCGGCGCTGGGGCTGCAGCTGGTGGTGCTGGTGCTGCAGCCGGTGGCGCAGCTGCTGCAGGTGGTGCGGCCGCAGCAGGTGCAGGTGCTGCCGCTGCGGCGGGTGCTGCGGCCGCTGCAACTGCAGCCACGGTTGGTTTGGTGGCAGCCGGTGTGGCTGCTGTGGCTGTGGTGGCTGCTGCGGTGGCTAAGAAAGCTGATCCCGTCTATTCGACCACCTCCACCATGTCTGGTACGACCACCATCTACACGACAACTTGTATCGCCAACTGCTGATCCTTTAAGTATTTGTACAAAACGCCCCTTTCGGGGCGTTTTTTTGCGCCTCGAAAATTCGTTCCTTAAGCTAGCTCAAGCGAGTGAAACTTTGCCCAAAATGAGTGATCTACAGTTTTGGCTGCGTGCATTTTTGGGGGGGTGGGGTATCTGCGTACTTTCTGGCTGCCTTGGCGTTAACCCGACCTTGGACATGGTCAGCACTTTACTGCCCGGCAAAGAACCGGCTTTGATGGTTGCCAAAGGGTATGAGTATTTGCTGATTGAAATTGACGGTCGAAAAACCGCCATGGCTTTGGGCGGTCGGCAGGAGGTGATCGAAGCTGGCCAGGTGGTGGTGAATGAGCACTGGTACAGTGGCCAACGTGAAATGATTCACATGGTCAACGGTCGTATTCATACGGCGCTGGGCTTGACCGTGGAGTGGCGCCGACAACAAAGCTCGCCCCCAAACTGGACTTCACTTGCAGCTTCCAAGGCCTCGGTGGCTTGGGAAAGGGAAATTGATTTCATGCCAGGTTATCGTTTCGGGCAATCAGACCGGATTGATACGCAGGTTGGCTCACCCCCCCCTGGAGCACCCTCGCTGGCCAGTGACACGCAGTGGTTCGGTGATCTCGTGCGCAGCCCGCAGCCTTTGGGTGGTGACTGGGTTTACAAGCAACACTTCGCTGTGCATCAAGGTCGTGTGGTGTACAGCGAGCAATGTCTGTCACCCAACGTTTGCTTCAAATTTAAATACCTGGGTTTGGTTCAATGAAGCCTCAAATTGAGGTCTTGGATGGCATGGCATTTGGCTGCCCATGCATCATTGAAAAGTTCAAGCGCGTGCAAGGCGACTTAACTGCCGGTTGCTGCACATGGATTGCCGAGGCTATTTTTGGACGTTCTATTCGCTTTCGATGGGTCTTGCCAGTGGGTATTGGGTTGGTTCAGGCTTTGGCCCAAGCTCAGACTTACGATAAAACTGCATCTACTTTCGAGCCATCAACCGGTCATTTCCAAATTTCTCAGGCCACCACGTTGAGTGACTGGTTGCTGAGTCGGCCTGCCTTGGACGGTGCCTACCCGCTGGGTTTGGCATGGACCACGCCCGAAGCCAAAGCACAACAGCAAAACCAGCAAAGCGCTTGGCTTAACCAGTTAGAGCGTTTGCGCACCGAAGGGCGGATTGGAGCTGATGTTTGGTTGAACATGCAGCGCATGATGCGTACCTTGTCACCCACAGGTCGTGTGCGATTGGCCGCGGCCGATGCCCATTGGCTGCAAGCAAACCCAAGACGAGATGCGCGTTTGTTGCCCGGGGATACCGTGGAATTACCAACCAGACCCGGCCTCCTTCGCTTGCTCGACGAAACCGGGCGCGTTTGTGAGATCGCACACCGAGTGGGTACTTTAGGCCGCGACTATGTCAATGCGTGTTGGCCCGAGCATCGCGCCGAAAAAGCATGGTTGGTGCAACCCGATGGCCGCATCCAGCATGTCGGCTTGCGTCCTTGGAACCCCCAAGTTCAAAGCGAACCCGCTCCGGGTGCTTGGTTGTGGGTGCCGTCTGACGCAGCCCGCATTCCCGCAGGAGTGAATCAAACTTGGGCCCAGTGGTTGGGGCACCAAGGGGTGTCCAATGTGGCACCAACCGAGGCGTTCACCATCATCGAACGCAAGCCTGCACCACCTATGGAAGAGAGCAATCCATGGGACGTGAAGGGTCTGCACTTTGACCCGCTGCCCAGCGCGAGCAACTGGGGCATGGTGGGCCTGTTGCAAACCCCGACGGCTCGCATGCGATCGGCTGGTCATTTTGGGCTGAGCTTTGCCCGGGTGCAGCCTTTGAATTTCATGAATGTGATACTCCAGCCTTTGGATTGGTTGGAGGGAGGTTTTCGCTATATCGATGTCGAAAACCGGCTTTACAGCCCGTATCGCGACTTCAGTGGCGATTTGCCTTACAAAGACAAAAGCTTGGACTTGAAACTGCGTGCTTGGCGCGAGAGCGATTGGCTTCCCGAACTGGCGGTGGGTTGGCGAGATATTGGCGGAACCGGTTTGTACAGCTCCGAGTATTTGGTGGCCAATAAGCGTTGGGGTCGGTTGGATGCTTCACTGGGCATGGGCTGGGGCTATTTGGGCAACCGCGGCGATGTGCGCAACCCGTTGAGCAGCGTCTTGGGCAGCAAAATGGATATGCGCCAAATCGATGTGGGTTTGGGTGGTAACTTTTCCACCGAATCTTGGTTTCGTGGCGATGCCGCTTGGTTTGGCGGCTTGGAATACCAAAGCCCGTGGAAAACCGTGTTCAAACTTGAATACGACGGCAATCATTACCAGCGGGAGCCTCAAGACAACAACTTGCCCCAAAAAAGTCCGCTCAATTTGGGCTTGGTTTATCGACCTACCGCAGGTTTGGATGTATCTCTGGGCTATGAGCGCGGCACCACTTGGACGCTGGGCCTGGCTTTTTACACCGACATGTCGAGCTTGGCCGTGCCCAAGGTCACCGCGCCGCCAGTGCCTGCGGTTCGTTTGCAGCGGCCTCAAACCGAACCCGACTGGCAAGCCACTGCGCGCGACATTGACAAACTGACTTTGTGGCGCACTCGCCAGATTTACCGCCAAGATCAGACCGTGGTGGTGGAAGCCGCTGACACCAGCCACCCCTACACCGAAGACCGATTGGGCAAAGCCTTGGCTGTCTTGCAGCGCGATGCGCCCGCTGAGGTTGAGCGTTTTGAAATTCACCACCATGGCGTGGGCGATGTGTTGGCGGTGGAAAAAGTGGAGCGTGAGCCCTGGGCGTTGAATCAAACTTCTGCGCCCCGGGTGAGCGAGCCCCAACTTGTACAAGGCCCTTTGTATGGGCCGCCTGCCATCCGTGGACAAGCTTTGTTGCCGAGCAAGCTGTTCAGTCCTTTTTTTGAGCCAGGGATAGACTTCTTGCCCACCTTTGGTGACCCTAATGGCTTTTTGTATCAATTGCGGGCTTCGGCGCTTGTTCGTGTGGACATGCCCTGGAACCTGCGTCTGTCTGGAACCGCGGCCCATCGCTTGTTGGACAACTACGACAGCTTCGTGACCCCTGGGTCTGGGGCTGCATTGCCGCGCGTGCGAACCCGGATGCGTGAGTACATGATCACATCTCGCACCACGTTGGACAACTTGACCTTGAGCAAGTCGGAGCGCTTTGGGCGTGACTGGTACGCTGCTGCATATGCTGGGTATTTTGAAAGCATGTATGGTGGCGTTGGCTCGGAGGTGCTCTATCGCCGCCCTGGCAGCTCATGGGCCTTGGGTGCAGATATCAACCGGGTACAAACGCGCAGCTACGCCCAAGATTTTGAATTTCGACCCTACATCTACAACACCGGCCACCTGACGGCTTACTGGGCCACCCCATTCGAAGGGGTGCAGGCTTCGTTGAGTGTGGGGCAGTACCTTGCTGGTGACCAGGGCGTCACACTCAATTTGAACAAACGATTTGCCAATGGAACCATCATGGGTGGTTACATGACCAAAACCAATGTCTCCGCCACCGATTTTGGTGAAGGATCGTTTGACAAAGGTATTTTTTGGATGGTCCCCTTCGAAGCTTTCTTGACCAGCCCCAGCCGATTCCTGGCCGGCTTCAGTTGGAAGCCGCTCACGCGCGATGGTGGTGCCATTCTGACCCGGCCATTGAATCTCTACCCCCAAACCCAATGGGTCGGCTCCGACGCCAAAGCCTATGCCCCGGCTCCGCCGTGGAACGAAACCGTGCCACCGGACGATCGCTTGGAGCCGTGGCAGAAAAAGCGCTGATGGGTGTAGATGCCAGCCCTGCGACGGCTGAGCACCTTGCCAAGGGGGCTTTCGACCTGGTGCCAAGGGCCTGGCCGTTTGGGGACCTGGCGCCTGACCATGCTCTAAAATGCGTCCGCAGCCACCCTTAAGGCTGTTTTTATTTACTTCACGCTATAAAACGAGATATCCCCATGAATTCACATCACCGTTTTGACGGCGCACAGCGCCAGGGCTCTTGCATGGCCTTGGTCGATGGGCGCTACATGGCTTGGCTGTTGGGCCAAAACCAAGAAATGGTCACCGAAGCCTTGAGCCGCCAGTCCCTGGCCCCGGTGTTGACGGCCTTGTTGCACCAAGCTGGCGTGACCGCCGATGTGGCGCGGGTCTATTGGTACACCGACAAGGCCGATGGCCAAAACCCGCCAGACCAAGTGGTGCGCATGGTGTTGCCCCACCCTGCGGATGGCGGCACATCCATGCTGCGCGCTTTGAGCGCCGACTTGCACAAATTGGCCAGCCGCCACGCTTGCGACCATGTGTTGGTGGCCAGCGACGATGAGCGCTTGCTGATGGCGATTGACGACGCCCAACTGCACGGTGTGGCGGTGCATTTGTTGGCCGAAGAGGCCGCGCGCCAAATGGACCAATTGGCCAAGGACGATCCGGGTTGGGCGCGTTTGTTGGCCCAGGCCGATCGGCGCATCGTGTTGCATCCACAGGCCATGCGTGACCTGACCCAAGGCCGCGCGCCTTCAGGCATGGGCGCAGCCCCCGCACCCACCCCAGCGGCCGATCCCGAGGTGGTGCGCGTGGCCTTGCAAGAGGTGATCGACGCCTGGTGGAACGACGAGCCCGAAGACCTGCGTGAAGACCTGCGCGAAGAGCTGCAAAACAGCCGTGGCCTGCCCCAAGAGTTGGACCGCCATTTGCTGTTGCGGGTGCGCAAAGTGCTCGACCGCACCCTGAGCTTCAAC
>Ga0315907_10005427_pt1 | contig 13906 bp, 2 predicted proteins | sample LakEriMetagenome_3_FD_203525 | JGI IMG/M metagenome (GOLD analysis project Ga0315907, IMG submission 203525) | Freshwater fungal communities from buoy surface, Lake Erie, Ohio, United States - Buoy 12 MA123 | ecosystem: Environmental > Aquatic > Freshwater > Lake > Lake biofilm | place: USA...
TTCTCTTCGTAGCCGAGTTTAGCTGCGAGAATGGAATGCACGCAAGGTGAAAGTGAACTTTCATGCACGGTCATCGGCTCGTAGTAGTCGAAGTTTTCGCGGATGGTTTCCATATCGAAATCTTCTTCGAAGAAGTAAATGCCTTGCAATACATCGGCTTGTTTGATGAAGCACGAACGCAAGATGCGGTCCCAGCTCCAGTGCTGATTGATAGGGCGCTCTGCCTGGTTCAATGAAGAGGCGCTGCGAAGTTCTTTATCGAGGAATCCATCTTGTTGCAAGAAGATGTTTGATCCTTCTTTTTTACCCAAGTATAAGTTGTCGATGATGTGCTTCCACTGCTTGATTTCTGCGGCTTCATCGAACTTCAAGGCTTTTGTTTTGGTTGCATAAGCTTGCGCATCGTGTTGCTTCACATAGGCAAGTGCTTCCATCGCATATTGCATGCACCAGCGCGCTATGTAGCTCGTGTACCAGTTGTTGTTGACGTTGTTTTCGTATTCGTTCGGCCCCGTAACGCCGTGCATCACATACATGCCTTTCGCTTCGCTCCAGTGCACGCGTTGCGCCCAGAAGCGCGCAATGCCGGTGAGCACATCGATGCCGTATTCGGCGAGATAACTGTGGTCGTCGGTGTAACGGATGTAGTTGTGAATGGCATAAGCGATTGCGCCATTGCGGTGAATTTCTTCAAACGTAATTTCCCACTCGTTGTGGCATTCTTCGCCGTTCATGGTTACCATCGGATACAGAGCCGCACCGTTTGTGAAGCCGAGCTTCTCAGCGTTCTCGATGGCCTTGCCCAACTGGTTGTGGCGATACACCAACAATTGACGAGCAACTTGCTGATTCTTCGTACTCATGTAAAACGGAATGCAATACGCTTCGGTGTCCCAATAGGTTGAACCACCGTATTTCTCTCCGGTAAATCCTTTCGGACCGATGTTCAATCGGGAGTCTTCACCGGTATACGTTTGGTTCAGATGGAAAATATTGAAGCGAATCGCTTGTTGCGCTTCATCGTCGCCGTGAATTTGAATGTCGGCCATCTCCCAGATGTTCGACCAGGCTTCTGCCTGTGCATTCATCATCTTGTCGAAGCCGTTGGTCTTCGCGCGCAATGCTGCGCGCTTTGCGGCAGACTTTAATTCTGTAGATGAATAGTTGAGTGACGAAACCAAACCGACATACTTCATCAGTTGTGCAGTTTGATTCGCTTTCACTTCTATTTCGATGTTGTTCTCCGAATAGAAATCGCGGCTGAATTCAGCGTATGAAATAGATTGTGAAACACTATCTATAAGCACATCCAATTGCATGGAAGCTGCTACTTCAAAGGCTGTTTTTTTCGTGCGACATACTACAGAACCTCCGCCTGCAGTAGTGTCCGATGATACAGCTTCCCAAAACTTTTCGTCGTAGTTGCTATCGTGGTTGTGCACATCGCCGTCTAGGTAAGGCGTGAAGCGAACAGTTCCATCGAAGTTCAGAGGAGTAACACTGTATCGAATAACGGCTGTCTCATCATCGGCCATCGAGCAGAAACGAATCGACTCTATGCGTGCCTGCTTGCCTGAAATGGTAGTGACATCAAACGAGCGCACCAAAAGTCCCTTTTGCATATCCAGTTCGCGACGGAAGTTGCTCGCGCTGCAAACCGCCAGGTCGAGTTCTTCGCCGTCAATCCACACGCGAATGCCAATCCAGTTGATACTGTTAAGCACTTTGGCGAAATACTCCGGGTATCCGTTCTTCCACCACCCCACGCGCGTTTTATCGGGGTAATAAATACCGGCCACATAACTGCCCTGTAAAGTCGGGCCTGTGTACGTTTCCTCATGATTTGCCCGCTGACCGAAACGACCATTGCCAATAGAGAAAATACTCTCCGACGAGCGATGGTGCTTGGCCTGAAAATCTAATTCAACGATTTTCCAAGGATCAGTGGTAAGGTATTGAATCATACTGCAATATTAATCGGCTGCGAAAATAGGGAAAGTGTATCATGTACACGAAGGGGGCTGTTCTCCATCTCACTCTTTCACCACCTCACTCTTTCACTATCTCACCCTTTCACCCCATCCTCACAAATTTTTGCTATGTCTTCATGCTAGCTAGTTGCGTATCTTGCGCTTATGTCCTTTAATAATCTGCTGTCGCCCATGGATTTGGGTTTTACCACCCTCAAGAACAGGGTTATCATGGGGTCGATGCATACCGGATTGGAAGAGGAGAAAGAGGGCTTTCACAAGTTAGCGGCTTTTTATGCTGCTCGTGCTAAGGGAGGTGTGGGATTGATTATTACAGGAGGTATTGCCCCCGACGTCTTCGGACGTCTTGCGCCCAACTCAGCGAAACTGACGAATGAACGGGAAGTACGCTCTCATAAACTCATCACCGAGGCAGTTCACAAGGAAGGAGGGAAAATCTGTATGCAGATTCTCCATGCCGGGCGTTATGCGCATCATCCGCTTGCGTTAGCGCCATCTTCCATCAAAGCACCCATCGGTCGGTTTGCGCCTTGGTCTATGCCTTTCTGGCTTATCAATCGGACCATTCGGAATTTTGTGCGCGCCGCCAAGCTTGCCAAGAAGGCGGGTTATGATGGGGTAGAAGTAATGGGAAGTGAAGGATATCTAATCAATGAATTCCTCGCAGTTCGCACCAATGAGCGAAAGGATGAATGGGGCCGGAGTTTTGAGAACAGCTCTCGTTTTGCACTTGCTATCGTCGGTGGTATTAGGCATGCTGTTGGACGCGAATTCATCATCGTATATCGTTTATCCATGCTCGACTTGGTCGAGAAGGGACAGTCTTGGTCTGAAGTAGAATTACTCGCAAAGCGATTGCAGGAGAACGGTGTGACCATCATCAACACGGGCATCGGTTGGCATGAGTCGCGCATACCCACCATTGCGCAAATGGTTCCTCGCGGTGCTTTCACTTGGGTAACGCGCCGACTAATGGGTAAGTTACGCATTCCAATTGTTGCCACCAATCGCATCAACACGCCAGAAATGGCTGAGGAAATATTGCGGCGCGGCGATGCAGATATGATTTCAATGGCCCGACCTTTTCTGGCCGACCCTGAATTCGTTCGAAAGGCAGCAGAAAGTAAAAGTGATGAGATCAATACTTGCATAGCATGCAATCAGGCTTGTCTTGATCAAATTTTCAAACGTAAAACAGCTTCTTGCTTGGTCAATCCTTTCGCCTGTCGTGAAACTGAATGGAATTTGGAGCCTACCGCAACGGTCAAGAAAATTGCGGTTATCGGGAGTGGACCCGCAGGTTGCGCAGCAGCCCTCACATTGGCTCAGCGCGGTCATCATGTTACGCTCTTTGAAAAGGACGCGGCAATAGGCGGGCAGTTTTTATTAGCGGCAAACATTGGAAGCAAGTCGGAGTTCAACGAAACACTTCGGTATTATCGTGTTCAATTGGCCAAAGCAGGCGTTTCCATCCAGTTGAATCATACATTCCACTTGGCCGACGCGCATGACTTCGATGAGATTGTTCTTGCCAATGGTTCCATACCCCGAAAAATGGAAGTGGAAGGCCATCAGCACTCCATGGTTTACTCGTATGCAGATGTGTTAAATGGAAGTGTTCCGCCCGGAACCAATATCGCCATTATTGGCGCAGGCGGTATCGCTATTGACACGGTTGACTATCTGCTCAAGGGAAGAGAGATGCGGAAGACTTCGGAGTTTGCTGACGATTGGGGAATTGACACTTCCTTTCAGCAGCGCGGCGGATTGTTGTCACAGTCAAAAGCAAGTGTTACAAATCGCAACATCTATATGCTGCAGCGATCCCATAGAAGACCGGGAGAATTGTTGGGTAAAACAACCGCCTGGATTCATCGGATGGAGTTGAAACGGGCAGGTGTTCAAGTATTGAATTCGGTCAAATACCTTCGAATACACGACGGCGGTTTGGATATTGAATTAAAAGGTCAGTTTAAAACGCTTCCGGTGGATCAGATAATCGTATGTGCCGGACAAGAAATGGATGAATCACTTTATGCGAGCCTCCTTTCATTGCCGATTCCTATTCATCGAATAGGTGGGGCACTCAAGGCCGATGAACTCAACGCCCAGCGCGCCATTGAAGAAGGGACACTGTTAGGTATGCGCCTATAGGAAGAATAGGGAATGGAGAATGGAGAACTGTCGCGTCACCATTCTCCATTCTCCATTCTTCTTACAACCCTTTCGCCCCTCGTCCTTCGTCCCTCAAAAAAAAAACCCCCCTCGATTAAACGAGGGGGGCCTTTTTATTGCGAGCGTTTCCGCTCTATTCTGATTATTTGCTGATGATCAAACGATCGATCTTCACTTCAGAACCGTTAGTCAAGCGGTAAGTATACACGCCTGTAGCAAGGTTGCTTACGTTGAAGTCAACGCGGTATTCAGCACCTGCTTCAACAGAACCTACGAATACATCGGCAACTTTCTTACCGGTGAGGTCGAAGATTTCAACTGAAGTCTTAGCAGCGTTAGCTGCACGGAAGGTGAACAATGTGTTGTTGTTCGCTGGGTTTGGCTGAGCAGTGATGCTAGCAGTACGGCCAGTTTCAACAGCGTAGTTTGAAGCTACGTTGCCACCTTGGTTGCTTGAAGATACGTTGTGTGACCAGCTGATAACCTGTGAGCAAGTAGATGTGTTACCTGCACAGTCAGTAGCAGTCCACTGACGGTGGATTTCGTAACGTGGGCAGCAATCGCGCTCAACGCATACGTCACCGGCACCGGCTACGTTAGAAAGATCAGCAGATTGGCTTGGGCGGAAAGTACCGCTGTAAGTGAACCAACCACCGAATCCGTCTTCAGCACCGTTGTAGTTGTTAGCACCGGCACCGAGTTGGTAACCGAAGTACTCGTTAACAGGAGCGTGAGCAAGGCTCAAAGAAGAACCTGTGAATGCACCCCAACCTGTCATAGAAGCACCTTCCTGAAGGATGAAGTATTCCCACTCGTTAGCGTTAGCAGCGATACCACCGCAATCAGCCTTGAAGCCGTGGATACCGTTGAACCACTCAGCAGCAGAAGAACCGTTATCGAATTCCATTACTACATCCCAACCACCGTTTACTTGCGGTGCATCGCCCAATTGAACAGGCTGGATGTGCAAGGTCACTTCTACGCGGTTTGAGTAGCGGATCCAGTTACCATCGAGGATCTCATAGTAACGGTAGCTCAAAGGCATGTTGAACAGAGCAACACCCCAATCTGCAGGATATCCGCATGGGTTGTTTGCAGGAAGTACAGCAGTCTTCAACTTGCAGTCTTCGATAGAACCAGGAGCTGGAGTATCACCAATCCAGAATTCGTCGAAAATAGCTACTACGCTGTTATCACAAGCATCGCTAGCAGTTACGTTAGCAGGAGCAGGAGCTGCTGCTTCGCAATCCAATTCGATGCTTGATGGGCAACCGGCCAATACTGGCTCAGTAGTGTCGATGAAGCTGATCAACTGTACGAAAGTGCTGGTGTTACCGCAAGCATCTGTAGCAGTCCATGTGCGAGCAAATGAACCATTGCAGTTACCTGTGTAGTTTACAGGACCGTTCACGCTAGTAACAGAAACTACATTGCTGCAGTTGTCTGTAGCAGCAGGAGCTGCAGTAGCGTAGCTGTCTCCGCACTCGAACTGGTAGCTTGTTTGCTGACCGGCTGCGAATACTGGACCGTCGTTATCAACGATAGAGATAGTACGAGTTACCACACGGTCGTTACCGCAGTTGTCAATAGCAGTCCAACGGAACTGGTATGTAACTTCAGCTGGGCAATTACCTGCGATAGTGTCGATAACCAAAGAAATAGAAACTTCTTCGTCACAGTTGTCTGTAGCAGTTGGGTTGCTCAATACGAGGTTACCAACGTTGTCACAGTCATAAGTAACGTTAGATGGCACACCGGCAAATACAGGCTCAGTAGTGTCAACGATAGTTACAGTGCGTGTGCGAGTAGTTGTGTTACCGCAGTTGTCAGTAGCTGTCCAAGTCTGAGTGTAAGTTGAGCTGCACTCGTCACCGGTAGTTTCAGACTGTACGTAAGTTGTTTCCAACTCAGTATCACAGTTGTCATTCCAGTTAGGCTGGTAAGCAGGAACTGTAGCGTTGCACTGAACAGTTACGTTGTTGATTGGGTTAGCAGTTGGAGCAACGTTGTCGATCAAGTGAATGATCTGAACGAACTCAGCAGAAGCGTTACCACAAACGTCAGTAGCAGTATAGTGACGGATTACGTTACCACCGCAAGAACCAGATACAGGCTCATCCCATGAAGACCATGTGATGCTGTTGCAATTGTCATCAGCCAATACATAAACGCCACCGTAGTTGTTACATGGACGGTCGATCTGAAGATCACCGGTAATTACTGGAGCAACTGTGTCGATCAAAGTGATAACCTGCACGAACAATGCATCGTTGTTACACTCGTCTTCAGCAGACCAGCGACGCTCGATAACACGGTTACATGGGTTGTTGTTTACTGTTACGTCAACGTAAGAGTAAGAGATAGCTGAAGCATCAGCACAGTTGTCTGAAGCTGTTGGCTGGATCACTGGGATCTGAGCGTCACAAGCATAGGTATAAGCAGAAGCTTGCTCATTGAATTCAGGAGCAACTACGTCTTGGAAGTAGATAGTCTGAACACGAGTATCGCTGTTACCACAGATATCCCAAATAGTGTAGGTACGAGTAAGAATCAATGAGTTTCCACAACCTGGGAAAGTATCCTGAACCATTTCCAAATCAGCGAAATCATCGCAGTTGTCGGTGTAAACAGGGTACTGGATTGCTGGAATTGCATCGTTGCACTCTAAGTACAGGTCTTGTGGGAATGTAGAAAGAACGAACATTGGAGCTTCAGTATCTACAACGTGGATACGCTTAACAGCTACGGTAGAGTTACCGCAAGCGTCTGTAGCAGTCCAAGTGTAAACAAGATCAGTAGCGCAGATGCTCAATACTTCTTCGCTGTAGGCATACTCGATGTCGAGCATATCGTCACAGTTGTCGCTGAATACTGGAGCAGCAACCGCTGGTACTACATCGTCACACTGGATAGTGATGTCAGCTGTAGTAGTGAAGGTTGGAGCAACCGCGTCAGTCAGGTGGATAGTCTGTGTGAAAGGAGCAGACTGGTTACCACAGATATCAGAAGCAACATAAGTACGGATGATAGTACCGGCGCAACCACCTGAAACGTGAACATCAGATGTAGACCAAGTGATGTTGTTACAGTTGTCAGTAGCGCTTACATAGATACCACCGTAGTTGTCGCAAGGACGGGTAGTGTCGAATGAACCTGTAATTACAGGAGCAGTAGTATCAACGATAGTGATAGTCTGAACGAAAGTGCTGCTGTTGCCACACTCGTCTGTTGCAGTCCAGGTACGGTTGAAATAACGGCTGCAAGAGTTACCTACAGGCTGTGAATTAACGCTAGAGTATGTGATAGAACCACAGTTGTCAGTAGCTACTGGCTGAATAGATGGGATAGTCTCATCACACTCGTAAGTATAAGCAGTTGTTTGACCTGCTGTAAATACAGGAGCAACTTCGTCAACTATGTGGATTTCTTGAGTTTCTACAACTTCGTTACCGCAGTTGTCTGTTCCACGGAAGGTACGCATGATAGTGTATTCCTGTGGGCAGTCACCAGCAACTTGTGTGGTAGTCAAAGTGATTGACACGTTGTCATCGCAGTTATCAGAAGCAGTTGGGAATACAACAGCCGGGATTGGTGCGTTACAAGCGATAGTCAAATCTTGTGGGAATGACGTGAAGATTGGGTCTGTAGAGTCAATCACGTGAGTAATACGAGTGATTGTTGCTACGTTTTCACAGTAGTCAACACCAGTCCAAGTACGAACGATGTCGTAAGAGTTCGGACAGTTGTCATCAGTTGGAACAACTTGCTCTGCGTAAGTAACAGTAACAGCCAAACCACAGTTGTCAACACCAACTACAGAGCCGGCGCTGAAGTACAAACCATTTGAACCTAAGCTAACAGTGTTACATTGAACAGTGTTTTCAGCTGGAACGTTTTGGAATGATGGAGCAGTATTATCAAGCAAAGCGATGTACTGAACGATTTCAGTGTAGTTACCGCAGTTGTCAGTAGCGCGGTATGTACGAGCCAATACGCCCATGCAACCACCAGACTGAAGTTCTTCACCGGCAACAGTGATAGTCACGTTAGCATCGCAGTTATCAGTAGCAGTTGGCCATGTTGGCTCAACGTCGCACTCTGTGCTGATGTAGTGAGGATATGTATTGAACACAGGGTTAGTTGTGTCGATCAAAGTGATCATTTGAACACACTCGCTGCGGTTACCGCACTCGTCTTCTGCAGACCATGTACGAGTAATCCATGTAGTGCAACCGTCAGTTTCAGTTTCTTCGCCTTCGAAAGCGATAGTAATGTCACCGGCAGCAGAACAGTTATCAATAGCGCTCAAGTTAGAAGCAACAGCAGGAACTGGCAAAGAGCACTCTTGAGTGATAGCAGCTGGGCAGTTGGTGAATTCTGGAGCGATAGTATCGTTCACGAGGATAGACTGCTTGATGATAGTGCAGTATCCGCAATCGTTTTGAGCAGAGTAGATATATGTGTAGTTGTCGTCGTTAGTACAAACTTCAACAGGAGTGTTGCAAGACTTATCAACGTTTACGTCACCGTGTCCTTCAACAGCTTCGCCGTTGATGAAACCTTCGTAGGTGAACCAACCGGAGATACCTTCGTTACAGTTCTTGTTGTTAGCACCAAGACCCACCTGGAAACCGAAGTAGTAGTTAGCAGGCATGTGGCTCATGTGGAGGATAGATCCAGCCAAAGAACCATCACCGGTAAGGGTAGAGATACCATTTACCAATTCATAGTAATCCCAGTCAACGTGGTTAGTAGTAGCACAAGCCAAACCGAGGTCATTCTTGTACTCACGACCGAGTTCAGAGTTCCAACCGTAAGAACCACCCCAAGAGCGGCGGTTGCGGAACCAGAAATCTACGTTGAACCCGTGTGCAGGGTTTGAAGAATTGATGATGCGACCATAAAGGCGAGCAGTTCCGTCAACATACTGTTCGAACTTACCACCGTTAGCATCGAATACCCAAGCTACGCTGATATCGTAGTTGCCGGTAGCCAAATCTGGCAACCAAACAGCCCAGTCAGCACCAGGACCGAAAGCGGTAGTAACGTTGCAGATTTTGTCTGCACGGCCAGTGTGGCTGGCGAACATAGATACCGCCTCACCACCTGCACAAGCTTGTGCGGTAGCAGCTTGGAAACCTGGAACGTCATCAGCGCACTGTACTTCGATAACCGGAGATACACCGCTGATAACTGGACCTTGGTTATCAGAAGTGCTGATAACCTGAGTGCAAGAAGCTGAACTAGCAGACTGACCTACGCCGAAGATGGCAACCCAAGTACGGGTTATGGTGCGGCTGCATCCTTCGCCCATCATTTCTGCGTCACTGTATGTAACGTTTACTGACTGGCCATTAGGATTTTCAACTGTAGCTTGACCAGCTACATCAAGATTGTAAACATCTGCACAAGCGATAGTAGCATCAGCAGGACAGATAATTGATTGGGCGCTAGCAGCGGACCAACCACAGATAACAAGCATCAGGCTTAGAGCGAAAGCCTTCACTGAAGATGAGGTACGAGCGATAGTTTGTCCTCCCGTACGACAATCTGTAAACATTGTAAAATGTTTCATTGATTTGGATTTAATTAAACAATTTGTTTGGTTAGTTTTTACTCGATTCGCAAGTTGTTGACACTAGACGAAATTTCGTAATACGGCGACAAAAATACATAAAGATTCGGCAAAAAAAAATATTTTTCGGTTATCAACAGGTTTTGTTGAAAACATAATGAAGAATCTCCTGATTATCAACAAGATAAAAAGCAAAAAAAAATAGACAAAGTGGTAGAAAAAGGGGGCGAAAAGCTGTGAAGTGGGGTGGGGAGGATATCGCGGTGTAATGCGGTTGGTGGAGCGCTTGGACGCGTTTGGCGTCCATTAGTTGATTTTAGTCCCTAAAGCGATGACATACAGGCTAATCTGTTCTCTTTTGCCTGGAATAGTGGAAACGAAAAGTCCTGGGCGTTCCTCTTTCACCCTTAAAAAGAAAACCCCCCTCGTTGCCGAGGAGGGTTTTCACCATGTAAGTTCTCTAAAACTACTTGTTGATGATCAATCGCTTGATCTGAACATCCGAACCATTTGTGAAGCGGTACATGTAGATACCGGAAGCAAGTGCCTCCGTGTCGAAGCTCACCTGATAGGCAGCTCCTGCTTCTACTGTGCCTGAGTAAACATCTGCAACCTTACGGCCACTCATATCGAAAATTTCGAGTGTGGTGGTTGCATGATTTACTGTCTTGAAATTGAACAATGCAATATCGCGTGCAGGGTTTGGAGATACGCTTACGTCGCTCAATGGAGCAACCTCAACGCGACCATTCTCACGCGCTTCTGTGAACTGCTCCGTTGCGTCAGCTCCGGTATTGTTCACCACTGGTGTTGAACCTGGGTAGCTGATGATCTGAGAGCAGGTCGAGCTGTTGCCCGAGCAGTCTGTCGCAGTCCATTGACGAACGATCCAATAATCAGGACAGCAGTCCAAATCGAGTGCAAAGTCACCTGCTCCATATTGTGGTGCAGGAGCTGCAGTAGCGCTCGATTGGAAGGTACCATTGTAATTGAACCAACCACCGAAACCAAATGAAGAGTTGAAGTTGTTACCACCATCTCCATATTGGAAACCATAGTAGTTATTGCTCGGTGCGTGTGTAAGGTTCAATGATGAACCTGTGTAGTTACCAAATCCGATTAACTCAGCACCTTCTTCAGCTGAAAGAAGGAAGTATAGCCATTGCTCGTAGTTGTTGCCAACGTTTACGCAGTCAGCTTTGTAGCTGGCAGGATTGCCGAGTAGCGTAGACCATGTAGTCCAGTCCCAACCGCCTTCGAATGTAACATCTACGAAGAAACCGCTAGTTGGATCCAATACGTTAGTCATGGTAGCGGTCAAATGAATTTCATCTTCGAATCGAACTAAAGAGCCTTCACTCAATTCATAGAAGCGATACTGAACAGGCATGCCGTTCAACTGCATTGCCCAGTCGATGTCCTGTCCTGCAACGTTGATACCGCAGTTACCGCCTGTTGCATGTTGTGGAGTGGTAATGTCGCAATTAGCGAGCACACCCGGTTGATTCTCGTCGCCGAAAATATACTGGTTGTAGGTTACAGCTACGTTGTCATCACAAGCGTCAGTTGCAACTACACTGGCAGGAGCAGGAACAGCATCGTCGCAGTCCAACTCAATGTCGCCCGGACAGTTGCTGATAACCGGAGCAACAGTGTCGACAAAACGAATCAATTGCACAAATGAAGCGCTGGCATTTCCACATGCATCGGTCGCAATCCACGAACGATTGAATCGTTCTTCGCAGCCAACCAACGTTGTTGGTCCATTCGTGTAGCTGTATGTGATCGTGCTACAGTTGTCTGTTGCTACAGGTTCTACAACAGCTGCTGTTGTTCCGCACTCGTAAGAGAACTGAGTTGCATTTTGTGTGCCCCACACAGGTGCGTTATTGTCAACAACGTTCACCGTTTGTGTCGCCATGCCAATGTTGCCGCAGCTATCTGTTGCTTTCACACGACGGATAATTGTGCGCTCTGCAGGACAATTGCCATCAACGATTGAGTCAGGCATTACTTCAATTGTCAAATCATCATCACAGTTGTCTGTGAATTGCGGATTGAATGCAGGGATAGTTGCATTGCAGTCTGCATTGATACTTGAGTTAGATGGTGAAGCAGAAGGAGCAACGTCATCAGTCAAGTGAATGAACTGTGTAAATGGTGCACTTGCATTTCCGCAAGCATCTGTTGCAACGTAGGTGCGGATGATTGTGCCTGCACAACCGCCCGACACAAACACATCTGTCTTAGAAACCGTGTAGGTGTTACATGTTTCAACTACAGTGATGTAATTGCCACCTGCATTATCACATGGACGATTAGTCTCAACATCACCTGAAATTACCGGTGAAGTTGTATCAACCAAATGAATGGTTTGATTGAACTGGCTGTCGTTACCACACTCATCCATGGCTGTCCAAGTGCGAATCATGGTTTGGTTGCAAGCATTACCGCTTAGCTGACTATTCACGAAAGAGTAGGTGATGTTGCCACAGTTATCGGTTGCATTAGGCTGAACAACGGGAATGTCAGTTCCGCACTCGTAAGTGAAATCATCTTGGTTGTTTGCGGAGAATACAGGCGCATCGATATCACGAACAATGATAGTTTGAGATTCCATAGCTTCATTACCACAACCGTCAATTGCACGGAATACGCGTATGATAGTGTAGTTCTGTGGGCAGCTTCCGGGCAACGTGTCTTGTGCCATAAAAGTTACCGTTGCAGAAGAACAAGCGTCTACAGCAGATGGAATTGGAAGTGTTGGAATGACTTCATCACAATCAAACGTGAGCGTCTCAGGCAGGCCCGGGAAAGTAGGTGGAGTTGTATCAATAATGTGAACTACCTGACTAGCTGTATCTGCATTGTCACATTCGTCAACTGCAATCCAGGTGCGAATAATATCAAATGAAGATGGGCAGTTGTCGTCAGTCGCAATAACATCTTCATCATAGTTGATTTGAACTGCATTATCACAATTGTCTGTGGCAGTCACGGGAGCAATACCGAAATAGTTTCCATTGGAGCCTAATGTAACTTGGCTGCACTGCAGGGTTGTTTCTGCAGGAACATTATTCAGCGTTGGTGCAGTCTCGTCAATCAAGGTGATGAACTGAATAAGATCAGAGAAGTTGCCGCATCCATCAGTTGCACGGTATGTGCGTGTAATTACGCCAAGGCATCCGCCTGAGTTCAATACGTCGCTGTAGATTGAAACGGTAACTCCGCTGCAGTTGTCAGTGGCAGTTGGTAGTGGTGTTGTTTCGTTGCACTGTGCCGAAATGTAAATAGGGAAGCTGCCGAATACAGGAGCAGTTGTGTCTACTACATTAATAGTTTGTGTGAAAGAAGCTACATTACCGCAAGCGTCTGTTGCTGACCAAGTGCGTGTGATTGTGTATCTTCCATCGCAGTCACCCGGAGTAGAAGTTTGGTTGTAAACGACGTTCACGTTCGCGTCGCAATTATCTGAAGCGGTTACGTTAGCTGCAGCGGGCACGTTGTCGCACTGAGCTGTTATGCTAGCAGAAGGAGTTCCGGATAAAACCGGAGCTTGAGTATCGGTAATAGAAATAGTCTGCGTGCAGTAGCTGCGATTTGCGCATTCATCTTCTGCAATCCAAGTGCGAACAATGCTGCTTGAGCAACCTGATCCTGCAGGTGTTTCACCGAGGTACACAACGGCAACAAAACCGGAGCAGTTGTCTGTAGCTTGAATGTTGTTTGGAGCAACCGGAATTGGATCAGTGCAATCGAGTGTGAGGTTTGCTGGACAGTTTATAAATGTTGGAGCAACGTCATCGAATACGTTAACGGTCTGCGCTGCAACACTGGCGCGGCCGCACTCATCTTCTGCACGATACAGATAAGTGATGGTTGTGCGGTTATCACATACGTTGAATTCAGGTTGACACGAAGCATCGCAATTGATGTCACCGTTATCCGAAACATAGGTGTTGTTCATGAAGCCATGGAAGGTGAACCAACCGGAGAAACCGTTATTACAGTTCTTGTTATTGGCACCTAATCCAATTTGGTATCCATAGTAATAGTTCGAAGGCTGATGCTGCAGATACAATTGATCACCTGCAAGGTCGCCGGCTCCTGTCAAAGTGGAGAAGTTATCTACTAATTCGTAGTATGACCAGTTTTGATAATTGTT
>Ga0315907_10005432_pt1 | contig 13888 bp, 12 predicted proteins | sample LakEriMetagenome_3_FD_203525 | JGI IMG/M metagenome (GOLD analysis project Ga0315907, IMG submission 203525) | Freshwater fungal communities from buoy surface, Lake Erie, Ohio, United States - Buoy 12 MA123 | ecosystem: Environmental > Aquatic > Freshwater > Lake > Lake biofilm | place: USA...
GTCTTGTCATTCCGATGATGTGCTGTTCGCCCGACTTCACGAGTCCTGATCCTGGGCACCGGGCGAGGGAAGTGGAGAAGGAAAAGCAATGGATCCGCATGAGTGCCGCCCTCGGAGCCCGCTGGTGTCGCGTGCTGTCCGGTCAGCGCCGTCCTGAAGTCAGCCGCGCCGATGGCATTGCCTATACTGTGGAAGGGATTCAGGCCTGCCTGCCCTATGCGCGGGAGCATGGCGTGACCCTCATTCTGGAGAATCACTATAAGGACGATTTCTGGGAATATCCGGAGTTTGCGCAGCCCATGGATATTTTCTGCGACATTGTGGACGCGATCGACGACCCGCATTTCGGAGTAAATTACGATCCGAGCAACACTTTGCTCATGGGGGAAGATCCGATTGCACTGCTGCGTCGTGTCGCGCCGAGGGTGGTGACGATGCATGCGAGCGATCGCTATCTGGCCGAGGGAACGCTCGAAGACCTGCGGCGCGAGGAAATGGGCGTGGCTGGATATGCCAAACGCCTGCGGCACGGCGAAATCGGGAAAGGCCTCAACGATTACGATGCGATTTTCGGAATTCTGCGCGACGTCGGTTTCGATGGCTGGATCAGCATCGAGGACGGGGTCGATGGATTTGGTCAACTGCAGGCCAGTGCCGCCTTTCTGCGCCGCAAGATGTCCGAGTACTGGCCCGGGAACTGAGGATTCCGCAAGACGGGGCTTGCCGATGGGGCGGGAGCGCTGGTATGGAACGGAAAAATCAGAAATCCATGAATTATCACGTCGCACAGAATGGTCAGCAGCTTGGCGAATTGTCCGAGGAACAGATTCAGCAGATGCTCGCCAGCGGGCAGTTGACGTCGCAGGACCTGTGCTGGCGCGAAGGCATGGAGGGCTGGAAGTCCGTCGGCGAAGTCTTTGCGGCGCAGGCTGAGCCGACCGCGGCGGCGGCGGCGGCCGTGCGCAATCCCTATGCGGCTCCGGGAGCGCGTCAGGTGCAGTCGCAGGCTCCCGCTGAAGCCGGAGTGTCGGCCCGCACCATTGATCTGATGCGGCGGACTCGTCCGTGGGTGGTGTTTCTGGCCGTGCTGGGAGCGATTGGCTCGGTCTTCCTGATCATCGGGGCACTGGGGGCTCTCGCGCTTGGCGGGGCAGCCACCAAGGCCATGATGGGCAGTGAGCTTGAGGGAGCGCCGACGTGGCTTCCCATGGCACTGGCTGCGGTCTATGTGATCATCGCCCTGCTTTATGTGATGCCTGTCATCAAGATGTTCAAGTACAGCGGAGCCGTCAAATCCCTCGTGCGGACCCGTTCGCTCCGCGACCTGGAATCCGCCCTCGAGCACCAGCGGTCGTTCTGGAAGTTCATTGGCCTGACGACGGCGGTCTTCATGGCCGTTTACGTGCTCATCGCGGTAGTGGCGATTGGTTTCGGGGCGGCTGCGGCGATGAACGGGAAGGACGCCGAAAAGCCATCGGGCAACAGTTCGTACACGGCTCCTCCGGGGCAGTGAATTGGGCGGCGGTTTTATTTGCGCGCGTCCGGTTCTGGAGTCTGGTTATGGGGACATGACCGAACCTGCCGGAGTGACGCTGCCTGACCTTGCGATTGGCCCATGGAAAATGGATGGGGTGGAGCCCATCTTCATTCTGGGGCCGTGTGTGATGGAGTCCGAGGGATTCCTGCGGGAATTGTCTGCCGCCATTCATGCGATGGCCCGGGAGGAAGGCATCCGGCTGATTCTGAAGGCATCGTACGACAAAGCGAACCGGACGTCCGGAGGCTCGTACCGGGGACCGGGCTGCCGGGAAGGTTCTGCCCTGCTGGCGGCCATCGGAAAGGAACACGGGGTGCCCGTGACCACCGATGTGCATTCGCCCGAGGAGGCCGAGATTGCCGCCGAGTACATCGATGTGCTCCAGATTCCGGCCTTTCTGTGCCGTCAGACCGACCTTGTGGTGACGGCGGCGCGGACCGGCCGGGTGGTCAATGTGAAGAAGGGTCAGTTTCTGGCTCCGTGGGATGTGAAGCACATTGCGGAAAAGATCGCCGCGGCAGGGAATGACCGGTTCTTCTTCACCGAGCGCGGAGCCACCTTCGGCTACAACAATCTGGTCGCTGATATGAGGTCGCTTTACTGGATCCGCGAGATGGGATTCCGCGTGGTTTTTGATGCCACGCATTCCGTGCAGCGGCCCGGCGGACTGGGAGGGACGAGTGGAGGCGATGGCAAGCTGGCTCCCGTGCTCGCCCGTGCGGCCGTGGCAGCCGGCTGCGATGGCGTTTTCATGGAGACACATTTCGACCCGTCAGTGTCGCTTTCCGATGGACCGAACATGGTGCCGTTCGCGGAACTCCGGGGTGTGGTGCGCCGACTGCGCGCCCTGCACCGCATGGTTTCGGCCCCGGAACCCGTTGAGACCTGACAATGACATCACGATGACAGCGATGCGAACCATTCTTCTGCTGATCGCCGGCTCCGCAGCAGCGCTGCGCGGGCAGGACGTGCCGGCAGAGAAAGCAGCGGCTGTGTCTGCAGATGCGGAGAAGGCTTCCGTTCCGGCCGATGCCGAGGCGGGCGAGGTGGAATCGGCTGACTTGCCCGCTGCGGGCGGGGATGGCGATGGCTTTGCGGCGCGACGGGCGAGCCGCCGGGTGGCGGGCATGCGGTCGCGACTGTCGATTCTGGAAGCGCTGGCTCCCCCGGGCAGCGAGCACCGGGAAGTGCGGGCTCCGTTCTACCGGGAATTCGTGCCGCGCGATCTTACTGGTGTCCTCGAACTCGATACCGTGGGCATTCCCGCGGAAGTCGAATCGATATTCGAAAGCCGCCGCGTGCAGCGTCCCGACGACGGTCACCTTGTCTTCGAAAATGCCGTTTTCACGGAATACGCCGATGGGGAAGGCAGCGAGGAAATCAGCCGCCGGCTCCAGCTGGAACGCGGCGTCTACGATCTGTCCATGGACCTCATTGTGAGTGACCGGCCCGTGGTCATCGAAGAACGCGACCGCAGGATCGAGAGTGGTGGCATGCTGCATGACCATGCGACGGGGCTCACGCATTTCACAGGCGGCGTCCGCATGGTGGTTTACGAAGAAGTTCCGGAAGGAGAAGCGACGGCGAGCGCGGAAGCCGCTCCCGACGCCCAGCCAAGCCCGCCGGCTACCCCGCCCGCAGTGGCCACGCCAGCAGCGAAACCGGTAGCGAAGCCCGCGGCGAGGGCGGCGGCGAAACCCGCGGCGAGGGCGGCGGCGAAACCCGCGGCGAGGGCGGCAGCGAAACCCGTTGCGAAACCAGCGACACGAAAACCCGGGACGGCGGCTGGCCGGACCCGCAGCTCAGCGAAACCGCGATGAACAAGAACCCGATTTTCTGGACGATGCTGATGCTTGCGGCGGTGCCGCTGCGCGGGCAGGAGAAGGCGGCCAAGGATGCCGGGAAGCCGTCCTCCGTTCCGACGCACAAGTCCGAGCAGAGTGCCCTCAATGCGCTCAAGCAGGACGGCCGGAGCAAGGACGGACTCAAGAAGGCCATGGAAATGGTCGAGGAAGCAGCTGGCCGGAACGAAGCCGTCCGCAAGGAAACCGAACGGCTCGTTGGCGAGAAGAAGCAGGGATTGCCCGACCTGAAAGGCGTCAAGGACCTTGAAGGGCTCAAGAAGGCAGCCGGCGAACTCAAGAAGGGACAGGACGGGGGCTCGCTCGATGCCCTCAAGGATGTGGCCCGGGAAGCCCGCGAGGCCATGGGCGAAGATGCCAAGGATGCCCTGCGGACCGTGAAGGACAAGGTCATGAAGAAGAAGGACGGCACGCCGGCGGTGACTGCCGCGCCCACCCGTCCGGCTACCTTCGCCGGTGTGCCCGGTCCGGCCCCGCTTAACCCGAACCGCAAGGTCAACATGGCGGTGAGCAGCGTCATTGATGCCGATGAAATGATCAAACCACCGGCGCGCGATCCGGCTAATCCTGACAAGGCTCTGCCGCCGAATGACCCGCGGACCCGCACCTACATTCTGCGCGGCAATGCCAAGGTCCGCGGCAAGTCGTTTGCGGCGGACGGCGATGAAATCGAGATTCTCTATGATGAATCGCACGCTGGCGACCCCACCGGTGGCATGGCGAAGAACAGCGGCAAATCCGGCAAGCCAAAGACGGTTGATCCCGTGAGCACCGCTGGCGGAACGCCCGCCGAGGGCAAGCCGAAGACGCAGGAATCCCCCTTTGAACGCATCATCATCCGGGGCCGCGCCCGCATCATGGCTGTCGGCAAGGACGGCGAAGTCCAGGTCGGCCGCGCCGGCTACATGGTCTACGAAAAGAAAACCGGCCTCTTCTTCCTCCGCGAATGGCCAGAAGCCCAGACCGGCGACAAATGCTTCGCGGCCGAAAGCAAGGAAAGTGTCATCATGCTCAGCCAGACGGAAGAAGTTCAGTTCAAGAACTGCACCATGCTCCCCGTGGAACGGTCGATCGGAGCCGACGAATTCCCGAAGTCGCTCGACAAGCCCGTGCCGGCGACGACCCCCGACCGCAACAAGGCCACTGGTCCCGCCCGTTCTGCCCAGGGATCCGGCAAGGCCCGCTGAACTCAGCCGATTGACGAAATGTCCGTGATTTCTGCCGATACCGCCGCCGCTGCGGCTTCAGGACTGCATGAGGGTGCCGAGTCCGACTTCCTGCTTTCAACCAGTGGGCTTGTGAAGGTCTATGACGGCCGGACCGTCGTGAACAAAGTCGATGTCCGTGTCCGGCCCGGCGAAATCGTGGGTCTGCTGGGACCGAACGGGGCGGGGAAGACGACCACCTTCTACATGATTGTCGGGCTGGTGGCACCGGATGGCGGCACGGTGCGTTTCAGCGGGGAAGACGCCACGCGTCTGCCCATGTACCGCCGGGCCCGCCTCGGCATGGGCTACCTGCCGCAGGAAGAATCCATTTTCCGCAAGCTGACGGTCGAAGAGAACATCATGGCCGTCATGGAAACCATGGATCTGAGCCGGAACGAACGCCGCGAGCGTCTCGAAGGCCTCCTCGAACGCTTCGGCATCGTCCACATCCGCAAAAGCCTCGCCATCACGCTCTCCGGTGGCGAAAAACGCCGTCTCACGATCGCCCGCAGCCTCGTCACCGAGCCCAGCCTGCTCATGCTCGACGAACCGTTTTCCGGCGTCGATCCCATCGCGGTCAGCGAGATCCAGCAGATCGTGACCGACCTCAGTTCGGCTGGTCTGGCCATCCTCATCACGGACCACAATGTCCGCGAAACGCTTTCCATCGTGGACCGTGCCTATCTGATTTATGAAGGCCGCGTCTGCCGTCATGGCAGCAAGGATTTTCTGGTGAACGACCCCGAAGCGCGGCGGCTTTATCTTGGCGAAGGCTTCACCATGTGACAGAATTCCCAGAACCCGATTTTTCCAACCCCCAAAGAACCCAAAACCATGCAGACAATCAATGTCGATCCGCCAGTCACCGTCACGGGACGTCACATGGAGATCACGGATGCCATCCGTGACTATGCGAAGAAGAAGGTGGCGAGCCTGCATCTGGACTACCCGAAGATCATCGAAGCGAAGGTGATTCTCGAGGTGCAGACGCATCATCGGCACTTTGCGGAAATCATCCTGTTCTGCGCGAATCACATCACCATCGAGTGCAGCAGCACCGCGAACGATCTTTACGCGGCGATGGACGAGACCATCAGCAAGATTGCGCGCCGCATGCGCAAGCATAAGACCCGCCTCCTCAAGAATCACCGCCCGCGCAGCGCCAGCATCCGTCACCTCGACGAAACTGTCTTCGGTACGGCTGTCCTCGAAGACGAACACAAGGAGGACATCGAGCCCGTCATCATTCACCCGGAAAACTACCGGATCCGTCCGCTCTACGAGGACGAAGCCATCACCGAACTGGAACTGAGCGAGCGGAAGTTCGTGATCTTCCACAATCAGAAGACCGACCGCGACTGCATTCTCTTCCGCCGGGCGGACGGGGACTACGGCATGATCCAGCTCGGGAAGGCCTGACGGCAGGCTGCCGCGCGGGCTGCACGGGCACTGCCGTTACGCCCTCTGCTACAGTCCGAGGTCGCGCATGAAGTTCTGCTGCTGGGTGATGATTCCTGCGCCCATGCGGAGGATCTGCCATGCGGCGAAGCCCATGGCGGCGGCATAGACGAAGCGCGGGATCCATTCTCCGGCGCGCTGCACGGCGGTCGTGGCGTCGTGCAGCGCCCGCGTGGCCATGCGGGCACATTCGACGTCGAGCATGCCGGCTTCTTCTGCGGAGGCGAAGTGGAGCGACACTTCTTCGGGGAAGATGGATTCGCGGCACATGGCGGGTCCGGCGGGCTGACCGGAGGCGGTGAGGCGGGCAAGCCGCAGACTGGCTTTGCGCAGGCGGGGTCGGTCGGCGGCGGCAGCAGCTTCCTCGAAGGCTCCTGACATGAGCTGACCGGACTGGAGGTGGAACTGCATGACGGCGGCCCAGCGGGCGAGTCCGCTGCGGCTCCATGCGGATCCGACCCATGGGATGGCGCTGATGATGGCGTCGGCGAGGCTGGAGTGACGGGCGATGGAAAGAATCACGCGGCAGAGGAGCCAGAGCATGAGAAGGACGCCCCAGAGGGTGGCGAGGCTGCCAAGCAGGGGAAGCAGGATCGGGCTGTCCGAGGAAACGCTGCGGAGAATGACGGGAATGATGGCGGCCACATGGGCAATGAGCAGGGGGTAGGCCATCGCATGGAGGGCCGCACTGCGTGCCCGGGCCTGGGCGTCGTACCATTTTTCAAGGTGGGCGAAACCGGCCGCCAGTTGCCCGCTTTTCTCTGCGGCTCTGATGATTCCGGATTCGAGCGGAGTGAGCGCAGGAGCCATGGCTCCGGCAATGGTGGCACCGGAGGCGAGCGCTGCTTCCATGCCACGCAGGGCCGAGCGCAGGGGCCCGCGGGGAGCGTGCCGCATGAGCAGGCGGAGACTCTTGTCGACCGGGATGGCGGCGGCCGAAAGACGGGCGAATTCGCCGAAGAAGACGGCCTTGCGCGAGGGATTCACAGGATGAGCAGGGAAAACCGGAGTCTGTCGTGCGCTCCGGCCCGGCGTCAATGTCCAATGCCCCGCGCGATTCCCGCTTTTCCGAACCTGCGGCGCGGCTTTGCTGCCCCATGGAATCGCTGAGCGGCACCGTGGAGCGGGTCACCTACCACACCGAGGACACGGGCTACTCCGTGCTCAAGGTGAAGATCCGCGGCCGGAGCGAACCGGTCACGGTGACCGGCCGCGTCCCGGCGGTTCATCCGGGGGAAACCGTGCGGGCGCAGGGCGAATGGGTTCAGGTGGCCGAGTATGGACGGCAGTTCCGCGCGGACCATCTGGAAACGGAAGCGCCATCTTCGCGGGACGGCATCGAACGCTACCTCGGCAGCGGCCTCATCGAAGGAATCGGGCCGGTCTACGCCCGCAAGCTGGTGGCGAAGTTCGGCGACACGATCTTCGATATCATCGAGCATCAGAGCGCGCGCCTTGAGGAAGTACCCGGAGTGGGCGGCAAGCGGCGGCGCGAAATCAAGGCATCATGGGAAAAGCAGAAGGCGGTGCGCCGCATCATGGTCTTCCTGCATGCCCACGGGATCAGCACCGCGAAGGCCGTCCGGATTTTCCGGGCGTACGGCGAGGAAGCGATTGAGAAGGTCGAGGCCAATCCATGGCAGCTGGCGGAGGACATTCCGGGGATTGGCTTCCGCAGTGCCGATGCCATTGCGCGGAAAATGGGGATGCCGGAGGACGCTCCGGAACGGCTGCGGGCGGCCCTCTTTCACCTGCTGCTGGCGGCCGGCGACGAAGGTCATTGCGCGCTGCCGCAGGCGGAACTGCTGACGCGCGCCGTGGACCTGCTGCAGTGCCCGCCGGAACCACTGGAGACGGCACTCGATGCCATGGCGGAAGCCGCCGAAGTTGTCCGGGAAAGGGATGACGGGAACCTGCTCGTGTTTCCGGGTCACCTCGCGAGGGCGGAACGGGAAGTGGCCGCGGCCCTGCGCCGCATGGCGTCCCAGCCGGTGCCCGGGCGCCCCCTTGATGCCGACCGCGCCCTCGCATGGGTGCAGGAGGAAACCAAGCGGGAACTGGCCACCGGACAGGCTGCCGCGGTCCGCGCAGCCCTCGCCGGCCGCATCACGGTCATCACTGGCGGACCGGGCACCGGCAAGACCACGATTCTCGACGCCATCCTGAGGATTTTTGCAGCGGAGAAGCTCCGCATCGTGGCCGCCGCTCCGACGGGCCGCGCCGCCCGGCGCATGGCCGAAGCCACCGGGCACGAGGCCATGACCATGCACCGCCTGCTCGAGTACCAGCCAGGCCGGGGCTTCCAGAAGAACCGCGAGCACCCGCTCAAAGGCGACATCTTCGTCCTCGATGAGACGTCCATGGTCGATGTGGCCCTGATGCGCTCCTGGATGGACGCACTGCCCGCACACGCCCGGCTTCTCCTCGTCGGCGATGTCGACCAATTGCCATCCGTAGGGCCCGGTCAGGTGCTCGCCGATGTCATCGCCAGCGGAGTCGTGCCCGTCTGCCGCCTCACCGATGTCTTCCGCCAGGCCGCCGCCAGCCGCATCATCCTCGCCGCCCATGCCATCAATGCCGGAGAACTCCCCGACCTCCCCAGGCCGGCTCCGCAGGGCAGCGATTTCCATTTCATCGAACGCAGCACCCCGGAGGAAATCACTGCCACCATCATCCACCTCATGCGGGAACGCATTCCGAACGCCTTCGGACTCGCCCCCGGCAGCGACATCCAGCTCCTCACTCCCATGAACCGGGGGTCGCTCGGCACCGCCTCCCTCAATGCCTCCCTCCAGGACGCCCTCAATCCACCCAGCGAACTCAAAGCAGAAGCCGACCGCTTCGGCCTCCGCTTCCGCAGCGGCGACAAGGTCATCCAGACCCGCAACAACTACGAAAAGGAAGTCTTCAATGGCGACATCGGCCGCATCACGGAAATCACCGCCGACCCCCTCCAGCTCTCCGTGCGGTTCGATGACGGAAGGCTCGTGGATTACGAAGCCGGCGACCTCGACGAACTCCGCCTCGCATGGGCCATCACCGTCCACAAAAGCCAGGGCAGCGAATTCCCCGCCGTCGTGATCCCTCTCTCCATGCAGCATTACATCATGCTCCAGCGCAATCTTCTCTACACCGCCATCACCCGCGGCCGCCGCCTCGTCGTCGTCGTGGGCGACCCCCGCGCCCTCAGTCACGCTGTCCAATCAGGCGACCGACGCCACCGCTGGGGATCGCTCCTCCGTCGACTCCGGGAAGGGCTACCGGCCTGACGGCAGAATATTGCCCGGATCAATGCACGAACCACTTGACCATCCGGGAAACCATGATACACCAGCAGGCTCTTCTCCGATCGAACCTATTCACCTGAATTTCATCTTATGGCCAAAGTCTGCCAGATCACAGGCGTCCGCAAATTCCGCGGCCGTCGCATTCACCACAGCGGTAAATCCAAGAAAGCGGGCGGTATCGGCCTCAATCACGTCAAGAAAGTGAACCGTACCTTCTCCCCGAACCTCCGCGACAAGCGGATCTGGGTTCCGGAACTCAAGAAGTTCGTGCGCGTCAAGCTCTCCGCCCGTGCCCTCAAGACCGTCACCAAGAATGGAGCCTTCTCCGTTCTCAAGGACGCCGGTCTCATCTGAGCCCGTCCCTTCCGTTCCCTCAATCCAAACCCCTCACCAACGAAACCAACATGGCATTCTCCGTTGTCAGCAAAAAGTCCGGCAAAACCTACCACCTCCACCTCAAAGCGCAGAAGCGCGCCGACGGTGGCACCACGAACCTGTTCTTCTTCGCCGGCGAGGTGAAGGAGGGCGCTCTCGATAAGCTGCCGGACGGATACACGGTGATCGAGAACGAGCGCACCGGGCTCCCGATGCTCAAGCGCAAGTAATCCCACCAGCCGAATCCTTCGCCAGCCTCCTGTCTCCCGGCGAAGGGAGCAGGAGGCTGTTTCATGCCTGCCATCGGTGCGAAAAGACCGCAGCAGGCACGTTGCCCCCGGTCAACTTCCCTTTTTCTCCCGATTCTCCATGTCTTCTTCCCGAACCATTGCCATTGTGGGTGCCACCGGAGCGGTGGGCATCGAAATGATCCGCTGCCTCGAACGCCGGAATTTTCCGGTGGGCCAGCTGCGCTTGCTGGCGAGTGCCCGCAGTGCCGGAAAGAAGCTGCAGTTCCGCGGCGAGGATGTGGTCATCGAGGAACTGACGCCACGGAGCTTTGCAGGTGTCGACATTGCCCTTTTCAGTGCCGGCGGTGGAATTTCCCGCGAATTTGCCCCGCATGCGGTCGAAGCCGGCGCGGTGGTGGTCGATAATTCCTCGGCGTTCCGGATGGACGAATCCGTTCCGCTGATCGTTCCGGAAATCAATGCCGCGGATGTGCAGCACCACCGAGGGATCATTGCCAATCCGAACTGCACGACCGCGATTTCCCTGATGGCCCTCTATCCTCTGCATCAGGCCTTCGGAGTGACGAGGCTCTTTGCCAGCAGCTACCAGGCTGTCTCCGGCACGGGTGCCCAGGCCATCGAGGAACTGGCAAGGCAGTCGCGCGAATGGGCTTCACAGCACCGTGCATGGGATGCCGCCAAACTCGATTCCGCGCCCCATGTCTACCCGCACCAGATTGCTTTCAATGCCATCCCGCATGTGGATAGCTTCCTCCCGGACGGCTACACGAAGGAGGAAATGAAAATGGAGAACGAAGGCCGCAAGATCATGCACCACCCAGGTTTCCGCGCGTCCGTAACCTGTGTGCGCATCCCCGTCTTCCGGGCCCACAGCGTCGCCATCAGCGCAGAATTCGAAAAACCAATCACGCCGGATGCCGCCCGCCGCGTCCTCGCAGAAGCTCCCGGACTCGACCTCATCGACGAACCCGAACTCAAGCAGTACCCCCTCGCCCTCGATATCGCAGGCCGCGACAACTGCGCCGTCGGCCGCATCCGGCGCGACTGCGCCTTTGATAATGGTCTCGCCTTCTGGGTCGTCGGCGATCAGCTCCTCAAGGGTGCCGCACTCAACGCCGTCCAGATCGCGGAATTGCTCTGAACTGAGCGCTGCCACGCTCCAGGAAAACAGATTCCCGGAGATTCCTGCCCCAAGGCCTCCGCACCGCGAGGATGCGGGTCCCCGGCGGTAACGGCGCGGGACTAAAGGGACTAAAGGGACTAAAGGGACGAAAGGGACGAAAAGGGACGAAAGGGACGGAAGGGACGAAAGGGACGAAAGGGACGAAAAGGGACGAAAGGGACGGAAGGGACGAAAGGGACGAAAAGGGACGAAAGGGACGGAAGGGACGGAAGGGACGGAAGGGACGAAAGGACAGGCCTTTTGGGGTGCTCGACTGAATCGGTGTGCCCCCAAGAATAGGACAAAAGGACAGGCCTTTTGCGGGGTGGTTCGGAGGAGAGCGTGGTTGGGGTTTTTCTGGGGTGGTTATCCGGCAGGCTGCGGTGGGGGGAGGGTTGGTCTGGTTTGCGGTCGTCTTGCTGGATGGCGAGGGTCTTGGTGGGTTTGGCTGGGTTTGACCGGGAGGTTTTGCGTGTGACAGGGGAATTTGGCGGAAAGCAAAACCCCTCGCCGCGCAGTGGGGTGCGCGGGGAGGGGTGGTGTTGAATGGAAGGCGGGGAGGGGGTGGCTTATTTGGTGCCGAAGGCGTAGAGTTGGCTCATGGTCATGACGTAGAGCGTGCCATTGGCGTAGACTGGGGTGGCGAAGATGGCTCCGGGGAAGTCGATGACGGCGATTTTCTCCATCTGCTTGCCGGCCTTGATGATGTGGAGTTCGCCTTCTTCGTTACCGACGTAGATTTTGCCATCGATGTAGAGGGTGCTGCCCCAGATGTGGCCTTTGGTGTCGTAGACGCTGAGTTTGGCACCGGTGTTGGCATCGACGGCGTGGACGAGACCGGAGTAGTCGGCGACGTAGATGACGTCATCGACGATGGAGGGGGTGGAAATCGAGCGGTTGATGTCCTTGTAGATCCAGAGGGGTTTGCCGCTGAGGTCGCCGGAGCCGGTGGGGTCGATGCAGCTGAGGGCACCTTTGCCTTCGCCGTGTTCCGGGTCCTGACCGATCTGGGTGTAGACGCGGTCCTTGTAGACGACTGGGGTGGCGATGATTTCCGAGGGACCTTCGTAGGTATTGTAGGCGCGTTTGGCGCCTTTTTCGTCGAGGCGGTATTCCTTGGGGTTGGCGTCGTAGCGCCAGAGTTCGTTGATGATGTCGAAGCCTTCTTCGTCCTTCTTGAAGGTCATGTCGAAGCCGTAGCAGAAGCCGTCGCCTGCTCCGAAGATGACCATGGGCTTGTCCTTGATGGAAGCGAAGGCAGGGCTGGACCATGAGCAATGGAGGCAGCGCTTGCTGATGCCTGCGCCGTCTTCGCCGAGGAGTTTGCCGGTTTTTTTGTCGAGGCAGATGAGGCTGGGGGCTTCCGGGGCAGGGATGTTGGTGTGGGTCCAGTCGACGCCGTTGGAAGTGGTGATGTAGATGCGGTCTTCGAGGACGAGGACATTGCTGGAGGTGACGTTGTGGGGGAAGACGCCGCATTCTTCGCGCATGTCGAAGCGCCAGATGATGTCGGCGTCGGTATCGCCGGTTTTCTCGATTTTGTTGTCGGGGCTGGAGAGGTATTTGGCTTCGTCCTGGAGACCGTCGTTGCCATTCTTGAGGCCATCGAGGTCGAGGCAGAGGACTTCGCAGCGGTTCGTGGCGATGTAGACGCGGTTGCCGTCGGCGGCGGCACCGGAGCACATGCCGAGGTATTCCCAGTCTGAAACCTTGCCGGTACCGAGTTTCGGGGCGGCGAGCTGCCAAGCCATCTGACCGGTTTTCTCGTCGAGGCAGAGGAGGATCGAACGGTCTTCAGCAGTGACCTTGCCGGTTTCCTTGTTTTTGACCGAGTATTTTGAATCCCAGGGATTTTCGTTATTGGTGCCGAGGAGGATCTTGCCGCTGGCGACGGAGAGGGTGCCGTAGGCCTGCGAGCCGAGGCGGGCGGCCCATTTGAGTCCCTTGGTGGTGGCGAGGTCGACTTCGTCCTTGCCTTTGATTTTCTTGCCTGGGTCGAAGTCGGTTGGTGGGTTTTTGCCGTCCGAGACCATGTTGCGGGCGTTGGTGCCGCCCCATGTGGGCCAGTCGGCTTTGGTGGACGAGAGGGCGGCGGCGGAGAGGCCGAGGGCGATGATGGGGGCGTAGCGTTTCATGGTCTCGATGATGGGGAATGGATTCCCGTGAATGGGAGGAAACGCAAACACATTCCCGGTCTTGCGGGATTACGCGGACGTGGGCGTCCGGCGGGCCGGGGGCTGGTGCGGGTGGGGTGGCTCAGCGGCGTTTCCCGGGGCGGGCCGCGCCGGGCAGTTTCCGGAAGGCTTTGCTGCCCTCGCTGGGTTGGCTGCGGATGGGTTCGGCGGTGAAGCGCTGCTGGAGGTCGGCTGGGAGGTTGGAGGCGGCCCATTGGGAGGCGGCGGGTGCGTCCACGGTATTCCAGAGCTGGGCTGTGCGGAGGAGGGTTTCGCTGCGGGCGGCGGGGTCGGCGATGGTCTGGGCCCATGCGATGGCGGCGGTGGGGTCTTCGCGGGCGATGGTGCGGGTGAGGGAGCTGACGGCGGCGTCGCGTGAGGGGCCTGCGGGCATGGAGCGGAGGTGCTGGCTGCTGGCTTCCGGGTCCTTGCGGGTCCATGAGCGCATGGCGTCCTCCCATGCTTCCTGTCGGGCCGGTCCTTCCGGGAGGGTATTGATCCATGCGATGGCCTTGTCGGGGTCGCGGGCTGCCCATGTGCGGGCGACGGAGCCGACGGCGTCCTGGCCGCCGGG
>Ga0315907_10005433_pt1 | contig 13885 bp, 13 predicted proteins | sample LakEriMetagenome_3_FD_203525 | JGI IMG/M metagenome (GOLD analysis project Ga0315907, IMG submission 203525) | Freshwater fungal communities from buoy surface, Lake Erie, Ohio, United States - Buoy 12 MA123 | ecosystem: Environmental > Aquatic > Freshwater > Lake > Lake biofilm | place: USA...
CGCGTGACCGTGGTAAAAATGCGGTATTTCAAACAAAATGCACGATTTTTCACACATGTTACGAGTTGCCCCAACATTCGAACACCCCGAAATAGCCGATCTTTCATGGGTAATAGGCTCCTGCCCTCTCATGAAACACTCCACGCAACTGCCCTTTCAAGTGATTGGTGAAGAATGGTGCTTGGACCAATGGATGACACACCTCCCTTGGCTGATCGATCTAGACAAAGACCCTTCTCCATTACATGAATTCTTAGACGCAAATCCTCAAAAATTACTGGGTAAAAAATTCGAACAACTCCTTCACTTCTGGCTCCTTAACCATTCGGATTTCGAAATCGTACACGTCAATCACCAAATAAAACGGGAACAACAGACCCTTGGAGAAATCGATTTTCTGGTCCATTATAAACCCGACGATCTGTTTTGGCATTTAGAGTCGGCCTGCAAATACTACATAGGCGTTCGAAACAATAGCCATCAGCGCTATTGGATTGGCCCGAATGGACGCGATTCCTTGCATGAAAAATGGCAAACATTAAAGCGACAGCTGCGCCTTTTGGACACACCAGAAGGGAAGACCTTTTTTGCCCAACCCACCGAACGCTTCTTGTTTATGAAGGGGTATTTCTTCCAGCCCTTCCGTGAGTTAGGCCGATTCACAACGCCCCAACAAGCCCATCCTCACCACCGCGGTGGTTGGTACATGACTTTTCCGGAAAGTAAGTTTCTATCAAGCAATCAGGCTCAATGGCACATTTTATCGCATGATCGCTGGATGAGCTTATGGCAATGGGAAATACAAAAACCAATGACGGGCGATGAACTAGCGCATCAACTCTTCACTTCACCGCAATGGAATAAACAAGCACAGCTTGTTGTACAATGCCTCGATGGAAAAGAAATCTCTCGAGGTTTTATCATTCCAGAGTCTGTTTTACGCGGTTGACTTCGCGTTGTTAATCTTGTTCAACTTTCGCAAAATGAACAATGAAGCCAAAGTTGCCGCCACGGCCACGTAGCCCACAATGTCATAATGCAAAAGCGTGCCATTCGGGCCTTGATGAATGATGGAGCCCGCTAGCGCAGCGCTGCTTCCTGAGGCTAAGGACATACACGCCGAGTTTAAACTCATATATCCTGCTCTGTACTCGGGATTGACCACGGATGTAGCAATGGTGTTAGCAGGAATCATACGGCCATTGACAAAAATGAAAAAGAACCCTGCAATCGTTAACACCACCCAAAGCGGCACAACTGTAAGATGTGTATTGATGATAATCGGAATAATTGAGAGAAAAGCAAAAATGGTAAATACCCGAAAACGGCCAACTTTATCTACCATTCGGCCAATCAGCGGCCCTGTGATAACCGTGCAGATACCACCCACCAAGTAAATCCATTTAACATCTGATTGAACAAGCCCCACATTGGCAATCAAATAAGGAGTGAGGAAACTCACTACCGTAAATTGTCCGAGCACCAATAGCACGGTAAAGAGCAAGGCATTGCGCTGCTCGCGTGTATTAAAAATTCGTTTGATGGTTTCGAATCGACTGCTACCAGCCACATGATTTTTCAAATGAGCGTTTAACGCTGGAATTTGTTTGTAGGCCAATATCCAAATCGGGATACTCAAGATGCTCACGAAGTAGAATGGAATATGCCAATTGTGGTCAAAAGCATCAACCAGCGTTAATGCAATAGGTACACCTAGAATAGAGGCTAACGAAAAAGCAATCGTAATAACGCCCATCGCTCTTCCTCTTCTTTCGAGTGGAATTAAATCACCCACAATAGAAAGAACCAATCCGCCGAGCAAGCCACCAGTAACACCCGTGAGGATGCGCGTGCCAATGAATAACGTGTAGTTCAAATCAGCATTTAATGTGTTAGGAACAATCGCGCTACTTACCGTACCCAGCATGAAGCCCAAATATGCCGTGAGAAGAGCCTTTTTCCGATCTAAACGATCAAGATAAAAAACGCCTAAGAAGGAAGTGAAGCCTGCAGCTAGTCCATAAGAAGAAACTAACCAGCCAAACTGCCCTGGGGTGATTTGTAAAGACTCCTGCAAAATGGCACCCATGGGCATCATGATCATAAAGTCCACAATATTGGTGAACTGTATGGCGGCAAGAATCAAGAGTATAAGGCGTTCGTTTTTCATTCGGATAAAAAATAAAAAGGAGCAATACCTTATTGCTCCATCCACCCAACGCGTTGATCCAACTCCACTTTAACGGGTTGTTTCCAAGGTTGGCGAATGGGATAATTTCCCGGTTTTACATACGAGAAGAAACAAGACAACAACCAATTTGAAATGCGACCAGGATGTCGGACACAACATTTCAAATCAACAGGAATGGCACCAACAGTGCTCTTGATCTCCGCGGCCGTGCGTCCAAACACAATGGCCTCAGCTCGGTGATCAATTCCCAAAGCGATGTAATCATACAGCATGCGCGAATAAAGAGCCAAATCGATTGACACGCTATAATCAATACCCACCAAGTGCGCATCGATTGCGTGTGAACATACCAAAGCTGACGAAAACCCGACTAACTTTCCTTCATATCGATATGACCGAATGATCATTCGATCACCTAGTGAACTCTTTAATTCGACAAAAGCTTCTGGAGTCATTTTCCCCAAACGAAAATCAGCTTTATTAAACACATTTTCATACAGCTGATAATAGGCATCTTTATACTGAATGAGCTCGTCTAAACTGCACTCATGCACCTCTAACACCTCACTTCTTTTCATGGCCGCATTGGCCTTGGTTCGAAACTTAGTCACCATGGACTGTAGGTAGTCATCAAAACTTTTCCATTCGGGCAAGAGTGGTAAAATCATGTTTTGATCAACAGAAAAATCTGAAAACCCGCAACGCTCAAGTCCCACGGTATGGTGATAAGTACCTTTATAAAAGTCTTTGATGATGACTGCAGAAATTTTGTGACCTCTGTCTTTTTCTTGATTAAGCACTTCGGTTAAGGCATAGCATACGCCATCCATCGCTTCCTGCATATCAACCTTTTCATCGAAAACATAACCATGTTCGCCAGTTGCGAAAGCATTGCCACACAGCAAAACCTTTACTCTCCTGTCTTCATTGACAAAGGTTTTCGATAGAAAGGAAACAAAACTTGATTTATCGTTCAGGTTAGAACCTAACTCATCTGCCTCGAAATGGGTAATTTGAAAGACCGCAATTCCGACGGGTTGATCCTTTTGAGAAAATAAAGTGTAGTAAAAATCACTTTGATCTCCGAGTCCCTTTTTTATCCCCTGTAAATAGGCCGGACTAAGAAAAACAGAACCTCGTTTATTCAAACTCTCCCAATGCTCTAAATCGAGGCTTTCCAGCTTATCCGTAATCACAAAATCCAATCGCTTTTTGCGCAGGCGCCAGCGGCTCGATTTAATGGTTATGGGACACGATTTGCGAGGTTCACTCATAAAGGGAAAGGTTCTACTTTTTTAATAAAGGCATACAAAGCTAATTCTTTAAATTCGTATCCGATTCCTAAAAAAGACAATTGTCCAACAATCCCTCACCCATTTTGTTCTTCGACGGCATTTGTGGCCTGTGTAACAAAGCGGTAGACTTTTCTTTGAGCCATCAGAAAAACGCTTCTTTACGCTATGCCCCTCTCCAAGGAGAAACAGCCCAAAAGCTACTCCCAGAGTCGCTTACAAAAGACCTGAACACCCTGGTATTGTGGACGCCAAAGGGTGTAAAAACGGAATCAGATGCGGTTTTAATCTTGGCTAGCCACTTGAGAGCTCCATGGAATTGGCTAGCAGCTCTTCGTATTGTTCCTCGTTTTCTTCGAAACGGCGTTTATCGCATGATTGCTAAAAATAGGTACCGCATTTTCGGAAAAAAAGATACTTGCCGCTTACCTTCGTTGGCTGAAAAGGAACTTTTTCTTCCCTAATTTTTTCTTCCATGCTCGACCTTCCAATAGCACTCACCATGAGCTTTGTGGGTATCACGCTCCTCGCTTATGTTCTATTCGTAAGTACCATGTGGTATAGTGAAAATGAGCGTGTAAAAAAACGTATGCACGCCGTGGCGCTGTTCACTTTAGCATGGCTTATTTTTCAAAGTACGCTTTCACTCAATGGTTGGTATATGGATCGCAAGGCTAGTCCTCCCCATCTCATCTTCCCCATTGCAAGTGCCCTAATTGGTTTGGTGGTACTCTTCAACACTCCTCGCGGAAAACGATTTATCGATGGGCTTAGTGAAAAAGCCCTCATGTGGGTGCACATCATTCGTATTCCGGTAGAATTTTCACTTTATAGCTTAGCTTTAGAAAAACAAGTACCCTGGAGCATGACCTTTTTCGGACACAACTATGACCTCTTTATTGGCATCAGTGTACCGCTCGTGATCTTTGCTGCTTACTACAAACATTGGATGAATAGAAAAGCCCTTGTTGCTTGGAACTGTATAGGTCTTATATCATTACTGATCATCGTGATCACAGCCATTGGGGCAGCGCCATCTCCTGTTCAGCTATGGGATTTCGAACGTCCGAATTATGCTGTTTTACATTTTCCTTTTAGCTGGCTTCCTTCCTTTATAGTACCACTCGTTTTATTCAGTCACTTAGTTTTGCTTCGTCGTTTGTTAGTGGTTCGCTGATTTTTTCCAAAGTGGAATAATCACTGACCAGCACCAAAAAAGAAAGAACGGTAAAGCTGCAATTTTGTAACGAACCACGGCGCCTAAAACAGGAACTGAATTACCAATGATCAGCGCTGAAAAAAGGATTACCGACAAGCTGGCCCACCACATATCAGAAACCTTGACCCGCTTGCCAATACTCCATAAGGCAAGAAGAAAAACCAATCCGTAAAAACTATTTTCGATTGCCGACAATTGAGCCACTGCCCCATTCGCTTCACCCATGAAAGGACGAAAAAAGGTAACTGCAAAGGCCTGAGGGAAATGTATCAAAAGGTCGATATCACTCTTCACCGTGGGTAGCTCAATAACACTACCTGCTGCCATTTCATTGCTTACGTTGTAAAAATCTGTTTGCTTCTTTTGAAGCACGTACACCAAATTTCCCGCTGAATAGAATGGACCCGGATGCAAAGCGAAAAGAATCACTATTGATTGCGTCAAGAGAAAAACATAAAGTGGTTTTATTCCTTTACCTATTTTCAAAATAAGAAGGAAAAACAAGGCAGGTAAGCAACATAAAAGAACATATTCTTTTAACCAATACATCAGATAGATCGCCAGCAGCAATTTCACAAAAACAAGAATCGTTTTTTTTCCGTGTAACAGTTCGTCAAACGACCACCATAAAAAACCCAACGCACCAATTAGCGGCGCTTCTTTTAAAACCCCACTGCTCCAGAAAAGAAGAGAAGGCGCCAAAAACAAAAGGCCAACCGTAATCCATGGCGCGGCGGCCATGCGCGATTCAAAAACACGGTGCAATGCTCTCAAACCGGCGAGAGAAAGAAAACACATGAATAAGATATGAATCGGATAAAAGCCACCCGAAAAAAACATCATGATCAAGTTGATGCGCACTATGGTAGGACCATCATGCGACAGACCATAGGTATAGGGATTTGTCCAACCGTGCAGCTGATCAATGAAGGGCTGAACTTCGGGGGAATTTAAATCGATTCCCCACAAAAAACGCCAACCTATCTCAGGTTGATCGAAACACCAGGAATAAATGCTTTTCGCATCGTTAAAATACTTCCAGGTATCGCTATGCTCATGATCTGTATAATAAAACGTATAGATGTAATACAGCGCAAAACCCGCCCCTACTTTTAGGCAAAAAAGGACAGCGGAAATCCACTTGGGTAAGGTGCTAAAACGAAAAAAGGATACTCGGTTTATTATCCAAATGAATAAACCGAAGTATCCTAGAAAAAGTATCCACGGCCACATGGGCTAGGCGGCTTTTAGCCAATCGCGCAATGCAAGTCCAATGGCTGCTCCAGCCGCCAGCAACAACAGAATAGAGCCAACCAAACTGATGGTTCCACCCGTGGAAAAGACGCTAGGCTCGAAAGACATCTCAATGGTATGATCGCCCGCAGGAATCATCGCGCCGCGAAGAAGGTAGTTCACCCTCACAATCGGAACTTCATTTCCATCTACCCTACATACCCATCCCTCAGGATAATAAATCTCACTAAACACCGCTGGAGCTTCAACTGGCGAGTGTGAAGTATAACGCATTAATTTCGGAGAGTATTCCGTCATGGTAATGAGTGCAGTAGAGTCCAATCCAGTCGCATCTTTCAACTGACCTGCCATGCGCTGATCGAGAAGTACTTCTGATTTTGGATCGAACGTTTCTAACTCCTTGATTTCGGTATTGGCGTCAGCCACCGTTCTCACTTTAGAAACAAACCATGCATTTCCGCATGCATAGGGGTTTTCAAGAGGTGGCATCTCAGGGTTAATCAATATGTATTTTGTGTTCAACATATTGATTGCATTGAGTCGTGATAACACGGTTATTTCTCCACCCGATTTTAAGCTATCAATCATTGTGGCCATTTCGGGTTGCAGGCAGAACTCGATCAGTTCTTGGTAACGCTTCAATTTAGCACCGTGATAACCTCCTAGACTTTTATGAAAGTAAGAAGTGCTCGCATCACTAAACGGATCGCCCATCGGAAGCACACGGTAGCTTGAGTTTTGATTCAGCACCCCGAATTGAGCGACCATATCAAATACAGTTGATTTTTTGAGAAAAGCATATTCGCCTTTCTTCAAGGCCTCTTTCAACTCATTCACTTTTTGATCAAAGTTTTGAATCTTCTGTTTCTCTACATTCAAAATGTACTCATCTACTTTGTTGGGGCGATGAGGCACTAATTTTTCATCGAAAGAAACATAGTTTCTGAATTGACCCTTAACCTTATCCTCGTTGAGATAGCGAGCATCTACCGTCCACAGATCTCCGATAAAAATCAAAGCAAGCGCAGCCGCCAAGGCTATCGCCGGAAGTTTGCGGAATACCGTAAGTACAAAAACAGCCACTATCATTACCACTACTAGCAATGTACGTGAAGCATCAGCCTCATAAATAGCAGTGCGCGCAGAAATGAGCGCTGATCGATATTCATCGATCATAGCGAGCTGTGCAGCATCGCCTTTCACTTCATCTTCCATTTTGGTAAACTGTTCTACATCTTGATCACTCAAGAATTCCCCCATAGTGCCCGGAGCGAATCGCAAAGCCAATACCACTACAAACAAGGCAGCTGTTCCGATTAATAAATACCTGCGGCGTTTGGGTTCGTCTTGTTCATCAAGTATTTCGTTTACAAAGAGCAAGCCCAACGCTGGTGCCATAATTTGAATAAGCACCAGAATCATTTTTGAATCTCGGAATTTATTGTACATCGGCACATGATGAATGAAGAAGTCATTCAATGCCGTCATATCCTTTACACAAAGCATTAAGGCCATGAGGGTAAGCACCAAGAAAGGCCACTTAATCCAATCCTTCGCGAATATTAAGGCCAGCACAAATAAAAACAGGACGGCTGCACCAAAGTAGAATGCACCACCCGTATAGTACTGCCCACCCCAGTAAGCATTTTGCTGTGAAATGTTCTCCTTAAATTGACGATCTACCGATTTGAGGATTTCCTTATCATTTCCAATTGCCCCAGATTTTCCGCCACGTGCGTTCGGAATAAACATTGACCATTGTTCGCCCTTAGCATAGTTATACTGTAAAATGTATGATTCCTCTAGACCTGTTTTTTCAGCCTGTGACTTTTCCTCGCCACTTGCCTTAATGGTCAATTCAGTTTCACCACGAGTTGTGTATTTGCTGTATTCATACGTAGCTAGCAGATTGCTTAGGTTAGGCAACAAAGCCAATACACCGCCCGCTATTAAGAAAGCACTCACTTTTACAACGGTTCCAATTTCCTTTCCAATGATGAGTCGAATCATTTCTCCCAAACCTACCAGCCCCACAATAAAAACGAGGTAGTAGGTCATTTGTAAGTGATTGGCATAAATATTTAAACCCAAAAACAAAGCAAACAAGGTTGCTCCGAGGAGTGCTCTACTGCGAAATGCTAGTATCATGGCTCCGAGTGTAGGCGCCATATAGGCTATGGCATGTACCTTTCCAGTATGCCCAGCACCCAAGTAGAGAATATTGATGGTAGCCAATCCGAATGCCGCACCACCCGCTATGGCTAGCCAGGGGCGAATACGCATGCATAACGCGAAAATATAGAAGCCCAACATGCATAGGAACATAGTACCTACAGGGCGAGGCAAACCCAGACGAAGCACGTTATCGACTATGCGTAAAAAATTGTTGGTATGCACTACCGAAATTTGATAGGCTGGCATTCCAGCAAACATGGAATTGGTCCAGAGCGCTTCATCATTTTCGAGTGCGCGAAAATTATTCGCTTCTTGCGACATTCCGCGCCAGTTATCGATATCACCTTGGCGCAATTCATAACCCTTCCAAAGAGGGCTGAAAAAAGCGGAAGAGAGAGCGACAAAAAGGAGAATAGCTACCGCATGGGGTAACACTTTTAATAGGTGAGCCTTCATAATTCAGAATTACGGGTGGAATTTAGAACAACCTTTCCAACCTTGGCTCACATTTTTTTAACCAAATTGATTATCAGTCGTTTTTAATCTCAACAAAATCGACATAATCCCCTTCGTCCTTGTATTTGGATTGGGCCGACTGTTTTTGCTCGACGCGCACTTCGCCCTCTCGGCGCTGTTCTGCTGATTGTTTGTGTTGATTTTCATAGAACTGTGCTGCTCGTTGGCGCATGGCTTCTTCCCCTTTGCTGATGACATAAGGCAATGCCAAACGGGCGATCAACTTAATGATCATATACCCCAAGAAAAAGTAGAAAAGGGTTCTTAATAAGCCGCTAACGGAAGCTTCTTCGATAATCATGACACAAAACTAATGAGCCTTATTTTTTCTGAGCTGTTAATTCTTTGAAAACCTCTTCGAGTTTTTGCTCCTTACGTGCGAGTGTTAATACCACCAATCCCTGTTGCTGAGCCCACTCGGCAATGGATTGACGAATGTCGCGATCAGAAGCCACGCTTATCATCCATTCATTTTTACCTATTTCACGTGCATCGGCAACGCCACTAATACCAAGAAGAGCGGATCTTGAAACCGTTCCCGAAAACTCTACTTGAAGCTCGTGGCCAGCAGCTGTGCCGCCCGAACGAAGATCGGCTGTATTCTGGTCCGCTACTATATTCCCTTTATTGATGATAATGGTTCGCGAACAAATAGCTTCTACCTCTTGCATGATGTGGGTAGAAAGCATCACCGTTTTTTCCTTACCAATATCTTGAATGAGGGCGCGAATATCCACGAGTTGATTGGGATCCAAACCAGAAGTAGGCTCATCCAAAATAAGTACCTGAGGATTATGAATCATAGCCTGAGCAAGACCTACGCGCTGACGATAACCTTTTGAGAGCGCCTCAATTTTTTTGTGTGCCTCCACACCGAGACCAACTCGATCAATCATGTCGTTGACCCGCTTTTTTAGGTTGTCGACTTTGTACATTTCACCAATGAATGAGAGATATTCCCTCACGTACATATCGAGATAAAGCGGGTTATGTTCAGGTAGATAGCCAATTTGACGACGAGCGTCGAGGCTTTTTTCAGCCACATCAAAGCCGCAAACCTTCACTTTTCCTTCGGTAGGTGGAATATAACCGGTGATAATTTTCATCATCGTACTTTTTCCTGCACCATTGGGTCCAAGAAAACCGATTACCTCACCACTAGAAATAGAAAAGGAAACCCCATTTAGGGCGCGCTGTTGGCCATAAACCTTAACAATACCTTGTGCCTCTATAGACATGATTTGCTATTTGGGCCAAAGGTAATAGCAGGGCGGTAAAATCGCCCCTTCGATTATAAACAATCGCAATCCACACAATCTAAGGCGCTGACGTCCTTGTAATTGCGAGGAAAACGGACATTTTCACGGGTGCGCTTGAAATACTGATCCCATAGCGGACTACTAAAATCATAATGAGAGTCTTTTTCTCCCGAAACACTTAATGTACTCATATGGAAAAGGTTGGTGGTTCCGTACATATGACCAAAGTCATATTTAAATGGTTGCATCAAAACTCGATTGTCAATTACTTCATTTTTCTATCTTATTAATAGCGAACCAAAAACCTACTTTCACGTATACCTTGTCAAACTTTACTAAACTGACATGAAAGCCGCCCAAACTCACTGGACCGAAACTACCGGATGGAAACATTTTGGACCAGACCTCTCAACTCCACAGCTGATAGTAGTAACTGCAGGTATCGATATCATTAGCAAACCCTTTGTTTATGACGATCTCCGAGCAAAATATCCAGATGCTCAAATAGTACTGCTAAGCACCGCAGGTGAAATCAGAGGAGACATGGTTTTTGACAATTCTGTGGTGGCCAATATTTTGCAATTCGATCATACCCAAATAGAATGTCATAGTTTTCAGCTTCAAGATTTCCCCAATAGTTACGAATGCGGAAAAGCCATCCAAGCCAAGTGTGCAATACCGAATTTAGCTCATATCCTTTTATTGAGTGATGGTAACCTAGCCAATGGCGACCAACTGATTAGCGGCGTGAATGAAAATCTAGCGCCGAATGTTCTTGTGACAGGCGGATTGGCGGGTGATGCGGGAAGATTCTCCGGTACATTGGTGGGTTGTAATGGAGCTCCCCAAATAGGCAAAGTAGTAGCCGTCTGTTTTTCTGGCGATCGCTTACGCGTGAGAAGCAGCTCGAAAGGTGGGTGGGATGAATTTGGCCCCATCCGCGTTATTACAGAATCGGAGAACAACGTTCTTCATACCCTTGATGATCAGCCTGCCTTAGGTATTTACAAAAAATTTCTCGGGGATAAAGCCCAAAACTTACCTGGCTCTGCTCTGCTATTCCCCATTTGCATTCGTCGTGAAAATGGAGAATTGTTGGTGCGAACCATTTTAAATATCGACCACGAAAAGGAAACAATGACCTTTGCTGGCAATGTTCCTAAAGGATCCAAAGTTCAGTTTATGATGGCCAACTTCGATCGATTGATTGACGGGGCTAGCGATGCTGCGAAAGACACCTTCGATTCAACAAAACAGCCCGATTGGGTGTTTATGGTATCATGCGTTGGGCGAAAAATCGTACTTGCTCAACGAATTGATGAAGAATTAGAAGGCGTTGTGGATACACTCGGAAAAGATGCTATCTATGGCGGTTTTTACTCCAACGGAGAGCTTTCTCCCGTAAACCAAAACGGAACCTGCTCTTTACAAAACCAAACCATGACCATCACCACCTACACTGAAGTGTAATATGTCACAACTAGAGCTCCACCGCCTCTTACAACGTCAACTCAAAAAGGCCGATATTGAATTCAATACACTGTCGCCTGAGCTCATGCAATTCTTGCATGCGATCAATGATAGCTATTTGCACTTCGAAGACAACCGACTCTTGGTAGAACGCGCCATGCGCCTCAGCAGTGAGGAATTAGAAGTAAAAAACGAATTGCTTCGTCAGGAAACCGAAAAACAAAAGGTACTGATTCACTCACTAAAAACGGCTTTCAAAACACTCAGCACCGATAACAAAGAACTCGATGACGACGATTTACTCAGTGTTGCCAACCAATTTAGTGAAGCAGTAGAAGCGCGTAAGCAATTGGAACACGATCTTATAAAAGCTCGTCAAATTGCGGAAAACTCGCTTGAAACAAGAAAGTTATTTCTCGCTAATATTTCGCACGAAATACGCACACCGCTCAATGCCATTATGGGTATGTCGGGTATTTTGGACCAAAGTGATTTAGACGAAGAACAACGAGAATACCTCGATGCTATTCGCAGCAGCTCAGAAGGACTTTTGGTCATCATCAACGATATTTTGGACATGACCAAAATGGAGAGTGGAAAGTTCTCTCTCGAATCCATTCCTTTCAATCTCGATCACTTATTAAGACCACTGCTGCGCGCCCAAGGCGTTAAAGCACAACAAAAAGGAATCAAACTCGAATTAGCGCGCGATCTTGAAGTCGATAACATTCTAGTAGGAGATCCTACTCGTCTCAATCAAATATTGGCCAACTTACTTTCGAACGCTATCAAGTTTACGGAGATTGGAAAAGTCTCCCTTTCCATTCAGCTCATACACCGTCAAGGACCTTGGCAAACCATTGAATTTGCGGTAACCGACACAGGAGTAGGAATAGACGATGCCAAAATGAGCACCATCTTCGAAGAGTTTTCTCAAGAAGATACTACCATTACACGCAAATACGGCGGTACAGGATTGGGGCTAACGATATCTAAAAACCTAGTCGAAATGATGGGGGGCAAACTAGAAGTTCTCTCGCAAAAGGGAGTGGGCTCTACTTTTAAGTTTTCCATCGAACTTTCAAAAGGTGTTTTAGAAATAATAAAATCAGGATCTGACAAAAGCGCCATCAACCTCAATGGAGCAAAAGTTTTATTGGTCGAAGACAACGAACTCAACCGATTGCTGGCCATTACGCTCATGAAGCGATGGAATACCGAAACTTTCATTGCCGTTAATGGTCATGATGCGGTTGAATTTTTAAAAACCAAATCGGTAGATGTCATCTTGATGGATTTACAAATGCCTATACAAGATGGATTTGTATCTACCAATCGCATTAGAAAAGAACTTCAACTCGACACACCCATTGTGGCCTTGACAGCCAACGCGCTAGAAAGCGAGCGTTTGGTCTGCTTAGAAGCCGGCATGAATGACTACCTCTCCAAACCTTACCGACCAGAGGAGTTATATGCTAAAATTGCACGATTCGTTAACATGGAAAAACCTGACTCTCCCAAAGATTCCTCGATCAGTTTCTCGCTTGAGAAAATGCAAAAAATGTACTCTGGCAATCAAGAGCACGTTTTAAAAACGACTGAAATTTTTCTCAATCAACTAGAGAAAGATCATGAGCACTTAATCTCATTAATGGGAACACTCGACTTCGAACTCATTCGAGGTGCTGCCCACAAACTGAAGCCCAGCTTTGATTTATTTATGATTACCATTGCCAAAGAGCAAGCGGTAGCCTTAGAAAATGCAGCAGAGGCTAAATCAGAATCAGAAGTATCGGTAGCTCTTCTTCAAATGATCCAAACCGTTAGTGAAGTAATCACCCAACTCAAAACCATTCAATAAATAAAAAGATAGTCTTTACCTTTGCGAGCAAATCGCACTACTTTGAAACACCGTATTGCCATACTAGCTTCAGGCGCTGGTAGTAATGCTAAACGCATTATTGAGTATTTCCAAAACGCTGAAAACATCTCCATCAATCTTGTTGCTTCTAACAAAGCTGACGCTGGTGTTTTAGACATTGCTGTTGCTAATCATATTGATACTTACTTACTCCATACATCGAACTTCAAAAAAAGCGATGAGTTTTTGAATGAACTCAAAAAAAGAGAAATCACATTTGTTGTACTCGCTGGTTTTCTGTTACAAGTTCCTGAAAACCTCACCCGTGCTTATCACAACAGAATGGTCAACATACATCCGGCCTTATTACCCGCTTATGGAGGAAAAGGAATGTATGGTCACTTTGTTCACGAGGCTGTGCATGCTGCTGGAGAAAAAGAAAGCGGCATCACCATCCATTTTGTAAATGAACATTACGACGAAGGTGAAATCGTTTTTCAAGCGAAAGCACCCATCGCACCAACTGATGGCCCTAGTGAAATTGAAAGCAAAGTTCGCGCCCTAGAAATAGAGCATTTTGCCCCTACGATCGAACGTATCTTAAACAACCTTTAAATCAATAGCAGATGTTCAACTGGAGTGAAATAT
>Ga0315907_10005435_pt1 | contig 13882 bp, 15 predicted proteins | sample LakEriMetagenome_3_FD_203525 | JGI IMG/M metagenome (GOLD analysis project Ga0315907, IMG submission 203525) | Freshwater fungal communities from buoy surface, Lake Erie, Ohio, United States - Buoy 12 MA123 | ecosystem: Environmental > Aquatic > Freshwater > Lake > Lake biofilm | place: USA...
GCATGCGTTCTGCCGCACCGGGACTTTGGATGGGGGTGGCACTGGCCGCTGCCGCGTTCTCGTTTGGTTCATACGACAAGGCCGAGGCCACCTTGGCCTCGGCCCTTGCCGTGTGTTGCGTGCTGGCGGCCCTGCGAAGCCTCGGTCAGCGCGACCAAGGCTCCGCCGAGGGCCTTAGGGATTCAGAATAAAATCCTTGCCTCCGCCCACAATAACCTTGGTGTTGGTGGACTTCGATAGCTCGCGGTAGGCCTCAATCGTTTTGTACTGAATGATTTGCGGCGTCAACCCTTCTGAAATGATCTTGTTGGCGTCGCGAATACCCTCGGCCTCGATGATCCGTCGGTCGGCCTCCTGGCGTTCACGCTGAAGCACGAATTCCATGCGCTGTGCTTCCTGCTCCGCCTGAAGTTTCTCTTCAATGGCTTTGTATAGCCCTGGCGGAAGCTTGATGCTCTTCATCAGAACCGCCTCAATCACAAACCCACGGTCTTCGAGCAGACCCATCATACTCTTCTTGATGGCGGTCTCGATGCCCAAGCGGTTGCCCGTGTGCATGTCTTTGGCCATGAAGCCCGCAGTCACGTCGGCGGCGGCTGCACGGAACACCGGCAAGATCATCGACAACTCGTAATCGGGTCCAATGCTGCCCACCACATCTGTGGCCCGCCGCTGGTCAATATGGTACAAAATCGAAATTTCAGCGCCTACATTCAAACCCTCTTTTGATGGGAGGTCCAGTTTGACTTCGAGGTTTGTGGTCCGGGTCGGAACCTGAATTATGGTAGTTAAAAAGGGGTTGTACAACCGCGGCCCGGGCTGAATCTCTCGCTTGCTTATTTTACCGAGGGTGCGCTTTACCCCAACGTCTCCTTGGCGAACAACGGTACACGAGCTGAATACCGCGAACGACAGTGCAATGCATGCAAATTTCTGAATAGTCATATCATTAATAATTTAAATTTCTTTGGCAAAATGCCTGCCTAAAATGCTCAAATAAAGACATTTAATACTGCACATAAACCAAGCATAAAATCACCCCAAGGGGTTTTGAATCAAAACCGCGCTAACTTCACCTAATAATCAATGGATGTTATGAACCGCGCCTTGCTTGAACGCCTCCTGTTGGGCATCGGAGCCGTGCTCCTTCTCCTTTTTGTGCTGAGCTTCACGGTATCGGCCCTCGATCCCTGGCAAGACGAAATTCGCTTGCTTACGGTGGGCGGAGTGGCCCTTTACGCGGTCTACAATTTCTGGGCGCAGCAACGCGACGGCAGCGAGTTCGAGTCCAAGGCCGACGAAGCGACGCGCTACAAAAACGAGGCAACCCAGCTCCGCGCTAAGGTTCGGCAGCTTGAAGCCGAGCTTCAGGAAGCCCGGGAGGCACTGAATTCCCGCCAACAACCCTAACTTTTGACCACAAAAAAACCCGCCGCTTGCGCGGCGGGCCTCCCGACGGTGTAGCCCTGGCAGGAATCGAACCTGCATCTTAGGCTCCGGAAACCCACATACTATCCATTGTACTACAGAGCCGTCCTACAGCTCGGCGCTTCGCGCCTTCGCTCGGGTCGGCAAAGGTACAATACCGCTGGCGAGAAAAATCCCGCCGACCGCGAGGAGGAAGGCCGCCCAGAACGGCACGACCGCCGAACCAGTCAAGAAAAAACCAAGCATGAACACGGCAAAACCGAGCACCAAGCCCACGGGCGTATGCCGCACCGGAACCCGGTAAAGCCGCGGCATCTCCGCCGGCTGCTTTTCAGGTCCTGCAAACAGCAGGCGAACCGCCGTGCCAAACGAAAAATCCCTAAAGTTCTGCAGCAGGCGTGCGGCATAAAACGCACTCACATAAAACGGATCGCGCTGCTCAATGGGCTTCGTCAAGCCATAAGATATCGGCTCCCGTCCGTCGTGGTAGCTACCAAAAAGACGGTCCCAAATCGTGAACATTCCGCCGTAGTTCTTGTCGAGGTGGGCGTGTGCCGACGAATGGTGCAATTGGTGAAACCGCGGCGTCACAATGAACCGCTCGAGGCCAATCCACGCGGGCCACAACTCGCTGTGCAGAAGGGCCTGGTAAAAGGCGTTAATAATTTGGGCTAAGACCATGTACTCAGGATCGATACCGAAGAGCACCATCGGACTGTAGACCAAGACGCGCACAAAGTACCCCAGCGGTGAATTGGCGAAGTTGACACTAAAGTTGTACTCCTCGGGCTGGTGGTGCACTAGGTGGGCGACCCAGATAATGCTTACCCGGTGGGAAATACGATGGTAGACGTACCAAAAAAAGTCAACGCCAATAAAGGCTAGTGCGAAATTCAGCCAGGCCGGCGCCACTTCGTCGATGAACCGAAGCGTAACCAATTCCGACGTCAGCCACAGTCCGAAACTCAGCGAAAGCAGGGCAAACAGGCGCTCGATCATGCCGAGCGAGAGGTTTAGTGCGGACTGCGAAAAGCTGACGCTGCGTCCGTGGGCGCGGAGTAGAAACCACTCTATTCCAAACGTTACTAAACCAAAAAGCAGTACAATTCCGTCGGTCCAGTGCATGTTTTCGGTAATGAAAATTATGTGCCAAATCTTCGAATCGGGGCATAAAAAAACCCGGGCAAAAATTGCCCGGGTTGGGGTGTGCTAAAGCAAAATATGCTGACTAGGGCTGCTTGGCGAAGCTAAATTCCAGATTCAGTGTGCCTTCGGCAGGCGTGGTAATGTCGGTGGTCGTACGGAGGCGAATGGCGGTTTCTAAAATGCTGAGCACTTCGTAGCGCGTCACCGTGCCGTCGGTAGCGGTAATAATGACCGAATCCGGCGCGACACCGTTGCCCGACTTCGCCAGCCAGGTACCGGTACCTGACTGCTGCCAGGGGAACGGAATAGTCAGCGCGCCCGCTACCACTTCGAGTTCGGCGTCAATCGCGTAGTTTACGCTGTTGGGCTCCTGAACCATGGTAAACAGGGACGTTGCCGAAATCGTTTTGTCGCTCGCCACGATCGGTGTTAGGCCAATTGTGGGGATATTTACTGTGCCGGCTGCAGTAATGTCGTTGACTAGCCACGTTCCCTCAAGTTTGTCGGCAAGGGTTGGCTCTTTTTTGCACGAGGCGAGCGCAAGGCCAGCCACCGCAACGAGAAGTAGTTTTTTCATAGGCCTAATGTAGCAAAAAGTTGGCTTGGAGGCTCCACATTCGGGGCTCCGCCAAAAGGGCCGGGCGCGGACTCACCACCCGGTTAGTCAAGTTGGTTCCCGCTGCGATTAGCGTCCAGCGCTGGCTGAGTTTGCACTGAACCCGGGCGTCGGCGACGAAGTCTCCGCCCTCAGTAAAATAGCGGGAATCTGCCACACCAGGCACGTAAATGGCCACCAACGGCGAGGTAAAAATTCCGTCGATGTTGTCCATGAAGCTGTTGGCGCGCAGGCTAAACGCGGCCGTGAACCGACCCCACACGTAGGCCAGGTCGGCCTTGCCCACGTGGCGGTAGCGGTACTTCAGAATCCGGCGCGAGGGGTCGAGCGAAGTCGTCGTGTAGCTGAGGCCGGCGCCGGCGGCGTCGGTGGCGTAGACCAGGTCGGGGTCCAGCGCGAGGGGCTGCGCAAAGGTGTAGGACAGCATGGCCTGAAGGGTTCCGGGGCCGAACTTGGATTCTCCGACCGCCGTGGCTTCGATGCCTTGAATTCGGGTTCGACCCACGTTGAGCGAGGTAAATCCGAAGTTGGCTAAGCCCGCGTTGGGCAGGTTGGCCCACTGGCCAAAGCTGAATTCGAGCATGTCGCGAAATTCGGTGCGGAACAGCGCGAGGTCGGCGTAGCCTTTCAGGCCGCTGCGGCCTTTAAACGCTTGGCGAAGGGCGAGTTCGGCGGTCCAGCCTTGTTCGGGCTTGAGTCCGGGACGCGGAAAAACCTGAAGCACGCCGGCGGCCGAGGCGCTGTACAACTCGGCCACCGAGGGGTAGCGGAATCCTTGGGCCCACGAAGCCCTGAGGTGGGTGGCGCGACCAAGGGCACGGTGGGCACCGGCCCGCAGCACCGGACGGCGAAACACCTCGAGGTCGTCAATGGCAAAAGCTTCGTAGCGCAGGCCCAGGTGAGCGTCCCAGCGGGAACGCGTGTAGTCCACCTGCAGCAAGGCCCCGAGGTTGGCGCTGCGGTGGTCGCCCGAGAACAGCGGCGAGCTCATTTGGCCGGCGGAGCCTTGGATTCCGGCCGTCCACGACCAGGCTCCGCGGTAGGCCTGAGCGAGGTATTCGCCCAGCAGCTGCTGCGACGCGTTGGAGTAGTCGTTGCTGTCGAGAAAGCTGGCCGTGTTGATGCCGAGCGCGCGCAGCCGCAATGTGTGCTTGATTCGATCGCCCCGCCGAATGAAGTGGCCGGCGAGGGCTCCGATTTGGCTGCGGGTTTGGGTCGCCGACGAATCCAAGGGCGTGTAGCCGTAGCGAAAATCCTCCCAAAGCAGAGCAGACCGGCTGCTTCGACTGAGGTACTGGGCATTGAGGCCCCATTCCGTTCGGGCGTTGGGACGAAAGCGGTACTTGGCGTGAATTCGTCCGCTGATTTCGCCAACGCGGTACTGGTAGCCCTGGTCGCCAAAGGTTTGGCCGTGGACTACCCAGCCGTGGCGGCCGGTGGAATCGCTACCGCTGGCGGCGAAGCGAAGGGCTCCGCGCCCGCGGGGGCCGTCGTACCAGCGCAGGCCGAGTCGAGGCGGTTGGCCGTAGGATTCCGCCAAGGTCGTCACCAAAACACGTGTTTTCACGCTCGGTTCCCAGGTGCGCAGGTGAATGACGCCGTTCAGGGCCGACGAGCCGTAGAGCGACGACGAGGCCCCTTTGACGACTTCAACCTGATCGAGGGCCTCCATGGGTAGCGCGGACCACTGCACGCCGCCCGCGTCGGGACTCAAGGCAGGCAGGTCGTCGACGAGGACCAGAACGCGCGAACCGCTGCCTAGCGACCAGCCACTTCCGGCGCGAATGTTGGCTTGGCCGTCCTGCATGGTTACCCCCGGAGCCATTTGAAGCGTTTGCTCGATGCGTCCGTTGGGTTTGTCCAGGGCCAATCGGTTCGGAAGCACGTCCACCGAAACGTAGGTGGCGGCCAAGCTGGTGGCGTTTCGGCTCACGGTCACCACGGTTTCGTCGAGGGTTACGAGGCTGTCGCGCACCGGCACTTTTGGAACTTGCTGTGCGGCGAGCCGGCAAACGTTTAACGCAGCAACGGTGAATAAAATAATTCGGCGCATTGAAGGTGTGTTGGCTAAGTTTACCAAAGTATGAAAACGGTTTGGATTACGGGCGCTTCGTCCGGTTTTGGAGCAGCTAGCGTGCACTGGTTTGCAGCCCGCGGATGGCGCGTGGGCGCCTGGGCTCGGCGCGGCGAGCGGCTCAATGCCTTGAGGGCGGAGGTCATCGCGGCTCATCCGGGCGCGGAACTTTGGACGGATGTCGTCGACGTGCGCGACGCCGAGGCGGTTGTGGCGGCCTGGGATCGCCGTCCGTTCGCTGACGTGGACGTGCTGGTCAACAACGCCGGCCTAGCCCGCGGACGCGAGTCCGTAGAAGAGGGCTCGCTGCAGGATTGGAACGAGATGATCGACACCAACCTCAAAGGCCTGCTCCACGTAACCCGGGCCGTAGCCCCCGCCATGGTGGCCCGAGGAAAAGGCCACATCATCAACGTGGGCAGCCTCGCGGGGCGCGAAGCCTACCCCGGCGGCAACGTCTACGGCGCCACCAAGTTTGCGGTCGACGGACTCACCGACGGAATGCGCCTCGACCTGACACCGAAGGGCATCAAAGTCAGCCAAATTGCGCCCGGAATGGCCAACACGGAATTTTCAAACGTCCGATTTCATGGCGACCAGGGCAAGGCTGAGGCCGTGTACTCGGGCATGCACCCCCTTTCCGCAGAGGACGTAGCCGACGTTATTGGCTACATGGCCTCTGCGCCCGACCACATTAACCTCGCCGACGTGCTGCTGATGCCGGCGGCCCAAGCCTCTTCTACCCTCGTTCGCCGCACATGATTCTGTCGTTCATCAATCCCGTTTTGCGCCTCCCACTTCAGCTACTGTCGGTGGGCTTCGTGCTTTTGGGTATAAAAATTTACGCCTACTCCAGCACCCACTCGATTGCCATTTTGTCGGACGTGCTCGAGTCCAGCGTTCACCTTCTGGCCGGAGCCCTCACCATCTTCAGCGTCTGGTACGCCCGCCTGCCGCGCGATGCCTCTCACCCCTACGGCCACGGCAAAATCGAGTTCATTTCGGCCGCCTTTGAAGGCTTGCTGATGGCCATTACTGCGATTGGCATTTTTTACCAAGCCATTATGCACCTTGCCGAGGGCAAAATGCCTGAACAGCTTAGTCTAGGCTTAGCCCTCACCTTGGGTGCCGGCATGGTTAACGGCGCCATTGGCATGGTATACAAGCGCATGGGCCGCAAGCAGCTCTCCGTGGCCTTCACCGCCGAAGGCGAGCACCTGCTCTCAGACTTTTACACTTCGGTCGGTGTCACCGTGGGACTTGGACTGGTGCTTTGGACGGGAATTCCCTGGATTGACCCCGCCATAGGTTTGGTTATGGGCGCAATCGTTGGCTACCAAAGTTTCTCGGTGCTGCGCAAAGCCCTGGCTGGCCTGATGGACGCCGCCGACGTCAAGGTCCTCGAGCGGGTCGTGGCCACGCTCGACGAAAAGCGAAAAAAGGAATGGATCGACGTGCACCACTTTCGGCTCGTGCACTACGGTGGACAGTACCATGTGGATGCGCACCTCACCCTACCCCACTACTGGGACCTGCAGCGCGTTCACGACGAGGTCGACGCCATGGAAGACCTGATTTCATCGACCTTCGAACACGAGGTCGAGTTCTCGGTGCACGCCGACCCCTGTGTACCTGATTCATGTGCCCTTTGCCAAGTGAGCGACTGCGCGGTACGCGCCCATGCGTTTGAACGCACGATTTCATGGACCGTCGACAACGTGCTGGTCAACGGCAAACACAGCTTGTCCCGAACTGATTTATGAGTTCCGCCCTCGAACGCCTCCTTCGCTACGTCCAAATCGACACCCAAAGCGATCCGCATTCGACTGCGTCGCCGACTACCGAAAAGCAAAAGGACCTAGGGCGACTGCTGGTGTCCGAGCTGCACGCCCTGGGCCTGAGCAACGCCGAATTGGACGCCCACGGGTACGTCTACGCGACGCTGCCAGCCACGACAGCGCATTCCGTACCCGTCATTTGCTGGTGCGCCCACATGGATACCTCGCCCGAAGCTCCGGGCGCTGACGTGCAGCCTATCGTGCACCGCAACTACGACGGCGGGCCGATTCTCCTGCCCTACGAAGGGATCGTACTCGACCCCGCAGCGCACCCCGACCTTGGCGACCAGGTGGGTTCTGCGATCGTGACGGCCGACGGCCGCACGCTGCTGGGCGCCGACAACAAAGCCGGAATCGCCGAAATCATGGCCGCCGTGGAGTGGCTCGCGGCGCACCCGGAGGTTCCGCACGGCACGATTAAAATCCTCTTTACCCCCGACGAAGAAGTGGGTCGCGGTACTGCGCACGTGGACCTTCAACGGCTGGGCGCAGACTATGCCTACACGGTGGACGGCGAACGCCGAGGTAGCCTCGAAGACGAAACGTTTAGCGCCGATGCAGCGCTCCTCACGTTTACCGGAGCCAATACCCACCCCGGTTTTGCCAAGGGCAAGATGGCCAACGCGCTCAAAGGCGCCGGGGCCGTACTCGCACGCCTGCCCCACGAATGTAGCCCTGAAGGAACCGAAGGCACCGAGGGGTTTGTGCACCCCTACGAAGTGCGCGGCGGAGTAGAAACCGCGTCGATTGAATTCATTCTGCGAAGCTTTTCCACCGACGACCTGCGGAACTACGCGGAACGCCTGCGGGCCCTAGCCCACGAGGTGTGTACCGAGCGACCTGGGCTGAGTTACCACCTCGAAGTGCGCGAACAGTACCGAAACATGAAGGAGGTGCTCGACCGGCACCCCGAAGTGGCCAACTACGCCGAAGAAGCGATGCGCCGAGCGGGACTCACCCCCGAGCGAGGACGCATCAGGGGCGGCACCGACGGGAGCCAGCTCAGCTTTATGGGCCTGCCGACCGTCAACATTTTTGCCGGCGAGCACGCCTTCCACAGCCGCTACGAATGGGTGAGCGAGACCGACATGGAGTACGCGGTCCAAACGCTCATCGAGCTAGCCCAGGTGTGGGCTGACGCGAGCAACTAGTTAGTAGTGTCTGGCCTTTCGGCGCAGCATCCACGCGTCGAGGGAGTACCCGCCCGCGCCGAGAAGCAGCGTGGCCAAAAACGGCAGCGCAAAAAGCAGGGAGTGCTCTTTGTCGCCAAGGGCGTCTGCCCAGTGTGCGCCAAAGGCGGCGACCAGCATCGTAAAGGCCGCGGGAGCCGCAAACCAGCGGGTTTTAAAGCCCACAATCATGGCCAAGGGAGCAGCAAATTCTCCAAAAACAGCCAGCGCCAGGCTGACCTCAGGACCCAGCCCGGCAAAATCATAGAATTGGATTTCACCCCCGGCCAACAGCTTCAGTAGCTTGGGGTAGCCGTGGGTGAGCATGAGGGCGGCGGGGCCGATGCGCAGGAGCGCCAGGCCTAGGTCGTTAAAAAATTCGCGGTTCATGGGCGAAAAATAGCCCAAAATCACGTGAATCGTTGCTTTTGACGTAGGTTTAGTGCCGCAACCCACGCCCCCATGACGGTCGAAGCCTACCTAGAACGCCTACCTGAAGACCAGCGCCGCATTGCTGAAAAAGTGCGCGCACTGATTCTTCGCGAAGCCCCTGAGGCCACCGAATATGTCGGATACGGTATGCCCGGGTACAAAGTCGCGGGCAAGCCCTTGATTTACTTCGCGGCGTTTAAAAACCACCTAGGGATTTATGCCTTGCCGGCGGCACACGCCGAGTATGCACAGGAGCTCGCCTCGTTCAAGCAGGGCAAGGGCTCGGTGCAGTTTCCGTGGCACACGGAGCTTCCTTGGGCGTTGATTGCGCGAATGATCCAATTCAACCTCGCGCGCAGAACGGCCGAATAACCAAGGGCAATTTTCGGTACCTTAGGGGAATGCGTACCCTAATTGCCACCCTTTTTGCTGCCGCGGCGATCGGCAGTTCGTTTGCCCAAGGCATTGAATTTGAGACGGATTGGTCTAAAGCGCTAGAGCGGGCTAAAGCCGAAAAAAAGCCGATGCTCATCGACTTTTACACGGACTGGTGCGGCTGGTGCAAAGTCCAAGACACGACAACCTGGAAGGACCTGAATGTAGCCCGATTCGCAAACAACTACCTGGTTCCGGTGAAGCTCGATGCCGAGCGCGAAGGCGGTGCGGCCGCCGTTCGATTCCGGCCGACCGGCTACCCGACCGTGGTGCTGTACGATCCCAACAGCAGCCCGCAGCGTGCGCTGTACTATGTAGGCTACAACCAAGACGCAGAAGCCTATCTGACTAAAATCAAGGAAGATACCTATTCAACCGAAGGCGCCATTGGCTTCAAGCCCGACGAAGCCAGTCCCGAATTCCCTGATTTTGTTCGCAGCCGCTACAGCAAGCAGCGCATGAAAGGCCCGAGCGCCGACGCGGTAGAAGCCTGGCTCACAGCCAACGAAAGCGCCCCAGCAGAAGTCACGTGGGCCGTGCTTTCGCTGAGCAGCCTTAGCGCGCAGCGGGCTGAATCGGTGCTGAGCAACGCGGCGTACTGGCAAGGAATCGCCGGCAAAGCAGCCTATGCATCGTTTGTGGAAAGCCAAGTTTTTAAGCGAATTATGGGCGCGGCAAACGAAGCGGAACTCGCGGTTGCCCTGGAATTTGCCAAGCTCCATGGAGGCCCCGATATGGACCTCAACCAAGTTCAAGCCCAGTGGGCCAGCCGCAAGAAAGAGTGGGGCCACCTGCTCGGATTGCTTGAATCCGATTGGGGTTCGAAGCTCGAGCTACCCCAGCTGAACAGCATGCTGTGGCCCATAGCCGAAACCGAGGGCGTGGACCCGACGGTAGCGCAGCGTGCCGTGCGCTTGATTGCCGCCCAAATGAAGGGCAGCGTGGATCCGAGTTACCGCGACACCTATGCCTGGCTCCTGTTCCGCGCAGGTAAAAAATCGGACGCCAAAGCCCAGGCGAAGCAGGCGATTGCCGAATCGGGTGGAAAATTGGATTCGAGCGAAGAACTTTTAGCCAAACTGAAATGAGGTTCTGGATTGCCGCCGCGGCCGTAGCTGCAAGCCTTACGCTGGGCGCTCAGTCCCCCCAGAACGCGCTTGCCTTCGACAAAGTAGACGACTACGTGTCGGTGGCCAACGCGTCCAACTTAATCAACGGTAAAACGGCCTTTTCGCTGAGCGCTTGGGTGTACCCGACGAATACCAATCCCGGGTGGCCCGCGTTCGACGGCATCGTGGGCATTCGGAACGACGCCAATGCGGACTTTTACATGCTCCAACTTAGCGCGACGCAGTACGAAGTGCGCTTTCGCAACAGCAGCGGCACGCCCTACACGATTACCTCTGCGAGCGTTTCCCTAAACGAATGGCAGCATTTAGCGCTGGTGTACGACGGGAACATGCTCAAATTCTACAAAAATGGCTCGTTGCTTTCGAGCATTGCCGCATCGGGTAGCATTAATGCGTCTGGACTTCCCCTCAACATGGGCCGTCTGCCGTTCAGTAGCAGTACCACGTTCTACTTCAGCGGACGCCTTGACGACGTCGCACTTTGGGGGTCCGCACTAAGTGCAGCCGAAGTGGCCTGCCTTACCAATGGAGACGTTGACCCCAGTACAACCGGTTTATTGGCCTATTACCCGTTGAACGTCGGAATCGCCGGTGGAACGAATACAGGAATTGTCAGTTTTGCTCCGGCAGCGGGCAGCACACCTGCACTAGTTAGCAACATGAGTATGACCGGAACCAATTCCAACTTGGTAGCAGGCGTCGGCAACTGGGGTTTTGTGTCGGGCGCGGTGTGTGGCGGCGCTTCGTACTCCTTTGGCGGTCAATCGTTTTCAACCCCCGGCACCTACCTTGTGGCGATTCCTGCCCTGAATACGTGCGATTCCGTGGTGGAATTGGTGCTGAGTGCCGACTCCGTGAACGCGGTACTGACGTCTACGGCCGTAGCGTGCAAGGGGCGAGCTACCGGGACCGCTACAGCTACGGCCGCGGGAACCGGCCCATTCACTTATTCGTGGAATACGGTTCCGGTGCAGACCACGGCAACGGCCACCGGGCTCACGGCCGGAACCTACCAATGCACGGTGACCAACAGCACGGGCTGCAGCAGCACCCAGTCGGTGGCGGTTACTGAACCTTCCGTCGGGATTGATCCCGTCGTAACATGGAATATGGGCACACTCAGTGTTGGCCACAACGGCGGCAGCGGCACACAGTTCCAATGGGTTTCTTGCCCCAACTTCACTCCGCTTGCCAACCAAACCAATCCAGCGTTCAGTCCCATGCAAAACGGAAGCTACGCGGTGATTGCCACAGACGGCGCGTGCAGCGATACGTCAGATTGCGTGACCGTTTCGAATGTCGGACTTAGCGAACAGTCGGGCGTTCGCGCCCTCCTCGCGCCGAATCCCGCTTCGGACTATGCGCGGATTGCGCTGAACCAAACCGTGCGTGAACTCGAGTTAATTAACCTTCTCGGACAGCGTGTGTTCGTGGTACGCAACCTGCCTGAAGGAACGACTGTACTCGACGTGCGCGGGCTCCCCGCGGGGCACTTCGTGGTGCGTGCCGACGGCAGGGCTGTAGGGCGACTAAGTGTTGTCCGCTAGCTTAATTCCCCGCCCAAGGCGAGCCGACCAAGCCCACAGCGAGTTCGGCCCAGATAAACATCAGCGCGAAGAGGACGGCGCCCACCGCGATTAGGCGCGACCGGCGGGTTTTGAGCTTGCTCCAAAGGAAGTCGACGGCCAGGGCCGTTCCGCCCAGCAGGACAAAGCCAATGATAAAGTCGGCCAGGTCCCAGTTGACCTCGTCAGAGATTAGCATTCCGATGGCGGGAAGCGCGAGCAAGGCAGCCACGGCTAAAAAAAGGTAGGAGCGTCGGGTCATGTTGGGGAATTTTTGGCAACCTACGCAATTTGTGGACCGCGAGTGCTCAGGGCGCGCTGTACCTTCGGGCTCGCTGCGCATCCGACCCGTTTGTGTGCGCAACCGAACACTACGATCCTGAATATGACGCTTGCCCTCGCCGCCGGAGCCCTCGCTCGTGCCTGCTACCGCATCCCGGGCGGATTTTTTGCCGCCAAATTGCTCAAGAGCCTATTTCACCCGCGTCAAGCGCCAAACGGCTTCACCTCCTACCGGTTTAGCGGCATGACGTTTCGGGTCGAGCTCGCGACGCAGTTGGGCGCCAAGATGTTTTGGCGCGGAGCCCACTCCTGGCCTCCCATTTTTGTGCTGCAGCAGTGGATCAAGCCCGGTTTCACCTGTGTGGACCTTGGTGCCAATCAAGGCGAGTACACGCTTTGGATGAGCCGGCTGTCGGGCCAAGGCGGCCAGGTACACTCGTTTGAGCCTTCGCCGAAAATGCTCGAACAGCTTGGCGCCACCTTAGCCCTCAACCAGCCCATGGCGGGCAACGTCACCGTGCATCCGTTTGGCTTGAGCGACGTCGACGCGCGCGTCGAATTGTTCTTGCCGTCGGCCGTCAACCAAGCCGGCAACGAGGGCGCAGCCACCGTGTTCAAAACGTCAGACCGCGACCAGTCCCTGGGGAGTATTGAACTCAAGAATTCGGGCATGGCCCTGGCCCAGGCGACGTCTCGAAAACTCGATTTCATGAAAATCGACATCGAAGGCTCTGAAATGAAGGCCCTGCGCGGAATGCGCGACCGCCTGGCCTCCGACCGCCCAGTGCTTTTGGTGGAGGTAAACCGCCTTGCACTCAACCTCGCGGGCAGCAGTCCCAAGGAGCTCACGGCGTTCCTCGCTGAGCTTGGCTACCGCATTTCGCTCATTGGGCCGCGCGGCCGGCTTTTCCCGTACGACGTTGCTCGCGCAGACGACCTTGAAGATGTGAACATTTTGGCGCAACCAATTTCGGCGTAACCAATCGAAAGTCAAGCAGTTCTGTTCCGCGATTAGAACTTTTATGCGTTAAGTGCGTTGTGTTTTCATGAACCGCTTAACGACCAAAATGTGGACTTTAATTGTACTGTCGGCCTTGGCAGTCGCCGGACTTGCTGCAACCATGCTGCGTAGCGGGGGCATCGAAACGCCCGAGTACCAAGTACTGGCCACCTACGGCAAGGTTGAAGTGCGCCGCTACCCCAAAATGCTGGTTGCCAAAACGACCACTTCAGACAATTCCTTTGACCGTTCGGGGTCCAACGGTTTTCGAACGGTGGCCAACTACATTTTTGGCGGAAACGAACGAAATCAAAAAATCGCTATGACCGCTCCCGTGGTCATGAATTTGGGCGACACGGCGTCCATGTATTTTGTGATGCCCAAGGAATACGGTAAAGACGACCTGCCCAAGCCCACTTCACCCAACGTGGAGGTGACCGAAGTGGGCAGCAAGGTGCTGGCGGTGCTGCGCTTTGGCGGATTCTCCTCGGACCAAAGCATAAAATCGCACTGCGAAGAACTGGGCAAAACCTTGAGCAAACAGGGAATCGAACCGCAGTCGGACTTTATGTACATGGGGTACAACGCCCCGTGGGACGTGATCAACCGCCGCAACGAGGTGGCGGTTGAGGTGGCTTGGGAGCGCTGAGGCGCTTCCCCCTAAAGGACTACCTCAACTTTAAGCCTTGGCTATCCAAATGTAGCCCCGCCCAGAATCGAACTGGGATTTAGCGTTTAGGAAACGCTCGTTTTTGATAATGATACTT
>Ga0315907_10005438_pt1 | contig 13870 bp, 12 predicted proteins | sample LakEriMetagenome_3_FD_203525 | JGI IMG/M metagenome (GOLD analysis project Ga0315907, IMG submission 203525) | Freshwater fungal communities from buoy surface, Lake Erie, Ohio, United States - Buoy 12 MA123 | ecosystem: Environmental > Aquatic > Freshwater > Lake > Lake biofilm | place: USA...
TATTTGATGTTTATGGTTATATCATCAACCAATCTTTTTTTGCCGTCTGGCATGCGTATGATAACGTCATTAAATACCATGACATCACCATTCCGTGCATTATCCTTTATACTATTTCTCCAAACTGCAGAAATAAGCGACGATTCAAATGTTTGCGAGCGAAAATCTTTGCGCACTTTTTTGTCAATGTAGTGGTGAAAGTTATCTTAGCCGTTTCGGCAACTGTAGTAGCTGTTTTCTGTTGAGCCATTACAGGTATGCTAATAGTCATATAAAATGCCAGAGCCGCAAATTTCATCAATGTGTTTTTGCTTGAAGGTAACGATGAAGATTCTATAGGTTTGTTAAACTTTCCTGAATCATATTGATCTTCTTCTCTGCATCGGCTTTTTTCTTACGCTCGACCTCTACTACTTCTGGCTTCGCATTTGCTACGAATTTTTCATTACTAAGTTTCTTATCTACAGAGATCAAGAAGCCTTTCAAATATTCAAGTTCTTTCTCCAATTCTTGTTTCTGAGCACCTGTATCAATTGGCGTTTCAGAAACTATATAAAATTTCTCTTTTCCGGCGACAGCAGGTATTGATTGCGGAACTTGCTCAAGGGTTAATGCTAATGAGCTGGCATTAACCTGCTTGCAAAGTATATCTCCAATTTGCGTATAGGCTTCTGGGGTTTCAGATTGAAAAAATAGGCGAATGGATTCTTTTGGTTTCAGGTTGGCTTTATTTCTAGCATCCCGAATGCCGGTAATAGATGATTGCAATAAACTTCCTGCTGCAAGATAAGCAGCATCTGAGGTCAATACTTCTGATTTTATCAATTGTGCAATGCAGATATCATCACCTTCTTTTCTATTCTGCAGTTCATGATAGATTTCTTCAGTTATGAAGGGCATGAATGGATGAAGCAATTTCATCAGCTCCTCAAAGAAATTCTTTGTTGATGTTATAATTTTTTCATCAATTGTATCCGAACCATAAACGGGTTTGACCCACTCTAAATACCAACTACAGAAATCATCCCAGATCAATGTGTAGATTGTCTTTAATGATTCACTTAAACGGAACTGATCAAAGGATTGATCCAGTTCTGCTTTCACCTGACGTAATCTTGCTTCAAACCAATTGATCGCGAAATAGGCTTTTTCAGCATCTTCAACTGATAAAGTGGAAGTCACCATTTCTCTTTCTTCCCACATCTTCACAAGCTTCAATGCATTCCATATCTTGTTGGAGAAGTTTCGGCCCTGTTCATTAGAAGATTCATCCCATAAGAGATCATTTCCGGCCGGAGATGAAATCATGATGCCAAATCGAACGGCATCAGCACCAATCGTCTCGATCATGTCAAGAAGGTCGGGTGAATTACCCAGGCTCTTGCTCATCTTACGTCCTAGCTTATCTCGTACAATTCCAGTGAAATAAACCTGTTCAAATGGCTTTTCGCCCATATATTCAAATCCTGCCATAGCCATTCTGGCTACCCAAAAGAAAATAATCTCCGGGGCAGTTACTAAAGTCTGAGTAGGATAGTAGTATTTGATATCTGCATTACCGGGATTGGAATATCCTTTAAATACTTCAAATGGCCATAACCAGGAAGAGAACCAGGTATCCAGACAATCTTCGTCCTGTTTCAGATCAGATGCTTTCCCATTCGGATTTTTTGCCAAATAGGCCTCAATAGCGTTGGCTTCATTTTCTGCCACATATACATTCCCTGCGGCATCATACCATGCAGGGATACGTTGTCCCCACCATAACTGGCGACTGATACACCAGTCTTTTATATTCTCCATCCAATGGCGATATAGGTTCTTGAACTTCGCCGGATGAAATTTGATTTCCTCATTAGCTACTGCTTCCAATGCTGGTCTGTAGATCTTCTTCATATCCACCCACCATTGTAAAGAAAGACGTGGCTCTACTACAACATCAGTACGCTCAGAATATCCAACCTGGTTAGTATAATCTTCTATTTTTTCTACATACCCCTTTGCTTCGAGTTCAACAACGATTTTCTTTCTACATTCAAATCGATCCATTCCAACGTATAGTTGAGCAGCTTCGCTCATGGTGCCATCATCGTTCAATACATCAATCACTTCCAAACCAAATTTCTGACCGATATTGTAGTCGTTAATATCATGTGCTGGTGTGATCTTCAAAGCACCCGTACCAAAATCCATGCTTACATATTCGTCAGCAATGATGGGAATGCGGCGATTGATTAAAGGGACGATTACATATTTCCCATGTAACGGTTTATAACGCTCATCATCTGGATGTACACAAACTGCTGCATCGCCTAAGATTGTTTCTGGACGAACCGTTGCGATGGTGATGGATTTATTGGGATCATCTTCACGTACATATCGAAGATGATAGAGTTTTGATTGCGTATCCTTGAAAATCACCTCTTCATCACTAAGTGCAGTCTTAGCTTTTACGTCCCAATTGATCATTCGTTTTCCGCGATAGATGAATCCTTTTGAATATAGATCATTGAAGACTTTTATTACAGATTCATAATAGTGATCATCCATCGTGAAGGAGGTTCTGTCCCAATCTAAAGAACAACCCATTTTTTTCAGCTGCTGAAGTATGATACCTCCGTACTTTTCTTTCCACTCCCAGGCATATTTCAGGAACTCATCACGGGAAAGTGATGATTTAGCGATGCCTCTTTCACGGAGCATCTGTACAACCTTAGCTTCTGTTGCAATGGAAGCATGGTCAGTACCCGGTACCCAGCAAGCGTTTTTACCTTGCATACGGGCACGACGAACCAGAATATCCTGAATGGTATTGTTGAGACAGTGACCCATATGTAGGATACCCGTTACGTTTGGTGGTGGGATGACCACGGTATATGGCTCACGGTCATCCGGAGTACTTGCAAAGTATTTTTTGTCTAACCAGTGGTTGTACCATTTAGCTTCTGCCGATTGATGCTCAAAATTCTTAGATAAGGCCATTTACAGCGTTTATGGTTGCAAAGGTAAACTGAAATACGATTATTCTTCGGTCAGATTCGATAAAGTCTGTTTGGAATATTAATTTTATCCTGTGTATGCGATAGTTGACATAGAAACAACGGGAGGACATGCTGCCCAGGGCGGCATCACGGAGGTGGCCATCATCCTGCATAATGGCCAGGAAGAAGAGGGCAGGTACCAGACGTTGGTGAATCCGGGAATGCCCATACCTCCTTATGTTCAATCGTTAACTGGTATTACAGATAAAACCGTAGCTAAGGCCCCTGCTTTTGAGGAAGTGGCCGGTAAGATCTTCCATCTTTTATCAGGAAGGATATTTGTAGCACACAATGTAAATTTTGATTATTCTTTTTTACGGCATAATCTCTTAAAATCAGGATATGATTTAGATGAACAAAAGCTTTGTACTGTTCGATTGTCTCGTAAGATATTTCCAGGATATGAAAGTTATTCGTTAGGCAGGATCTGTAGGAACCTGGGAATTCCTATTGAAGAAAGACATCGGGCTATGGGCGATGCGCATGCTACGTCTAAATTATTTACGCTGTCTTTATTGAAAGATAGGCAAGGTGTGATCAAAAGTATGCTCAAAAAAGGCAGCAGAGAAGGATATCTTCCCTTGAATTTGCCTGCAGCAGAAATTGATAAATTGCCTAAAGCCGCTGGTGTTTATTATTTCCATGATCAACGACAGAAGATCATTTATGTAGGTAAAGCACGTGATCTTAAAAAAAGAGTGACCAGTCATTTTTCCAACAATTCTGTCAGTAAAAAGAAGCAGGAGTTGATGCGAAATATTCACAGCATCGGCTTCACGCTTACTGGTACAGAATTTACTGCCTCTATTTTAGAAAGTATAGAGATCAGAAAGCATTGGCCGATCTACAACAAAAGTCAGAAGCAATTGGAATTTGGCTATGGTATTTTTAGTTATGTGGATCAGCAATCACGGTTACGATTAGGTATAGATCGACTCCGAAAAAATTCAAATCCAATTATTCGCTTTCCACTCCTGGTAGATGCGCATCAGGCATTATGGAGGGTCGTAAGGCAACATCACCTTTGTCCGGTTATGTGTTTTTTGCAAAAAGCTAATGTATGCGAAGGAGAATGTGGTGGTGTTTGTTCAGCATCCCATGATCAGGCATACAATCTTCGGGTAAAAGAAGCCATAAATCAATTGCAGTCGGAACGCCCTAATCTGGCAATTAAGCAGCGAGGCCCTAATGAAGGTGAGGTTACCTGGTTGTTGATGGAAGATGGACAGTTTTACGGAATGGGAAATCTTTCGGATAACCAGGAGGTAATCGATAAGCAGCAACTAAAAGAACAATTGACTCCTTACCATCATAATGAATTTATTCGAACACAGCTGCTTCAATTTGCAGACGCGCATCCTTCGCAAACTATATTTTTTCAATAGTGAATAAATTCGGCTAATTCAATTTTTTTCTTCGAATCCATCCCTTTAGATTCGCACCCCTTAATCGAAGTAGTCATGGAATTTGTTCAGGAAATAGCTGGTTCATTGAACCTCAGGTCGCAGCAGGTGGAAGCCGTACTAAGTTTGTTTGCTGAGGGAGCCACCATTCCGTTCATTGCTCGTTATCGTAAAGATAGAACAGGAGCATTGGACGAAGTGTTGATCGCTAAAATTCAGGAAGAGGCCAAGTCGAGAAAAGAATTTGCAGAACGAAAGTTGGCAATTGAGAAAAGTATTACGGAACAAGGTAAAATGACCTCTGCATTACAAGAGAAACTGAATAAAGCACAATCACTTTCTGAATTGGAGGATATTTATCTTCCTTATAAACCAAAACGCAAAACCAAAGCATCTGTTGCCCGCGAAAATGGACTGGAGCCGCTAGCTGATCTGTTGATGAAACAGACGAATGATTTTGATGTTGAAGCAGAAGCTAAAATTTTCATAACTGAAAATATTAAAACTATAGAGGAGGCATTACAAGGTGCACGAGATATTATTGCAGAGAATGTGAACGAAAATGCAGAAGCACGAAATTCACTGAGGAAATTATTTGATTCAGAGGCTAAATTGGAAAGCAAAGTAGTTCCGGGCAAGGAAGAGGAAGGACAGAAATACAAGGATTATTTTGAGTTCAGTGAACTGATCAAAAAGGTGCCTTCGCATCGTATTCTGGCTATTTTACGTGGATTTTTGGAAGGTATGTTACGAATCTCGATCACACCACTTGAAGAAGATGCATTGGATCGATTAGATCGCATGTTTGTGAAAAGATCATCGACATCAACTTCACATATCCGTAAGGCCTTAAAAGATTCTTGGAAGAGATTATTGCAACCATCATTAGAGACAGAGTTCAGAACGTTATTGAAGCAGCGTGCCGATGAAGATGCGATTCAAGTTTTTGCAGATAATCTTCGTCAGTTATTGTTGAGCAGTCCGCTTGGAAGCAAGCGGATATTAGCATTAGATCCGGGGTATAGAACAGGATGTAAAGTCGTATGTCTGGATGAAAAAGGAGAATTGAAAGATACCGCTTTGATCTTTATTCATGAGCCCGGAAAACTTATGAATGCTGAATATACCATACGTGATCTCGTAACCAAATATGATATCCAGGCATTCGCTATAGGCGATGGAACAGCTGGAAGAGAAACAGAGCAATTCATTAAAAAACTGAATTTATCTCTTCCTGTTTTTTTAGTAAATGAAGATGGCGCATCTGTATATAGTGCCAGTGAAACTGCACGACAGGAATTTCCAGATCAGGATGTAACGGTTCGTGGTGCGGTTAGCATCGGAAGACGCTTAATGGATCCTTTGGCCGAGTTGGTGAAAATAGATCCGAAAAGTATTGGGGTCGGGCAATATCAACACGATGTAAACCAGTTCAGGCTTAAAGAGAAACTCGATCAAACCGTAGTGAGTTGTGTGAATATGGTAGGGGTGAATGTAAATACAGCAAGTAAACATTTACTGAGTTATGTGAGCGGGATCAATGCATCTATTGCAGATCATATCATTCAATTTCGACAGGCTAATGGCAAATTCAAAAGTAGAAAACAGTTATTGAGTGTACCTCGTTTAGGGGATAAAGCATTTGAGCAATCTGCAGGTTTCCTAAGGATCAAAGAATCAGAATATCCTTTGGATGCAACAGGTGTGCATCCTGAATCTTATCACATAGTGGAACAAATGGCAGCAGACTTACATCTTGGACTTGAGGAATTAATCGGTAATACAGATAAAGTAAGTCAAATCGAAATCAAAAAATATATCACTCCCCAAATAGGTGAGCATACTATCAAAGATATTTTACTTGAGTTAAAGAAGCCTGGATTAGATCCCCGTAGCGAAGCTCAACAATTTGAATTTGCTCAGATCTATTCTATTGAAGATGTAAAACCAGGTGAGATAGTACCTGGTGTAGTAACGAATCTTACTCGTTTTGGAGCCTTTGTAGATATAGGGGTAAAGCAAGACGGATTGGTTCACGTTTCGGAGGTATCTCATTCATTCACTAGTGATCCAGCTGAAAAGTTGAAACTAAACCAAAAGGTTATGGTAAAGGTATTGGAGGTGGATATTGCCCGTAAACGAATTTCATTATCCATTAAGCAGGCTGAAGAGGGTGTTTCAAAAGCAAAGCCTCAGCACAAAGGAACTAAACAACCACACAAGCGTGATGAGCCAACTATGGAAGATGCACTCTCCGCGTTAAAAAAGAAATTTGGGAAATGATCAGCTGAGGTAAGATAAATAATCACTTCTGGGGATCATGTAAGCCCCAAGTGACTCCAGATGTTCAGTGTGGATCTGACAATCGATCAATTCTATCCCTTCCTTTATTAATTCACCCACCAGCGTTATAAAAGCGAACTTACTGGCGTTGGAAGCGTAACTGAACATACTTTCCCCACAGAATACTTTTCCAACTCGTATGCCATAAAGTCCACCGACCAATTGTCCATTGAGCCAAGCCTCAGCACTTTCAGCATATCCTTGTTGATGAAGCGTATTATATGCCTTGATCATGTCTTTGGTAATCCAGGTTCCCCATTGTCCAGGTCTTCCCACTGAACTGCAATTGGTGATTACCTGATTAAAGTCTTTATTTCTAGAGAATGCGAATTTACCAGACCTGATGACCTGTTTCATGCTTTTGCTGACTTTTAGGTCTTTCGGGAATAATACAAAACGTGGGTCAGGGGAATACCAGTGTGGGATTTTCCCTGAAAACCATGGGAAAATGCCGGATCTATAAGCTGTTAAAAGAGTTTCAACAGAAAGATCGCCACCTACTGCGATTAAACCATCAGCGTCTGCCAGGGAAACATCAGGAAACAATGGAAAATATTATGTGGTGAGTTCTTCTATTGTAGCGCCGATTCCTCGATCCGTAATCGCATCGCACATAGGCTTAAGCGTATCGTAAGAGCCATGTTTAACGGCATATTTACCCTTATTATGGATGATCATCGCACATTGTTCGGCTTGTTGCTCGTCGTGTCCGCAAACTTCGATCAAGGTTTCAATAACCCATTCAAACGTGTTGACATTATCGTTCCATACAATCAAACTATGCGAATTATCGAGATCCTCCAGGATATCGGTGTCCAATTGTTCTTTTACTTTCTCGTTGTAGGCCATAGCAGCCACAAATGTATAAACTTCTTTTTACGTTATAGTATGCTATGTTGCAACAATTTGGAGCAAATAATTGTCCTTATATGGTAGAGGTACAAGAATGTTCATCAGATACAATAAGAAAAAGGCAGATCAGCCGGCCATACCTACTGAGGCGATCGTATTACCGATCGATAGCGGAAGCCGTGGACTTGAATTTTTGATCGAGCTGGTTCGTCGTATCCGCCCGGACAATCCCACTAATATTGAGCAGGCAGAGGTTCGTTTTCAGGCACTTTTATATTCATTGAGCCAGGATAGGTCATTTTTGTTCTCGTTAAGAAGAGCATTATTATCCCAGTTTCAGCATACACAGGTTGTTACGGCACTAACCGAAAGTGGTATTACCAGTTCTAGGGGTTTTGTTCAGGAGTTAAATGCGAAGTTGAAGCATAAAATACTGCCATCCTTACAACATAAGACCGATTTTCTTTTTGTAATAAACAGGGTTTTTTATTTCAAAACAGATTATCGTTGGGTAGAAGGGATTAACCCTGATTTATGGAAAAGTTTTTTTGAGATAATTGGTATCCAGATCAATCTTAATGAAACCAGGTTACATACACAGTTATTGAAATCGGTACAGGTATTATCATACCGATTAGCCAATACCGGTCTGGAGAAAGAAATTATAAATAGGTTTGATGTTAGTCCTCAATCCAGTTATCCCTTTATAGAGCAAAACAGATTAGTCAATTTGTTTACTGAAATGCAGGCTGTTTCCTCAACGGAAAAAGATGTTAAGCTACTGGTCAATAACATTTCGGAAGCTTTATATAACTGCAGGCAAAGTCTTCAGGTATTAAAAAGTCAGCGTGCTTCTGAAGGAACTAGTCTGGCCCAGACGTTCTTGATGGTTCGCATAGAGCAGCTCATCGAGCGAATGTTCATTATTTTGGATGTAGTGGACCAGGACCAACAATTTAACACGGAGCGATTTATCCAATATTTCTATCATGTGATCAGAAATGAGAATAGGAAGAATAGTATTGGTGAATTCTTGTCCAATAATTTGGCATTATTAGCTTACCAGATATCAGAGCACAAAGGAAGAAAGGGTCAGACTTATATTTCTTCCAGCCGGACGGAATACAAACAATTGTTTAGAAGTGCGATGAGAGGCGGTTTGATAATTTCCTTCATTGCGATCATAAAAAATTTATTGGCTAAACTGGTAATGGCTCCCTTCTGGCAGGGATTTACTTATGGTACGAACTACGCCTTTGGATTCGTTCTTATGGACCAAACTGGTGCAACATTAGCAACAAAGCAGCCGGCTTATACCGCGTCAGCGTTAGTTGGATCATTGGATGCTAAAAATGGAGAAACTAAGCCCGATTTACTCCATATTGCCCAGACAGTTGCTAAAGTATCGCGAAGTCAGATTGCCTCATTCGCCGGGAACTTGATCTTAGTATTTCCCCTTACTTATGTATTGGCTATGCTGTGGCATTGGGTAACTGGTGAAAAAATAGCCGAAGGTGCTGCAGCAATGAGGCTTTTGGAAGACCAGCACCCTTGGCACTCATTAGCTTTGCTTTATGCTTGTTTTACTGGAGTTTTTTTATTTGCCAGTGGAATCATTGCAGGCTATGTAGAGAATCATGTGGTGTATGGAAAGATCCCGGAACGATTAAAAATACATCCAGTATTAAGTGCCACTATGTCTAAAAAAAGGCTGACATGGTTGGTAAGTTTGGTTAGAAGAGGATCGGGGGCTTTCGTAGGAAGCGTTTGTTTGGGTTTTTTTCTTGGTGTTGCAGGCCCTCTAGGTAAATTTCTAGGTATCCCCTTCGACATCAGGCATATTACGATTTCTGCTGGTAATTCAGCAATAGGATTTTATGGTTTAGACAATCACGTATCTACCTCTTATTTTATCACCATATTCTTAGGGGTATTGATTATAGGCTTTTTAAACTTCCTGGTCAGTTTTGCCTTAGCTTTCTTTGTAGCCGTGCGTTCCCGAGGCATACAAATGAAAGAATATCCTGAGTTGATCAGTGAAGTCATGAAGTATTTCAGGAAATATCCATTTGAATTTCTGCTGCCGCCCAAAAAGAGAGCCTAAAATTTATTTTAAAAAGAAGGTGGTTTTTTTTTGAAAGCAAACTTCAAGGCCTATATTTGCAATCCCAATTTAGGAGGGAGTTTAGCTCAGCTGGTTCAGAGCATCTGCCTTACAAGCAGAGGGTCGGCGGTTCGAACCCGTCAACTCCCACAGAAAGGCTTCAATTACTTGAAGCCTTTTTTTATGGTCACATTTTCATAAACCGGCCATAACTTTTAAAGACAGCATGATCTATATATTTTGGATCAAAATCAGCGCCATTTATCGTTTGAGTTTTCAAGTCAGTTTCAGAAACGGATAGGATGGTCATAATACCATCAGGCCCATCAGGCATTTGCCAATATATAGTTTGTCCGACTAGATTTAACAAGATACTGGTCGTCAATTTTTCCATACGTACTTATTACGGCAATATCTAATCAAAATCCAATAGGTCTTTGACCGTTACTTTTAAGGCTACTGAAATCTTTAATAGAGATAAAATAGTCGTATTTATCTCACCTCGCTCAATCCTTCCCAACTGGCGGTATTCCATTTCAATCTCGTTTGCCAAACCTTCCATAGATAATCCTTTGATTTTACGGATCCTACGGATGTTGTTGCCCAGTTTTAATAGAAAGGAAAAGGAAGAGTAGGATTTCACTTGGGCGAAACTGACATTTTATGGGTACATAAATAAGGTCAAGTAAGACCTATTTTACATTAAAATGTTATACCAATAAAAAAAGGGGGGGGGCGTTCTGAACTATAAAATGACCAGTATTTACAGCATTGGCAGCCCCTTAAGCGCAATGATGAGTTCCGAAGTGAAGTTCTTCATCTAGACCTTAAAATAGTATTATCAACAAAGTGAACTTGACATAATGCTCAACGTATTTGCTTGATGATTACCTCAAATTTTAATGTCGCTATATATAATATTTTACTTTAGTCAAATCTTATAAATAAATGTAAATCATAGTGCTAAATAGCCTCCGTCAACCGGATAGGCAGCTCCAGTAATAAAAGAGGCATTTGGTGAACTTAGGAATAAAACAAGTGCTGAAACTTCCTCTACGTTACCTATTCTTTTCATCGGATGTAAGGCTTCAGCAGCTTTAATCCTATCCGGAGTTAAATTATTAGAAAGTAATGGGGTGAGTATGTAACCCGGACAAACAGCATTTATCCTGATACGTCGGTCAGCATACTCTATTGCAGCTGCTTTGGTTAAGCCAACAACCCCGTGTTTGGCAGCAACATAAGCCGGAGAATTGGCCGTTCCCACTATACCCAGTATTGATGACATATTTACGATAACGCCTCCATTTCTTTTTAGCATCTCCTCGATCTGGAACCTCATTCCATAGAAAACCCCATTAAGGTTTGTATCCATTACTTTCTGCCAGCCTTCTATGGGGTATTCACCTGTAGGAGCTATTGGTCCTGCGATACCAGCATTATTACAAGCAATATCTAATCCTCCAAACTGTTTTGTCGAAAACTCTACTAACTGTTTATTGTCCTGTAGAGAGGAGCAATCGGCTCGCATAAAAACTGCCTTGCCGCCTCCTTTAGTGATCATATTCTGGGTTTCTCTACCACCAGCCTCATCTATATCTGCTACTACAACTCGTGCTCCTTCCGCTGCATATACTAACGCTACGGATCTTCCAATGCCAGAGCCGCCGCCGGTAACCAACGCGATTTTTCCATTCAGCATTCCCATAAATCCTTTTTAATGACTTATGCATTTCTGATGCCCTAAATATTTAAGAGAATTGTCCTAAAGTTTCCACTCTACAATGCTATTCACCCATTCTTCTTTATGGGGAGTGGTAATTCGAATATAATTATCAGTGTAACCTTCCATCATGCCATTTTTGGAATGGCCTTCGAAGAGGACTTTGCGCGTATCTCCTGTATGTTGCTCAGTGAAATACCGCATTTTCATATAGCTGAGGTTACGTAGGGTTTTATTTCGCTCTTGCCGGATAGGAACGGGAACGACTTCATTTATCTCTAGGGCCCTGGTGTTTTCGCGTTCAGAATAAGTAAATACATGTAAATAGGAAACGTCCAGTTCATGCAGGAAATCATAGGTTTCCTGGAAATGGTCATCCGTTTCACCGGGGAAACCCACAATTACATCTACACCTATGGCACAATGAGGCATTAATTCTTTGATTTTGGCAACGCGCTCTGCGTAGAGTTCTCGCTTATAACGTCTTCTCATCATCCCTAAAATTTCATTGCTGCCACTTTGAAGCGGTATATGAAAATGAGGCATGAAAGCCCTGCTCTTGGCCACAAATTCTATGATCTCTTCAGTTAAAAGATTAGGTTCAATGGATGAAATACGATATCGCTCAATACCTACGATTTCATCGAGCACTTTGCATAAACTGAAGAAATCCTCTTCATGATTCCGTGCTCCATCAGGTCCTTTACCAAAATCACCCAGATTTACTCCAGTCAATACAATCTCTTTGACCCCTGATTTGGCCAAATGCTCTGCATGTTTTTTTACATTGGCAATTGAATCACTTCGACTTTTCCCTCTGGCCATGGGAATGGTACAGAAGCTGCAGGTGTAGTCGCATCCATCCTGAACTTTTAAAAATGTTCGGGTGCGGTCATTTACCGACCAGGAAGCGTTGAAACCAGAAACATCATCGATATCACAACTGGAGATCTTGGCTGAATCACCTTTAGTCAGTTCACGTATATGTTGGGGAAGATTAAACTTTTCTGCTGCACCTAAAACAAGATCCACTCCTGGGATGTCAGCGATCTCTTTAGGCTTTAGCTGTGCATAGCAACCGGTGATCACGACTAAGGATTCAGGAGCACGGCGCTGGATACGACGCACCAACTGCCTGCATTCTTTATCGGCATTATCGGTAACGGAGCAGGTATTGATTACATAAACATCTGCCTTATCCTCAAAATCCAATTTCAGAAAACCCTCATTTTCCATTTGCCGGGATAAGGTAGAAGTCTCTGAAAAATTCAGTTTGCAACCCAGAGTATGAAAGGCTATGGATTTCGCTTCAGCCATAGCTGTAAAGATACGAATGATAGGGGATTTTGACTATATTGCTGACCTTGGTGCGGGGTAAAAACCCCTTGTTTCTATGAAGATATTATTCCTATTCTTTCGACCTTTTTATGTTCTTTGGTGCCTTTTATGGTTTCTGGCTTTAATGTTCATTGTATTTCCATTTGTGATACTGGCTTCTTTTTGGGGTCGCTATGCGGGAGGAAATGCCATTTTCAAAGCATTGCATTTTTGGAGTGATATCTGGTTTTTGATGTGTGGCCTCCGTGTATCCATAACATACGAGGTTCCCCACAATCTTAATAAGCAATATGTGTTTGTGGCTAATCACATTTCATATTTGGATGCAGCCATGTTGGTCAAAATATTTCGTCAACCATTCCGTCCCTTAGGAAAGATCGAGTTACAGAGTATCCCCATTTTTGGATACATCTATAAGCAAGTTGTGGTATTGGTTAATCGATCAGATGCTGAACATCGCCGGCAAAGTATTCAACATTTGTTGAATGTTATGAAACATGGAATTTCTATCATTATTTTTCCTGAAGGAACCTTCAATGAAACTACCGAACCATTGGGCCCATTTTTCGATGGAGCATTTCGGATTGCCATTGAAACGCAAACGCCAATTAAACCGGTTATCTTCCCGGATACGTTTACTCGAATGCATCCTTCCTCCATATTAACGTTAACCCCCGGACCTTGCAGAGCCATTTTCTTAGCAGAAATTCCAGTGGCTGGATACACGTTAAACGAATTGCCCGAGCTTAAGCAACAAGTCATGGACGTGATGTCTGCAAAACTTCGCGAGTATAAAGCGCCCTGGATCGGAGGGAATACACAGTAGCCTTCTTTGTTTATTCATTAATTTCGAACTCTGATGATGTTTGCACAGGTCATATTGCCTTTAGCTCTTCCTAAAAACTATACCTATTCCATCCCTGAAGAATGGGAAAGCAAGATACTACCTGGTATGCGTGTGGAAGTAGTGTTGGGTAAAAATAAAAAATATGCAGGCATAGTCCGAAATGTGCAACAGGAAAAACCGGGCGAATTTGAATCAAAACCCATATTGAATATTCTGGAT
>Ga0315907_10005439_pt1 | contig 13865 bp, 20 predicted proteins | sample LakEriMetagenome_3_FD_203525 | JGI IMG/M metagenome (GOLD analysis project Ga0315907, IMG submission 203525) | Freshwater fungal communities from buoy surface, Lake Erie, Ohio, United States - Buoy 12 MA123 | ecosystem: Environmental > Aquatic > Freshwater > Lake > Lake biofilm | place: USA...
CGGATCGCATCAGGGCCAGCGGCCATGCGTGCCGCATTAAACAGGCCGGACACATGGCTGCACCCGACCGATACAACGTCAGATCCGAAATTACCTCTTGCGAGGTGGGGGTCGTCCACACATGGCCACTATATGCGCAACTCGCCAGCGCCATGAAGGGTGCCGCGCAAAAGCTTGGCGTTGCCATTACCTGGGGCGGTGATTGGCCAAGCTTCCCTGATGGTCCGCATTTCGAATTGGACCGAGGGAAATACCCATGATCGGCGCCCTGCTGCCCGCGCTGGTGCCGATCCTGGGTGATGCGCTTAAGCGGCTATTCCCCGATGCTGAGGCGCGGCAGCGTGCCGAGGCGGAACTGAATGCTGCCCTGCTCGCGCGCGCTGGCGAATTGGAAAAGGCCGCCGCCGATATCATCAAGGCCGAGGCACAATCGGAACATTGGCTCGCTGCCTGCTGGCGGCCAATCCTGATGCTGACCTTTGGCCTGTTGATCGTCGCACGCTGGCTCGGCTGGTCGGCGCCTGGGATCAGTGAGGCCGAGGCGCTCAAGCTCTGGAACATCGTCGAGATCGGCCTGGGTGGCTACGTCATTGGTCGTTCTGCCGAAAAGACGCTGCCCAGGATTGTTGAGGTACTGAGGCGATGAGCGCCTTTGATACCGCCATGGCAAGCCTGATCGCCGATCCACATCTTGGCTGCGCTGCGCAGTATCGCCAGGGCGGCACCGGCGCGCCGGTCAGCCTGCGCGTGCTGCGTTCCTCGCCCGACCGCCTGGCGGATGCATTCGGGACAGAGATGATCTCCGCCAGCGATATTCTCTCGCTCGCCATCGCCACCCTGCCTGACCTTGCCGCGGGCGATAGTTTCTCGATCGGCGGCGAAGTGCTCACCGTCCGCCACGCCGAACGCGACGCCAGCGGTACGGCCTGGCGCGTCTTTTGTCAGCGATAGGCACACGGCATGAGGCTTGGTGCACAACTCGTCGGCGATCTTCGCAAGATGCTCACGGAGGAGGTACGCGCGGGCGAACGCGCTGCCATGGCCGCCATCCGCACCGAGACCGCCGAGGTCAAAGCCGAACTCCGCCAGCAAGTCACCACCGCCTTTGCCGGCAATGCGCGCGGCATCGCCAATGCCTGGCGGTCCATGGTGTTTCCTCGGACGGGCCAGTCACTACGTCCTGCTGGGTTGGTCTTCACCAAGGTCCCCAAGGTGATTGACGCCTTTGAGCGTGGCGCGCTGATCCGCGCCAAGGGCGGGCGGAAATTCTTAGCTATCCCCACCGGCTTTAACGCCGCGCGTGGCAGGCGCGGGCGGGGCGAGAAAGGCATGCGCGTGACGCCGGCGCAGATGGTGGCCTCGGGCCAGGCGTTTCTGCGGCCGTTCAAATCCGGGCGCGGCTTTGTCTGGTGCCTGCCACTCCGCGCCGGGGAACAGGCCGGGCGGCGCCGGCAGCGCCTGAGGTTGATTGCCGGGGGTGTCACCGAGGTCGGCACCGCCCATCGCCGGGGCCGAGAGGCCTGGGCACGCGGTCTACTCGCGCGCGGCATGGTGCCAATGTTCCTGCTGCTGCCACAGGTGAAGCTCACCAAGCGGCTCGACGTAAAGGGCGCGGCGGAGCGTGGCCTGCGGCGCCTGCCCGGGCGCTTTGTGGCGGCCTGGGCCGCCGAGGCAGGGAGGCCGCGATGAGCCTGCGTGAGACCGCCCTGACCGCCCTGTTGGCGCGCCTGAACGCCAGCCTGGCCGCGCGCAACCCAGTGCCTGTCATCCGCCGCAATGAGACCGTGCCGCTGCGCCTGCCCTCGGGCGGGCTGGTGGTGCTGCGCGATGGGGAGAGTGTCTCCGAAACGCCCATACTCTCGCCACTTGCCTTTGCCATTGAACATCGCGCGGAAATCGAAGTGCTGGCGGCGGATAATGCGCTGTTGGATGCGCTGCTGGTTACCATCGCCACCGCCATCACTGCCGATCCCATGCTGGGTGGCGCGGTGGAATGGGCGCAGCCCGGCAGCGCGGATATCGAGGATGTCGAATTCGAAGGCGCGGCCAGCGCGCGTGCCGCAAGCCTGCCTGTTGCCTTGTTCTTTACCGCCATCGGGTCACCGCTGGCCTGATCGCCCACCAGGAGAAACCCCATGCCCCGTGCCATTGGCGCGAATGCGCGCCTGCTGATGATTCCCGAGGCCAGCTATGGCACTGCGCCAAGTGGCAATTGGCGGCGCATGCCCTTTCTGTCCTGCAATCTGGGCGCGGAGCAGCCGCTGCTGGATGCGGATGTGATTGGCATTGGCGGCAATCGCGACACTGGCGCACCGCTACTGGATACGGTGACGGTGGCGGGCCAGGCAGTGGTGCCGATTGACCTGATCAATTTCGGACATTGGCTGCGCTTGTTGTTCGGCCCGCCGACCACGAGCGGCACGAGCCCGAATTTCATCCATAGCTTTGGCTCGGGCCTTGCGGCACTGCCTTCCAACAGTATTGAAATCGGCTATCCGGATGTGCCGAATTACGATGTGTGCACGGGCGTGCGTGCCGATACGCTGGAGATGGATTTTACGCCCACCGGTGCTGCCAGCGCGACGATTGGGCTGCTGGGCCAGGGGTCGCTACGCGGTGCGGCGAGTTCCGGCGGCACGCCAAGCGGTGCGGCGTTTACGGCCTTCAACAAGGCGCAGGGTTCCATCACGCGCGCCGGAGCAGCGCTGGCGCAGGTGACCGGCGCGCGGCTCAGTTTTACGAATGGCATGGAGACGGTGCGCACGATCCGCGCTGACCGGAAGGTGGAGGGTGTGGACCCCGGCATTGCGCGCTGCACCGGGCAAATCACGGTGCGGTTTGAGAATACGGTGCTGCTGGCGCAGGCGCAGGGCGGCACGCCAGCAGAATTCGCCATGGCCTTCACGATGGATGCCAATCGCAGCCTGACGATTACGCTGCATGAGGTTTATCTGGCGCTGGCCAAGACCCCGATCGAGGGACCGGCAGGGGTGGAGGCGAGTTTTGATTTCAGGGCTGCGTTCAACGCGACGGCGGGGCGGATGATGACGGTGGTGTTGAGGAACCAGCAGGCGGGGACAGAGTATGGGTGAGGCGCCTCCTTCGCCTTCAAGCTCCTTTTGTCCTCGCGGATTTGGCTTGCGCGATGATCTCTCGAAGTTCGGCATCCACTTCTTCGGCGGTAAGCCAACCTTTTTCATCGGCCTCACGTGCGACACGCTCAAGCATCTCGGTGAAGGCAGCGCGACGCGCCTCCTGTTGTTTAAGTAAGCTAAGTGCTGCGCGCATCGCCTACCTCGGCCCGCGCATTTCAATCAGGTCACGGTTCCTGGTTACCAAATCGCTCAGCATCACATCAATCCGCTCGCGGAGCCGCGCACCTGCGGTGCCGATAATGCCGAAGCCTGTTTGGCTGAGATCAGGGAACCAGCGCTTTGCCAGCGGCACCTGCGCAAGGCAGCGTAAATCAATATGGAATGGCTTCTGGCCGACCGCGCGGGCCGCGGCATCGTCAAACTCCATCACGCCAAGCGGTAGCCGGCCCGTGGCACCGCGCCATGGCCCAGAACTTGTGTAGGCGAGCAGTAGCATTGGCACCTTTGGCTTACTGTCAGTAGCCAGCACATAGGCGATGTGCCGCACTGGCCCGGGCCGGTCAGGCGGATCCGGCGGACCAAACGGGAACATGGTCCAGACAAAGCACCCGGACGGGATCGGGCAATCTGCCACGCCGCTTCAGCGGCCAAACAACGCGTCGATGGTCTTTTTGCGGCGAGCATAACTCTTGTCGCTCTCGCCCGCTCGACGATCGGGTTCGCTGAAAGGCTGACCCTGGAGTTCCGGCGCCACATGCAGGCGGATCGTACGCTCGGCTTCGTCGCGCGCCCGGATTTCACGCTCGACAAGCAGCTCCAGCACCGCAGCGACCGAGCGATGTTCGGCCTTGGCGATTTGCTGAAGGCGTGCATGCGCCTCGGGCTCGAGGCGAACAGTGACACCCGGTCGGACGGCAGGGGAGGCATTCGGCATGCCGTATATTTGCATCAAAATGATGCGCCGTTCAAGGGCGGTGTTATTCCTGACAGGAGAATTTTATGCTCACCCTGCCGCGCGGCGTCCGCGTGGAGATCCAGCCCGTCACCAGAAATAGAAGGCTCCTGGTCAGCCACAGATGATCCCCTAATCGGTCCGACGGACCATCCGCGTGGGTCCGCGCGCGCGCCAGTCTCGAAAGGCCTCTCGGATGCGCAGTACCAGTTCCTTTGGCAACCGCCCAAACACGAAAGACCCCTCGCCAGCCTCAAGCGGCCGTAGGTCAGGGCCGGGCCATCGAAACAAATTGAACTCGCTCACCACAACCCAGCAGGGCTCACGTTGCAAACCTAGTCGGGCGCGTGTTGCGGTCGGGATTTCGACACCGGCACCATCAACCTCTGGCTTGTTCGAGGTGATCGGCAGCACGGCCACCTCGTCCGTGCCATCGTCACGCCGGATGAGCATCACGACCGCGCAGGGCCTATCCTTCGCACCTTCTTCCTGGCCGCGGTCGTGCTCGTGGCTCCAAAGGTAAGCGTAGCGCAGAACGTCGCCGACACCTGGGAGATGGCGACTATCGGACCTCATGGTCAAACTGCTTGGCATCCTCCGGGATCTCTGCGTTCAGGATAGCGTCCACGACATCTTGCGGGGCGTCCTCGGTCCGAAACACTTGGCGATCGCGGCGCTTGAGACGTTCATATTCCTCGATCGAGATCATCACGGTGCGCGTGCGGCCATTGCGGGTGATGGCAACTGGCTGGATCAGCGCCTTGTCCTGGTAGAGGCCGAAATTCCGCTGGGCCTCGGCAGCACCAACCTTGAGCATAGGCTCGGGCATTGGTCGCACTCCTTAAACTGCGTAACCTACATAACACATGAAGAGGCCAATTTCCATGCTCACCCTCGACCTTCCCACCACCCCCTACTGGCTCGCCCTCCCACGCGGCGTCCGCGTGGAAATCCGCCCCGTCACCACCGCTGTGATGGCTGCGGCCCAGGCAGCCTCTGCCCGGAAGCTTGGCGCCCAACGCGAAGCCGAGCCAGACCTCGACCCCGACATGTCGCGCGGCCTGGCCTTCGCGTTTCTGGTCAAGGCGCTCGCCCGCCACGCCGTCACCGCCTGGGAAGGTGTTGGTGATACGGCCGGCAAGCCGCTGCCGCTCTCCCCTGACGACATCGAGCGCCTCATGGATATGGACGACATCGCCGCCGCCTTCTGGGACCGCGCAACCTCACCAGTCGTTGCCGTGGCCACCGAGGGAAACGCCTAAGGGCCCGTGCCGCATGGCATTTCGGCAGCGGGCCCGAATATTGTCGCGGCTGCGCGGCCATCGCACGCGATTGCGGCAATAGCTGTCCCTACACGCAACACGCACCGCTCAGCGTCGAAGCCCATGCCTGCTGGGCCGCCGGCACCGCCTGCGCTGAGGCCAGCATGGCCGGCATTACGCTCAATATCGCCAACGCTCTCGCCGCCGCGCGTGATCTCGGTGCGCAGGGCTGGGCCGCTTCGGAAATGCTGATGGCGATGCGTATCGGCATGGCTGAGGGCATCGCCACGCGCGGCAGGGAGGAAACGCCCCATGGCTGACGCCACCCGCCGCGTCTCGGTGCGCCTGTCCTTGGACGACGCCGCGCGCGTAAAGCAGGAATTGCGTGAGGTTGGTGAAACCGGCCAACGCTCCCTCGCGCGTATTCAGGGCGGCGCGGAACGTGCGTCCCGCGCGCTGGATTTGCTGAATATCGCCGTGCGCGGCGTGCAGATTGCGGGCTTGGCTGCCGGGCTGCGCGCGGTGGTGGTGGCCGGCGATGCGCTGACGCAATCCATGGGGCGGCTGAATACCGCGCTCGGTTCGGTTGAACGCGCCGGGGAAATCTATGACAGGCTCTATCAGGATAGCCTGCAAACCGGCGTCGCCGTGCGTGAAAGCGTGGATGCCTTTGCGTGGTTTGCCATTGCCGCGCGGGAAATTGGTGCCACTTCGGATCAGGTCGCAACGCTTGTCGGCGGCTTGCAGCGCATCGCCATCGCTTCGGGCGCATCACAACAGGAAATCTCCTCCGCTACCCAACAGCTGGCCCAGGCCCTGGCATCGGGCACGCTGCAAGGCGATGAACTGCGTTCTATCCTGGAAGGCCTGCCAACCCTTGCGCAGGCGCTCGCGCGCGAGCTTGGCGTTTCCATCGGTGAACTCCGCAAGCTCGGCTCTGAGGGCAAACTCACTGCCGATACGGTTTTCCCCGCGCTGCTGGGCGCCGTTGAAAAACTGAATGGCGAATTTGAACGCGCGCCGCTTTCGGTGGGGCGTGCCTTTGGCCAGCTCACCGTCGCGACGGATCAATTCCTTGCCCGGCTCGATCAAGCCATCGGTCTTTCCAATACGCTGGCCCAGGCGCTGTCCGGCGCGGCGCGCGTGCTGGATGGCGTGCGGCGCGGCTCTGGCCTTTTGCTGCCCACCGAGCAGGAGGCCGCGCGCCGTGCGGAGGCTGCGGCGCTGCGCGCGCAAATCTCCCGGCTTGAGGCTGAAATCGAAGGCCAAAGCCAGCCGGCCGAACCACGGCGCGGCACCATCCGGAGCGGCCTGGTGGGCACCGCGCAGCAACAGGCCGGGGTGGACCGCGCCGCCCGTCTGGAGGAATTGCGCCGCCAGTATCAGGAACTCGCGGAGGAAATCACGCGCGGCGAACAGGCCGCCGGCGAGAGGCAGCAGCGTGAGGCGGAAAGCGCCGCCGCCCAAGCCGCCGATGCACGCCGCCGCCGCGCCGGTGCGGATGCCGAGGAATTGCGCCGCGCGCTCGATGACCGCTTTCGCATCAATAGCGAATATGAGGACCGCGTCCGCCGCCTGCGTGAGGCCGAGGCCGCCGGCGGCATCACCGCCGCGGATCGCACCCAGCTTGAAACCCTGGCCCTGCAAGAACGTGATGAGGCGCTGCGCCGTATTGAGGGGACCACGCGCCGTGTGGCCGCCATCCCGCCTGCGGATCGCGCGGCGGAACGCGAGTTGAATGACCTGCTGCGCGAACGCGAAAGGCTGATCCTGGATAATGAGAATGCCTATGAACGCTATCAGCGGCGCCTGGAACGGCTTGGAGATTTGGCAGAGCGTGCCGAGCGTGCTGGCCGCCCCATCCCGACCGAGACCATCGCCCGCGAAGGCGAACGCGCTTTGAGCGAATTGGAGGAGGCCGAGCAGCGCATCAAGCGCAGCACGGAGAACACCCGTGACGCCGCGCGGGAATTGGGCTTTGCCTTTTCCTCGGCCTTTGAGGACGCGATCGTGCGCGGCGCCAGGCTGTCTGAAGTGCTCAAGGGTCTGTTGCAGGACATGACGCGCATCATCGCGCGCCGCACCATCACAGAACCGCTTGGCAATGCGGCCTCGGCCGGGCTTTCTAGTATTGGCGCAGGGAATTGGCTGAATGATATCGGCACCGCCATTGGTGGCTTGTTCCGCGCCGATGGCGGCCCGGTGGCGGCGGGGCAGCCCTACATTGTTGGCGAACGCGGCCCGGAATGGTTCGTGCCGAACCAGGCCGGCACGGTGCTGCCGAACGGCAGCGCACCGGGCGGCACCACCATCAATACCTCCATCGCGATTGATGCGCGCGGCGCTGATGCTGGGGTGGAGGCACGGCTGCGTATTTTGGCCGGGCAGATTGCGCGGCAGTCATCAAGCATGACGCTGGATGCCATTCGGCGGGGCGGCAGCGCTTATGAAACAGTACGGGGATAACAGCCATGGTTGAATATGCCTGGCCCGAGATACTGCGCCCGACGCGGCTGACATTCTATCTGCAGCACAATACCACGCGCTTTGTCTCGCCCATCACGCGGCAGGCGCAGGTGCTCCGGCGCGAAGGTGCGCGCTGGGTGGCGCAGGCGAGCTTTGATCCTTTGGATCGTGTGCGTGCCGGGATACTGGAAGGGTTGCTGGCGGCGCTGGGGGGCTCGCTCAATACCGTCAGGATCTATGATTGGCGGCGGGAATTCCGCAGTGGCGATCCGCGCAGCCAGGGCCAGGTGCCAAGCGGGCCATTCTCCTTTGATGATGCGACGATCTTTACGGATGGCACCGGCTTTGTCGTGGGCTCGGGCAATCCGGCGCTGGCCACTGGCGCGCCGCGTGGTGCGCTTTCGATCCAGACTCAGGGTTGGTATCCCAATGCCATCGCGATTGGTGCCGGCGACATGATCGGCCTTGCCGGGCGGCTTTATATCGCGACCGAGGCCATCACCGCATCCGGCACTGGCACTGCCACCATTCCCATCGCGCCGCCCTTGCGCGAGGCGCTGCTGGTGAACCAGCCGTTGGTTTTGACCAAGCCAACCGTACCGATGCGCCTGGTCTCCGATGATGAGGCGGCCAATCCAACGCGGCCGGGGCGTTTTACGGCCATCACCATCCGGCTGGAGGAGGCGTTGTAATGTCCGGCAGCACCCCATCGCCGCGCCTCACCCCCGCTGCCATTGCTGCTGCGGCATCGCCCATCGCGGCACCTGTTGTGCTGGTGGAGCTTGATTTCGCCTCCGGATTTTTTCGTGCCTGGACGGGGATCGGGCCATTGCATTGGGCCGGCAAGGTGTTTGAAGGGCTGGGCGCCATTGGTGCCGTCAGTGAGATTGAGGAAACCGTTGAACTCCGTGCAGTGCGGTTGACGCTCTCGCTCTCGCCAGTGCCGCAGGATGTGGTGGATATCGCGCTGGCAGAGCGCAGCTTTCGCCTGCGCCCGGCGCGGCTTTGGGGTGTGCTGCTGGATGCTGAGGGCGCTTTTGTCGCGGATCCATTCCCGCTTTGGGCGGGGCTGATGGATGTGATGGAAGTGACGGATGGGACCGAGGCGCGCATCGCGCTGACCTGCGAAAGCCGGCTTGTGGATCTCGAACGCGCCGAGGTGCGTCGCTACACGGATGCGGACCAGCAGGCGGAATATCAGGGCGACAGGTTTTTCGAATATGTGCCTGCCTTGCAGGAGGCGGAAATCCGGCTGCCGGCGCAGTGATGCGGCGGGCGGATTGCCACACACCATCACATAGAATTCAACTCAAGCAGCTTCATTCATGGCGCGTCGCGCGGCGCGTGCCAGAAAGGCACTGCGGCTCAGCCCTTGGCGGCCAGCTTCCTTGTCTACCTCGGCCAGCACATCCTCCGGCAGAGTGATATTCACGCGCACAGCGCGGGCGTGCTGCGCCGGTGCTTTGACCAGAAAAGCCACCGCGTCGCGATGCGCGCGCTCTGCCATTACTGTTTCCAAGGTTGAAGCTGCGGGGATGGTTTCACCATCCTCAATCATGCCTTCGATATGCAAAGCGAGTGCTTCAACCGCTGCTGCGCGTGCCTCATCAAGGGTTTTCCCGGCAGAAATACAGCCGGGAAAATCCGGAAAGGAAACGCCGTAATCGCTGCCGGGTTCCTTATGGATCAGGGCGATGTATTCCGACATGGTGGTCACTCCATCCTGAGGCCGGCTTGTCGCGCGATGCTGCGCAGGGTTCCGAGCGGCAAATCGCGCTTGGGGTGCGGCACCGTCACCCGCCCCGGCTTGGACGGGTGCTTGAACTGCACGTGACTGCCCTTTTGGGCGACTTGCACCCAGCCATTGGCTTTGAGCGCCCGAATGACGTCTCGGCTGTTCATATGCGTATTTATACACACTGGACGCGCAGTTCAAGAAGGCCCTGTCCCCATGGCCCCAACCGACGAGCCTGCCCCGCTGGCAGCCGCGCAACGCCGAGCGGATTGGGCAATGCGGCTGGCGGCGGTGCTGTCGGCGGCGGAAGCACGCGCCTTTGACGCGCGGCATTGGAATTGCGCGAGCTTCGCGCTCGCGGCTGTGGAGGCTGTCACTGGCAACAAGCCGGGCGTGAAGGTCCTGCCATCGCTTAAAGCCTCAGCCGATAGCGCAGGCTTTCCGCGCATCGCGCCTGCCTATGCGCGCGCGGGCGATATCGTCCTGGCCGGTGATCCACCGCGCCTTGGCGTGGTGGTCGAGGCAGGCCGGGCCGTCTTTGTCGGACCAAAAGGCCTGACCCACGCGCCGCTTACCGAATGCAGCATAGCTTGGAGGATCGGCTGAATGCCCGTCGCCATACCGATCATCGCCGTCGCCGTTGGCGCGGTGGCCTCAGCCGCAGTCGGTGGTGGCATCATCGGCGCGCTGGTTGGCGCCGGCACTGCCTTTGCCATTACCAGCGCCGGCAATGCCGTCTTTCCGACACGCCCGCCCTCAGCCCCCGTCATTCCCGCCCGCGCGGTCGATAACACCACCGCCCCGGGCGCGGGGCGCACGCAATCCGTCCGCCAGCCACTCACGGAACACCAGATCGTCTTTGGCCGCTGCAAGGTGGGCGGGCCCATCGTGTTCATCCATTCCGCGACCGATGATCAGGGCCGCGCCGATGGGTATTTCTACGCTGTCGTCGTACTCGCGGCGCATCGCGTGCAATCTATCGGCGATGTCTGGCTGGGTGATACGCTGGCCACGGACGCGAAATACAATGGGCTGGTGCGGATTGATCGCCATTTGGGCGCGGCGGATCAAGTGGCGAATGCCAATCTGATCGCCGAGACCGCCGGCAAATGGACCGCCAATCATCGCGGCCGCGGGCGTGCCTATGTCGCGGTGCGCCTGAAGATCACTGCCCAGGCCTTTCCCTCCGGCCCGCCCAATATCGCGGCCCTGGTCCAGGGGGCGAATAACATTCTGGACCCGCGCACGAACACCACCGGCTGGTCGGACAATCCCGCGCTTTGCCTTGCCTGGTACCTCACCGCGCCCTTTGGCTGGAAGGCATCCTGGGATGATATCGACATCCCGGCCTTGATCGCCGCCGCGAACATCTGCGACGAACTGATCGGCACCCGCGCAGGCGTTTATGAAAAGCGCTACACGGTGAATGGTCGTGTCTCCCTTGGTGAGGGAAAGATTGCCATCACCCGCAAGCTCGTTGCCGCCATGGCGGGCGCACTGGTGGTCTCGGGCGGGCGGTTCTTTATTCATGCGGGCGGGCCGGCGCTGCCTATCACCACGCTCAATGCCAATGCGCTGCGTGGCGATGTCACCATCCAGGGCAGCCGGCCGCGCCGGGATCTCTTTAACGGCGTGCGCGCGGTCTATGTGGACCCTGCAAAAAACTGGCAGCCGACCGATGCGCCGCCATTGTTGGCCGCGAATTATGTCGCCGAGGATGGGGGCGAGGCGATTTATCGCAGCATGGAATTTCCGCTGACGACTTCGGTCGCGACCGTGCAGCGCATCATGAAGGCCGAACTGGAACGCAATCGCCGCCAGCGTGAAGTGGCCTTTCCGGCCAATCTCTCTGCGTTGCGGCTGCGGCCCTGGGATAGCGTGACGCTGGCGCTTGACCGGCTTGGCCCCTTTCCCGCGCGGGTGTCTGTCGGGCTATGAATTGGAATTCCGTCCGGCCTATGTTGCCGCCTGGCAGGGTTATGGTGGGGCGCTGAGTGCCACCGCGGCCTCCATCGCCACCAGTGAGCCAACGGCGTTCAGGCTGCGCGCCGTGGCCCGCAGTGGCGCGGTTTCCGGCTGGCAGGAGGCCGCCATTCCAGGTGGCGTCACCGCACTGGCAGCGCTTGGCATTGCGGGCGGTGTGCGGCTTACGGGAATCCTGCCGCCCGAGGTGGTACGCTTGCAGGTGTTTGAGGCGAGCAGCGCCAATCTTTCCCAGGCCGTAAAGCTGGCCGCCGAACCTACTGCGCTGCCCTGGGATCGCACCGGGTTAAGCACCGGGCAAGCCCGGTGGTATTGGCTGCGTTCTGTCTCGGCCGAGGGTAATGTCTCCGCGCTGATCGGGCCGGTCACCGCTACCGCAATCTAGGGGCGCTGCCATGGCCGCACGCATCGATGATCTGCTGGTGCTGGGGCAGAATATCTCGAAGACCGATCTGGCAAAGTATCTGCGCGACCGTGAGGCGGTGCTGCCCTTTGATTTCGGTGGGCTTGGCGATGGCGCGGCGAATGATCGCGCGGCCATTCAGGCCTGTTTTGATCGCGCGGCGGCGGATCGCAAATTCGCCGTCATCCCGCCCGGCACCTGGCGCGTGGATGCTGGCGTTGTGCTCGGCGGCGGCGCGCGTGGACTGATCATGCAGGGCATCATTCAATATACTGGCGCCACCAATGCGCCCGCCACGGTGCTGACGTTGGGCGATGGCGGCACCACGCGCAATGGCGAAAAGCTCTATCTCGGCCTGCAAGTCACGCGGCAAATCCAATCCGATTGGGTCAGTGAGGATGATATCGGCATCCTGGCGCGCAATCTTGATTCCTCGCTGCTTGATCTCCGCCTGGTATCCGGGTTCACCATTGGGCTGCGTACCCTTGGCGATGGGCGGGGGTTTGAGGATAGCACGCTGAACCTGGGGCGCATTCTGAACAATCGCTACGGGCTTGATGCGCATGCCGCGACGGCGACGGCCTGGAATACCTCCATCCGATACTATGGCGGGCATTTTGCCTGCGGCACGGGGATCAACCCGGCGCTGGACCGTTTCGGCGTTCGCTTTTCGCGCGGTGCCGTGGACGCCTATAACAACCACAACCGCCATGTCTTTGACGCGCCGAATTTCGAGTTGCGCCAGCTTGATCCCAATAGCGCCATTCCCTTTTTGAATGAGACAAACGGCACGGTCATCATCGCGCGCAACATGCGCATGGAGGGCTGTTCGCCCTTTGCCGCGCGCCACACCGCGGCCGCCACAGATTGCGAATATGATGTGGCCTGGGCGCAGAGCTATGCGATTGGCGTTGACTACACCCCAAGCGCAACCCGCGCCGGCAATGCCGTATTCAACCGCCACCGCGCGCCGACATCGCGGCTGACGCGGCTGCTCGCGCAGATCCCGAATATCCGCGCTGCCGCCTTTTGGCAGAGCAGCACGGAGATAGGTGTGGAGGGCGCCTGCATCATGGCCACTTCCACCACCGCCGAGACCAGCATGGCCGCGCTTTCCTGGAATGGACTCAATGGAATTACGCCGACCGCACGCGGCCTGCTGCTGAACCCCAATCGCGGCATCGGCTTTGTCTTGCAGACCACCCACGCCAAGGAATTCCCGCTGGCGCATTGGTTGGTGGGCGGAGCAGATGGCGGGCGGCTTTGTCTGCGGTGCTTTGATGGGGCTGGCATTGTGCGGGAAAACATCGCCGGCGATGCGCTGGCATCCGGCACGACGCTGCAATGGGCGCCTACTTCCAAAACCTGGCAGGCCGGCGCAGTGATGCAGGAGAGCGACCTCAACCGCCGCCAGACGGTGCGCTTTGGGCCAGAGGTTGCCTTTGCGCAAATCGGGATCATTGGCTTTGATGGGCAGATCGAGTTGGAGGCGCTCCGCCTTTACGGCCTGCCTGAAGACGCGCCGGCGGTACTTTCGGGCTGCCCTGCGCTGTCCGCTGGCGGGAGGACGCTGATGTTTTCCGCCAGTTGGGATTTGCCGAGCATGGCGCCCGGTGCGACGACCAATGCGGATGTAACGGTGCCCGGTGCGCGGCGGGGGGATTTCGCGGATGCTTCGCTGGATACCAGCAGCATTGCCTTTGTGCTGGATTGCCATGTCTGGTCGAATGACAAGGTGCGCGTCACGGCGCGGAATGTGAGCCTGTCCACCGTGGATTTGCCTGCGGCGGGACTGCATGTGCAGGTGGTAAAGCGACGGGTGGGATGAAGGACGGGGGCGCGATGAATGCCCCCGGCGAAGACGCTGCCATCAGCCGGGCCAGCCTGCCGTTGGCGTCGCGGGGGTTCAGGGTAGTGGAGAGGGTGTAACAACTTCTGCACGCGGGCGTCCGGAAACCTGGCACACCAA
>Ga0315907_10005441_pt1 | contig 13864 bp, 9 predicted proteins | sample LakEriMetagenome_3_FD_203525 | JGI IMG/M metagenome (GOLD analysis project Ga0315907, IMG submission 203525) | Freshwater fungal communities from buoy surface, Lake Erie, Ohio, United States - Buoy 12 MA123 | ecosystem: Environmental > Aquatic > Freshwater > Lake > Lake biofilm | place: USA...
AACCTAGGCCCCAAGCCGCAGTTCAAAATCGATTTCACATCCTTTTCAATCCGCGCAGGCCGGATCACGCAAACGTTCAGTCGACCGTACGCGCAGCCTGCAGAGCGAAGGAATCGATGCATTCTCAAAAAACACGGCGGTCGCAACTGGTCGTTCCGTCCTGGGTGCTGCCCATCACCGCGATCGGCCTGGGACTGTACTTGGCTTGGGTAGCGATTGGACCCCATGCTGGGATGACTCGTCCAGTGGATACAGAGGTCGTCTTGTCGGATTCAACCGGGTTTATCTCGGACACCAAGGACTACTTAGAACGTACCGAAAGGCTACAGCAAGCCATCCAGGTAGGTGATCCGGAAGTCATCCAACGCGCCGTAGCAGAACAAGAGGCTCTGAATCGTCGCATGCAAGATCGTTTAGCGGCGAAGCTCAAATCGGAAGAGAAGGAGAGGGCTGATTTGGCTAGGGTAGTTCGCAGGGAAAGAATCAGGACGGGCGTGATTGGGGCATTGCTTCTGTCATTTGGAATCTGGACTCTCGCATCGAGGCGCAGCAGGATCGCGGAACAGGCAGCGTGAATCGACCGGGCCAGGAGGTAAACCGGGATCGTCGACAACCATCGATTGGAAATCCCGCATTTCTAGCGGCGGACTGATCCATCGCCAGTGCTTTCGTCGAGGTTGTCTAATCTGCCTCCGTTCTCCGGCTCGAAGGGGCCGTCATGGCGAGAAGATCCTCAGCATGCATCGGATCGAACCTAGAGAGTCGTTCGCGAGCCCGTTTCAACTTACATCCCTTGCGATTGTCGCCAGATCGGTCAGCTCCGCTCTTCCCTCCGACTCCTTCACCAACCTGCAAATCAGATCGATCGCCCGAAACTCCGGGTCAACGACTCCCAAGCAGGATGGATGCGCTAAAAAATCAAAAACGGTTCCGTGTTCGATCGACCAGCGCACACTCTTTTCAATCGATCGCAGAAAGCTTTCTAGATTCCAACGGCCATTGCGAAACGCTCCGATATCGCTGATGGGGCTCATCGGCACTTCGATCAAACCCTCTGGGTAGACGAACGGCTGCGCGGCCTTCTGGGTTTCGGCGATCTGATCGAGCAATGGTTCGTCGGGCTGCTGAAGTGGCTGGGTGTTGGGATGAGCCGGGTAGAGGCTACTGACCCATGAGTATCCCAAATCCATCAGCATGGCTCGCACCGCAGGATGCGCCTTCAGTCCCTCGGAGAAACCACCCGGGGTGCGAAAGCCGCTGGGTTGGACCCCCAGCCGATATTCCATGGCTCTTGTGGTGCGCAAAATGTTCTCACGAATCAGCTCCAACACCGGTCGATCCTCCAGCAGCCAGGGGGCTCGCTGAAAGCGATACTGTAGATCCTCGCGGCGGCCGGCCAGTACGTTGACGTGGTCGTAGGTGTGATTTCCTACCGGGTGGCCTTCCTCGACGATTTCCTTCAGCCACCCCAAATCCGCCTGTTCGAACAACTGCCCCACCGCAAAAAAGTGGATCACACCCCCTCGCTGGCGAACGCGACGTGCCGCCTCCCTGGCATAGCTCTTGGTGGGCGGGTCGAGATTCCCTTTCTCATAATCCCAATGAGTCGACTCCCAGGTTGGAAAATTTCGCGCCATTTCCAGATCGAGCGTGATGGCGATACGGCTGGTGCGACCACTGTTTGTGGACCGATACCCCAGGCGACTTTGGGCCGGTGCCGCGCTGGCGTGCTGGCTTGCCATCGATACGGCGGCCATCCCTTGCGCCAGCCAACTGCGGCGGTTGATCGCATCCTTCATCGGAAACTCTCCGTGCTGCGATCCTCTCTAGTCTGCACCCAAGAGATCTGCGTGACCAGCTGCTGCAACGCGGCATACGAGATCGCTGCATTGACGGCAAAGCGTGGCGAACTATTGGCAGGGAAGGTGGCCAAGGAAGCATCGGCCACCAGGAAGACATTGAAGTCCTTCGATAGGTTTTCGTAACCTGCGGTCGTTTTGCAGTAGCACATGTCGGTAGCATAGCCGGTCAGTAGCACGTGACGGATCCCCTCCTTCTTCAAAAAGTCCCGCAGCTTGGGATATCCCTCTTCATCGAAGATCACCACATCCTGGGGCGCGACATCGATGGCGTCGCTGACGGGAATCGGCAGCGACCAAAAGCCTTCGCCGTTGTAGCGGGCGGAGGCATCGAGTCCTGGGAACTGCCGGAAGTAATCTCCCACCGGATGACTCTCCCCAAGGATCAGTTGATCGGGCAGATTGTCTCCCCGATAGTCAAAGCCCGCCAATTGTTCGCGCAGACGCCGCTTCCCTTCTTCCCGCTGCGCCTCGCTAGGCGTCGATTCGAAGGATCGATAAACCATGGAGCGAATTGGGTCGGCCGGACCAGGAAGGCTGTACATCACCAGCGAAACCTTTTGACGAAGTCGCTTGAGGAACGGGTCGATCACTTCCCGCGAGTGACGAGAGGCGAGATGATTTTTCGTCGGTGTGCAAAAGTCGGCCACACCATGGGGTTGGGGTGTCTTCCAACCCCAGGAATCATCGATCGCCCAGGGATGCACCATGATGATCACAGTCTGATCCCCGCGCAGGCGATTGGGCATTTCGATGATGCCCCTGGCGTTGTAGCTAAATCGCCAAGCTCTGACGTGCAGATCCCCCGTCGGGTCGTCGACGATCGGATCGGCTTCGAATCGTTGCTCCTCCACCACCGGTTCAAAGAACTCGGGATGATCCGCCAGGATCGGTGTGGGTGCCTCGACCTTCCGAAGGATATTGGAGTAAACACGACCCAGGGACTTTTCCTGACCAGACAACATCCCTGGCCATGCAAGGCAAAAGAGCGTCATCCCTATCAAACCGTGTCGCATGGTTCTTATCTCGCTGCAGGAGTCCAGGTCAAGCATCGTTCCCAGGAATGGGAGTCAGGGCGGAACCGGGGGATCGGACTGAAGGTACGCAAACAGATCTCTCAGCGCCTGCGGCGACCACTGGCGATAGAGATCTTCCGGCATCAGTGACGTCGCGGATTCCTTCGCTTGTGCGATCTCGGAGAGGGCCAAAGCAATCGGTTCACCGCGCTGCGGATGGAGAAGCAGTCGCGAATCGCCATCGGGTTTGACGATGCCGGTCAGCACGCGATCATCCTTCGTTTGCACGACGGTGGAAAGATACTCTCTGCGAATGATGCTGCTGGGGTCGACGATCGACACCAGCAAAAAATCGCGATCCTTGCGATTGGCGCTAGTCAGGTCGGGGCCCAGCTGGCCACCTTCTCCAAAAAGCTGATGGCAAGCCGCGCAGTGCTCCCGGAACAGCAGCTTGCCTCGCCCCACATCCCCGGATCCAGCCCGCAGATCGTTATGGAGCCTTCGAACTTCGGCCAGCCGTTCCTCGGCTGTCGCCGTGGCGATGCGTCCCCAGAACTTCAACACCTGCGAGTCGATTTCTGAATCGTTATGACTGGAGAGCTGCTGGACCACTTCGCGGGGTACCGCATCCGCCGAAATTTCTCTCTGATCGATCGTCTCCAGCAGCTTCTTAGCCCAAGTAGGTCGCGAGGCAAGAACGGCCAGCATACGATCTCTTACGCGAGGCTCCCATGGCGCCGCGAGCAGTTCCAGCAACCCCACCGCCACCTCGCTGGTGTCGATGCGGCTTAGGTATTCCATACTTGCCATCTGCACCGATGGTTTTTTTGAACGCTTCAGGATCGAGAGGACCATCGTGGCCGAATCCTTGGCAGGCTGGATCGCGAGCACCGCAAGGTCTTCCAGCAGTTGCTCCGAGTCAGGATCCTCACTAGCGATCCGCTCCGTCCATCGCCGCTGCACCTGGCGATCGCCAAGCCGAAGGGCAAGGCGTACCAGCCCTGAGTCCATGGGGTGCTTCTGCAGATCGCTTTCCAGCATGGGCTTCCAGGCAACCGGTGAAGCCATTCTTGGAGAAACTCCCGTGGGCTGGGCTGTGGAGCCGCCCGGCATTTGCAGACCCAGTTCGATCGCTTCCCAGAGTGGCAAGCGATCGAATGGCGTGGGGCAAGCGACGAGAAGTCTGGCGATGGCGACATCCGCCAGCTCCGAACGCTCGGCTGCGTACCTCCGCACCAAGCGTGGTAGCAGGAAGTCGCGTCCCAGCTTCGACTTCCACAACGTCGGTCGCTCGAACCGCCGAAGCACCTCTTCGCTCCCATCGATCGCATGCCGCTCGATCGCCCACCACCACAGCAAGGGCAGCATGGGATCGTCGACATCGATGCTGCGGTTGATCTGGGCGTTGATGATCGGCATGGCGACGTTGGCCGGCAGACGCGCAGCGGTCGAGGCCAGTTGCTGACGGACATGCTTGTCAGGCTCCACCTCCGACAGCTCATCCAACAGGTGCGCTAGCCGGTCGGAAATCGTCCACTTACCGTTCGGAAACAACTGATTGCCTACTGTCTGATCGCCTATTGTCCGGAGCGCCCAAAAGCGAATTGGCGGATGGGGGCTTTGTAGCAGGCGATCCAATTCATGATCGACGATCGCTTCAGCTCTTCCATGCCTCAAAGAGATCCATGTCCAAAGCGCTTCCAGCGCTCCCGATGGTTCATCAGACCGCAGCGCGGCATCGCGGCACCGTTCGATCAATGCGTTGAAGGACTCCGTCTGCTCAATTTTCTCGCCAGCAAGGCTTCCGTAGCGTCGCACCAGTTCCTGGCGACTGCGACGTTTCTTCCAAGCGTTGGCGGATACTGGGTGGAGGATTTCATCCATCAACTGCATATCGGTCAGCAGGGACAGATCGAATGGGGCAGCTCGTGGGGGCGACTGCCAAGTGGTGATCCGAAAGATGCGACCGTTTGAACGATCCCAGGAAGCGTCAGGGTCGGGGTGGGCGGTCCGGGCATCGTGCCAGTCGGCGATGGTGATGGCGCCATCGGGGCCAATCGTCAGGTCGGAGGGTGCGAACCAGGGATCGTTCGACTGGAGAAGATTACCTCCATGGCGGGTGGCAAAGGTCGAACCCAGCGGCTGGATCTGGTGCCAGTAGGCTGCATGACCCAGCAGATCGGCTGCGATGTACTTGCCTCGAAACGACTCGGGGAGCAAATCCCCCTGGTAGACCATGCCTCCGACCGTGACATGCCCACCGGTGAAATTGGTATGCGGTGCATGGTCGAAGTAGCCAAACGCATAGGGGTTATGGAGGTTTCCATGTTTGGCAAACGACTTGACGTAATAGCCTCCCTGAACTCCATGCAGCAACAGATGGCCACCGTAATTGGTGCTGTAGAGCAGATGCCCTTGGGCATCGAAGTCCAATCCCCAGGAGTTGCCCCCTCCCTCGCAGAACAGTTCAAATCGATCGGTCGCTGGGTGGTATCGCCATACGCCCTGCTGGAACTCGATCCCCCGAATGTTCGACGTCACGGTGCTTCCCTGGCATCCATACAGCCAACCATCTGGGCCGAACATCAGCGAGTTGGCGACGCTGTGGGCATCCTGCATTCCGAAACCTGTCAGAAGAACTTTGGGGTCACTATCGGGAAGGTCGTTCCGATCGCGATCGGGATAGAAGAGCAGGTAGGGGATGTTGAGAACGAAAACGCCTCCATGCCCGAAAGCAAATCCCGATGCCAAGTTCAGGCCATCGAGAAAGTCGTGTCCGCGATCGATGCGGCCATCGCCATCGTCATCGTGCAAGATGGTCAGTCGATCAGATCCGCGGGGACCGTGTGGGGGTGGAGCCGGCATTCGATCGTAACGGGTGCGAGAGTAGCGATCGACTTCGATGCGACGAAGCCCTTCCGGGTTGGGGTATTGCAGATACTGCAGCACCCAGAGGCGGCCGCGATCATCCCAGTCGATCGCCACCGGTTGCCTCACCCATGGCTCCGATGCCAGCAGATCGGCTCGCAGCCCTTCAGGTAGCTGCATCTTGGCGAGCGATGCATTTGGGGTCAGCCCTTGCGCTGTCGCCAGGGAACCAGCCGTGCCGGCCAGGACACCAACCCAGAGCATCAGGCGACGCAGCATCTTGAACACCTCGCAAATCGGCGATACGTCGGGGCAATCGCGACGCTGCGATCGGGTTGCGGTCATTGGCTCACCCTTCATCGTAGCGAGATCGAAGCGGACGATTGCGTGACTCGGCTTGCCAGCGCTTGAAGGGGTTGCGGCCAGTTATCCGAAAAGGTTGGTGATGGGTTGTCCGGGAGTCAGTGGGAAGGGGCGATTCTGGGTATCGCGGATCTCTTGGGCGGGGTCGAGCCCTAGAGCCCAGTAGAGCGTCGCGGTGATGTCTTCCGGTCCGCAAGGTGCATCGACGGGATAGGCTCCATGCCGATCGCTGGCGCCATGGATCGCGCCTCCCCGCAATCCGCCTCCGGCCATCATCACCGTGTAGCATTCTGGCCAATGCCCGCGTCCCTTGCCATCGCGATCACCGATTTTTGGACCTCTTCCAAACTCACCCATCCAGATCACTAGCGTCTCTTCCAGGAGACCTCGACTGGCCATATCCTCGATCAGCGTCGGGACGGTCTGGTCAGTGATCGGCAGCAGGCGATCTTTCAGATCGACAAAGTTGTTCTGGTGCGTGTCCCACCCTTCGCTCCCGGCGCCTCCAATACCACGGGAAAAATAGACCGTGACAAAGCGGACGCCTGACTCGATCAGACGCCGTGCCAGCAAACAGGACTGGCCGTAGGTGGTCCTGCCATAGGCATCGCGAAGTTGAGGGCTCTCGCGATCCAGATGAAAAGCGTCCTTGAAGGCGCGCGACTGGAGCACACGAAAGGCTTGTTGTTGGAATTGAGCCTGACCTCGAACCTCCGATAGGGAATCTTGCAACTTCAACTGCCGATCGATCACCTCCAGCAGATAACGGCGACTGGAAAGTCGATCGGCATCGATCGAAGAAGGAAGCTGCAACTCTGGCAGCCCGAAGTCGTCGGCATTGGGATCCTGTCGAAAGAAGAAGGGATCGTGCTGCTTTCCGAGGAAGCTGGCATGCTGGCCTGGGGTTACCGACCCATCGCTGACCACATGCGGGAAGGCGACAAACGATGGCACTCCTTCGACCAGCGAACCTGCCGCATGCGATACCACCGATCCGTAGGCAGGAAAGAGCTCTAAAGTATCGCGCAAGCGAATGTCATCGGTGGGAGGCGCGTGTCCGGTGAGGCAGTAGTAGCCGGCGGGGTTGTGGTTCTTCATCCGATGGTTGACGCTGCGGACCTGCGTCCAGAGATGAAGATTTTTTCCCCACCTCGGAAGATGCTCGCAGATCGGTGCCCCTGGAAGACTGGAGGCGACGGGTCGGAAGGTTCCGCGAATTCCTTCGGGCGCGCTCGGCTTCATATCGAAGGTATCGATATGGCTGGGGCCACCACATTGATGCAGAAAGAGAATCTGCTTGGCGCGGGGCCGAATCGATAGGGAGGAAGGAGAAGCGGCCAAAAGGCGCCCCAGCGCAGCATTCATCCCCATCCCCAGTCCACCGATCTGCATCAGTGCGTCGCGGCGGGAAACCATCTTCCGGAATCCATGGCAACCATGACTCATGGCGATTCCCCTTTGCCCAATTGCCGGTGATGGATTAGCGGATCCATTGGAATTCCTTGCTGTTCAGAAGCGCCCAGAGGAGATCTTCGCACGCGCGGCGCAGGTTGTCACCCCGCTCCAGATGCTCGTTCATCGCCTGCCGTTCCTGGTCGGTCGGTCGGCGCGACAGAGTCGCCAGATAAAGCTGCTCGATGATCGAATCACGCGACACATCTTCCCTCAGAAGCATCCCCAGCCGATTCGTCTTCGCTTCGATCTTCTCGCGAACCAGGCCGCCGTTGAGCAACTGGAGTGACTGAGCCAGGGAGGTTTCCGAACTGCGTTCGCACTCGCAGGAGAGGAGGCGGTCTGGTTTCCCAAAGGCTTTAAGAAAATCAGCTCCCTTGGGACTGGGACCTCGCTCGATCGCGCGTCTCAGCACCGCCGGCACCGCCTCTCCAGTCTCTTCCTTCGGTATCTCTCCAGTCCACCCCATCGCGGTCGCATCGCTTACGGCATCCTCCACGAGTTCGGCCGACATCCTATGGATGGGATAGCCGGCAAGGCTACCTGCAATCCCCAGCAAGTTCTCTGGTTCGGCCACCGAGACGCTTTGGCGAGCGAAGGTATCACTGGTCAGAAGCAGACGCATCACATGGCGTGTCGACTGCTGGTGACTCAACCACTCATCCGTCAGATACTCCAGCAGTTCTGGATGGCTTGCGGGATTGGTCTGGCGGAGATCGTCGGGAGGATCGATCAGGCCGATCCCAAAGAGGTGGAAGAAGATGCGGTTGACCATGTTGCGTGCGAAGAGGCGATTGTCGGTCACCAGCCAATCCCCGAGTGCATCGAGCCCTTCTTTTGGAGAAACATCTTTCCAGGGCACCTGGGAAGATGGGTGGGACGGCGGTTGTAGCGGCAACGGCCGAGGCGGCACCTTGCGGCCTTTGCCGGGATGGTCGACGCGAGGCTTGCGATCGGCCACTGAAATGATTTCATCGCCGGTGATCACATGGGTGTCGAGTTTATCGGGTGGCTGATTGTCGACAGCATTGCGTTCCATGGCACCGAAGAAAGCCGCCATGCCGTAGTAGTCATCCTGAGTCCAGCGATCGAAGGGATGGCTATGGCACCGGGCGCACTGGAGACGCACACCGAGGAAAACTTGACTGACTGCTTCCGCGGCGACTTCGGGGTCTCTGTGGACACGATAGAAACTGGCAGGAGGCGCATCGTAGGTACTGCCCAGCGTCGTGACCAGTTCTCGCACCCATTGTTCGGCGGGGCGATCGCTGGCCGCCTGCGCCTGCAGCCATCGATTCCATCGATCGACCCCTTTGCGACTCATCGTCTTGGGTTCATTGCGCAGCAGGTCACTCCAGTGAAGCGCCCAGCGCCAGTGGGCTCCAGGCTCCTGAAGCAATCGGTCGATCGCAAGTTCCCGTCGATCGGTGGAGTTCGCTGACTCAAACTGCTGGATCTCCTCGACGGTGGGCAACCGCCCTGCCACCACCAGGGTCGCGCGCCTCAGCCATGTCCAATCATCGGCCAATGGCATGGGAGCGATCCCCCATCGCTCCAGTCGCTGGTGAACCAGTGCATCGACGGGGTGTCGCACCAGGGAGTCGACTGGTTGGGTTGCATCGGGAATGAATGCGATGCGGGCGCTGCGACTGGACGATCCCAGATAGGCGCTCACCGAAAGATCGATCGGCTGGAAAACTTGCAACTGGCCCTGGTCGTCGACGGAAGCCCCCTCGACGACGCTCGTTTCCCATCGGACCCAAGGGGTGACATCGCGCATCGATCCATCGGCGTCGATCGCTTGGACAATCAGCGGCAGTGGCTGGTCGGTCCCCTCCATCCATGCTTCTTCCGGCCAAAGCCGCAGAGTCGATTCGCCCCTGGACTGAAGGTCTATCGATGGCCTCATCGAAGCCTGGCTCATCCATTGCATCAGTCGCATCGCCGATGGGGAATCGAGCGAGAACCTGGACCCACCTTGGTGGCTTATCTCTTGCACCGCCTTACGCAGCAGGAGGCTGGATCGAGGATTCAGTCGATCGATGCGGCGGCCCCCAGCATCCGATAGCAGCGTATCGAGATCCAGGTTGGCATCCTCGCCCCGAAGGCTGAATCTCAACCCACCTTTCCCGTGCAGGCTTCCGTGGCAGATCCCAGCGTTGCATCCATGACGAGAAAAGATCGGGTGGACATCGCGATGGAAATCGACATCAGTCTCCTCAACTCCCCAAACAGTGACGGGAACCGCCACCACCTGCTCTTCGATCTCCAGCAGCAGCGTCCCTGACCCATTGGCCTTCGCTTCCAGCCGGCCCTGATCATCCCAGCCGACCTGAGCAGGTAGTTCCTTGACCATCTCCTGCAATGCATCCGGAGCAATCAGACGCTCGATGTTGCCCTTCGAGTTCTTTCCAGCCAATGCCAGCGTGGCCGGGTAGAGCGGGGAGACGGCAACGGCCTCGGGGTAAACATGCCAGATCCGATCGGTCTGGGCACGGCATACAGCAGCCAGAGCCGTCCAGCAAAGGATCCCAATCGAGAAAAGGGGCCAAATCCGGCAGCATGGTTGGAGCAGGATGGGTCCGAGGTGGGTCATCATGGAAGATTCCATGGAGGCGGGGGGGTGGCTGGGTTTAGCTTAGCGGACCTGGGTTCGATTAGCCAACCTTCGTTGACTCTTCCTTGATTGTGAGGGACCGATTGGTGGTCAGGGCGTGGACGAAAAGGGCAAAAGCGCCCAGGGCGCCACCGCAGAGCAGACCGCCGAAGGCACCCAGCACCACCGCTGCACCCACAGGGTCCGACTGGCCTGCCGGTGTGGTCCATGGAGTGAAAAATGCGGGGGCCAGATGCCCTGCGGCCCAGCCGAAACCAGCTCCTAGGACCAACCCAAGAGCCGCGACGGCCAAAACCACCTTCACCACGCGCCCGACACTCATTGCAAGGTTCCTTGGATCATGGGCCAGCAACACCTAAGATCGGCACGAATCGCAAGGACTCGTCTGCATTTAGGATAACCAACCCGCGTGGCATCTCGCCCTACGCCTGGCCCAATCATTTATTCAGGGTCAATCGGCAGCCACCGTTGTTTCGTCGTCTTCACCACCTCCGGCCCACCCCCCCAAAGAAGACCAACCCCAAAGAGCCTATTCCTCCAATCGGTGCCACCCACCTTTCTCAATCGGTGCCACCCACCGATTTAGACGCGGAACAATTCCAATCGGTGCCACCCACTTTTCTCAATCGGTGCCACCCACCAATTGATGCAACCCCTTCGATCAGGGTACTTCTATTCAACGTGCGCAATCTCCCGATCGAGCGCAGATCCCAACCTAAGTTCTTGATATTTATGAACTTAGCGATTTTTCAATCGGTGCCACCCACCTTTTTGATCGGTGCCACCCACCGATTTAGACGCGGAATACCAATCTATAGAGGTAGCTTCTTTAGGTTGTTTATGAGTGTCGACTCAGAGGACGTTTTGAGCGGATGGTGGATCATTTCTTTAGTTCGCCAGCATCTCTTTGCTGATCCTTCGATGGCCCTTGAATGGGTTGCGATCGTTCTGGCAACCAGACTCAATTGAGTCGAAGATTTTGGGGACTTCACCAAAACGCCAGCTAATGCAGGAAAAACACCGATCATAACGGCTTATCCCAGCAAGACGGCTTGCCCTTTCAATTGAATGCCTTCTGGGACGTGCGCCAGACTTTCGCTGGGGAGATATGAAACCTAGGGAGCGGTAGCCTCTCGACTTGTTTCAGCGTTAGGGTCTGTCGGCCGAGGGAAATGGAATCAACTAGAAATGAGCGATTTCCGCTCGATTTTCCCTTCGCTTCCAACCGAATGCGCCGCTATACTCCGCAAATTGGGGTCCAACGCTTGGTATCCTCCCCTTATCTTCATTGGCTGAAAGGCTTGGATCATGCAAGGAATAAGGAAGGCAATCGTTGGGACCTCGAAGCGAAGTGTTTCGCGCTCGGCATTCACGCTGGTCGAGTTGTTGGTGGTGATCGCGATCATCGGAATCCTAGTCGGCCTACTGCTGCCGGCGGTGCAGGCGGCTCGCGAGGCAGCACGACGCATGCAATGCAGCAACAATCTCAAGCAGATCGCTTTGGCATTTCACAATCACGAATCTGCCGTTGGCTACTTCCCATCGGGTGGCTGGGGGTGGTGGTGGATCGGTGATGCCGATCGAAAATCGGGGCAAAACCAACCGGGTGCCTGGACCTATTCCATCCTCCCTTTCATGGAGCAGGTCGCCCTCTACCAACTCCCTTCCGACGGCCAGCCTGATGCCATTCTCACCGCCCAACTGGCCGGTGGCGCTAAGCTAGCCGAGACGCGGGTACCAGGATTTACCTGCCCGTCCCGACGTTCCAGCCTTCCCGCCAACCGAGTCATTGGCGGGGGGTCGAATGGCCATGCATGGAATGCCGACCCAGTCGCCAAGGCCAATCGCACCGATTACGCAGCCAACGGTGGTTCGGTGAAAGTCTTTTGGGGCAACGGACCTGATCCGACGGCAGCATTTTCCGGCCAGGGTTTTATCAGCCTAGCCAACTTCAACGGCATCTGCGCGCAGCGCAGCAACGTCCGCTTCTCCGATATCCGCGACGGAACATCGCTCACCTACCTTGTCGGTGACAAGTACCTCAATCCCGATCATTATGTCTCGGGTTTCGACTACGGCGACGATCACAGCATGTTCATTGGCGATGACTTCGACATTCATCGCTGGACAGATGAACTCCCCATGATGGATCGCCCTGGCTTCGCCTCCTTCTGGCGCTTCGGAAGCAACCATCCGGGTACATTCAACATGAGTTTCTGCGATGGTTCGGTGCGAACGATTGCCTACACGGTCGAAGCGAATATCCATCTGCTTTCTGGCAATCGAGCCGATGGGATCGCCATCAAGGACAATGATTGATCCGAAGGAGAGGGCGAAATATGGTCTTCCCATCGGTAGGGATGCGATGGCGATGGGCGCTACTGCTGCTTGCTAGCGTGATCGGCTGCACGAGTCGCAAGTCGCGTATCGCCCGTGGCCTTGGGGACCCTGCCGAGACCACCAAGGCGATGTTCCAGGCGCTTGACAAAAACTCCGATGGATCGATTCAGGGGGAGGAACTAGCGGGCTGCCCTGGACTGGCCGCTTCGCTTGGAGGCTGGGATACCGACGGCAACAAAGGAATCTCGACTACCGAAGCGCAGCAACGATTCGAGAGATGGAAGGCGATGCGAGTTGGCGCCATCAACGCCAGCACCATGCTAAAGCTCAACGGAAACCCGCTCCGTGGTGCCAAGGTGGAGTGGGTTCCCGAGAATTGGATGGGCAGCGGTTTTCCTACCGCCACCAGCACCACGGATACGTCAGGACGGGCGATCGCCACAGTCGCCTCAGGTAGTACCAGCGACGCCTCCCTTGGAGATGGACTCCCCCCAGGATTCTATCGACTGGTCATCAAGCACCCCGAGGTCCCCGAGAAGTATCAAGTCAACTCGCAGGCAGGACTGATGATCGCACCCGATGATCCCATGGGGCTCTTGAAAGCGATCGAGCTGACGTCGGAATAAAGCCAATCGAAGTCCCTTGAACCGTTTCCCTGCGACCTTCTCCGTCGCCGACGCCTACCCTCTCATCGCTTCTCTTGCATCCTACTTCCATCGACTTCCTAACGATCGATTAAAATGATGGCTCCCAAGGCAATTTGGCGTCGGCTTGGACCGAGGCCAAAACTTGGCGTTTGAAGTTGCCTGGATTGAATGGAGGAGGACTCGCCGTGATCGAACCTCGTACGCGTCTTTGCTACGATCTTTCTCGAAATGCATCACCTGCCTTCTGGTTCCTTCTCCTCCTGTGGTGCCTGGTTGCACCTGCCACCCAGCACCAACGCTCCCTTTTCGCTCAGGATCCAAGCCCCCTGTTTGTCGAAGGCTATGCGTCGCAGGTCAGCTACGCACCGGGCGACATGCTGAAAATGCATGTCTCCAGCGCCGCTGCTCATTGGTCGCTGGAGATCGCCAGACTGGGAGCCAAACGCGAAGTCGTCCATCAACAGCAGCAGATCCCTGGACAAGTCCATGCGATCCCCGAACAGGCCTCTTCGCAGGGATGCGGTTGGCCAGCTTCCTGGGAAATGGAGATTCCCGAGCAATGGGCAAGCGGCTACTACGAAGTGGTGCTGCGCGTCGCAGACCGCGGTGGCAAGTTCACTCACCGATCCCAACGCTCCGCGCAAACAACCTGCTACTTCATCCTTCGAAGCAAAACCCCAGGCGCCACCTCCAAGATCCTCT
>Ga0315907_10005447_pt1 | contig 13850 bp, 9 predicted proteins | sample LakEriMetagenome_3_FD_203525 | JGI IMG/M metagenome (GOLD analysis project Ga0315907, IMG submission 203525) | Freshwater fungal communities from buoy surface, Lake Erie, Ohio, United States - Buoy 12 MA123 | ecosystem: Environmental > Aquatic > Freshwater > Lake > Lake biofilm | place: USA...
CTCCATGAAGTCGGTGCCGTCGACTTGTTTTACACGAATACCCGGAAACGCTTTTGCGAACACCGCCGCATCGCCGAATCGGATTTCGGAGGAATGCGCACTGATATCCCACTCATTGTCTTGAACGAAATACAGAATAGGCAGTTGCTTCAGCGAAGCCATGTGAAAGGCTTCACTCACTTCGCCTTCTGTCATGGCGGCATCTCCAATGGAGCATACCACAACGGCATTTTGGTCTTGTTCAGTCAGGAGCTCTTGTTGCTCTTTATATTGAATGCCCATGGCAACACCCGTGGTAGGAATAGCCTGCATGCCGGTGGCTGAACTCTGATGCGGAATTTTGGGCATGCCTTCCCTGCGCAAGGATGGATGGCAATAGTAGGTGCGGCCTCCGGAGAAAGGATCCTCACGCTTGGCCATCAATTGCAGCATCAACTCGTAGGGTGTCATCCCTATGCCAAGCATGATGCTGTCGTCGCGATAGTAGGCACTTAAAAAATCCTGTGGCTTCAGTTGAAGTCCTAAAGCGAGCTGACAAGCCTCGTGACCGCGTGAAGTGGCGTGCACATATTTGGATGTCACCTTGGCGTTCTCTTCGTAGACGTCGGCCATGCTTTTCGCGGTGGCCATCAACCCGAATGCACGCAATAAAATATCGCTGCTCAGGAGTTGTTCTTTTTTAGCTTCTTTCTTTTCTGCGGTCGACGACATACTGCCTTTCGGGTTGATTGGAGCGCAATTTACACGTGAAAAGTGGGAACTTTATTTTTTAATCGCCTCGATTGTTTTTGGGGTATTAATTTGCACCTGTGCAGATATCCTTTTTCAAATACCAGGGAACCGGAAACGATTTTATCATGATTGATAATCGGAATGGTGCGGTGCAACTTTCCGTTGAGCAAATAATCCATGTTTGTGATCGGAAATTTGGAATCGGAAGTGATGGTGTCGTCTTGATTGAGCCTCATGTGGCGGAAGATTTTTACATGAACTTTTATAATCCTGACGGATCACAAAGTTTTTGCGGAAACGGCAGTCGCTGCGCAGTGGCGTTTGCCCGCCAGTTGGGAATGGTAGGGAATCATGGTGTATTTGGCGCCATCGACAAGTCGCATGCGTTTTTAGTCAATGACGGTGAGATAGCCATTCAAATGAAGGATGTGGAGGGAGTGGCGTGGGCAGATGGTCAGTGCATCATCCATACAGGTTCGCCGCATTTGATTCGCATATCCGAGAATCTCGAAAAACTGGACGTGTTCAAAGAGGGAGCGGCCGTTCGATACAGTGAACGATTTGCTCAGGAGGGTATCAACGTAAACTTTGTGCGCATGGGTACAGGTGAACTTTGGATGCGAACCTATGAGCGTGGTGTAGAAGCTGAAACGTTGAGTTGCGGCACCGGTGTTACAGCTGCGGCGCTTAGCTTGGCTGCCGTGCAACCGGCTGTGAACGAAGTGCTCGTTCATACTCGTGGTGGCGATTTGAGGGTAAAGCTCGAACGCACACCCCGGAATGGATTTCAGGATGTATGGCTATGCGGACCGGCCCAGGCGGTTTTTCAAGGAACCATTGAACTATGAGGAATTTTCATGCGCTTAAGTACTTTCTTTTTGCTGTGTTTCTAGCACTGGGAGCCTTTCAAGTATGTGGTCTTTCACGCCTTAACCCAACCGCAAAATTTTCCGTGATTACCTGCTCGCCGGGGCCCGATTTGTACTCGCTTTTTGGTCATTCTGCCTTTCGACTGCAGGATACTCTGGGCGGTAAACCCGTCGATATCGTTTTCAATTACGGCGTTTTCGATGCTTTTGATGATGGCTTTTATGTAAAGTTTGCCCAAGGTAAACTTGATTATCGACTGCAAGCCGAGTACTTCGAATACTTCCTCGAAAGTTATGCGCTGGAAGGCAGGGGTGTATGGGAGCAGGAGTTGAATTTTTCTCCCCTCCAAAAGCAGCGTCTTTTCGAATTATTACAGGCCAATTTGCAGGAAGCCAATTGCGTGTATCGCTATGACTTTTTCTACGATAATTGCTCTTCTCGAATTCGGGATATGATTATGCGCGCTGCTGCTGTTGAGCCAACCGACGCAATGGGGTTTCGCTATGTTTCACTTGATACACTGCTATCGGTGAATAAAGTGAACTTCAAACATCCCTGTAAGCGAGGTACAACTTATCGAGAATCCATTCAGACCTATCTGGACTTTCAACCCTGGAGCGATTTCGGAATCGATATCGCACTGGGACAGCCCTGCGACAGGGTTATCGGCGATTATGGATTTATGTTTTTGCCTGATTCGCTCATGCGTGAAATGCAATATGCAGAACTCGACGGACAAATGCTGTGTCGCGAAGCAGTTGAAATACTACCCAATAAAACGCGCTTCACCATTGATTACGTGACGGCTCCTTTGTTTTTGTTGTTCTGCTGGTTCTTCATTCATGCAGCTATTTCCTATCGCCGAAGATTCAGCTCGAAGAAACTGATGGCGCATGAAGTTGCACTTCTGAGTGTAACCGGATTAATCTCTCTGCTGGTACTTTTCCTTTGGTTCCTGACGGATCATACCACCACACAATACAACTGGAATGTGCTGTGGGCGAGTCCGATTCATCTTGTGGTACTGATTTTTCACAGAAAGAGAAAGCTTCTCCGCAAAATGGCTCTTTTGCAACTCGGATGCTGTTCATTCATGCTGGTTGCATTTCTTTGGTTGCCGCAGACATTGCATGCAGCAACCATTCCTATGGCGCTGATGTTGATAATTACGTATTACAGGCTCTACCGAAATGCTCGTATTATTGAGCAGTAAATTATCTCAAAACGATTGTCATGAAATTTTCCACCCTTCGGTTCATCGTTCCGATGCTTGGGCTGTTGGTGTTGGCAGCTTGTACGCGCAGAGAATCCACCACGTGGGATACTGACCTCAGCGGTCCCATCGCCTTTGGAAGATTGTCCTTGGAACAGATGGTAGCAGATTCCTTGTTGCAAGCCGATGAGTTGGGTCTATGGCATTTAATTTTCGAAGAAAACCTGACCGATTTTGAATTGGATTCCATTATTCAAATTCCGGATACCACTATAGTTAAATCGTATTCGCTTTTTGTGGTGGGTGATTTTGCTCCGGGTTTTACACTGCCCATCGCACCGACTCAGCAGATTACCATTCAGCACCCAACAGCGCAACTGAAAGAGGTTCACATGAAAAGCGGGCAATTGAAATACCGCTTGCGCTCACCAGTGGACGGTAATTTGAAATGTGTATTCACGATTCCCGGTCTCACACTCAACGGTGTTCAGCAGAGTATAGAAATCATCACACAACCTCCGCAAAATGGTGTTGAGTTTTTTGCGGAAGGATTTCTCGACTTGGCAGGTTTGGAGCTTGATCTCACGGGCGAGTCCGGTAGTTCGTTCAATCGAATAGCCGCAACCTTCAGTGTTGTGGTGGATCCGCAGGCTAGTCAGTCGGCCAACATTTCGCCCGGTGACGCAATCGATTTTGAAATGCAGTTTGTTGACCCAAGGGTGAGCTATGCCAAAGGTTTCTTCGGAACACACTATTACGATTTGAACGAACAGGTCGATTTTTCCGCTCTTGCCAATATGCCGGATGGTGTTTTGAATTTGGAGGAAACTTCCATGCAATTTTCCATTCGCAATGCAGTGGGAGTAGATGCCCAAATTGATTTTGCGGAAATCTCCAACTATAATCAATTGACTCAAACATCTGTTTTGCTTGTGCATCCCACACTTTTCGACCCTCTCAACATAGCCCGAGCTCATGATATAGGTGGAAGTGGAAGCGTTTCTGAATACAACTACGATGTGAATTCGGTCAATAGCAACTTGGATGAGTTCTTTGAAAATTTGCCATCGCAGTTTCAAATTCAAGGCGATATAACCATCAACCCTTTGGGCAATGTATCGGATGGCAATGATTTTATTTACACCCAAGATGCATTGAACGCCGGTTTTAAAATGGACGTTCCATTGAAGCTCGGAATGGAGAATATCCATTTGACCGATACACTTTACCTGACGAATTCCGCTCCCGAAATTCCGCTTGATGGTAGCCTGTTACTCTGGTTGAAAAATGGTTACCCAGTGGAAGCTACCGTGAGTTTATTTATTCTTGAAAATGGTGAAAGAATCAGTCTCGCCTATAACAGGATGATTGAGGCAGCGGTACCTTCTTCGATTCCATCTTCGCCGGTGCCCTCGGTATCTTGGTTGGAAATCGAAGCGAATGAAGAGTTGATCGCGAAACTGAATCAAGATAATCCACTGATGATCGAAGTAGTCTTGCACACCCCCGGAGCACCTGCCGCTGTCGGGTTGTATGCAAATCAATTCATCGATTTTCGCGTGATAGTCGATGGCACCTACACACTTCAATACGGCGAATGAGTATGCGAATGAACATAACGCTCGCGATTTTAATCGTATGGGGTACTCACCTGTGTGCCCAAGTTCCGTCTGTATTTCTCTTGACAACAGATACGGCATGGCGAAGTAAAAGTATGATGGCCTTGGTCAGTGGTGATGCCGGAATTGCATCTAATGCAGTGGATGTTTCCTTCATGGAAAAATCATTGTTAGGTGGCCACTTGCTTCGTGATAATCTCGAGGGCTTGCGAGAGGATATGCCGGAACTGGCGCGCATCGGTTATCAGGCAAATGCGCAACTCGAGTTGCTGAATTTTCGAGATACCCTTTTCGGTAAACCACAGCTCGGATTTCGTGCCTCATTCAGTACGAATTACGCAGGCTACATTGCTTTTCGTCCTCAAGCGTTTGAAACCGTTTATCTTGGAAATGCACAGAGCAGATCGCAAACCGAAGCGCTCGGCCCACTCGACTTTCAGAATCAGGCGTGGCAAAAATTCGGGTTTGGTCTTTTCAATAAGAACACTCTGAGCGGCGTAACGCTATCGTTGGTTGAGGGTCAGTATTTCCGCAATCTGCAAGTCGACGAACTTTCACTCTACACCTCGGCCATGGCCGATACACTCACGTTAGATGTTGTTGGCAGTTACGAGCGATCAGATACCACGCGCTCGGGCTGGGCCAATGGAAGCGGGCTGGGTGCATGTGTTGATTTAGACTACAACCTGGAGTTGGACGAGGGTAAAAAAGTAGTCAGTTTCTCCGTTCGCAATCTGGGTTTTGTGTATTGGAATGAATCGAGTGAAAAGTACACGATGGATAATGCTGTAGACTGGAAGGGCATGGATGTAAGTGAATGGATTGCAGGAGAAGTCGATTCGATATCCATGCCTGAATGGCGTGATTCACTAGAAACGGAGCGAAAACAAAGGTCAATGATGAAGCCCTTGCCTGCAACTTTTCATTTGCGCTATTTGCATAGGTGGAAGGAGAATCGCTTCTGGGAAACCGGCTGTGTATTTGCACCCAACCGAGCTGCTGTGCCGCTGGTTTATGTCGGCCTTACACATCAGTTAGCAAAAAATGTTTGGTTGAGTGAGCGCTTGAATTACGGCGGATACGGTGGGTTTTCCATGGGTGCTGAAGTGCAATGGCTCACCGCGAAATCATGGTTCGTGCGAGCCGGGTCAACTCAACTGGAAGGATGGATACTCCCCATGGCCGGAGGCAGAAGTGTTTACCTCAATATGGGAAAGAACTTTTAAGAATGATGCAGAAATGAATTTGAAAAATTTACGCCATACCGAATCCGGAAATTTCTTTTTGCTCGCTGGTCCTTGTGTGGTAGAGAGCGAAGAACTACTCCTGGAAGTAGCAGAGAAAGTATGCGCTATAACCGACAGATTAAAGATTCCCTATGTGTTCAAAGCATCCTATCGAAAGGCCAATCGTTCGCGAAGCGATAGCTTTAGCGGTATTGGCGATGAAAAGGCACTTGAACTGCTGCGGATGGTGGGCGATCGGTTCAATATTCCCGTAGTAACTGATATTCACACCGCTGAAGAAGCGGCTGTGGCAGCGCAGTATGTGGACGTTCTTCAGATTCCGGCATTCCTTTGTCGGCAAACGGATTTACTTCATGCGGCAGGTAGAACAGGTAAGGTGGTTAACATAAAAAAGGGTCAGTTTTTATCGCCAGAGAGTATGCTGCATGCGGTAAACAAAGTAAAGGAAACCGGGAACGATGCTGTTTGGCTAACTGAACGAGGTACTACTTTCGGCTATCAAGATCTGGTGGTCGACTATAGAGGCATTCCAACCATGCATGCGTATGCGCCTGTCATCATGGATTGTACGCATAGTTTGCAGCAGCCAAACCAAGCCAGCGGAGTAACAGGCGGACGTCCTGAATTGATTGAAACCATAGCGCGCGCGGCGATAGCGGTTGGTGCGGACGGACTTTTTATTGAAACACATCCTAATCCGGCAATCGCCAAAAGTGATGGAGCCAACATGCTGCAATTGGATTTATTGGAAGGCATGCTCGAGCGCTTGGTTCGCTTGCGCGCTGTCGTTAATACGTTTAATAACTAAGGGAATGATGAGAGTTCTTTTGCTCTTGATTGTAATGAACCTGTCGCTGACAAGCCCGGCCCAATCCGACTCGGTATGGGTGAAGGCATATGGTGGCCCCGACTTCGAACAAGCAAATGATATCATTGCATGCGACGCAGGTGGCTTTGCCGTGGTAGGAACTACAGGGAGCAATGAAACAGGAAATACGGATGTTTTTCTAGCACGCTTTGATGATGAGTTGAATTGTATCTGGAGCAAAAACTTCGGCGGCTCTGATGTAGAGTGGGGGTTGAGTTTGGTGGAAGATTGGTCCGGAAATTTATTGGCTGTTGGTTACACCCTGACCGGTGACGGCGGCAGTTATGATGCGCTGGTAATAAAGGTAAGTGTTGATGGTGATTTCATGTGGCAAGAAACATTCGGTGGAGTGGATTGGGACTTCGGTAAAAAAATTATCACGCATCCGTTAGGGGGCTTTTTGGTTGCCGTTGATTCCTACAATGGTGAGATCGGCGGGCAGGATGGTCTCCTTCTCCACATCGATGGACAGGGTGTTTTATTGAATCAATGGTACATAGGTGGTTCAGAAAAAGATGGGGTGCATGATTTATTAGCACTCCAGGATGGCTGGCTTGCGTGCGGCTATCAAACCGTTGATCAGGTGAAGAAGGCTGCTGTTTGGCGTTTCGATGCAGCAGGCGATGAGCTTTGGTCACGGTTAACGGAAGACACGCTAGGCAACGATCGCGAAACACTTTCCATGACTACGGATGGAACATTCCTTTACCTAACAGGCCCCGTGCATGCTTCCGGCGTCATTCATTCCTTTGAACAACAATTGCGGTTGGACAATAGCGTGAATTACGAAGTAGTCGAGTTGGAGAATTTTGATGTCGAGTATTTCGACTGCATTCATTATAACGGCGAAATTGTTTTTGCCGGTTCCAAATCGTTGAGTGGAATTGAAATCGGTCGTGTGACACGCAAACGAAATGATACCTTTTTCACAGGTGCATTCGAGTTCACCGGACAGCATCGTGCGCGTTTCATGAATGCTGTATGGGATGAACAGGGATTGGTGTTGTGCGGCAGCTTTCAGCCATCGGTATCCCAAAACTGGCAAGGGCTGCTGTTGAAATATGCCTCGCCCTACCTCAACGAGGTGAGTGCAGAGCCGGAATTCATTCCGTGTTTTGCCGTTGGTTTGGTTGAAGAGGAAAGCGTGACACCGGGCGAAATCGGACAACTTCTCAATATTCTGGGACAGCCCGTGTTAGATGAGTTTCCGTGGGGTACGCTTCCACAAGAATTGAACTTGCCCGCGGGTATTTATCTCTTTAGAAGCTCAAAATCAGGGCATGCACTGAAGCAGATTCGTGTCGATTAAGATTTGTGACACGTTGCAACGAAATAATAGTCGCTGCCTGATTCATAAATCGATTTGAGTTGTTCTGATGACAATGCCGTTGTCTTCTTCCAGAACCCATCGAGCGTGCGAATAGAGTAATCATGTTCGCCAAGCAATTCGAACATGTGATGCGGCATCGTGCCGTAGTATTCGGAAGCACCTTTACCAAACTCAAACAGAAGAAGGGGTTTGTCGTTTTTCAGGATATCGGTCGATCCTTTCAATACATCGAGTTCACCACCTTCCACATCAATTTTGATGAGATGGATGGCGTGCGATCTATGTTGCAAAACTTCATCCAGCGGTCGCACTTCAACTTCTATGGACTCTATTGCCGGTGAAGCGGTTTTGTAGCTGCGCTGTTTGAGGCCGCTGTATGCAGGATCATCCAGCACTAAATTAAAAAGCATGGTGCCGCTGCGATCACTCAATGCATACGGATACACGTGAGCCCTGCCGGCATATTTCGTTTTAAGATGCTTGTTGAGTTCCGGTATAGGTTCGAAAGCATAATGGATGCCCTGAGAGGCTATGGCAAGAAAAATGTCCAGTATTTCTCCTTTGTGCGCCCCTACATCAATGCAATGGGATTTCACCGTCAATTCTCGTGCGAGTATTTTTTTGGTGAGAATGTCATACTTCAAATTACGCGTGACAGGCCAATTCAGCGTGATGAAAAATTGACGTGCTCGTTGCTTCAGGAAGTGGATGACAGTAGGCTTCACAGGTTGCAAATATATGTTCGAAGCAGCGTTGCGAAGTTGCGATTAACTTGCGACCATGAAACGGATAGCTCTTTTTCTAATCATCATTTGTTTCCTGAACAATGCTTTTGCTCAGGCTATTCAAGAAGCAGAGATTGAAATGGTGGGAAGAGAATTATCGCAGCAGGCGATTGCGCGGGGTACGCTGAAGTTGGCTGTGCTTGATTTTACAGAGGGCGACGTGATTACACCTTATGCTCGCAATTTCTCGGATGAACTGCGCATACTTATGGCTGTGAGCAGTGCCGAGCTAACCATTATTGACCGTGCTGCCACCGAACGGGTAATCGATGAGCAACGTCTGAGCTCCAATCCACTATTCGATGAGGACAAGGCAGCTACTGTGGGTAAATTGGTGAGTGCTAACGCCATTATCACCGGAACACTGATCAGCCAAACAGGCCGCTGGCGCCTAACTGCGAAACTCATCAGCGTGGAAACAGGCGCTGTGATTGGTGGATATGCAGGCTGGCTCGAAAATCAGGTCCCTTCTGACCCGGATAGGGCGCAGCAAAATGAATTGCCCAGCGCTACGCGGCCTACGAAGAGACTTAGCTTTCACGCCGAGTCTACGGCAGGATTTCAACTGGTGAATCAAACACCTGCTGCAGGAGTCGGATTTGTTTTCAGTCGAATGAAGTATCGAGGTGATATCAAAACGTCGCGCTTTGACAAGGGTAACAAGGGGTTTTTGCTGGGGGTGCATTATTTCGCCGGATGGCCGGTGAAGCCCAATCATGATTATACGCTGGGTTACCGCATGGTCGACTCCTACGGCAATGCCGTTCAATTAAATGCAACGGATGTCTATCAAGATAGTTATTTCTTTGTTCAAGACGGCGCCTCCGTTCTTGTTTCGGGATTAAACACTCCCCAAACGAATGTGCCCGTTCAATTGTATAAAGCAGAGAATCTTCGGGTTGATCGCTTGAGGATTGATCTGGCCTGGCGATACTCCATCCCGATTCCGGCGCTGAAAATATATGCCGAGGCCGGCTTGGCCTATTCCCGACAATTCGATCGAAGTACCTATCGCTCTTCATTTGTGAATCCGGAGAACGATGATCTTCTGAATCTGGAATTGACGGACGACTTCCCGGCACCGGGCTTGCCAACGATTGTAGAGTTGAAGGCAGCTATTGGCGCGGAGCGAGGCCGATGGGGCATTCATCTGGAAGGTGCAATCACAACCCGAAACCGAAATTACATGAGCCCACTCGACATGTTTCATCATCCTGATATGGTGAACTGGAGCAGCATGCAGGCCGATCTTGCCGACGATGGAGTGGGTGAAATAACCCAAAAATCAGCCAGCGAACAATGGTATTACTGGCTCAGTTCCATCATTCAGCTGCGATATCAGTTGTAATTATTTCGCTAGAATCGATTGAATGTCGGGCTTGAAGTAGTTGCTGCTCTTCAATACCTTGCCGTCTTCCCGATAAATGGGCTGGCCATTGTCGTCGAGCTTCGACATGTTCGATCGCTGGATTTCTTCAAACACAGCCGCCATTTTTTCTTGCAGCCCATGCGCGTTAATCGTACCGCATAGGATGTAAAGCATGTCGCCAAGGGCATCGGCAATCTCTACAATATCCCCATTTTTCGCCGCTTCGAGGTATTCTTCGTTCTCTTCCTTCATGAGGTTAAACCGAAGTTCAATTTCACTTTCAGGTAAATCGATTGCAGGCGATACCCGCACGGGAAGGCGGAATGCATCGTGGAAATCACGTACATGATTGATGGCTCTGCTTAGTGTAAAAGGAGTTTCTTCTTTCATAGCCAACAAAGCTAATTTGGTTTTTGTGTGCTGTTTCCTAAGGCTGAAATCTTGTATAACTCTGTTGAAATGTTAAAAGTGAAAATTGTGCTGAGGGCTATTGTGAGCGGCATTTGGTTCCGTAATTTCGCCCGACTAATCAAAACCATATGACAAAAAAATCTACATTCATTCAGAGAATCATGATCGCTTGTCTTCTGACGCTCGCAACGCAAACGTTGTTCGCGCAGAATATTTGCGATTGTGATGGTACCTCTCATACACCGGGCGTGTTGACCTGGCTGGGAGATACATTTGCCGATGACGGTGCCTATACATGGGACGGTCAACCGGTTAATTTTAACTGTGCTACCTGGGGTTACGACTGCGGCGATATCGCAGGATCTCCTGCAGATGATCCTTACGGAGTTTGTGCAGGGAGTTTGCCCCCCAACAATGGCTGCGCAGGTGATGCTGTGTTCGGCTGTACCGACCCAATGGCATTGAACTATAACTTCGACGCAACCGTCGATGATGGTTCATGCGTATTTGTGGAAGGATGCACCAACGAATTCGCTAACAATTTCAATCCGGATGCTGTCATTGACGATGGCTCTTGCACATTCGATCTGATTTGCGACTGCGCAGGAACAGCCCACACCGCAGGAGTATTGACCTGGGTTGGTGATGGTTTTGCTGACGACGGTTCATACACATGGGAAGGACAGTTTGTTGATTTCAACTGCGCTACATGGGGTTATGACTGCGGTGATATCGCAGGAGCACCGGCGGATGATCCATTTGCTGTTTGCTCCGGTAATCTGCCGCCAAATAATGGTTGCAATTCTGCTGATGTATTCGGATGTACGGATGCAACGGCCAACAATTACAACGAGCTTGCTACTATCGACGATGGTTCTTGCACCTACGATATCGCAGGTTGCACAGATCCTACAGCAAACAACTATGATCCACTTGCGAATATCAACGATGGCTCATGTACCTATGGTTCATGCGGTAACTTCATGTTGGAATTCATGCAAACACCTTGCAATGCCGATGGTAATCCCGGTGCGGATTTTATGTTCGTGTTCGATGGTGGTTGCACTATTTCTGATTTCTTCGTCAACCTCGATGGCACTGAGTACCCATTCGCAGTAGATGCTCCGTTCAACGTGAGCGGCAGCACATTTGGCCTTACAGGCTTCCCTGCGAATGCTACTTTCAGCGCTTATTATCTGTTGTCAGATGGCACGCCAAGCGATGTGTTTGATTTCACAATGGGTGATTGCTCGCAAGATGCACTTATTTGTGACTGTGCCGGAACTGCCCACACCATTGGTGTTCTTTCATGGATTGGCGACACGTTCGCCGATGATGGAGCGTTCACATGGGCGGGTCAGCCGGTTGACTTCAACTGCGCTACTTGGGGTTACGACTGCGGTGACGTTTTGGGTGCTCCTGCTGAAGATCCAAACGGTGTTTGCTTGGGTAACTTACCTCCAAACAATGGTTGCGGTGCTAATGATGTTTTCGGTTGCACTGATCCAACGGCTAACAATTACAACATGGACGCTACGGTAAATGATGGTTCATGCACGTACGATGTATTCGGTTGTACAGACCCAACAGCTAACAACTATAACATGGATGCTACCATCGATGATGGAAGTTGCTCATTTGGTCTTTGTGAAAACCTCGTGTTGACTGCTTTGCAAACTCCTTGTCAGCCGGATGCCGATGGTATTCTTTCACCGGGCATGGATTTCACAGTAAGCTACGATGGTGGTTGCAATGCCCAGTCTTTGGTAATTGTTCTTGATGGTGTTGAGTATCCGTTTGACTTTGCTGCTCCGGACAACGTGAGCGGTTCTGTTTTCTCGCTGGTAGGCTTCCCTGAAAACGTTACTTTCAACGCATACTTCACTTTGTCGGATGGTACTCCGAGTCTGGAATATGAATTCTCAATTACTTCTTGCGCACAAGATCCATTGATCTGCGACTGTGCAGGAACAGCTCACACAATTGGTGTATTGTCATGGATTGGCGACACGTTCGCTGATGATGGTGCTTATGAGTGGAATGGTCAGTTGGTTGATTTCAACTGTGCTACTTGGGGTTATGACTGTGGCGACGTAATTGGTGCTCCTGCGGAAGATCCAAACGGCGTTTGCTTGGGTAACCTTCCTCCGAACAATGGTTGTGGTGCGAACGATGTATTCGGTTGCACGGATCCTACTGCGAACAATTACAACATGGACGCTACCATTGATGATGGTTCTTGCACTTATGACGTATTGGGTTGTACAGATCCAACTGCCAACAACTACAACATGGATGCTACCATCGATGATGGATCATGCACGTTCGGTGCTTGTTCAAATTTGGTGCTCGATGCAATGCAGATGCCTTGCACACCGGATGCTGACGATGTATTGAATCCATCAGTTGACTTCACATTCAACCTCGATGGCGGTTGCACCGTTGCTTCGTTGGTGATTGTTTTGGATGGTACAGAGTATCCATTTGATGTAACTGCTCCTGACAACTTGAGTGGCAGCGTATTCGGTTTGACAGGTTTCCCTGCTAACACGTCTTACAGTGCTTATTTCACATTGTCTGATGGCACGGTAAGTTCGACATTCGAATTCGCTACCGGCGATTGCTCTCAGGATGCGTTGATTTGTGACTGTGCAGGTACTGCGCACACAATCGGCGTATTGTCTTGGTTGGGCGACACGTTTGCTGATGACGGTGCATACAACTGGGCAGGTCAGCCTGTAGACTTCAACTGTTCTACATGGGGTTATGACTGTGGTGACGTTGCAGGTGCTCCTGCCGAAGACCCTTACGATGTTTGTGGCGGTAACTTGCCTCCAAACAACGGATGTGCTCCGGATGATGTATTCGGTTGTACCGATCCATTGGCTAACAACTACAACCCTGATGCTACTGTAAATGACGGTTCTTGCACTTACGATGTATTGGGTTGCACAGATCCAACAGCGAACAACTACAATCCGGATGCGAACGTAGATGATGGTTCTTGCACGTATGGAGCTTGTTCTAACTTGGTTCTTACTGCAGAGCAGACACCATGTCAGCAAGACAACGCCGGAGTATTGAATCCGGGTGTTGACTTCACCTTCACATTGGATGGTGGTTGCACCGTAGCCTCTATTGTGGTTACGCTCGATGGTACTGAGTATCCGTTCGACGTTGTAGCTCCGGATAACGTGAGCGGCAGCGTGTTCCCATTGACAGGTTTCCCTGCTAACTCAACGTTCTCTGCTTACTACGTGTTGGCTGATGGTACTGTGAGCGATGTATTTGACTTCACAGTGGGTGACTGTTCACAAGATGCGATCATTTGCGACTGTGATCAAAACCAACACACCATTGGTGTATTGAGCTGGATTGGCGACACGTTCGCTGATGATGGCGCTTA
>Ga0315907_10005449_pt1 | contig 13846 bp, 19 predicted proteins | sample LakEriMetagenome_3_FD_203525 | JGI IMG/M metagenome (GOLD analysis project Ga0315907, IMG submission 203525) | Freshwater fungal communities from buoy surface, Lake Erie, Ohio, United States - Buoy 12 MA123 | ecosystem: Environmental > Aquatic > Freshwater > Lake > Lake biofilm | place: USA...
ATCAATGATAACACACACAATCAAACCAGATGTAGCTATCGTAACCGACGTTTGCCACGAAACAGGAGCTCCTTGTTACAACGCTTCTAAAGAAGGAACTTACGAAGCGGGTAAAGGTGGAGTAATTACTAGAGCTCCTGCTGTTCATAACATTCTTAGAAAATTAGTCCTTGATACAGCTAAAAAGAAAAAAATTCCTTTCCAGCTTTCAGCTAGTTCAAGATCCACAGGAACTGATACAGATGCTTTTGCTTTCTCAAACGGAGGCGTTCCAGCTGTTCTGATTTCTCTTCCTTTAAAATACATGCACACTACAGTAGAAACTGTTCATAAGAAAGATGTAAAGAACGTTATCAATTTGATATACCACACTTTATTGAACATTGAAGAAAATCACAATTTTAAGTACAATAAAGAGAACTAAGAGATTTTCATTCATATTAAAAATAAAAAAAAATGTCAAACTTGAAATGGTGTAACATAGATCCTGAAGTTTCTTCAAAAGAAGAAATTATGAAGGAAATTGAGAGAATGGAATCTCTTCGAGATCTTTATATGAATGCTGAACAAGCTGTAAAGATCTTCATTAACTCTGTATATGGTGCGTGTGGATCTCCTTGGTTTGCATTCTTCAATACAGATATCGCTGAAGCTGTAACTTTACAAGGACAAGATTTGATAAAATATTCCGAGAAAGTATTAAATAGATACTTCATGGAATTCTGGCACAAAGATGTCAAACTTCATCAGAAAATGAATCTGGAAAAAGTAGAAAAGATAGATAGACCAGTTGTAATATATTGTGATACCGACTCTAACTTTGTGTCTTTTAAAGAACTCATAGACCGAACTGATTGGAAAGGAACTTCTTATCCTGTAAAAAATTCTAAAACAGGTGAAGTTGAAACTGTCACAAGAGGAGGCACTCCTAAAGATTTTATTTTGGCGATTTATGATCTTTTCTTGGAAAAGTACTTGAACAAATGTTATGATATGTACTCTACTAACTGTGGAACAGAAAACTTTCAAAGTTTTGAACTTGAAAAAATATCTGATGCAGGAGTATGGTTAGCTAAGAAAAAGTACGTATACAATACTGTTTGGAAAGATCCAGGAATTGATGTAGAATCTTTAACAGATATCACAGCAAAAGGTGTTGAGATTGTACAATCTTCGTCTTCTAAATTTGTGAGAGATACTTTAAAAAATCTGTTAAAATACATCTTCACTAAAAAGAAAGATTTTAATGTAGCTGAATTTGCAGGCATTTTGAAAAAGTACAAAGAAGAGTATAGATTGAAAAACTTGGAAGATATCGCAGCTTCTTCTTCAATAGGAGACTATGAAAAACATGTTTTAATGGATAAAGAAAAACTTGTCCTTGAAAAAGGATGCCCGATACACGTTAGAGCAGCTGCTATCTATAACAACAAACTTTTTAATTCAAAGTACAAGAAAAAATACCAACCAATTCGTTCTGGAGAAAAAGTTAAGTACTATTTCGTAAAAACTAACAACCCAGATGAAAATGTGTTCGCTTTCATATCTGGATCTTTTCCTGTAGAATTTGCGCCACAAATCGATTATGATGTACAATTTGCGAAAAATATTGTACAACCTATCAACCGTTTCGTGGAAGCTATGGGTTATTCTCCAGTATCTCCGCAATTGGTAGTTTCAACACAATTATTCTAGTTATGCAAATTAAAGTTTTTGTAAAAAGACAAGATATTGAAGAGCTTGCTAATTTCTTAAAATCGCCAATTCCTTATGAACATAATATAGAATTTAATGATCAGATTTCCTTTGGAAGATCTCATTTCAACTCTTCTTATTTAGAAGTATCAATGTTCTATGATGATTACGTGTTGCTTAACGAATGGAAGATTAGTAAAGAACTATTGAAGCTATAGATCTATAAAAAAATAAAAAAAGAATAAAATGGCAAAAGAATTTTCATTTGATGAATTAGATGGCGCAATGTCAAAAATAGATTCGCTAGGATCTGTTATGACTAAGAATACTTACTCAAAAATAGATGAGTGGATAGGCACAGGTAATTATCTGTTAAACGCACAGATAAGTGGATCAGTTTTTAAAGGGATACCAAATTCACGAAGCATTGTATTCTCTGGTGTATCAGGTTGTGGAAAAACTTTCATGATTTTAAATGCACTTAGAGAAGCACAAAAAATGGGTTACTACGCAATTTACGGAGATTCAGAAGCTGCTGTAGACGAAGATCTTATGGTGAAATTTAACATAGATCCAGCAAGAGTTCGTTACCAGCCTCTAAAAACAGTTATTCAAACTAGACACTTTATCTCAAATCTTTGTGCTCAACTTAGAGAGAAAAAGAACAAAGGGTTTGAAATTCCTAAGATAATGATGATTATTGATTCATTAGGAAACTTAGCTACTGAAAAAGAAACTGCTGATGCATTATCAGGGTCAGATAAAAGAGATATGACTAAACAACAGAATTTAAAATCTATGTTTAGAATTATCACTACTGACTTAGCTGAATTGAAAATTCCTCTGTTAGTAACTAACCACGTTTACGCTTCTATCGGAGGTTATTTCCCTACAAACGTTCAATCGGGTGGTACTGGTGCTATTTACAATGCATCTATCATTTTAGAGTTTACTAAAGCTGGATTGAAAGATGGTGATGAAGAAGCTGCAGACGCTGGGCAGTCAAAAACTGGTTTAGTTGTAACTTCTAAAGTAGTTAAAAATAGATTCGTTAAGCCTATTCCTATCAAATTCCACATATCTTTCTACAAAGGTATGAATCCTTATGTAGGGTTGGAAAATTACGTTTCATGGGAAACTTGCGGTATCGGAAGAGGTAAACTAGTAGAAGAGATTTTAGAAGAACCTCAATGGGAAGATGAAGAAAAAACTATCCCAAAAATGTACAGAGGTAAACAGAAGATCGAAAGAACTAAGACTGGTAATTACATTTACGAAGCTGATGATAAAGCAAAAACTTTTGCAGTAAAACACCTTGGTAGAACTATCAAAGGATCAGCTCTTTTCTCTGCAGAAGTATTTACTAGAGAAGTCTTAGAAGGAATAGACAAAGTAATAGCTCCAATTTTCCAATTTCCTAAAACAGTTTCTGATCAAGGAGAACTTGAAGACATGTTCAACTTAGAAGATGACGATGATATGGAAAACTCTCACGAAAAGCTTTTTAACCAAGCTGAAACAGTAGCCGAAGTTAATCAAATAACTGAAGAAGCTGTAAATTCAAATCAAGAAGCTCATAATGAAGCTTAAATATAAGTTCAAAGTATATCATCTTCTGGAGTCTTATCCCACTCCAGAAGATGCATTGTACGATATAGTTAATTTTTTGAACGATAGAAATAGGTTAGATCAAGAATGGTCTGATTTAGGGATTAAAGGAGCTTTTCAAGTAAAATTATCTGAAGAAGAGATTTCGGACCTGTTAAAAAATTTAGTAAAAGAAGATTTTTTAGCTATGAAAGAAGGTTCAGGAAAAAGAAACTATTTCAGAATTATCAACAATCCTTTTATATAAGAATTATGATAGATACAAACTACAGAAAAATGGTAGTTAAGATTCTTAAAGCTTCTACCAAAATAGCTATAGACCATAAAAGAGGTCCGGCTAATTTTATCAGAGTTCCAGATAATATGATAGAAAAGTTTCCAGGATACAACGTAGCGGGCATTACAGTTCATCCAGACATCACTCTAACCGAAACACTTATAGTTGGAAGATTAGATGATTCAGGATTTATAGCGGAAGAAACAATAAATTTAAGAGATTAATATGCAAAGTACACATTTAGAGAAAATTTTCTATCATTACATAGATTCTAGGCCAGAAATAGAAAACGCTGTCCTTTCTAGATTTTTCGATAATCCAGAAATAAGATTAGCACACGAATTAAGAGCTGAATTTAGAAAAAAATATTCACAGTCTCCCACAGCGGCTCAGTTAAAACAAGTAGCTAAACTTAAGGGGATACAAGAACAGCTCTCTGATGAGAAGATCCAAGCTATTTACGAAGAAGATTTATCTCAATACGAACAAGACTGGTTAGACGAAACTGCTGAAGCTTGGATAGAATACAAAACTCTAGATACATCTGTCATAGATTTAGTGTCTTATTTAAAGACTACTAAAATAAATGCAGAGAATGTAAAAGATGTAGTTCAAACTGCAAAAACTTTAATCTCTGATAGAAACAATGTAGATTTCAAGTTTGACGAAGGGTCAGATTTCTTTGATCCAGAAGCACATAGACAAAGAATTCAAGATAGGTTCTCGACTGGATACGATTACTTAGATACAGTTTTAGGAGGAGGTTATTCTCCAAAAACTTTACTTGCGTTCGCAGGTATACCTAAAGTTGGTAAATCTATGTGGTTGTGTAATTTATCTTGTGCAGGAATACGTAACGGTTACAACGTAGCTTACATCTCACTAGAAATGGCTGAGCAAAAAGTTATGAAAAGATTAGGTTGTAACTTACTGAATATTCCATCTCAGGATTACAATCACTTATCAGAAGATCCTTCTTACCTAAAGAAGAGATTTTCTACTATTTCAACGGATGCATTATCTGTTCCGGGTCAACTAATAGTTAAGGAATTTCCTACTTCTACAGCATCAGTTTTAGATGTTGAAAACTGGTTAAAGAGAATGGAGGAAAGAAGAGGTATAAAATTCAAATTAGTCGTGATAGACTATATTGGTATTATGAGAAATTACCGAAATCCTAACTCTGAAAATAGTTACATGAAAATCAAGCAAATAGCTGAAGATTTACGAGCTATGGCTATGAGAAATGAATGGTGTATAGTTACAGCTTCTCAGTTTAACAGAGGAGCCTATAATACAAATGACGTAATATTAGAACAAATTGCAGAATCTGCTGCGCTGATACATACAGTAGATGGTCTATTCGGAATAATTCAAGATGAAATGATGTTGATGAATTCTGAGTATTACTTAAAAACATTAGCGAACAGGGAGGAAGGTTTTAAAGGTACAAAGAAAAGATTTTCTATCTCTTATGATTATTCAAGAATAACTGAAGATTTGAATTCAGATATTATAAATCCGTCATTTTAACTTCATTTCCTTTATCATCAAATATCCAAAATTCAAAATTCACATCTTTTTCAAGAACAGCTTGCTTTTTTAAGCTGTTCTTTTCTTTTTCATATATATACGAAAAAATGCTTTTTACTTCTACTATCAAGTTTTTAGAAACTATATAAAAATCGGGAAAATAGTTTTTAGTTTTTCCATCAAACAAATATTGAAATTTATGATAATTACTTATATTTTTAGTGCCATGAATTATATCATCTTCATGATAAAGTAACAAAAGTTTTTCTAGTGCATATTTTTCGTATCCTTGTAATGTATAAACTTTTCCATTACTAGCCAAATATTCATAAGATCTGTGTTTAGTAGCTTTTTCAAAAATTTCAGCATTTTGCATCGGATGTTCTACTCCATACTTTTCTATACAAGTGTTTTTCGTTTTTTGTTTCCCTATTTCTGATTGCAAAAAACAATTATTTCCATATTTTTCTAAATTAGTTTCTTTGATTTTATCTTGAACTTCCTTAGAAGAAAACGGATTCTCTACTCCATATCTTTCAATTCTAGCTTTAATCGCTTGGGGAGTTAACCCTGGATTAATTACACCATATCTTTCATATAAAGTTTCTTTTACTCTATCTTGCATGCCTGGGATTTGACCAGGATTTATTACATTTTCTCCGTAATTTTCTTGTAAAGTTTTCTTTATTTTTTCTTTGACTTTTTCATTTCTGAAAGTGAATTCATCACCGTAACGTTCTTTGTTAGTTTCTCTTTGTTTCTTGTAAATTTCTTTTTTTTTCTCAGGTGAAGTTTTTAACCATTTATTTTTTATTTCGCAATTTCCAGAGCAGAATTTGGTATAACCACTGGACCCATCTTTGAATATATTCTCATTTTTGCATATAGGGCATAATGGTATATGATAAGTATCATTTGTCATGTGCCATAATCTCTGAGAATATGTAGAATTTTCAGGAAGAAAATTGGTATAATCAATTACGCTAGAAATGAAAGATTTATCTTTTAATCTAGATACAGAGTATCGGAAAGTTGAAGGTTTTTCTTTTTTAAATTTATCAATAATAGCTTTGGCGTCCATAAAATATTTTTTAGTATATATCTCTTCACTGTTAGCAAATTTTTATAAAAATTTGATTGGACTATGAATAAGAACTATTTATTTATTTTTCTAAAATACTAAGAAAAGATATCGTAAAACCCATCTTTTTAGTAAGAAAATAAACAATTGATAATGGCGAATAACAACAATAATAATAAGCTTTTCGATAATGATGAGAATCATGATGACGAAGATTTCAACGAAGGGTTTAGCATTGAAGAACCGGAAGATGAAGAATATGTCCCGAAAGTTTCTCACGATAAAATATTCTCAAATGATTATAATACAGGTAATCTAGACTTTGAAGAGTATACACTTCCTAAAGTTGATTCATTTTACGCTGAAGACAATTTAAGAGAATGCTACGACTCTTACGAGTACAATAGAAAGAAAATACTTGAAGCAAAAGTTGATGAGTATTTTTTAGAATCTGAGCCTGGTAGAGTTTTAGGGAACAAAAAGAAACTTCCTAAGCAAGTACTCCCTCAAGTATACGTTGCTATTAGAGAAAGATTCACGAGTAATGATTACGCAGGATCTGAAATCTTTATCACTATAGCAGAGTACTTTAGCATCAACTATGAAGTTTTATATGAAAATATCCCTTCATTGTACAGAGAAGAACTTGTAAGAGAACTTGATGACAAGTACGGTGTACTGAAAAAACGCGGTGTTAAGAGATTGTTTTGATGGAAGAGAGCCCTATCAAATTTTTAAATTCAGTTGAATCTAGAATTCTAGATGAGCTAAGAACACTTGAGTTTGATAAAACCGTCAAATCTTCTTATGCTCCATTGAGAATAGAAATATGGTACGGATATGGCTCCAATTTACAATCAGTTAAAGATGGTAGATCAGAAGTAGAATGGAAAAAAGATTTTCCAGATTGGTTAGAAGTTCTCAGAAAAAGATACTACCCGGAAGCTAATTCTGCTCTACTATGCAAAGGAACAAAACCTGATAGTGATACTACTATAGATTGGCATAGAGATCATGGAAATTTTGAAAAGAAAGTAGTTATGGTCAATTTTGGCCATACTATTTTCTATTTACAAGATTACTTTCAAGGCACACTAATCTATACTTTAAAAGACGGAGATGTTGTAGAATTTGATTCTAAACTTCTTCATAAATCTACCCAGATCACTGAAGATCGTTACATTATTACTTTTCGCAAAGTTAAAAAAGAATTTACAATACAGAAACTATTCTAATCGTGAAAAAGATTTTATTAAGCATTTGTTTATTATTCATAGCAGAATCTTGCTACATAGGTATGTCAATTGACGAAAGACGTAGAGAAGAGAGATTGTGTGCTAGTAAAGAGATGTTCAAAGAAGTGAAAAGAGTTAGAAAGAAATGCGTTCCGTTGAGAAAACGCGTAGGTAGTCCTAGAAAAAGAAAGTACTATAGCTAAAATTTAATTTTTGAAAAATGAATAAGCACAGATTACAATTATTAGAAAAACAGACTAACGATACCAATGTTCAAAGAAGAGTTAGGAGAGATATAACTGTTCGTTACACTAGTCATTTACACGGATGTATAGATCACTTAAACATGGCTGAAGCTCATTTGGGAGAATACTTAGACGGAAAAAATCGTTTAGGATTGATAACAAATATTTCTAACGCAAAATACGAAATAAAAAAATATTTATTACCAGAGCGCGTTAACAACGAGTGCGGATGTTAAATCATGATATCCAAGCCTTTATACGGAAGCATTTTTGATATACTTTTCTCTACTGATAAAAAGAATTTCTTTGAGAAGAAAGTTTTATCCAATTTAGCTTGTAACTATAGCATTCAAGATGATAGCAATTTTTCTATCGATTTTGAAATATGGGAATCTATTACAGTTGATCATCTGGGAATAGATAGAATTGAAATTTTACCTTCAAAAATTTTAGATAATTGGACTATTTACGATATTACCGTAAATATTTACGATAGCGTTGGTAACATAGACAGTCAAATATTCTTTAGAAACTCAAAAGTTTTAAATGCTACTGAATCTGGGAGGTACCTCAAAGTAGATTTTACCGGAGAAAAAACAGATACACAGTTGCTCATTGCATCATAAACTTTTTGTTTTTCTTTCTAATAATCTATATCAATGAACACTTATCATCATAATCCAGTTTATCAGTCCCTATTTGAAATCAAATTTCCTGGAATTCCTGATAAAATATTAACACAACAAGTACGCAAGATTATATGCGAAGAAGATAAGCTTTCTATATGGTTCAACTGCAATTCTTTAGATTTTCCAGACCATCTTGGATTGAATACTTCTATAATAGAACCTTTTGAAACTATCAAAAAACACCTTTATTTGCCAATTGATGCTGAAATAATCATGAATGATAAATATGGGGCAGTGATCCACCGTTCTTTAATAAAAGCTACTTTAATGAATTGGAAATTCGAAATGTCGTATGAATCGCAAGATCTGGTCGTAATTGAAACAACTTTCATTTATTCAAAATTTTAAATATGTCGCAAGAAAAAATAACACAGATAACTATCCACACAGAGTCTATGATAAAAGGATTCTTTGGAGAATACAGATGGCTTTCAAATTATCATGTCTGTGAAGTTGAATACGACGGTAGACTATTTACTTCATCTGAAGCAGCTTATCATTCAGCTAAAAATGAAGATTCTTATATCAAAGAACAGTTACAAAAATTATCTCCTTTAGAAAGTAAACAATTCGGATCTAAAATAAGATTGAGAAAAGATTGGGAATCTCTCAAGAGAGAAGTAATGTATGATTGCCTAAAGTCTAAGTTTACAAGGAATAAAGATCTTAGTGCAAAACTTCTTGAAACAGGATCTAAATACCTAGAAGAAACAAATTACTGGGATGACACTTATTACGGTGTATGTAATGGCAAAGGCAAAAATATATTAGGGAAACTTTTAATGCAAATACGAGAAGAACTGAGAACTGATTTTAAAGAATAACTTCTTAAAAAATAGTGTCTTCTAGATGTATACGTATATGGAAAAATGTAAAAATCCTTCATGTATAAATGAAGTAAAAACTAAAGCTAATAAATATTGCAGTAGATCATGTTCAGCTTCGCATAGATTTACAGGAAATAGTTTCAATAAAGGTAAACAGCACACAGAAGAGTCTAAGCAAAAAATATCTGAATCTACTAAAGGATCTAAACGTAGCGAAGAAACTAAGAATAAAATGAGAATTGCTGCAACTGGAAAGAAACATTCTGCAGAACGAGTTGAAAAACATAGTAAAAGAATGGTTGGCAACAAATACGGCGTCGGAAAAAAGAGTTTTTTAGGAAAAACCCATTCGGAAGAATTCAAGAAGAACTTAAGCGAACGTATGAAAGGCAATACTTATTCAAAAGGTTCTAAGCGTTCAGAAGAAACTAGAGAAAAAATGAGAATTTCTGCATCTAAAAGAAAATTTACAGGAAGCTCTTTAAATAATTACTTTATAGTAGAAGGCATTGTATGTCAAGGCAAATCTGAAAAGAAATACATAGAACAATTAGTAGAAAATAATTCCAAACTTCCTACTAAATGCACTAATTTTATAGATACACCTTATGGAAAAAGACAGTTGGATTTTGAGTATGAAGATAAGTTTATAGAAATAAAAAGCCCATGGACTATTAAATTTTATCACAACTCCGATCAAGAGGTTAAAGATAAATGGATAAGCCAACATATTAAAAAAGTAGAAGTAATAGTAATTTAAAATAAGAAATGAAATAAATTTAGAAACTAAATGGATTTAAGGAATCATAAAAGAGCTTGGATGATCACTGATACTCATCTAGGTGTCAGAAACAATTCAATAGAATGGCTGGAAATAATGAAAGAGTACTTCTACGATTTCTTTATTCCTTTACTAAAAAAAGAGAATCAAGAAGGTGATTTCTTGGTCCACGTAGGAGATGTTTTTGATTCAAGACACTCTCTCAATCTACTAGTCATGAACGAGGGGATATCTATCTTTGAAGAAATTTCTAAGATTATGCCAATAGTTATTATTCTAGGCAATCATGATATCTACAAGAAAAATAGTAATGATGTCAACTCTGTAAAGATCCTCAAATGGATTCCTAATATTAAAGTTTTGGAAGAACCAGAAGTTATGACAGTATCAGGCAAGAAACTCCTGTTTATGCCTTGGAGAGCAGGGCATGCTGAAGAGTTAGAATGTATTCAAAACAATCCAGCTGATTTTATGTTTTGTCATACTGAGATGCAAGGATTGAAATTTAATAAAAGCACTACTATAGAAACAGGACTTGACTTAAAAGAAGTACAAAATTTTAGAAAAGTCTACGCTGGTCATATTCACTTTGCTCAACAAAAAGGTAACTTTAGAATGTTAGGATGCCCTTACCCGATGACTAGGTCAGATATCAATAACGAAAAGGGTATCTGGTTGCTAGATATCAACACTGAAGAAGAACATTATTATCCTAACACACTTTCTCCAAAATTCATAAGAATCTTATTTGAGAAAGTTTTAGAAATGGAAGAAGATGAAGCTAAATCTTATTTCAAAAATAATTTTGTAGATATTCTCGTGGATCCTAAATGGTCTTTAAATTTTCCTTTCTCTTCCTTTGCCGAAGATATGAAAGGATACCGAAGACTCGATTTTGTGCCTCGTATATCGAACGTTGAAGATGAAGATGGAGTTCTGCTAGAAACAGACTCTACTGAGTTGGAAAAAATAGATGTGATAGAACTATCCAAACGTCTCATATATAATACAGGTCACTCTGATAAAGTTAAAGAAAGATTAGTTGGTACTATTAAAACTCTTTACGATAGAGTTCAAAAAACTCAAGCTGAAAGAGAAGAAGAGCTGTAAAAATAAGAAAAATGGGAACTCAATCTATTAAAAATTCTATTAAAAATTCAGTATCGAATATGGTAGAGAGGTACGCTATGATTGTAGCGATCATGGCAGCTCAACCTGGATGTTCATTCGATGATCTATCTGATCTCCAAGATTATCAATTAACTGCAGCATTTAACAGAGTTCAAAATAGTAAAATGCCTGATCATTTAGGTATTAAGAGAAAGTAATATATGAAAATAGAAAAAGTAACTTTCAGAAATTTCGGTTCTTATGGAAATAAAACGTTATCGTTGGATATGCCATTGGACCCAGGTTTCTTCCTTATCCACGGTCGCAATGGAAATGGAAAATCCACGTTATCTGACGTCATAAAATTCGGTATCTTTGGTAAATTAGAAAATAAGAAGCTAAAAGATATGGCAAATCGTCTCAACAAAAACGCTTACGTGAAAATTGAGATGACTACTATAAAGGGCAAAGTTGAAATAGAACGTGGAATAGAACCAGGCTTTTTTAAATTATCTATCAACGGTACAGAACTAGATAAAGCAGGAAAAAAATCTGTTCAAGAATTCTTAGAAGAGGAAATACTAGAAATGCCTTTTTACGTGTTTGCTAATACGTTATCTTTATCCATAAATGACTTTAAAAGCTTTCTTAGAATGAGTAGTTTTGACAAGAAAGCCATTATAGATAAAATATTTGGTTTGCAAGTTCTTAATCAAATGAGAGAGATACTTAAATACCAAACCAAAAAACTTAAAGAGAATGTAGAAGATTTAGGCACTTCAGTCCTAGCTTTTACACAATCTTTAGAATCAACTCAAGAGCAATTAGAAGAGCTTGAAGTAAAGATAAAAGAATCTTCTACTGAAAAGAAATCTCAACTAGTAGCTGAAAAACAACTTTATGAGTCGGCTATTGAAAAGTACTCTGCTAACATAGTTAAAATAACCGACAAGATAAATAAAATACAAGAGAATAAAAAGAAAGTTTCTGAATCTCTAAGCGGTGATAGACAACTCATGTTGAACCTGCAAGAGAAAATAGAACTTTACGAAAATTCTCAATGTCCTACTTGTCAAGGAAATCTAGAGACTGATTTTCACCAAGATCTTTTCAAGAATTACATTAAAATGCAAGAAGAGGCTACAGAAAGGTATAATTTAAAGTCAGAGAAGTTAAAAGAAATAGGAGAAAATTATTCAAAACTTGATAAGATGAGAGTCGAACAAAGGCAATCATTGACATCAACTAACGTTAAATTAACTTATACAGATTCTCAACTTGCTGAAATTGGAGAAGAAATTGATGATCAGCAAACTCAATCATTGAAAAACATGCTCGATGAGTTTGAGAATAAGATTAAAGAAAAAAGAACTGAACAAGGGAATAACCAAAAAGCTATAGCATTTTATAATTTAGCTGAGGAAATACTAGGTGAAAAAGGAGTAAAACAGATGGCTATTAAAACTATCTTACCTCCTTTAAATACTGAAATTTCAAAAATAGTTAAAACACTGGGCATAGAGCATAGAATTTCATTTAACGAAGAATTTGATGCTAAAATAACTCATTTTGGAATAGAAGTTAGTGCTGATACATTAAGCACTGGTGAAATGAAAAAAGTAGATTTCGCTGTACTTCTAGCAGTCATAAGAATGATGAAAATGAAATACCCTTTCATGAACATGTTATTCTTAGACGAAATATTTTCTTCAATTGATGGAGACGGGCAATATCATATTTTGAAAATTTTAAGAGAGATTGTATCTGATTATAAAATGAACATATTTGTTATAAGTCACTACCCTCTTTCTTACACTGAATTCGATTACAAACTAGAAATTTCTAAAAACAACGGTTTTTCTACTTTCGAACTGCAGAAAATTGATTAGAACTAAATGTCTAAAGAAGATTTGATAGATGATCTTATCAGAAAAGCATCGATCGCAAAGAAGAGTAAAATGGTCATCGAAAGAGCCGGTAAACTAATAAAATCCGGTGTTGAGAGGTACCATGCATTTTTAATAGCATATTACGAAATAGTCAAGAAAAATGAAATTCACTGAAGACGACATAAAAGACAAAGACCGTTTGAAAAAAATGGTAAGAAAAGAAGCTCTGCAGATCTTCAGTAACCCTAGTTCAAGAAACGGCAGAGACTTAGAAACTATTGAGTTTTTCGTCAAGCAAGGAAAAATTGCAGAACTCTATCTGATAGAGAATTACCAATACGAAGAAGCTGATAGAAAGTACCATGATTTAAAAGATCAAGACGGGGACTACACAGAAGTGAAAGCGTACAATAACACTACAGCTTCAAGAGTGCCTTACGTAGAAAAAGATTTAGTTAGGTACAGAAACGCTACATGGAACATTTCTAAATGGTACATGCTTTTCAACGTAGAAGAAGGAGTTTACGAATTTATAGAAAAGATACGCATAAAATGAGTTTAGTAAGAAAATTTTTAGATGTTTTTAAAAGATCTCCTAGATCAGTAGTCAGTTCGGGAATACAGACTATTAACGTCAATGTTAAGAAAAAGGAAACTGAGGAAAAATCTACGTTCATGGAAAAGAAAACTGTCATGTCTAGTGATAGAATTTCCCATGAATATGAACAACAAAAAACACCTTCTGGATATTTAATGACATCAATTTCTATTGATCACCCAGATCTTATGTTTTTGGCTTTTTCAAAAATTACTAATCAGCCAGTTTATGCTTTCATAGGAAAAGATTTTAAAGATGTTGCTGGATACTTAGATTCA
>Ga0315907_10005450_pt1 | contig 13843 bp, 31 predicted proteins | sample LakEriMetagenome_3_FD_203525 | JGI IMG/M metagenome (GOLD analysis project Ga0315907, IMG submission 203525) | Freshwater fungal communities from buoy surface, Lake Erie, Ohio, United States - Buoy 12 MA123 | ecosystem: Environmental > Aquatic > Freshwater > Lake > Lake biofilm | place: USA...
GCGAACAGGTCTACCGCCGCCGTGAGATCATCGAATCGATCATGGAATTTTTGCTGTGGGCTGGTATAATCTTGGCGGCAATGGTGCTGGCTGGCGTCGGCCTGTACTTCTGGGGCGTCTATCTGGGACGATGGTAGGGAGATTGAGATGGCAAAAGGTGTGGATCACTATCTGCCGACCGGCCAGAAATACACTGGGCCGACACACAAAACTGGCAAGACGCTGATGACCGGGGCAACGCATACGAGCAAGAGCCAGGTGCTCACGCACAGCAAGCCCACAAAGAAGTGAGGTGGTGATGTCACTTGAACACTGGATATGGCCTGCCTTTGCAATTGGTATTGCATTGGTATTCTATTTCAGCGGCGACGGCTTCTATCGCTACCCCTGCCAAGATCCGGCCAACTGGTCTGCCTTGGAGTGCCAACCGCCGATATGCCTTCGCACCAAGAATTGCGCTGAAGACCTAACTGGAGGGGCCGCGCCATGAGCAAAAACAATCCTGACTTTCTCGAAGCTAAGCTGCGCTATTTCATCGGCGTATCGCTGACTTTGATTCTTGGCGGTAGCATCTTCATCATCCTGTACTCGCTGGTCTTCGTGACCCAGCCTCTGGGCGAAAGCTCTGAGAACGACCGCGCCCTGTTCGCCATCCTCACCCCCATTGCCAGCTTTATTACTGGTGCCTTGGGCGGTGTAATGGCCGCAGGCAACAACCGCAAACGGGGCAGCGAAGATGACGCGCCCCCTCCACAGGAGTACACAGAATGATCGGACGCATCGTTGGCATGTTCATGGGGCGCAAGCTCAAAGAGAAGGCTGTGGACGCAGTGCTGGACAGGGTAAACCTGCCTGACCCGGTAGAGAACGCGATCAAGGCTGCAGCCACTGGCAACGTCGGCGATCTGCTTGGCGGCATGGGCAAGGACATGGCGCAGGAAGCTGTGCTTGAACAGATCACCAAGAAGGTGCCGATCAAGAGACCGAAGAAGTGAAGTGGCTTGGCATCCTCCTCCTGTCGGCCAGCCCTGCGCTGGCCACACCCTATGAGATCACCCGCGTGATCGACGGCGATACGGTTGAGATCGCGGTGGACTTCCTGCCAAAGCCCCTGCCACCCAAGCTGTCCATCCGTGTGATCGGCATTGACACACCGGAGAAAGCACCTCGCGCCCAGTGTGATGCCGAGGCTGCCCTGGCAAAGAAGGCCAGCGCGTTTACCAAGAACGCTGTGGCCAATGCCACGGAGATCGATGTGCAGATCTTGAAGTGGGATAAGTATGGTGGCCGTGCGCTGGCGGACGTGTTTTTGGACCACCAGAGCCTAGCCCAAAGCCTGATTTCTGCCGGCCTGGCTCGTCCGTACAAAGGCGATGCGAAACAATCTTGGTGCGAGGAGTAAGTGAATGACCCTTCTGACCGTTGACCAACTGCGTGCCATGATCCCGACCAACAAGGAGGTTGAGGAGTGGTGCGAGGAGCTGAACAAGGCGCTGCCGAAGTATGGCATCACGACCCCAGAGCGTATTGCTGGATTTGTCAGCCAGTGCGCCCATGAGTCAGCTGATTTCGTTCAGCTGCTCGAGAACCTCAATTATTCCCAGCAATCGCTTGAGCGTGTCTTCCCTCGGTACTTCGGCCCAGGCAAACGCAACGCTGCAGAGTATGCTCGGAACCCTGAGAAGATTGCGAACTACGTCTACATGGACGAGAACCGCACCAGCAAACTTGGCAATACCCAGCCTGGGGACGGAGCCAAATTTATTGGCCGCGGTCTTAAACAATTGACCGGGCGTGACAACTATAGTCGCTTTGCGAAAGACTACGACATGACAGCGGAGCAAGCCGCCGAGTGGTTGGAGACTAAGGAAGGCGCACTAGCCTCGGCCCTCTGGTTCTGGAACACCAAGAACCTGAATGCAGTTGCCGACACTTCTGACGTGACCCGCCTCACGAAAATCATTAACGGGGGGAACATCGGCCTAGCCGACAGGAAGCAGCGCTTCGACAAAGCCATGGCTGTGCTGACGGGCAAGATCCCCTTGCGTGCAGCCAACAGCAAGACTGCCCCGGTCAACCCGCAGATCACCGACGCGGTCACGCAGATCTTGCGCAAGGGTTCTAAGGGTGACGCGGTTAAGAAGATGCAGGCTGCGCTCGGCATCAAGGCTGACGGCGACTTCGGCCCCGGCACAGAGGCTGCGCTGAAGAAGTGGCAGGCAAGCAATGGACTGACGGCTGACGGTGTGGCCGGACCAAAGACACTTGGCAAACTGATTGGGTGACTCGATGAACAAGAAGCCTGGACTGTACGCGAACATGAACGCACGCAAGGAGGCCGGCACGTCTCGGCCTAAAGACGAAAGCACGATCGACAAGAAGACCTACTCGCTGATGACGCGCAAGGCTGGTCCTTTTAAGGAGAAGAAGGGTGGCTAAGTCACCAGCCTGGCAGCGATCAGAAGGCAAGGCAGAGAGCGGCGGCCTGAACGAAAAGGGGCGCCGCTCCTATGAGCGTGAGAACCCTGGCTCGGATCTCAAGGCGCCGGTGAAGTCTGGCGACAACCCACGACGCGCCTCGTTCCTGGCGCGTATGGGTAACATGCCTGGGCCGGAGCGTGACAAGGACGGCAAGCCGACCAGGTTGCTCAAGTCTCTGCAGGCCTGGGGTGCAAGCAGCAAGGCCGACGCCAAGAAGAAAGCATCGGCGATCAGCGCGAGGAATAAAGATGACTGATCTCGAAGCCCACCATAGCTGGCAGCTGCACAAGGAGATGCCGTTTAACCTGCGTGCATCGATGGGGCATGTGTCAAACGGCACGCCTGTCTTCGTGTATGGCAACAATCCGGATGTGCAGCTGTCGGAGGAAACCATCTGGTATCACGGCGGCGTGTATGAATATCCGGCCAGTGCCGTGCAGATGAAGGTGTCGTCGGACGATGCCGCCGCCACATGCCAGGTGATGATCAACGGCCTGGACGCCAACTACATGCCGATCAATGAGATCATCACGATCACCGGCCAGACAGCCGTGACCACCACGCTGTCGTACCTGCGCATTCAGAACGCCTATGTGCTGGCCAACCCGACCACGCAGAACATCTACATCGGCACAGGAACGGTCACGGCAGGTGTGCCGGCTGAAGTGTATGAGCGGATCTTCAACGGTCACAACAGGACAGAGAGCGCACGATACACGGTGCCGGCTGGGCGCACGTTCTACATTACGCACGGCACCATCTCGCATGGATCTGACACGACCAACGCATTCATCACCGGACGCCTGGTGTATCGACTGTTCGGTCTGCCCTTCCAGAACGCAGCGGTGGTGAACCTGAACAACAAGTTCATCGACTTCTGGTTTGATTTCCCGATTGCCCTGCCTGAGAAGTCTGACATCGAGGCCGAGGCCTTCTGCTCTAAGCAGCAGACCAACTCGGTGTCGGCTTCGTTCGAGGGGATCTTGATCACGGAGACGCAGTGATGCCGAAGAAGCTAGAGAAGAGCCTGATGACGCGGGCAAAAGAGATGGGGCTGAAAGGTGAGCGCAAGGACGCTTACGTCTATGGCACCCTGGCCAAGGTGAAGAAGGCTGAAGAAGCCAAGAAGAAGTGATGTCGCGAGGGGCGCCTGATGAAGATGAGCCGTAGCGCAGTCTGATCTTGACCAACACAAAGCCTGTGCTGCGCCCCTCGCTGTTCAGGTTATCGGCTCAGCTGGATGCCTGCAACCGCTTTGCGTCAGCTTGCTTTGCCAATGCACGTTCGATCGATGCCTTGCTGGCCGACAGCTTCACCTTCTTGGGCGGCTGGTATGGCTGGATCTCATCGACCCAAACACGCTGCGGCGCAGTGAGCGGCTTGCCGAATGTCATCAGCGGCAGCACGATCCCGAACCTTTCGCAGGCGCTCTCGATACTTTTCCTGTGGAAGCCAAAGTGCTTAGCTGCCTGCCCTGCATTCCAGCGTTTTGCCAGACAGGCCTCCATCATATCCCTAGTAATAATCCTGCGGCCATTCATTCTCGGCTCTCCTTTTGATGGTCTCGATTTCAGGCAATCTCTGCCTGGCCATATACTCTATCAGCTCAAAGTCTGATTGCTTTACCCACCAACCCGGCAGCTTGACATAGCCTGCGTCACGCAGGGCGCGGGCCGCCGGGCTGTCGCTGGCCGCTCTAGTCATGGTCTCGGATAATATCGTCTGCGACAAGATGCAGAACCCCAATGACAGCGGCAAGGGTGATGCGCCCGTCATACTCATAGATCAGGGCCTTGATGCGGTCGGCCAGTTCCCCGGTCACGTCCTCAGCCCGCTTGCCGTCGCCCTTCAAAACGCGGATGTCAGTCATGGCTCTCCTCCCGCACATTCGCCCGCAAATATAGCTTCTTGGACCCGGCCCCGCAGGTCGGGCAAGGCTTCAGGTCGTCAATGACGTTAGAGGCATTAAGCCTCGCAATTGCAGCGGTGTGCTGGCTACCGAAGCGTTGGATTAGTTCTTCGTCAGTCATGGCTCTTTCCTTTGATCTCCGCGAGGGTGGCGCGGCGGTGATGCCACCAATCGTTGTATTTTGGTGTGCCGTGTCGAAAGGGGCATTCCTCAAGGGCCAACTCCACCGCCTGCGCCAGCTTGGCCGTCAGGGCTTCGATGCGGTCGGCGGCTTCTTGCTGTTGCTCAACGTCAGCGACACCTTTCCACAGTAGTTTGAGAAGCTCTGCGTCAGTCATCGTCCACCTCCATCATCTGCGCCACCAGTGCTGGCACCTTGCGCCATTTGTACAGGCTTGAGACACCGACGCGGTGCGTCTCAGCCGCATGCTGCACGCCGAAACGCTCGGCATCTTGCAAGGCGGCAAGGCGCAGGCAATCCGTCAGGCCATAGTCTGGGTGAAGCCCGGTCATTTCGGTACGCACTCCATGACAACGATGTGCGCGTTATCACGAACAAATTCAATCGCTGCCTCGCAAGACCGCTTACTGTTGAACTCCTGCATTGCGACACCGTTTGTGCCGATCAGCACAATCAAAACGTAAGTCATCTCCGCCCCCTGTTCCAAGCCAGCCGCGAGATCTTGTTCGCCAGATCGTCCAGCTCCGCCACCGACATGTCGCGATTGTCCAGCAGCGCGGTGTAGATCGCGTTGGTCAGCCGCTTGCTGGGCAGGATCGCCGACCCCTGTATGATCGCCGCCACCGCCTCGGACTGCACGTCACGCACGGGCATGGTCTTTGGTTCTCTGTTCCAGAACATCATGCGTCCTCCTCCGGGAAATCAAAGCAGGTCAGCCGCACCAACTGTCCCGACGCTGCCAACTCGGACAGCTTGCCCGAGACGACGGCGTCACTCATGTTCAGCGATGTCGCGATTTCTTCGACCGTGCCACGGCCATCGAAAGCGATGGTGTCTAAGATCATCTCAGCCAGCGCATCATCTTGCGGCGCAGGCGCATCGTCCAAGATGCTCACCGCCAGCCAAGGCGTGCGGTCTGGCCGGGTCATGTTCGGCACGACGATAGCCTGCACCTTTTGGCCGGGGCGCACGCCCTTGTCGAGCATGACCTTGCTCGGGATGAACACGCTCTCGTTGGAGCCTTCGGTCAGCGCAAAGGCCGATCCTGTGGCGAGTTGGTTAGTTAGTAATATTGTTTGCTGCATTGTTCTGTTCCAGTTCATTGCGTGCGTTGATTGCGTCTTGGACGTAATAGCTAAGGATCGTGATTTCTTCCCCAACCCAGCCGGGGCGAACCCCGGTGCCGTAGCGTTTCTCCAGATCCTCGATCTTGGCCAGCCTGTCGGCGATGTAAGCGTCCAAGCTTTCGATTGTCTTGTCGGTCATTCTGCTATCTCCATCATGCTTTCAATGAAGGTTTGCGCTGCTTGGGCAACGATTGCATTGCCGTAACCGCGCAGTCGTCCCACGCGCTGGGCAGACCCATGAGCCAGCGGGAATGTGCCGGGTTCAACTGGCCGCCACTTTCCATCCCGGCAGAAGAGCCAATCAGCATCTCGCCAGTGGCCGCTAGTCGGGCTGGCTGCGGGCCACCCGGCCATGTCCACATTTTGATCAGGTCCGACAAAGCCACCTGCTTGTGGACCCCTTTTGCTTTGTGCCGAGAATGCGCTGCATTGTAACTCTCCTCCGTCGCGTAGCCCGCGTTGAAGCTGTCGTGGACCTGCGGCGTCGGCCAGCCCGCCATCAGCGAGAAGTCGTTCAGATTGTTCGACCGATCCGGGTTCGACACCCGATCCTCCCCGCCCGACCGAAAGTCCCGCATCTGCGGCGTCGGCCAGCCCGCCATCCACGCCTGTCGTGGCACCGTGTCGTCCCGCAGTTGCCCCGTCTGACGGTGCATTGACGTTTCCAGATTGCCCGTGTCCTTGTGATCCCGCGTTGTCGGCGTTGCCCAGCCCGTCTGCTGAACCTGGAATGACAGCTTCAAGCTGTTGCCCGTCCCGGATGGAGCCAGCCCGCTCTGCTTGCTGTCCTGCACCACTGGCGTCTGCCAGCCCGCTGGCGTCAACCCCATTGCCTCCGTGAACTCCGCGTCCATCACCACCCGCACTGCGTCCGTCAGATACATCGGCACGTTGTTCTGGTTTGCATTCCGCTTGCGAAACTCCCTGCGTTTCAGCACGGTCTCCAAGCTGGCTTCTCGCACTGTCGCATCCGGCGTCGGCCAGCCGCGTTGCTCCGAAGAAGAGACGCTGGCGGATGTGCGGCGCGCCGACGCCCGCAGCGCACAGATCTGCCGCCCCGAAGGCGTAGCCCGTGGCTTCCATGTCAGTTGATACAAGGTCGAGCCAACCGAGGCCGTCTTTGCTCGCAACTTGCTCTCCAAAGACGATTGCAGGCTGGCACTGGCTGATGAGGTGATGCCAGTGCGGCCAGAGGTGCCGCTCATCATCAACCCCGCCTCTGCGACCTGCGCTGCTGAAAGGCTGGCACGGGCAACTTCCTGTCCAAACAGGACGATCATCGGCCCAGCCTGCGGATCGCAGGGCGTAGGACCAGACGCCAATGCCTGCGAAGAAGTGGCACTGGATGAAGCCTCTGAGTTCATCAGGGGAAACATTGACAATTGATCGTTCATCTACCACTCCATCTGCTATGTGGCCTTGCTTGATAAGTTCCCGCAGCCATGCCGCTGCCTTGGGGTCGATCTCGTTGTAGTAGGCGGTCATTTCACACCCAGACGATCCAGCGCAAAAAAGGATTGCTTATAGTGCTTTATCAAACGATCAACGCTGGCGATCCTTGAAGTGATGCTGGGGTTCGGCGCGGTGTCATTAACGATGGTCAGCGTTTCCCGATAATCCCACAATGCAGTCAGGACTATATGCGTATCCATGGCTCCCAGTTTTACTGCCATGTCACCACCCCATACCAAGGCCGAACATGAAGCCGGCGTACAGCAGGCCGAAGAGGCAGAAGATGCCGATCAGGTCGGCGAGGATGTCTCTGATACGCATTATTTGATCCCCTTGTTGGCGTTGATGGCAGATGCCAAGCGCAGGCGCAGTTCAGCGCGGCGCAGGTAGAACATCATCTCGCCAACGTCGTTATAGTTTGGGCCACCGTTTGAGTAACTGTTATCAATGTCTCGGTCGATGCACTCCAGAGCCGCCTCGGCATGCTCTAGCGTGATAGTGATGGTTGGTTCTGACATGGTTATCTCCTTGTTTGCTAGTTGAGGTGCCAGCCCCGCAGGGCTGGCTGTTAGAGGGTCACAGCATAACAACAGTAATGCCGGGAAACATGTCGCGGTAGTAAGCGATCACGTCCTTCATTTCGGAAACGCTTTCAGCGCCCTCTGCGTCATAGGCTGCATTACCGTCAGGCTGGACCAGATACTTGCCGGGGTAGATGTGCGTCATGCCGCCGACTTCGGCGATTACAACGTCGCGCTTGCCGCAGTAGATGGTGTCGGGGGCGATCATGGTCATCTGTCTGTCTCCTTGTTTGCTAGTTCGTATACGCAATAGAGTTAATGACGCACAAACCACCTGTCAACACCCTTGAATTGCGAAATCGAAATTATTTGCTCTTGCCTTTCGCATCCACTTTGCCCATGGTTTTTGCGAAACCGCAACGAGGGCTGCAATGGTCTACACCATGCGAGAAATACGGCTGATGCTGGCCGATCGGCCACTGCCGACAGTCGCCAAGCAATCAGGCGTGGCGCACACAACGCTCTGGCGTCTCATCTCTGGCCGCCAGGAAGCCAGGGAAAGCACGCTGGTCAAGCTCACAGATTACATCAACCGGGCAATGCAAGATGGCTGACAGCAGAGCCAAGGGCGCCGGCTTTGAGCGCGACATAGCCAACGCACTGCGCGATGAGCTGGGCATCAAGTTCGCCAGAGATCTCCGGCAGTACCAGCAATCAGCGCACGGGGATCTCGTCACCGACGATCCGGCTTGGCCCTACCTCTTGGAGCTGAAGCGCTACAAGGACGGCCCGATCGGCGGCTCGGAAGCCTGGTGGAACCAAGCCCGCATCGCAGCCGAGAAGGCGCACAAGCAGCCGGTCCTGATCTACAAGTACGATCGCCAGCCCGTGCGCTGCGTCCTCATGCTGCAAGGTGTGCGGGCTGACGTGACCTTCATCGACTTCTGCTACCTAGCCAGAGAAAGAATGGCCCATGACGCAATGTTCTGACGGCTTCGCCAAACACAACATCGACCACCTCTCCGCATCATCCATCAACCTCTGGTCCAACGCACCGGATGTCTGGGTCATGCAGTATCTGCACGGCAAGCGCACACCAATGGGCGCTGCCGCATGGCGTGGCATCTGCACCGAAGACGCAGTGGCCGCCATCCTCCTTGGCACGCCAGCCACAGAGGCGATCGACAAGGCCATTGCCAAGTTCGACGGGCGCTACATGATCGGCGACGAGGCAACCACCCGTGAGCGTGAGCGGATCAAACCCATGGCAACCCTGGCCGTGGCTGAGCTGCAGGCATACGGCAAGCCAGACTTCCCAGAAGTGGAAGAAGGAGAGAACCACCAGAACAAGGTGGAGATCACAGCTGTGGGCGATGGATGGTCGATCCCGGTCATCGGCTATCTGGATCTGGTCTTCCCAGAGCATGGCCTCGTCATTGATCTCAAAACCACCGGGCGCATCCCAACCCAGATGTCGCCAGAGCATCAGCTGCAGCGTGCCATCTACGCCAAGGCCAAGGGCAACCTGGCCGTGAAGTTCCTGTACGTCAGCGACAAGAAGACCAGCCTGCTAGAGGACGGCGATCCGTCCGAGCTGTTGGCCATAGCAAAGGTACAGATCAGCCGGATGGAGGCGTTCCTGCGTCACTGCGACAAGGACACAGCCAAGGCGATCGTGCCAATGAACACGTCCAGCTTCTACTGGTCCGGCGCAGAGAACTTGCGCAAAGAATTCTACGGGGTCTGACCCTGAGATCCGAGCCTGCCGGCAGCAGGCATTCCTCGGGGCTTTACGCCCCAGACAACGAAAGGCACTAACATGTTCTCTCTCGACACAGGCGGCAACGGCGCCAACGGTCCCTTCCTGCAGTGGTCCGCACGCGGCACGCAAGACGGCGCGATCAACCCCAAGTCGTTCTACATTCGGTCTTCGGATGGCAAGACCGCTTACGACGCCAGCAAAGGCATGGTCCTCGACATCGAAAAGATGAAGACCGGCTGGCAGAAGTCAGAAGGCATTGCCGGCGTGGCACCCGAATGGAAGTGGAACCCAAGCCCAGCGCAGATGCTGCCCGCACCCGGCGAGGATTGGAAGAAAGGCTTCAGCATTACCGTGGCCACCGGCGGCGGCAACGTGGCAACCTGGGAGCAAGCCGGCACAGCCGCGTGGCAGGCGCTGACAGATCTCGCACCGCACCTGCAGCAGCAACCAGCACCCGGCCAGTTGCCGCTTGTGCGCCTGGCCGACACCAAGGCCATGCAGTTCAAGCGTGGATCGACCATCAGCCCGGTGCTGGAAGTGATCAAGTGGGTGCCGCGTCCCGATTGCCTCAAAGACGGCGCAGCAGCTGGCATTGCTCTCGCACCAGCTCCGGTCGCACCGCCTGCACCAGTGGCACCGCCAGCTCCGGCGGCCGCAGCAGCCGGTGACTTCGAGTTCTGATCTTCGCATAAAAAAACCCCCGGCGGTCATGTTCGCCGGGGGAGTTAAGGCAGTCCAACAAGGAGGATGAGGCTCAGAACCTCGCGGAGATGATATGATGCACGATCAGAAAATGCAATCAAATCCTGAGCAAATCAGGCAGTTCATTCAATACATTACGCAGGGGTGGTCAGAGCTGGCCGAGCCTGCAGTGGTCGAGCTGCGCTGCATCGGCACCAATCGGCAAGTCAGCGTGGCACGCTTCCCCATGCACCAGGTCGAAGATGCCGTGCAGCATGCGGCAGCCATGAACCAGCACAGCCAGAACATCTACATGTGCATCAATCCGATCGATGGGCGCATCAACATCCCGCCGAACAAGGCCGCCACCGACAAAGACATCCTGGCCGCGTTCTACTGCTTTGCCGACGCAGACACAGACGGATCTATGGCCAACGTGCTGTCCTTCGCAGGCCCAAAGTTCACGATGAGCGTCAAGACAGGCACCACGCCATACGTCAGAGGCCACGCATACTGGCAGCTGGAAGAGCCATGCTACAACCTCGACGCCTGGCGTCAGGTGCAAGCCAGCATCGCGGCCAGCCTTGGCACAGATCCAGTTGTCATTAACCCATCCCGCATCATGCGCGTGGCCGGCACAATCTCCTACCCGAACGACGACAAGAAAAGCCGTGGCTACATCCAAGAGCAAGTCACGATGCGCACGGAGTTCAGCAGCGACCGAGATCCTGTGCCGTTCGATCGGCTCATGCGTGCCTTCCCGCCCACACAGCGCAGCCTCTCAGCAGCCACAACCAGCACCGCCACCATCCAGATCGACCTGGGCCAGCAAGCCATGGACCGAGCCATGGCAGAGGCGTCCATCCTGCAAGGCGACAACTGGCATCAGAACGTGATCCGCCTGGTCGCATCATACGTCAGCAAAGGTCTCACCGACGCAGAGATCCACGCCCTCACCGATCGCTTCACCATGGACGGATACACCGCCGAGGACACCAGGCGCGAGGTGCAGCAAGCGATCGACGGCGCAAGAGCCAAAGGCTGGACACCGCAGCCAGATCCGATCCAGCAAAAGATGGCCGAGCAAGTGCCGGCACAAGACACACAGCAGTTTGACGCGCCGCAGCCCGAGCCAACGCAGGCAACCTGGCCTACACCGATCGAAGACTTCAACCCGCTGACCCTGCCCAAGCGGCGCTGGATCTACGGCAGAACCTACATCCGCGATTACGTCAGCCTTACCGCATCGGCTGGCGGCATCGGCAAGACCAGCCTCACCATGGTCGAAGCCGTGGCCATAGCCACAGGCAAGCCACTCTTGAACCAGCCGGTTCACGAACGCACAAAGGTCTGGATCGTCAACCTCGAAGATCCCCGCAGCGAAGGCCTCCTGCGCTTGGCCGGCGTCATGCAGCACTACGACATCAAGCACGCAGACATGGCAGGCTGGCTGTTCCTCGACGGCGAAGACGACATCCGCATCACCTTGGCCGCAGAAACCAGAGAAGGCGTCACAGAAAACGATGCCCTCCTGCAGTACATGACCAACAAAATCAAACAGCTCGGCATAGGTGTCGTCATCATTGACCCCCTGATCGGTGCGCACCAGGTCAACGAGAACAGCAACATGGCCGTGCAGGTCGTCGTCGCCATGCTGCGTAAGCTGGCAAGAGACACAGGCGCATCCGTTCACCCGGTACATCACATCAGAAAAGGCAACGGAGACGACGCAACAGTGGACAGCGTGCGCGGCGCCAACGCCCTCATCGGCGCAGCCCGAGCCGCACGCGTCCTAAACAAAGTCACAGAAGAGGCAGCCGAAAAGCTCGGCCTCGAAGGCGATGCAGCACGCGGCATCTTCAGATCCGACGACGCCAAAGCAAACCTCGCAGCACCATCCGACAAGGCAACCTACCTGCAAACCATCGGCGTGCAGATCGCCAACGGTGAACACATCGCAGTCGTTAGACCCATCACCCTGCCAGACGCATTCGAAGGCATCACCGCAGAGGCCGCCATGAAGGCACAGCGCATCATCGGCAAGGCAGCCGACACAGACGAGCCGTACAGAGAAAGCATCCAGGCCAAGCGATGGGCAGGACATGCGATCGGGGAAGTGCTGGACATCGACACCACCGAAAAGTCCGGCAAGGCACGCGTGCAGCTGATCATCAAACAGTGGATCAAAACAGACGTGCTGCGCGTCGATAAAGTCGAAGATCCAAGGCAAGGACGAGAGATCCAAATCATGGTCGTGGGAACCTGGATCAATAGAGAAGAGGCAGGATTGTGATGCGACATTACACGCTGCCAGACGGAAACGTGCAGATCAGCTTCAGCGGCGGGCGCACGTCGGCCTACATGCTGCACCAGATAGCCGAGGCCAACGGCGGCGTCCCTGATCGCTGCAAGGTGGTCTTTGCCAACACTGGGCGAGAGATGCCGCAGACCCTCGACTTCGTGCAAGAGGTTGGTGACCGCTGGGGCATCCCGATTGTCTGGGTCGAACACATCAGCCAAAAGCCCGGCTTCAATGTCGTATCACACAACAGCGCGTCCAGAGATGGTGAGCCGTTTGAGGAGATGATCCGCAAGCGCAAGTACCTGCCAAATCAGCAGGCACGGTTTTGCACGGGTGATTTGAAGGTGAAGCCGTCTCGCGATTACCTGCGGTCTATCGGATGGGAATATTGGATATCTGCTCTTGGCATCCGCGCAGACGAACCGGGCCGCGTCAACCGTGAGCCGCAGAAGGAGCGCTGGCAGCGTTGGTATCCATTGGCCGACGCTGGTGTCTCCAAGCATCACGTCATGGCCTTCTGGGCAGAGCAGCCATTCGATCTGCGCTTGCAGAACATCAAGGGCAACACGGCGCTGGGCAACTGTGACGGGTGCTTCCTGAAGTCAGAGGCAACGCTGGCCATGCTGGCCAGAGATTACCCAGATCGCCACGCATGGTGGGAGCGCATGGAAGCCCAGACCACAGAGGCCACGACATCAGCAGCCGCGCGCTTCCGCAAAGAGTACACACGCAAGAGCCTGCGTGACTTCGTAGAACGGCAAGGCGATTGGATATTCAAAACAGAAGGCGTCTTGTGCCAGAAAGATGGCGGCGAATGCACCGAAAATATGTGACAAAACTGCATCCTCACTTGGTGTTCAAAGGTGAGGAAAAGGTGAGGAAAGGTGAGGAAGAAATACACCTGAACCTTACCTCCTCACCCCCCCTATATAGGGGTGAGGAAGGTGAGGAGGTGAGGAAGGCAAGTGAGGTGGTGAGGTGAGGAAGACCAGAAAGACTGAGATCAGGGAGATCGTACATGACTGAGCATAGACCAACCAAACCTCGGAGACAGCGCAGCGCTGATCGTGTCCTGCATCGGGATGTCACGGCGGTGCAGATCAAATGTGACTTCGCACTCGCAGGGTTCGACCGCATGGCCAACGCGATGGATCACAAGTGGGGCATCGATCGGCTCGTCGAGCTGGTGCCGGCAGATGTCGCGGCAAAGTATGGCTCGGCAATGGCCAAGCTGAACCAGGCCATCGATGACCAAGATCCAGATGAAGTCGCAGTCAGAGCATCGGTCTGCATCAGAGGCATGCAGGCCATGGATCAGATTGCCACGCAGGCTCACGGAGAGCCGCCTACAGCGCAGGTGTGGGTCGTTGAGGCTGATGGGTATACCTTCGGCCTGATGAGAGATCCCAGAGCCTGGCAGAGAGCGC
>Ga0315907_10005451_pt1 | contig 13842 bp, 10 predicted proteins | sample LakEriMetagenome_3_FD_203525 | JGI IMG/M metagenome (GOLD analysis project Ga0315907, IMG submission 203525) | Freshwater fungal communities from buoy surface, Lake Erie, Ohio, United States - Buoy 12 MA123 | ecosystem: Environmental > Aquatic > Freshwater > Lake > Lake biofilm | place: USA...
CATCAACGACAGTTGCAAATTCGCGGAGGTGATCTGTTCATGCCTCGCATCGGATTTCGTCGTACTCGTACTCAGCGAAGCGGTACTCAGTGAAACGGTACTCGTACTCGATGACTGTTTGAACTGCGGCGATGCTCGGCATTGGTCGAGGCGGTTTGCGGTAACTTGCGAACCAATGGGCCGGATTGCTATACTGAATCGCTCCGAGTACGAGCACGAGAAGAAGCACGAACAATATGGTGCACCGGAGTCGCCGCTTTTACGCCGCGCTACCCCGAGTTTCGATCAGCAAGACAGAGACAGGACCACGCGACATTGACGCCTTTGGGCAAGGTATCGCATCAGCTTCGTTCCTTGTGGCTTTCGATGTGCTTGCGCAACTCTGCGGTCGCTTTGTCGAGATTGCCGGCGGCAAGGTGATCGATAAGGCGGCGGTGACTCTCGATTCCCTCTTTCCAGCCCGCTTTCTTCACGCTTTCGCGAAACCTCTGAAAAAAGACGTGCAGCAAATCGCCGAACGCCACAAGCGGTTGCAGTCCGCTTGCCTCAAGCAGCGACCGGTGGAACTGAATATCGATCGCGATGAAAGTTTTCAGGTCGCGTGCCGACTCAAACCGCCGGACGATCTCCCGCAGCCCCGATTCAATCGCCGGATCTTTTTTCATCCGCTGGACAACATGCGGCAGCACACCGGTTTCCAAAATCACGCGGCTGTCGATGAGCTGCTGCGGATCGGCCTCCAGCAAGCCGGCATGAAAGCTCAAATGTTCCGTGAGCCGTTCCATGTCGATGCACCTGACGGTCAGCCCAACTCCAGCCTTCGATTCCACGATTCCCAAAAACTCCAATGCTTTCGTGGCTTCGCGTAGACTCATTCGACTAATGCCAAAGGTTTCGGCCAGCTTGGATTCCGTCGGGAGCCGATCACCTGGCCCCAGCTTCTCCGAGACGATGTACTGCTGAATCTGATTGGCGACCTGATCGCGAATTTTTGGACGGCGAAGAGTCTGCATCTGGAAAATTCTCAAGGAAGGGATTGCAAGGGAAACCACAAGCGATCGGATTATCTTACAATAAGATCGTCGTCAACAGCGACGTTTTCATTTTTCGTAGGGAACTTTCCATGCCAATCGTCTCAATTACCGACTATACATTTCCCTCCCTCGATATCGAAGAGTCGCTCATTCGCTCCGCAGGAGGCGAGTTGCGGAGCGGCAATGACAAGCAAGTTGAGGCATTAAAGCGACTCGCCGCCGATGCGGATGCAGTCATCACACAATTCGCGCCGATCAACGCCGAAGTGATCGGAGCCATGCAGCGCGCCAAGGTCATCGTCCGCTACGGCATTGGCTACGACAACGTCGATGTAAAGGCGGCGCGCGAGCGGGGCATTCCTGTCTGCAACATCCCGGACTACTGCATCGACGAGGTCGCTGATCACACACTCGCATTCCTACTGGGCATCACACGCCAAGTGGTTCCGAACACGCTGCATGTTCGCGACGGAAAATGGGGGCTGGCGACGCCGCTTGATCAATTGCGAACTCTGCGAGACCAGACCGTCGGGATCGTCGGCTTCGGGCGCATCGGCCGTGAAGTGGCCGCGAGACTCGCTCCCTTCAAGTGTCGGCGGCTAGTGCATGACGCCTTCGTTCCGGCTGACACTGTGCTAGCAGCCGGTTGCGAGCCCGTCTCGCTCGATGAACTGCTGGCTCAATCCGACATCGTGTCTCTGCATTGTCCTTCAACGCCACAGACGAAGAAGTTGCTCAATGACGATTCGCTCGGCCGCATGAAGCAAGGTTCGGTCGTAGTGAATTTAGGGCGAGGCGATCTTATCGACTCGGGATCACTCGTCGCTGCGTTGCAATCGGGAAAGATCTCAGCCGCCGCGCTCGATGTATTTGAACAAGAACCGCTGCCGCCGGAAAACCCACTGCGATTCATGCCGAATGTTATTACAGCTTCTCACATCGCTTCGGCAAGTCCCAAGTCCGTTCGAACGCTTCGCGAGACCGCTGCAAAGATCGCAATCATGGCTCTGCGAGGAGAACCGTTGCCAAACATTGTGAACTGATATCTCCGGGCCCCGGACTTGCCATCGGTGCTCATTGCTTGAGGTATCCGAATAGCAAAGGCAGCAAATCCAAGGCACAGATGGAGATACCAAAGAACCGTATTCGCCCAAAAAATGACCCTTATTCGTTAACCCTACACGTCTAGCCACGAGGCCATTGGCCTATACACAACTGTTTTCTTTAAGGAATTGCCAATGCCTAAGCCTTTGTTTCGCGGCGTCTGCGCTTCGTCGATTACGCCCTTTCATCCCGATGGAAGTTTATGGCTTGAACGTTTGAAGCCGCACATCGACTGGCTGATTGCCGAGCGGGTTGATGCCATTTCACCACTTGGGAGTTCCGGTGAGTTTCCTGCGATCGAGTGTGGAGACCGCGAGCGGGTACTGGCCGCGGCATTGGACGCAATTGCGGGACGTGTCCCCGTGATCGCAGGGACCCATGATTACTCGACTGCGCGCACGGTTCAATTGTCGAAGTTCGCCGAATCCGCTGGCGCCGATGCGCTCTTGATTGTTCCACCCTACTACATGGCGCCGACTCCAGCACAGGTGATGGACCACTATCGCCGCGTTGCTCAAGCAGTCTCGATTCCGATTGTCCTCTATCACAACATTCCGCTGACATCGGTCGACCTAACAACTGAGCATCTGCTGAAGTTGTACGAGGAGCGTGCGATTGCCGGAGTCAAGATGTCTCATCCCGAGCCGGATCGCCAGTGCCAATTACTGCAAGCCACGCAGGGAGCATTCTCGGTCTACGCAGGGATCGATACGGCAGCATTTGAGGGTTTGTGTCATGGTTCTCACGGCTGGATTTCGGGGATTCCAAGCACGGTGCCAGGATCCGCTCGACGACTCTATGAACTGATTGCGATCGAGGGTAATCTGCCGGAGGCTCGCAAATTGTGGTGCAAGCTCGCACCGTTGATGCGACTGCAGTTTCAAGCGTATCACTCCAAGGGCGAAGGGGCGCACTGGTTCAGCACAATGAAAGCGGCTCTGAACATGATCGGGCCGCCAGTGGGAGATCCACAGCCGCCGATCCTGCCGCTTCCGCAAGCCTATCGAAAGACGTTGGCCGACCTGTTAACCAACCTAGGCTACGAAGTCAGCACCAAGTTAGAGGGATAAGCTGAGATTGATGAAGAAGTTCTCAGATACTCGTTTGCACACAGGCGCCCTTGGCCGCGCTGGGCTAGAGTCCGAAGGGATCGCTGCAAGCATTATCGAAGCTCCCGATATCGTGCTTGTCGGGAGCGGGATCATGTCGTCGACGCTGGCCGTGATGCTCAAACGCCTTGATCCGCGTTTGCGAATTCAAATGTTCGAGGTTACGACAGAACTTGCGTCTGAAGCTTCCGATGGCTGGAACAACGCGGGCACAGGACACGCTGGAATTTGCGAGATGAGCTACACGCCAGTTCGCGATCAAGAAGGTCGAGTGCCGATCGCAAGAGCACTCCGTATCTTCGAACAGTTCGAGCACTCCATGCAGTTCTGGGGGGCAATGGTCGCCGACGGAACGGTGGACGATCCAGCGGATTTCATTCATGCGGCACCGCACATTTGCTTCGTGAAAGGCGCCGATGATGTGGCCTTTCTACAAGCTCGGCACGCGGCAATGATGGAACATCACTTTTTCCGCGGTATGCGACTGACGATGGACCCCTCGGTGATTCGTGCTTGGGTGCCTCTGGTGATGGAAGGTCGCGAGTCCGGACCTGTCGCGGCCACGGTGGGCGATGGCACCGAAGTCAACTTTGGTCTGCTTGCTCGGCGACTTTGTGGCTGGCTTGCACAGCAAGAGCATTGCGGAATCGCGAACGGCTGGAAGGTCACGAAACTGCGACGCGGTGTTGGGGGATGGCAACTGGGGTTGCGATGCGCAGCGACGGGTGAGGTTCGCGACCAGAACGTGAAGTTCGTGTTCGTCGGCGCTGGTGGCGGGAGTTTGCCGTTGCTGCAATCAACTGGCCTCGCGGAAGTCGCTGGCCTGGGCGGATTTCCTATCGGCGGACAGTGGCTCGTGTGCGATGAGCCAGCGATCTGCGCGCGGCACGAGGCGAAGGTCTACGGCGCGACTCCACCGTCGTCGCCAAGCCTCGGTTCTGGGCATCTCGACGTGCGGCGGCTTAATGGCAAGCGACAGCTACTCTTCGGACCTTTCGCCTCATGGACCACCCGATTCCTTAAGCATTCCGGGCAATGGAGCGATCTTCCCTACTCGCTTCGCGCAAACAACGTGACTTCGCTGCTTCGCACGGCCTTTCGTAACGGCTCGTTGGTACGGTATCTAGTGAAACAGGGATTGCAGAGTATGGAGTCTCGTATGCAGGCCCTGCGTGAATACTATCCCAACGCCCAATCCGAACACTGGCGGCTTGTGCAAGCTGGAATCCGCGTGCAGGCCATCAAGAAAAAAGATCGCGGCGCGTTGTTTTTCGGCACCGAGCTTTTTTCCTCTGCGGATCACTCGCTTGCGGCCCTGCTAGGAGCCTCCCCAGGCGCGTCGGTCGCGGTAAACATCGCCTTCGAAGTCATCCAGACCTGCCTGCCCCATCTGCTCGCTAGCTCCGAGGGACGCGAACGCATGCGGCAGATGATTCCGACTTTCGATATCGATCTGAAACAGCCCGGCAACGCGGCCTCGTTCGAGAAAAACACCCGCGAGGCCTCAGAGAAACTGCAAATCCATGGTAGTAGGCGCACTTCGTGGGCCGTAACTTCAACTGCGTTCGGAGAAAAAAAATGAAAATCGTCCGTTACCAAACTACGACCGGCCAGACAGCCTACGGGCGGCTTGACGCCGATGGCCGCACAACGCGACTTGACGGAGATATCTTCGGCGAGCTGACCGACACCGGTGAAGCAGCCTCCATCGCGAAACTGCTCGCTCCTATCGAACCGCGCGACATCATCTGCATCGGACTCAACTATCGAAAGCACGCCGCCGAGGGAAACCAGCCGATCCCGGAATGGCCAGTCGTCTTTATGAAAAACAGCGGCACATTGCAACATCCCGGCGAGCCAATTGTCTTGCCGCGCCATTTGAAGAGTGACGCTGTCGATTACGAGTGCGAACTGGCGGTGGTGATCGGACGTGAATGCTACAACGTCTCGAAAGCCGATGCACTGAGCTATGTCCTAGGTTACACCTGCGCCAACGACGTCAGCGCTCGCGATTGGCAAATGAAGTACGGTGGCACTCAATGGTGTCGCGGTAAGACCTTTGCGACTTTCTGTCCGCTCGGACCATGTTTGACAACCGTCGATGAGATTTCCAATCCCAATGCACTCGGCATTCGAACGGTCCTTAATGGCCAGACGATGCAGGACTGGAGTACCAACGACATGATTTTTGATGTGCCTACGTTGATCGAGTTCCTCAGCGGAAGTACACGATTGGCGGCAGGTACAGTGATCCTAACCGGCACGCCCCACGGAGTCGGAGGAGCACGCAAACCGCCTGTATATCTTCAACCGGGCGACACCGTGACGATCGAAATCGACGGCATTGGAAAGCTGACCAACCCGGTCATCGCAGAGGGAGTGAACCGATGAATAGCTCGAATACCGCACGCGAGGAATTCTGGCGAATCCCACTACGAATTCGAACCGTTGTTTTTTGCGCAATGCTCATCTGTCGGGGAAGCTACCTAACTTCGAATGCTCAGGAGCCTCGCTTCGTGGATCATTCGCTCCTCATCGCACCGGAGTTGCCGTGCACTTGGCCAAGCCACCCGTTTCCTCGATTTGCGATTATCCACTCTCGCACGATCGGTCCGGAATCGACTTACAACATCGACACACTGCTGATCGACGGCAACACAGGGACGCAACTCGACGTGCCGCCGCATTCGGTCGCACGGCCCGAATTGAACCGAGACAAGTCGGGGCCACTCGGACTGGCTTACACGGACAAGATCGAGCCTTGGCAGTTCGGTGGCGAAGCCTGCGTTATCGATGTGCGTGAGCTACTCGACAAAGCGCCTAGGGGTGAAAGCCCACTTGTCAAAGTCGAACATGTGGAACGATTTGAGAGGCAATATCGCAAGGTCAGCTTTGGAGACGTCGTTCTGTTTCGTAGCGATTACTCGGACCATTTCTATCAACCGCTTCCCGAAGGACGCCGTTACATTGCAGACATCCTCGACCGCAAAGCACCCGGCTATCCCGATCCCGATCCGGATTGCATGGAGTTCCTCGGGAAGCGTGGTGTACTCACACTCGGTACCGACAGCGCGAGCATGGGACCGCTTCCGGATCTGGCTGAGCCCACACACTATGCTGGTCTCAAGTACGGCATGATCTGGACAGAAGGGGCGACGAACCTTCGCGAGTTGCCTTCCACCGGTGCGTTCTATTGCTTGCTCGCACCCAAGCATGAACTTGGGCCATATAGCGAAGGACGCGCGTTCTCCGTCGTCGGTGGCGAATTGCCTAAACGCCTCATCGATGCGTGTCGCCACAAGCGCGCCATCGATCTCTCACCCACGCTTTCGCCAAAGCTGCCCTTGACTTCACCAGGTATCGATACGGGCAATCATCGCCAAGTCTATCTGAAGATCGATTTTCTCTATTCAGAGTATCTCGACATGTGGCATCATGGACACCTTATGGATTCGATGACAGGAACACACCTGGTTCCTCCGACGTATGCACTGCCGGCCGACAACAAACCGATCCCCTATGCACCGCAAGTGCGTGGATGGCTCGACGAATACGAGAAGAAGTATGGGCGACGTGGTTCGAGCACCATGACGACCGAACAGGTTCCCATCGAGTGGACTTGCGGCGAAGCGCGGGTGATCGATGTTCGGACATCGATTGGATCAACGCAGCAAGTCCGATGGCCTGCATCACCCGAGATCACAGTCGATCAGATCAAGGTCTTTGAACAAAAAGCAGGCGACTTACAATCTGGCGATGTAGTCATTTTCCAAACGGGTTACAACGACGCCTATTTGCGACCACAGCCGGCTGATACTCGCATGTGGATTGAGCCGCTACAAGGCAAAGCCGAAGGTTGGCCTGCTCCCGGACCCGATGCGATTCGCTACCTCAAGTCCAAGGGTATCCGGTGCATTGCAAGCGATGCACCCGATCTGGGTGGCGTCGACCCCAAACGAGCGCTGATGACCTATTGGGCCTTGGGGAGTCTTGAGATGGTCGGCGTTGAGTTCTTGGTAAACATCGACAAGATCCCTGCACAGGGAGCTTACTTTTTGTTTGCCGCTGTGAAAGTACGCAATGGTAACGGCGGTCCGGGGCGAGCGATTGTGTTGTATTAGGAAGTGGGGAATGGGGAGTGGGGAGAGGGAAACAGCGAAAGAGAGAATAGGGACGAGCGAAAATGAGTAAAGACCAAAATACCGCGTTATTACCTGATGCCGATTCCCTCTTGGCTTCTTCCACGCTTCGAACCGTTGCTTGGCGGATCGTGCCGTTTATTTGCTTTCTGTACGTTCTGAACATTCTCGATCGCGCTAATGTTGGCTTTGCACGTTTGGCGATGCAGGACGATCTTGGCCTGAGCAAAGCCGCGTTCGACCTCGGCTATGGGATGTTCTACCTCGGCTACCTTTTGTTTGAAGTGCCGAGCAATCTGCTAATGCACAGGTTTGGAGCACGGCGATGGATCGCCAGGATCATGATCACGTGGGGACTGATCTCGGCTGCTACGATGTTCGCAACGGATGTATGGACGTTTTATTCACTGCGCATCCTACTTGGGATTGCTGAAGCTGGCTTCTTTCCAGGAATCATTCTCTATCTGACTTACTGGTTTCCGGATCGGCAACGAGCCAAGATGACTGCCTTCTTTATGCTCGCCATCGGTTTGTCAAACGTGCTAGGGAATCCACTCTCGGGTTGGATCATGGATCAATTTGACGGCGTGAACGGTTGGCATGGTTGGCAATGGCTGTTTTTACTCGAAGGCTTACCGACATCTCTAGTCGGTATCGCTGTGCTGTTCTACTTGAAAGACTCTCCTCAGGACGCTCCATGGCTGCGCGACGATCAGCGACGTTGGTTGGTCAACTGTCTAGCGGAAGAAGATCGTCTTCGGCGCGAGAAACATGGGCCCGATCGTTGGCAAGCGATGCTTCAGCCGCGCGTCTGGTTGCTCATTGCGATCTATTTTACAGTAGCCGTCGGTACCAACGCAGGAGGTGCTTACTTTCCGACATTGATCAAAGAGCAATACCAGGAGGCTACCCATGTGCAGATCGGATTGCTCGCCGCGCTGCCGCATTTGTGCGCGATCGTTGCCATGGCGTTGGTAGGAATTAGCTCCGACCGAACCGGAGAACGGCGTTGGCACTTGGCTGGCTCGGCCTTGGCTGCGGCGATTGGATGGGCAATGGTCGCATGGGGGCCAACCCCGCTGATGGCAATGGCCGGGTTGTGTCTGGCACAGTCTGGTATGATGAGCATGCTACCCGTTTTCTGGACGCTACCCAGTGTATTCCTCTCCGGAGTTGCAGCCGCCGGGGGCATCGCGCTGATCAATTCCGTAGCCAACATCGGCGGCTTCTTTGGAGCTTCCATACTTGGACTCATGGGACTCTGGTCGATGGCAATCATTCTATTGGCCGGCTCTTTGTTTACATCCTTGGTGATCCGCAACACCGCTTCAACCAATTCGTCTCCCGCTTCTCAATAAGGTTTTCGATGGACTCGTTATTTTCACTTACTGGCCGAGTCGCGGTCGTTTCAGGTGCTGCGCAAGGACTCGGTCGAACCACCGCACTGGCGCTCGCCCAGCATGGAGCGGATCTTGTGCTGGTGGATCGAAATCAATCAGGTGCAGAAGCCACCGCAACTCAAATACAGGCGATTGGACGCAAGACGCTCGTGGTAGCAACCGATGTCTCGTCGCCTGAAGCCATCGCCGATCTGTTTCAACAGGTCGATGCCCTGTTTGGCCGAGTCGACTTTTTGGGGAATATCGCCGGCGACGGTCACCTAGCCGAGCCTGAAGAACTGACGATCACAGATCTTTGTCGCGTGTTGCAGAATCTGGTGGTAGGCCGATTTGCGATGTGCCAAGAAGCGGGCAGGCGCATGCTGGCGCAAGGCCGCGGCTCGATCATGAACATCGGTTCGCTGGCTAGCTCAACGGCGCTAGGTCGTGGTCATATCGCCTACAGCATGGCGATGGGAGCCGTCATTCAAATGACTCGCGAGTTAAGTACCGAATGGAGTTATCGCGGCGTACGCGTCAATTGCGTAACACCGGCACAAGTGGTCAACCCGAGTTTAACGGCGAGAATGCAATCCGACCCAACGCTTGAGGCACGCTTTCTAAAAGGGATCCCAATGGGTCGACTCGGACAACCTCAAGACATCATGGGACTAGCAGTCTTGCTCGCGTCCGATGCCTCGCAGTGGATCACCGGGGCCATCATTCCGATGGACGGTGGAAATATGGCCATGAACGCTGGTGGGACTCCAGGTCATGAAAAAAGGGGAGTCGGGAGTGGGCAATGGGGAGTGGAGGAGAAGCAATGATTGGAATGAATCCTTATCGAGATCCGAACGTTTGGAAGTTGCCCATGCAACTGGCCAAGGACACGTACTCGATCACTCGCACGCTCCGTTCGCTAATTCGATCCATCCAATCCAAGAAGAAGTCGTCATGAAAACCCCCAACCCGATTTCGCCTCTCCCCTCTCCTGACTCCCCTATGCCGCCCCCCCACTCCCCATCGCCCGCTGCCCTCGCCTTATACCGCACGATGCAAATCATCCGGCAAACGGAAGAAGAGCTCGCGAGGTGTCACCAGCGTGGACTCATTCACGGTGCCTGTCACACGTATGTTGGTCAGGAAGCGATCGCAACCGGAGTCTGCGCGCATTTGACCGCGCGTGATCCAATCTTCTCTACCCATCGCGGACATGGTCATGCTCTCGCTAAGGGAATGCCGCCAAGCGAACTGATGGCAGAGCTGTTTGGTCGATCGACGGGTTGCTCGCGCGGACGCGGTGGCAGCATGCACTTGTTTTCACCCGAGATTGGCATGATGGGGACCAGCGGTATCGTTGGGCCATGTCTGCTACAAGCCTGCGGCGGCGGTTACAGTTCCAAGATACTCAAAAACGGGACAGTCGCAGCGGCCTTCTTTGGCGATGGTGCGGTCAACAACGGTGCCTTTCATGAAAGTCTCAACATGGCCAGCATCTGGAATCTGCCAGTGCTGTTCATCTGCGAGAACAATCAGTACGCCACCGAGGTCCCCTTCTCCTATTCAAGCGGAAATCCCAACGTCGGATCGCGAGGTAGCGCCTACGGAATCCTTGGTATTACGGTCGATGGGAATGACGTAATGGAAATCTACCGAGTGGCAGGAGAAGCCGTCGCGCGCGCCCGAAGCGGAGGGGGCCCAACGCTGATCGAGTGCAAAACGTATCGCACACGAGCCCATGCTGAAGGGATGGGTGATTTCACTTACCGCACAAAAGAAGAAGTCGCATCGTGGAAAGAGCGATGTCCGATTGCGAGGTTGAGGGGGGGAGTCGAGTCGGATTCCATGTTCGACCAGATCGACCTAGAAGTGGCCGAAGTGGTTCGCAAAGCCCGAGATTTCGCCGAATCAAGCCCAGTGCCGGACTCGGATTCGGCGACGACCAATGTCTTCTCGCCAAGTCGATCCTGCGTCCCTTCCAACGACTCCCCACTCCCCATTCCCAACTCCCGTCAATTAACGTTCGTCGCCGCTACGCTCGAAGCCCTCGATCAAGCCATGGCAACCGACCCGAAAATCTTCGTCATGGGCGAAGGGATCGGCGAGCGCGGCGGCAATTTTAGAACGACGCTTGGATTGCATGCCAAGTACGGCGGCGATCGACTTTGCGATACGCCGATTTGCGAAAGAGGCTTCGTGGGACTCGCTTGCGGAGCAGCGATGACCGGAACGCGGCCAATCATCGACTTCATGTTCATCGACTTCATCAACGATTCGTTTGGTGAGATCGTGAACCAGATCGCCAAGATGCAATACATGAGCAGCGGCCGACTGAAAATGCCGGTTTTGTTGCGAGGTTGTGGAGGCGTCGGTCACTCGGCTGCCACTCATCACTCCGGAATGTACCATTCGATCTATTCGCACATTCCAGGTCTGCGCGTTGTGTTACCGTCAAACCCATATGACGCGAAAGGACTGATGGCTTATGCGCTGCGAAGCGACGATCCAGTCTTATTCCTCGAACATCGCGAGCTGATGCAAACCAAGGGGCATGTTCCCACGGAGCACTACGAGATTCCCTTTGGTCAGGCCAGAGTCCATCGCCCCGGAACGGATGTCACGGTCGTCGCTTTGTCGCTGATGGTGCAGCATGCCCTACAAGCTGCCGAACAACTGACGGCCGAAGGGATCTCAGTCGAGGTCATCGACCCTCGTACTGTTTCGCCGCTGGACATCGACACAATTCTGAAATCCGTGTCGAAAACGGGCCGAATCCTAGTCGTCGACGAAGCCTTTGGACCATGTGGTTTCGCATCGGAGATTGCAGCTCAGGTGTCCGACGCCGGGTTCGATGATCTCGATGCCCCGATCAAACGCTTGCACGGCGAGCAAGCCCCTACCCCCTATGCGCCTACCTTGGAGCAAGCTGTTGTGCCAAACATCCAACGCATTACGCAGGCGATTCGCGACCTGGTCAAGGAGTAGTTCCATGCCGCACCCCATCACCGTTCCACGTCTCGGCTGGTCCATGGAAGAAGGCGTTTTCGCCGAATGGCTCAAAGCACCCGGAGAACTAGTCCGCTCCGGTGATTTGATCTTCCTTTTGGAAGGAGAGAAGGCAGCGACAGAGATTGAGTCGCTCGACTCAGGTTATCTGTGCATCCCTGGCGATGCGCCGCAGTCCGGTGCGACCGTAAAAGTCGGCGAAGTGATCGGTTTTCTGCTTGTCGAGGGAGAAACGGCTCCAACGACAGTACGAATTTCCCCTACGACGACCACCCCAGTGGCTGTCCTTCAGACACCTGCGTCTGCCACTGGCCCAGGAATGACTTCGCCCACGCAGCGCGCTGCCGGACCCGCAGCCCGACGAATGGCCCGCGAACTGGGTATCGATCTGAACTGCGTCGTGACTCCAGACCCCACGGGACGTGTCCTCTGCGACGACGTACAACGAGCCGCGATTGGACAAGGGCAACGCACCGCAGCCACTGGCAACGTGACAGGGCCGATCGCCACACCGCGCGCTCGTCGGCGTGCGCGCGAACTTGGGGTCGACTGGACGCGACTGACTGGAACCGGTCGAAACGGACGCATACGCGAACGCGATATTTCTGCAGAACCGATCGAGAATGCGGCCAACACGCTCTCACCTGCTGCCGAAATCCCGCCCACGGAGCCAGGTCGCCATGTTCCTGCTTCCAAACTCCGCCGGATCATCGCCCAGCGCATGTCTGCTGGAGTCCATCTAGCGGTTCCCGTCACTCTCTCGGCAAAGATCGATGCCGAGTCGCTCGTCACTTACCGGGAACGACTTAAGACTGAATCGAGAAATGGGTTTGTTCCAAGCTATAACGACATCCTGATTTACCACGCCGCTCTGACGCTGCGAGAGCTACCCGACCTCAACGCCTGCTGGTATCGCGACGGAATCCACAGCTACGACGACATCCACATCGCCACGGCGGTCGACACGCCAGACGGATTACTTGCTCCGGTCGTACGCGATGCCGACCGCCTCGCGCTTCATCAGATAGCAGATCGCACTAGACAACTGGTCGCCCAGGCGCGTTCCGGCCAACTCAGCCAGAATCAACTCTCGGGCGGCACGTTCACGATCTCAAATCTTGGAATGTATGGCATCGATACCTTCACGCCGGTCCTCAACCTACCACAAGCTGCGATTCTCGGAGTCGGCCGCATCGTCGATGAACCTGTCGTCCGCAACAGCCAACTTGCCATCGGCAAGACGATGAGCCTTAGCTTGACCTTCGACCATCGTGTCATCGACGGCGCCCCTGCTGCGCGCTGGTTGAAACGCATCTGCGAACGTCTTGAGTCGCCCATCGAGTGATGACCCCAACGAGTAGTGACCCCAACGAGTAGTGACGCGGTGATGGACTGGCCGTTACGTCCTAGCGGTCGGAAAACCCTAGGGAAGTGGCGGAAGCCTCTCTCGCACTGCTGTCCACCGCTTGGCAGCGGATGGCTACGATTCCGCAGCAGACAATGCAAGTTCCCAAAACGTAGCCACCTGTCGCCAGACGGTGGAAGCCTCTCTCGCGCCGCTGTCCACCGCTTGGCAGCGGATGGCTACGATTCCGCAGCAGACAACGCAAGTTCCCAGAACGTAGCCACCAGTCGCCAGACGGTGGGGCGGCGGTGAGTTCTTGGACAAGTTGGGTTAGGTTCAATTCGATTCTCCGGCTTGACGGGCTTGGTCGAGGCATTGGTCCACGTCAGATTGCAGTTGGTCTGCCGGCACCTTGCGGTTGCTGAGCCACTGCGCCAGCGGTGCAAAGGCGGGGTTGGCGAGCAGTTCCTCAACGCGCGGCACGGCAAGCACAGAGCCGGCGGTGCGAGCTTCGCGAAAGCCGATGGCGTAGTTGTGCAGTGTGGTCTTGAGCGACTCTTTCAACCCCGCGACCAAGTTGTAAATCAGGGCAGCAAGTTGGTGGAAGGAGGATTCCGCAAGGGCCGACGGAGTGCCACTGCGTTCGAGGTAGATGGCGAGGTTGCTGTGCGAGACAGCGCGATGGTCCGGATTAGGCAACTGCTCCCGTATGGCAAGGGAGCGGCG
>Ga0315907_10005455_pt1 | contig 13834 bp, 14 predicted proteins | sample LakEriMetagenome_3_FD_203525 | JGI IMG/M metagenome (GOLD analysis project Ga0315907, IMG submission 203525) | Freshwater fungal communities from buoy surface, Lake Erie, Ohio, United States - Buoy 12 MA123 | ecosystem: Environmental > Aquatic > Freshwater > Lake > Lake biofilm | place: USA...
CCCATGCCAGCGCAAAGCCGCGTCGGACGCGCGCGCGCCAAAACTCGGCCGCGATCGCCCGCGTGCTGGCCGAGGACGGGGCGGAGGCGCTGGCGGACCTGGGGCTGGAGGACCTGGGGCTGGAGGACCTGGGGCTGGAGGACCTGGGGCTGGAGGACCTGGGGCTGGCGACGTCGCGCCGGTCGCGCGACGCCCGACCGCGGCCGAAGCCCTATACGGGCGTCTTCGCCGGGTGACGCGGCACCCGGCGGCCGTGGGCGAGGAGCGCCGAGCCGACGGCGCCGGACAGGGCGTAGCCGGCCAGCACCGGCATCACCGTGCCGTCCAGCAGGTTCCCGACGATCGCCGCGATCGCGAGGCTGACGACCGTCGAGACGGACGCGGTCACCGCCGAGGCGAGGCCCGCGATGTGGCCGAGCGGCTGGAGCGCCAGGGCGTTCACATTGCCGAACACGAGGCCGAGGAGGAACAGCGCCACCGCCGTGAACGGCAGCCAGAGACCGAGGGGCAGGACGGAGCCGGAGACCGCGGCGATCCCGAGGAACAGGGTCGACCAGACCGTCAACCCCGCGATGGCGAGCACGGAGATGCGTTCCATCCCGATCCGCGCCACCACGACCGAGTTGGTTAGCGTCGCGGCGGCGATGAAGGCGGCGCAGGCCCCGAAATAGACGGGGTAGAGGTCGCCGACGCCGTAGATGTCCTGGAAGACCTGCTGCGAGGCGTTGATGTACCCCATCAGCGCGCCGTAGCAGCACGCCCCCGCCAGCACGAAGGAAACGGTGCGCCGGTTGCGCATCACCTCGACCACCGCCCGGCCGAGGGAGGCCGCGGCGAGGGGCCGCCGCTCCCTCAGCGTCTCCTCCTGCCGGAGCGCGAACCAGAGACCCGCGAGAAGGCCGATGGCGAGGACGGCGAGGAACAACACGCGCCAGGAGGCGTGCCACAGCACCATCAGCCCCAGCGACGGCGCGAGGACCGGGACGAGGATGAAGACCGAGATGAGGATCGACATCATCCGGGCCATCGCCGTGCCCTCGAACCGGTCACGGACCATGGCGACGGTGACGATGCGGGGGGCGGCGGCGCCGAACCCCTGGAGGACGCGGCCGGCGAGCATCGTCTCGAAGCCGTGGGCGTTGGCCGAAACGAGCGACCCGACCGTGAACCAGCCGAGGCCGATCAGGATCGCGGGCTTGCGGCCGATGGCATCTGAAAGGGGACCGTAGAGGAGCTGGCCGACCGCGAGGCCGACGAACAGGGCGGTGATCGTCCACTGGCGGCGATTGCCGTCCTCGACCCCGAACTCCCGCGCGATGTCGCCGAGCGCCGGCAGGACGGCATCGATCGACAGCGCGACCAACGCCATCAGAAGCGTCGCGATCCCGATGAACTCCGCGCGTTTCATGCGTTCGGGCGGGTCCGGCCGCCGGGTGCCCGGCGGGACCGCGCCACCGTCAGGCGCTCGCGCGTGCCTGCTGCGGGCCCTGCTGCGGCTGGCCGGACTTCTTCTTGGCGGCGCCACTGACGCGGATCATCAGCGCCAGATGGTCGTTAATGACCTGAAGGAACTTGTCGGCGTCCACCGGCAAGGGAACGCGCCGGCCAAGGCAGAAGCCGACGAGGGCCGACGCGACCTCGGGGTCGGCGACCTTCACCTCGTGCTTGATCCCTTCGTCGTCGGTGATGTGCAGGACGGACACGATCCCCTCGGGACCATGCTTGAAGGTCATCCGATCCACGGTTCCGGTCGGCAAGGGTTCCCGCATGCGTCGACGCCGCTCGATGACCGCCGCGGCCACCTCCCGCTCGTTGAACAGTATGCAGCGAAGCTCTTTCATCGCTCGATCCCCGTGAACGCTTCGCGACTATGGCGCGTCACGGGCATTTTGTCATCTGCAACGGGATGGGCCAGCAAGCAAATTTCTCGTCGACCTTTGCTTGCCGCCCCCCACCGTCACTCCGCCGCCTGGGCCCGCGTCTCGGGCGGACGCCAACGCAGGACGGGGCGGCGGGCCGCCAGCGTCTCGTCCAGCCGGCGCCGCGGCGTGTGCCGGGGTGCCGCCGCGAACCAGTCCGCCTCCCCCGCCTTCGCCTTCTGGGCGAGGCGGCGCATCGTGTCGACGAACCCGTCGAGCGTCGCCTTGCTCTCGGTCTCCGTCGGCTCGATCAGCATCGCCCCGTGGACCACCAGGGGGAAGTACATGGTCATCGGGTGATAGCCCTCGTCGATCATCGCCTTGGCGAAGTCGAGCGTGGACACGCCGGTGCCCTTGAGGAAGCGGTCGTCGAACAGCGCCTCGTGCATGCAGGGCCCCTCGAAGGGCGCCGACATGACGTCCTTGAGCGAGGCGAGCACGTAGTTGGCGTTCAGCACGCTGTCGCTCGCCACCTGCCAGAGGCCGTCGGCCCCGTGGCTCAGCATGTAGGTGAGCGCGCGGACGAACATGCCCATCTGGCCGTGGAAGGCCTTCATCCGCCCGAAGGACAGGCCGGTCGACCCCGCCTCGCCCTCGTGCTCCACGATCCGCACGCCGGACGCGTCGCGCACCACGAACGGCCGCGGGGCGAAGGGTGCCAGCGCCTCCGACAGGACCACCGGCCCCGCCCCCGGCCCGCCGCCACCGTGGGGCGTGGAAAAGGTCTTGTGCAGGTTGATGTGCATGGCGTCGACGCCGAGGTCGGCCGGCCGCACCCGTCCGACGATGGCGTTGAAGTTGGCGCCGTCGCAGTAGAAGAACCCGCCCGCGGCGTGGACCATCTCCGCGATGTGGACGATGTCGCGCTCGAACAGGCCGCAGGTGTTCGGATTGGTCAGCATGATGGCGGCGACGTCGTCGCCGAGCTTCGCCTCCAGCGCCGCCACGTCCACCCGGCCGGTCGCATCGGCCGGGATCGGGTCGACGGTGAAGCCGATGGCCGCCGCCGTCGCCGGGTTGGTGCCGTGCGCGCTTTCGGGCACCAGCACGCGGCGGCGCCGGCTGTCCTTGCCCTCGCGGTGCTCGATCGCCGCGCGGATCGCCATCATCCCGCACATCTCGCCGTGCGCGCCGGCGCCGGGCGACAGCGCGACCGCGGGCATGCCGGTCAGCGTGTTGAACCAGCGGGCGAGTTCCGCCACCAGATCCAGCGACCCTTGCGCGGTCGACACCGGCTGCAGCGGATGCACGTCGGCGAAGCCCGGCAGGCGGGCCATCTTCTCGTTCAGCCGTGGGTTGTGCTTCATCGTGCACGAGCCAAGCGGATAGAACGCCGAATCGATGGCCATGTTCTTCTGCGACAGGCGCGTGTAGTGCCGCACGACCGTCGGCTCGGACAGCTGCGGCAGGCCGATCGACCGCCGCGGCTTCACCCCGCCGAGGTGCTGTGCCGTCGCCGGCACGGGCGGCAGGTCGACGCCGACCGCACCGGGGCTGTCCAGTTCGAAGATCAGCGCCTCCTCGATCACGAGGCCGGCGTTGCCGGTCAGCGTCGCGGCGTCGCTCGCGGGCGCCGCTTCGGGGCGGGTCGGGCGACCCTGGCCGTTCATGCTCATGCCAGCACCTCGGTAAGGGCCTCGACGAAGGCGTCGACGTCGGACGCGGTGGTGGTCTCGGTCGCGCAGACCAGCAGGAGATCGGCGACGGACGGATCGGCGGGCCACAGGCGGCTCGCCGGCACGCCCGCGAGGATCCCGCGCGACGCGAGATCCTCCACGACGCCCGCGGCCGGCTTCGGCAGCCGCACCGTGAACTCGTTGAAGAAGCCGCGGTTGAGCACCGCCACGCCCTTCACCGCCGCCAGCCGGCCGGCGAGGCCGACGGCCGTGGCGTGGTTGAGCGCGGCGAGGTCCATCAGCCCCCGCTCGCCCAGGAGCGACAGGTGGATCGAGAAGGCGAGCGCGCACAGGCCCGAGTTCGTGCAGATGTTCGACGTCGCCTTCTCGCGCCGGATGTGCTGCTCGCGGGTCGAGAGCGTGAGGACGAAGCCGCGCCGGCCGTCCGCGTCCACCGTCTCGCCGCACAGGCGGCCGGGCATCTGGCGCACGAACTTCTCGCGGGTGGCGAACAGCCCGACGTGCGGGCCGCCGAAGTTGAGGCCCACGCCGAGCCCCTGCCCCTCCGCCACCACGATGTCGGCGCCCATGTCGCCGGGCGGGGTGAGCAGGCCCAGCGAAACCACCTCGGTCACCACCACGACCAGCAGCGCCCCCTTGGCGTGGCAGGCCTGGGCGAGATCGGAATAGTCGCGCACGTGGCCGAAGACGCTCGGGTTCTGGACGACCACGCAGGACGTCAGGTCGTCCACCAGCGCCGCGAGATCCTCGGTCCCGTCGACGTCGGCCGGCCGCGCGTCGAGCGTGAAGCCGACGAAGCGGGCGTTCGTCTCGTTCACCTCGCGGTAGTGCGGGTGCAGGCCGCCCGAGAGCACCGCCCTGATCCGGCGGGTCGCGCGGTTGGCCATCATCACGGCCTCCGCACAGGCGGTCGAGCCGTCGTACATGGAGGCGTTGGCCACCTCCATCCCGGTCAGCAGCGCGACCTGCGTCTGGAACTCGAACAGGACCTGCAGCGTGCCCTGGCTCACCTCCGGCTGATAGGGCGTGTAGGAGGTGAGGAACTCGCCGCGCTGGATCAGGTGGTCGACGGACGCCGGGACGTGGTGCTTGTAGACGCCCGCTCCCAGGAAGGACGGAACGGACGAGACGGGGACGCTCCTCGCCGCCATGCGGCCGACGATGCGCTCCACCTCCAACTCGCCCTTGTGGGCGGGCAGGCCCGCGATCGGGCCCGTCAGGCGGGCCGACTGCGGCACGTCGCGGAACAGCGCGTCGACCGACGGGGCGCCGATCGTGGCGAGCATCGCGCGCCGGTCGGCCTCGGTCAGGGGCAGATAGCGCATCAGGCCGTCTCCGCCACGTACGCCCTGTACGCGGCCTCGTCCATCAGCGCGTCGAACTGCGCGCGGTCGAAGTCGCGCAGCTTGAAGAACCAGCCCTCGCCGGCCGCGTCGCGGTTGACCAGCGACGGGTCGTCCACGATGGCGGCGTTGCCCTCGGCGACCGTGCCCGCGATGGGCGCGTACACCTCGCTCGCCGCCTTCACGCTCTCGACGACGGCGGCGTCCTTGCCCTGCTCGACCTTGCGGCCGGGCTCCGGCACCTCGACGAAGACGACATCGCCCAGCTGCCCCTGGGCATGGTCGGTGATCCCGCAGACGGCCAGATCGCCGTCGATGCGCACCCATTCGTGGTCCTTGGTGTACCTGATCACGGTCTTGCGTCTCCGTCCTGTCGTCCCTGTCCGTCCCGGTGCTGTGCGTCAGCCACGGTGATAGCGATGCGGCGCGAAAGGCATGGCGGCGACCTTCGCCGGCAGACCCTTGCCCCGGACCTCGAGCGAAACCTCGGTGCCCGTCGCCGCGAGGTCGGCGCGGACGTAGCCCATGGCCACCGGACCGTTCACCGTGGGGCCGAAGCCGCCGCTGGTGACGGTGCCCGCCGCCGCACCGGCTGCGTCGAGGACGGCCGTGCCCTCGCGCGCGGGCTGCCGCCCCTCGGGCCGGAGCCCGACGCGGCGCCGTGCCGGGCCGTTCGCCAGCTGGTCGAGGATCGTCGCGGCGCCGGGTAAGTCCCGCGCCTCGCGGCGGCGCTTCTGGATCGTCCAGGCGAGGCCGGCCTCGATGGGCGTGGTGGTCGTGTCGATGTCGTGGCCGTAGAGGCAGAGCCCGGCCTCGAGCCGGAGCGAATCGCGCGCCCCGAGGCCGATCGGCTCGACCTCCGGCTCGCCTTGCAGGATCAGGGCGATCTCGTCCGCGAACCGGCCCTCGACCGAGATCTCGTAGCCGTCCTCGCCGGTGTAGCCGGAGCGGCTGATCTGGACCGGGACGCCGCGGATATCGGCCGCGGCGACGGCCATGAAGGGCATCGCGGCGGCCTCGGGCACGAAGCGCGCGAGAACCGCCGCGGCCGCCGGCCCCTGGAGCGCCAGGAGGCCCCGGTCGTCGCCGAGATACTCGACCGCGATCCCCTTCGGCAGGCCGGCGCGCAGGTGCGCGACGTCGGCCTCCTTGCAGGACGCGTTCACGACGAGGAACAGGTGGTCGCCCATGTTGGCGACCATCAGGTCGTCGAGGATCCCGCCCGTGTCGGACAGGAAGAGGGAGTAGCGCTGCCGGCCGGACGCCAGCGCCTGCACGTCGGAGGGAACGAGGCGCTCCAACGCCGCCGCGGCACCCGGGCCGTGCAGCCGCACCTGCCCCATGTGGGACACGTCGAACAGGCCGGCGGCAGCGCGGGTGTGCAGGTGTTCCTTGAGGATCCCGGCGGGATACTGCAACGGCATGTCGTACCCGGCGAAGGGCACCATGCGGGCACCGCGCGCGACGTGGAACGCGTGCAGCGGGGTGCGCTTGAGGGGACCTTCGGATGCTGGATCAGCCATGCCGGACTCCGGATGCGGGTGCTCGTCACCGCGCCTGTCGCGCGCGGTTTCGGCCCTCTCTGTCCGGGACCTGAGAGATTCACGACGCGATCCGGCGTCGCTTACTCCGTCGGTGAGGACGGGCCGAAGCCCGCCCTGCTTTCCAGAGTCGCCTGTCCCAGCGGTCCTTTTGCCTGAGCGTTTCCTGGGCGGTTGCGCCTTCGGCGCCCCGGATCACGGTCCGGGGTCTCTCCCGCATGGGGTCGGTGGCATGTGCGCTGAAACATGGGCCCCCGCCGGGGGGAAGTCAACGCGGGAGGCGCCCTACCGTGCCTCGCGCTGCGTCCGGTTCCACTCCACCTGCTCCGGCGTGAGCGCGAAGCCGACGAGAACCTCGTAGTTGCGGCCGTCGACGCCACGGGCGAGCGGGATGCGCTGGGTCAGCTGCTCCAGCGATCCGACCTGGGGCCGGCCCTCGAACACGAAGTCCACGTCGAAGACCTCGCGGGCGAGGATGTTCTGGGCGGCGTCGGTCACCGCGACGAAGTAGCGGTAGCCCACACGGTCGGCGGCCCCGGCCGGGCCCCGCTGCGCCGCCATGCGCAGGTCGAGTTCGACCTCCACCACGCCGGTGTCGATGCTGCACCGCCCGCCGTAGTCGACGATGCGGGCGCGGTAGGCGACGTCGGTCGCGTCGCGGCCGGCGCCGGGACGGAAGGTCGTCGCCTGCGCCGCCTCGCGCAGGATGCCGATCCGCGGGCAGCCGAACCCGGCCGTCTCGGGCGGCGGGGTCGAGCCGCAGGCGGCGAGGATGAGGGCGACGACGGCCGCCACGATCCCCATCTTGACGGTCGCGCCCATCCTCGGGCGGCTGGCGGTCTCGGCCATGGTTCCTGACGGGGTCCGTTTGCGCTAGGGTCGGCGGGACAATAGAGAAGCCCCGGACCGGGCACAACATGCCCCGCGGTGGGGTGCGGAGGAGGACACGGAGCATGGCCGGACGGCCCCTGACGATCCTGCTGGCCGGGCCGCGCGGCTTCTGCGCCGGCGTCGACCGCGCGATCCAGATCGTCGAGCGCGCGATCGAGCGGTTCGGCACCCCCGTCTATGTGCGGCACGAGATCGTCCACAACCGATTCGTGGTCGACACGCTGCGGGCCAAGGGCGCGGTGTTCGTCGAGGAACTGGACGCCGTGCCCGACGACCGGCCGGTGGTCTTCTCCGCCCACGGCGTGCCCAAGGCGGTGCCCGACGAGGCGCGGCGGCGGAACATGATCTACCTCGACGCCACCTGTCCGCTGGTCAGCAAGGTCCACCGGGAGGCGGAGCGCCATTTCGCCGACGGGCGGCAGATCGTGCTGATCGGCCACGCCGGCCACCCCGAGGTGATCGGCACGATGGGCCAGTTGCCGCCGGGCGCGGTCCTGCTGGTCGAGGATGCGGACGACGTGGCGGCGCTGACCGTCGAGGATCCGTCGAACCTCGCCTTCTGCACCCAGACGACGCTGTCGGTCGACGACACGGCCGGCATCGTGGCCGCCCTGCAGGCCCGCTTCCCCGACATCGCCGGGCCGAAGCGGGAGGACATCTGCTATGCCACGACGAACCGGCAGGCGGCGGTGAAGGCGATCGCGCCGAAGGCCGACGCGCTTCTGGTCATCGGCGCGCCGAACTCGTCCAACTCCATGCGGCTGGTCGAGGTGGCGAAGGCCTATGGCTGCACCCGCTCCATCCTCGTCCAGCGCGCGGCCGACATCGACTGGTCGATGCTGGACGGCGTCGGCACGCTCGGGCTGACGGCGGGCGCCTCGGCGCCGGAGGTGCTGGTGGAGGAGGTGATCGCGGCGTGTCGCGAGCGCTTCGCGGTGTCGGTGGACGAGCTGGTGGTCGCCCGCGAGGACGTCGTCTTCCGCCTGCCGAAAGCCCTTCAGGAGGCCTGAGGGCGCAGCGCCAGCCAGGCGGCGAGACCCAGCACGCCCATGCCGGCCCAGGCGGCCGGCGACAGCGTCTCGCCCGCGAGCCCGACGCCCGCGACCACCGCGACGATCGGGGAGACGAAGGCGTAGAGCCCCGCCCGCGCCGGGCCCCAGTCGCGCTGGAGCCGCAGGTAGAGGGTGAAGGCGACGACCGAGCTGAGGATCGTCATGAAGGCCCAGCCGGCGAAGGCCGCGGGGTCGAGGAAGCCGGCGAACACGGCGGCGTTCCACGGCTCGGTGGCGGCCGAGAGCGGCAGGAGAACGGCCCCGCCCACGAGGCAGATCCAGCCCGACATGCCGATCGGCCCATGCCGCGCCACCAGCGGGCGGCACAGGATGGCCCCCCAGGCGTAGGAGAGGGTGCCCACGACGATCATCATGAGCCCGAACGCCTGCCCCGGGTCGGCGCCCGCCGCATCGGGGGAGAAGAGGAGGACGAGCCCGACGACGCCGAGCGCCAGCGCCGTCGCGTGGCGGGCGCTGAACCGCTCGGCACGGTGCAGCAGGGCGAACACGTAGATCCCCACGGGGATGAGCGCGAGGTTGACGACGCCCGCCAGCGCCGTCGGCACGAACTGCAGGCCCCAGAACATCGGCCCGGCGTTGCCCGCGGTCATCAGCGCGGCCGAGACGAGGAGGCGGGGCCGTTCCGCCGCCGTCGGCCACGCGACGCGCCCCTCCGTGGCGCGGGCGAGCGCCAGCAGCACGAGGCCCGCCACCAGGAACCGCGTCGCGGCGAACAGGAAGGGGGGGATCGTGGCGATTCCCGCCTTCACCGCCGTCCACGACAGGCCCCACGTCAGGCAGATCAGCACGAAGACGCCGACGGTGCCGGGCGTGAGCCGCGGACCGGTGCCGGACGGCGTGTCTGTGAGGGACGTCATGGTCCGAGCCTGTCCCCTGCGGCCCGGAGGGTCAACCCGGGATGATGCGGTGCCGGGACGATGCGGTGCCGGGACGATGCGGTGGTTGACCCCCGGCGCGCCGCGCGCTACGCCCGGAGCCATGGCCGTCTACACCGAAGTCTCCGACGAGGATCTCGCCGCCTTCGTCGCCCAGTACGATCTGGGCGCGGTGCTGTCCTGCAAGGGCATCGCCGAGGGGGTGGAGAACACCAACTACCTTCTCGTGCTGGAGCGCGGAAGCTTCATCCTGACGCTCTACGAAAAGCGGGTGCGGCCGGACGACCTGCCCTTCTTCCTCGGGCTGATGGAGCATCTGGCCGCACGCGGCATCGACTGCCCGCAGCCGGTGAAGGCCAGCGACGGCCGGACGCTTCGCACGCTGGCCGGGCGACCGGCCGTGCTGGTCACCTTCCTCGAGGGGCTGTGGCCGCGTCGCATCCTGCCCGTCCACTGCGCCGAACTCGGCACCGCGCTGGCCCGGTTCCACCTCGCCGGGACGGATTTCGCGATCGGCCGGCGCAACAGCCTGTCGGTCGACGGGTGGCGGCCGCTGCTCGACGCCGCGGCACCCCGTGCGGACGAGGTGAAGCCCGGCCTCGCCGAGGCACTCGCCGGCGAACTCGACCGGCTGGAGGCCGACTGGCCGTCCGACCTGCCGTCGGGGATCATCCACGCCGATCTCTTCCCCGACAACGTCTTCTTCCGCGACCGGGCGCTCACGGGCCTCATCGACTTCTACTTCGCCTGCACCGACGCATTCGCCTACGACGTCGCGATCTGCATGAACGCGTGGTGCTTCGAGCCGGACGGCGCGTTCAACGCGACCAAGGCGCGGCTCCTGCTGGCGAACTACCGCAAGGTCCGCCCGCTGTCGTCGGCGGAGACGGCGGCGCTCCCACTGCTCTGCCGCGGCAGCGCGATGCGCTTCCTCCTCACCCGCCTCTACGACTGGCTGAACACCCCGCCGACGGCGCTGGTCAAGCGCAAGGACCCGCTGGAGTACTGGTCGAAGCTCCGCTTCCACCAGGGCGTCGCCGGACCCGGCGACTACGGGATCGATCCGTGAGCGGGACGGTCGACGCCTTCACCGACGGTGCGTGCAGCGGCAACCCGGGGCCCGGCGGCTGGGGTGCCGTCCTGCGCTGGGGCGAGACGGAGAAGGACCTGTCGGGCGGCGAGGCGCTGACGACGAACAACCGGATGGAGCTTCTGGCCGCCATCAGCGTGCTGGAGGCGCTGCGTCGCCCGGTGCCGATCCGCATCCACACCGACAGCCAGTACCTGAAGGACGGGATCACCAAGTGGATCCACGGCTGGAAGCGGAACGGCTGGAAGACGGCGTCGAAGGACCCGGTCAAGAACCAGGACCTGTGGGAACGGCTCGACGCGCAGGTCGGCCGCATGCCGGTGGAGTGGCACTGGATCAAGGGCCACGCCGGCCACCCGGAGAACGAGCGCGCCGACGCGCTGGCCCGGGCGGCGATCCGGGCGATCCGGGAGGGGGAGCGGCCCGATGTGTAGTCCCGGGATGAGGTGATGCGCCCCCGCGCCCGTCTCAGAGTTCCGTCCGCAGTCGCGCCGCCCGCAGCGGGTCGAGGATGGCATCGAGGACCGTGCGGCGTTCGATCACCACGTCCGCCGTCAGCGTCATGCCGGACACCAGATCCCGGCGCTCCCCATAGCCTTCGACGGTCCGCCGCGCGGGGTCGACGACGACCCGGTACACCGGCTCCTCGAACGGGATCGGGGCGATGAAGTCGCCGGGGCGGTAGGCGGCGCTCGGCACCTGCACCACGTGTCCGTCGACGGTGCCGAAGCGCTGGAACGGGAACGCGTCGACGCGCATCCGCACCGGCTGGCCCGTCTCGATCCAGCCTCCGGCCTGCGTCGGGACCAGCAGATGCACCATCAGCGGTCGCCCGACGGGCACGATGACGATCAACGGGCGCTGGGCCTGCGCCGGCTGTCCGGGGGCGGCGTCGAGGGCCGCCACCCGGCCGGCGACATACCGGTATGCGGCCCACGAGCCCTGGGTGGTGCGTGACGTCGACCTGACGATCGCCCCCGGGTCGTTCGTCGCCTTCGTCGGTCCATCGGGCGGGGGCAAGTCGACGCTGCTCAAGATCCTCGCCGGCCTCTATCCGCCCGAGGACGGCGAGGTCCTGGTCGACGGCGTGCCGCTCGCCGCCCTCGGCCTGCGCACGTTCCGCAGCCGCATCGGGGTGGTGATGCAGGACGACCAGCTGTTCTCCGGCACGGTGGCCGACAACATCGCCTTCTTCGACCCCGATCCGGACCAGGCGCGGATCGAGCGGGCGGCCACCATGGCGCAGGTGCACGACGAGATCCTGCGCATGCCGATGGGTTACCTGACGCTCGTGGGCGACCTCGGCAGCACGCTTTCCGGCGGGCAGAGGCAGCGCGTGTTGCTGGCGCGCGCACTCTACCGCGAGCCGACGGTGCTGTTCCTGGACGAGGGCACCGCCAACCTCGATCCCGAGAGCGAACGGCGGGTGATGACCGTGCTGCGCGATCTGCCCATGACACGCGTGGTGGTCGCGCACCGGCCGGTGGCCCTGGAGGGCGTGGAACGCGTGTTCGTGGTGAGCGCCGGACGGGTGCTGGAACGCAAGCCGTCGTGATCGGTTACGGGAAAACCGCAGCCGATCACGGCGTGTGGTCCTGGGGCGCGCCTCGTCCTGAACCTGTCGAAGGACGAGGCGGAACCCGCGCCCTCAGACCGCGCCCAGAACCGTCTCGGCCGAGGTCTTCTCGAACGTGCCCGGCGGGTCGACGTGCAGCGCCTTGACCACGCCGTCCTCGGCGACGAGGGCGAAGCGCTGGCTGCGCATGCCGAGACCGTGGCCACGGGCGTCGAGCGTCAGGCCGAGCGCCTCGGTGAAGACGCCGCTGCCGTCCGGAAGCATCGAAACCTTGCCCGACACGCCGCCCTGCTCGCCCCACGCCTTCATCACGAAGGGATCGTTGACGGCCATGCAGACGATCTCGGCGACGCCCTTCGCCTTGAAGTCCTCGGCATGCTCGACGAAGCCCGGCAGGTGCTTGGCCGAACAGGTGGGGGTGAAGGCGCCGGGAACGGCGAACAGCACCACCTTGCGTCCGGCGAACAGCGTGCCGGTGTCGACCTCCTCCATGCCCTCGGCACCCAGCCGCTTCAGCGTCACCGCGGGAAGCCTGTCGCCCACCTTGATCGTCATGTCCGTCTCGCCCCTATTTGTTCACGTGGCCCCCATCTAGGCCGGGCGGGGTCCCCGGGCAAGGGTCAGCGTGCGGCGGCCAGGGCCGCGAGCACGCTTCCCTCGGTCACGATCTCGCCCAGCAGCACGCCCTGCGGCGCACCGGGGCCGTAGACGGCGTAGAACGGGATGCCGTAGCGGCCGTGGGCCTGGAGATAGGCGGCGATGGCCGGGTCGGGGCGGGTCCAGTCGGCCTGCATGGCGGTGACGCCGTCCGCCCTCAGCGCCCCGGCGACCGCCGGCCGTTCCAGCACGAAGCGCTCGTTCACCCGGCAGGTGACACACCATTCGGCCGTCACGTCGACGAACACCACGCGCCCCGCCGCCACCTCGGCCGCGATGCCGGCGCGGTCGAAGGAACGCCAGGGGATCGTGCCGCCGGAGACGATCCGCCCCTCCCCCGCCCGCTCGCCCAGCGCCGCCGGGGCGGCGAAGGCGCCCAGCAGCACCAGCGCCGCGGCCCCGCCCGCCAGGCGGCGAGCGCCCGGCTGGGACTGGCGCCGGCGCAGCGCCATCAGCGCCACGAACGCGACCATCGCCGTCGCGACCGCCGCCGCCGCCGTCTCGCCGGCGGAAGCGGCGAGGACGGTGACGAGCCAGACGGCGGTGAGCGCCAGCGGGACGGCGAGCACGCGGCGCAGCGTGGCCATCCAGCGCCCGGGCCGCGGCAGCAGCCGGGCCGCCGACGGCACCGCCGCGACCGCGAGATAGGGGAGCGCGAGGCCGATGCCGAGCGCGGTGAAGACGGCCGCGATCTCCACCGGCCCGCGCGAAAGCGCGAAGCCGACCGCCGTCCCCAGGAACGGGGCCGAGCAGGGGGTGGCCAGCAGCGTCGCGAACATGCCGGTGGCGAAATGGCCGGCCAGCGTCGGCCGCTCGCCTGTTCCCCGCGCCCCGGCGTCGGCCAGCGCGCGCGGCAGCGGCACCTCGAACAGGCCGGCGAGGTTTGCGGCGAACAGGACGACGACCGCGGTCATGCCGGCGAGGAAGAGCGGCGACTGGAACTGGAGGCCCCAGCCGACCGAGACGCCGGCGAGGCGGAACGCCGCGACCGCGGCCGCCAGCATCCAGAAGGCGACGAGGATGCCGGCGGCGGACGCCAGGAACCCGGCCCGCACCGCCCCGCGCTCCGCCCCCGCGTAGCCGGCGGCCGACGCCAGCTTCATCGACAGGACCGGCAGCACGCAGGGCATGAGGTTCAAGATCAGCCCGCCGAGCAGCGCCGCCGCGAGCATCGCGACCCAGAGCCCAATGTCGCCGCCCGGCGCCGGGTCGGTCGCGGCGACGGTCGCCGG
>Ga0315907_10005456_pt1 | contig 13832 bp, 2 predicted proteins | sample LakEriMetagenome_3_FD_203525 | JGI IMG/M metagenome (GOLD analysis project Ga0315907, IMG submission 203525) | Freshwater fungal communities from buoy surface, Lake Erie, Ohio, United States - Buoy 12 MA123 | ecosystem: Environmental > Aquatic > Freshwater > Lake > Lake biofilm | place: USA...
TTGATTCTACCTTAAGATAATATCCCGATTTTGCAGTAGCGTTTAAAAAGAATCCAATACCTGATGATTGATGTGGAGCTTCATTTACTGGCTCCATAAAAAGAGCTGTTCCAAATACATAATATTTGTTACTAGATGTTGGATAAGTGCCTCCTGGGTATACTTCGCCTGCAAAAAATCCAGCTGGTGTTGGGGTTGAATCAAATTGTCTAGTCGCTACCACAAACTTATTTATCTTAGCAGATGCGCTACTAAGCTCAAAATATGACTTCTTTGGAAACACTTCAGTTGGGTTTGTTGGTGGGCCAACATAAGATCCATCTGCTGAAACGGTAGACATTGTAAAATAATATTGTATGGATATACTTTGAACAGAACTTCCATTTACCTTTTGAAATGTTATATTATAAACTCCGCCAGCCATTAATCCAGAAAAAGTTTTAACTCCCGTCAGTGGTATTATGTCTACTATAATTTGACTACCTACATTTTCATAATATGAATTTCTTTCGCTTATTGCAACCCTTTTCTGTCTTTGAAAAATTACTCTATATTTTTCTGGTACGGTTCCTCCATCAAATACGGAAAGTTGAACAGATGTATCTGCTGTTTGAGAAACGGTTAAATAAATTTCTGGATCTCCAGGAGCTCCACCGCCGTCTATTACGTTTTGTGTATAAGCCATTAGAATGTAACCTCTCTTACGGTCCAAGAGTTTGCTTTAGATTCTTCAGGTGTATAGTGTGCTACTGCTTTTGTACCTAAAGCACCTCTGCCAACTAGCTTACCATAGTTATCTTTTTTAATTCTATACCTGCCATTGGGCTTGAAGAATGCTGTTTCCTGATACTTAGTAGAGTCTGCTGCGCCAGGCTTTGAGTCATAACGATATTGATTTAAATCAGAAGCAGAAGTTATCCACACATTATCGACAAAATCTCCATTCTTTTTTACATACTGATATCCAATTGCATCATATTCTATTATCTCAGAATCAATTAAAACAAATCCGTTATAGCTATAGAAAGACTCTACCTTAGAATATGGATCTATAGTCTCTAGGTTTATTAAGAACTCTTCGCTTTCATCTGTTACTCCAGCCGCTGTTATACTTTCCCCTAGCCCTCCTGCACCAAGAGAGTAGGCGGGGGACGTCCAAAGTGGGGCAGAGTCTCCAATATAAGTGCTTGATATTGGAGTCTGCCATAAAACCTTTACTGAGTTTGCAGAAGGAATTTCATTCTTTGCAAATGACATAATGTTTGGAAGTGCGCTTCCTTCTTGTGATTGGAAAAACTCCCAATCAATTTCTCTTGATGTGTCATAAATTGCATTTCTAGTATAAATCTGAAGTACGCCATTCTTGTCAAAGAATGCGTTTGTTTGACTATCCTTACATAAATCTTGTAGTGCTTCCCAAACTGTTTGTGTATCTTCAGTCCACCAGTGGTTTAAATTAATTATAGAATCATCTATATCATTAGTTTTTTTAACATTAAAGTTATATTTTGTAAAACCTATTGAGTCAAATAATCTCATCATAACTGTAATAGATGGGTAATTTTGACAGATTATATCTGGGCAAAATGTCTCCATTAATTGTTTTGAACCATCTAGGGCAGTCATCTTATAGTCTCCATGTTCTGAAATTTCATAGGTGTCTACATAAAACTCTCCCTGTAAAATCTTATCATATGGATCAGATGTTGGACTTATGATGCCATTAGCATGGTATACCTTAAAAAATGGTGTTAGTTTTGCATTCTTTACCATGTATAATTTAGTTGAGTCAAAGCTGTTTGTTGTTCTTTCGTAAACTTGAGTTGCTAATGCTACCTGATTATAGTTTGCTAAAAGCATGTCTAGTGTATTTGAATTTACTGTTCCGACTGGTAGCATTGCTCCATCTTCTGCAGATGAGGATTGATTAATTGACATTGATATCATGTCTGAGGATATATCCTTTACCCATCTGGCAGATATTTCAATTACACCTATATCAGCACTTGGCGTTATTCCTTGAGGAACTAAGGCATTAACTTGTATAGACTTTATTTCTTGTGTATTTAAATAAGATGTTGGCTCATTCTTGCTCCATGCCGTCCCATTATAATAAAGAATTAATTCTCCATTCCATTCAGAACCGTAATCACTAACTGGTAGAGCAACATTAGGAAGAACTTCTCCATTTGATTTAGTTATAGATACCCATGCAGTAATTGGCTTAGAGTGATATTTTTCAAACTTAACAACTATTTTATTGGCTAAAGCATGCTTGTTGCCAGCAGGAATTGAACCGCTTTTTTTGCTTGCAGCCCATGATACAGAGTCGTGCTTATATGTTACCTTTAATGCAATGTTTTTATTTTTTGCTCCTACCCAATATTTATAAGCATTAGATATTCCTGGATAATAGATTCTTGGTTTATTTGTAGGGTATGGAATGGCATTATACGCTTCTATAACATCTCCTCCCGTTCCAACGGACTGGTTGTCTCCAATTCCAGGTATTGAATATTTTATTCCACAGGATGACGGTCTAAATGGCTGGACAACAGATTCTAGAGGAAATAATTTTTTAAATGGTATGGGCCCATCAGTCTGATATGATACATCTGATCCATGAGGGAATGTAGAGTAATCTTCGTGGATAATTTGTGATCTATATGCAGCGTCTGACGTATACCCAGAATTCACTTCTACATTTGATACGGAGATACCGTCAATCAATGCATTCATATTATATTCAATCATGCATCCAGGATTAATTCTTACTGCATGGTCTTGATAAAAAACTTGTTCTAAAGCTGTAGGCATTTACTATACCTCTTCCAAGGATAAGGATACCGTCCAAAATTCCTGCGGCAAAGCAACAGTTTTTGCATATGCAGTATAGTTAACATTCTTGCTTACAGTTACTGCAGATAATCCAGTTACAGGATATCCCGCTGCTGAAGTAAATGGTACAGTAAATGTGTCTTTAGTAACTGCAGATACAACAACATCGGATAAATTAAATATACTTGCTACAGATCCACCTTTTCTATATTTAGGAGTAATGCTTCCTGGAACTAAGAAATATGAAGATGTAGCATAAGCTATTCTTGCGGAGGTATTATTATAATCTAATGGCGTAATTCCAGTAATTGCAACTATGTCATTCTTTGCAAATGTGTTAGTTGCCGTATACTTTATCATTCCTGAAGACCAAGTATCATTAGACCCATCTCCAGTAGCAGATGAATCTAATGCTATATTTGTATTTGTTTTTGCAAATGATATTGAGAAATTTGTAGGTACAGCAGTTACTGTATAAGTTCCGTTAAATACAGAATTACTACAATTTGATATAGTTACCTGATCTCCTATGTTCCATGGATAAGTATTAAATGAAGAGTCGCTAAAGTATACTGTAGCAACGTTGTCTTGTAACTTAACTGCATCAATTGTAGCTAAATGTGGAATAACATTGTCTCCTGTAAGATTGGCTGCCGCTGTAATTGTAGCAGTTGATCTAATTCCAGATATACTTACTCTGTCTCCAACTTCTAGGTCATGGCTTGCTGATGTGTACTTAACGTTTGTGCCAGCTGTTGATTCAAATCCCGTCACGCTAAATTGAGTCGATTCTGAATAAAGAGTTGCAGTTCCTGCGGAACTAAGAACTACTGTTGCCTGTGATGATGTGTCTGCTATTGTAAAATAATAATCTGCTGCATCTAATATATCTGCATTTGTTTTATTGTAAACAAGAGAGGCCTGTGCTCCAGTAAATGTGGCAGCTGCTGATTCTGTTCCTACCACAGAAAATGTATTAGTAGTTATATTAGTAATAACAGCCTTAGATAAATTATAACCCGCAGTAGAGATTCCAGTAATATTAATTACATCATTTACTAAAAATCCATGTGCTGTAGCAGCATATGTTATCTTACCTCCAGAAGTTGAAGCTCCAGTAATTGTTGCAGTTTTAAATCCACTAACAGATACTACATCTCCTGCCGAAAAGGTATTTGTTGCATAGTATGTAAATTTTGCTCCATCTGAAGATGCTTCTGTTACTGAGGCGGTGGTGCCAGATTTTGCCACAGTAAATGAAGTGCTATTTCTTGATGTTACTATGGCATTAGAAACATTGTAGGCTTCTGTTTCTAATCCTGTTACTGTCACCACATCATTTACCACAAAAGAATTTGCGGCAGTATATGTGATAGAAGAGCCATTATGCGTTACGGCAGTAATTGTTGCTGGTTTAGCATCTATATCAGAATAAACATTTCTTTTCGTAAGCTCACATGAGAATGATGAAAATACCATAGTAGTATTAAGAAATCCAGTATCGGTGCCTGTTTTTAATTTAACATTAAATGTAGACTGTGCGACGCTTTCATAAAATGCTTTGAGATCTAGTGCGCCATATCCGCCATCCACTGTATAATTTGCATATGATGGAAGCATATTCCAGGAAGCGCTTATGGTCTTCTTATCTGCAATAAAGAATCTACGTAGGGTTCCATTGCTCATTCTTTGAGACTTTTCAATCCTATTGTATCCTATACCGACTGGATTTCTGTTATGCTCAGAAAGGGCAACATCGTTAAATTTAATAAGTGAGCCAACTGGCAATGTTATAAATGTCATTTAATATTTTCTCCTATGTAACATTGTATCATTTGTTGCCTATAACTCTCATACCTTGTCTTCCTATTGAAGCAGTATTTCTAGAATCGATTGCTTTTATTTCCGCCAAAACTTGTCGTGTTGCCATATTTGCAATTGCCTGCTCATCCATTCCTGGGGCAGCATTAATTACTGGTGCAATATTATATGAAATTGAAGGTTGTGAATATGATTGTGCATTAGGATTAAATGGGTTCATGTTTGCAGGAACCACTGCCTCATTTTTATGAAGCATTGCTAGCATATCTGCAGGAACCATATTAATACCATTCTCAAATTTAGGAACTTGTAATTTTCCTCCGCTTAAATATCCTCCAGATGCAGCACTTGTTGTATTTTTATGAGTAGGACGCCAGATTCCTTCCAATAACGTTGAGAAAGTTTTTCCAGATTTTGCATATTGCTCTATATATCTTTCAAGAGCAGAAGGTAGAAATTCCTTTAGCATTCCAAAAGTTTTTCTGAGGTCTTCCTGTGGTAAAATCTGTTTCATCGCCTTTAGATTTTTTTCAGGGTCCAGTGTTGTAAGAACCGCATGAAGTCTGTCAGAATGAGTTAAAATTCCTCCTGTATGTGCAATTGTATCTATTACCCATTCTGGACCATTCTTACCAATTTTACTAAATGCCTTGCTTAAATTTTCTGGATGAAATAAACTTGCTCTATCTTCTAAAGCTTTACTTAATCTTGCTACTCCTGGGACTCTTTCTCCAGCAAGCATCGCTCTTGCTTCCGCTACAGGCATCTTTAAAACATCAATAAAGTATTTTTCTAAAGCTGCATATCCACCTTTACTTTGAGACCATAGTGATGATGAGCCCCCACGCATGTCCCATACTTTTGACATATTTTCTGGTATATCAAATAAGGTAGACCAAAGTGATCCTCCAGCTTCTGCATTTTTACCAACAGCATACTCTCTTGCTGCTAATGAATCCATAGTGGTAAATAAATCAAAGTTAAATATGTTTCCATCTAAAATTTTATCTGAAAAAGGCTCTAGTCTATTTAAAAGTTCTTCTGGCAGTTTTCCACCGTGATAAAAAGCTTGCTTAACAAGCTCTTCTATTGGAAGATCAAGACCCACGCCTTCTGAGGCAGAAGTTGCTTTCATTCCTGCTTGCTTTGCTAGTCTTAAGGCCTGCATGCTTCCAACTGGTGTATACCTATAAAGAATATTAGATATAGCCTGTGGTGACATCTTTAAAAGAATATTTGACATATTTTCTTTTGTAAGTACTGAACGTAATTTGCCTATTCCACCCTTAATTGGATTCATAACTGGGTTAATAAATTTATTTTTCATTAATCCAGCTAGTTCGCCAAAGGCTTGCATAGGTTTAAGTTTTTTTGGGTCTATCGTTGTAGGCCACCAGCCATCATCGCCAGTACCTGGTGCTCTTGGTGGGGCGCCTGCAGTTCCTGGTCTTGGTGGAGGTGGAAGAATTTTATCAATTACCTCTTTAAAATAAGACTCTCCATGTCTTGTTACATAATTGTATGCAGTTTTAAAATCAAATGTGAGGCCAACTGGCTTAAATCCTATTGCTTTGTAGATTAGATTTTCAAGTGGTTTCATCTTGCCTAGCGTTTTGTATATACCAATCTTAGCCCAATCTTTTCCTGCTTCTGGAATAGCCTTAAGTGCTCTTCCTGCTGCTCCTAATAAAGATGGAGTCTTTGCGGCTGCATCACTAACAGGATTTGCAAGTGCACCTCTGGCTGAACCCATTCCTAGGAAGTTTAATGGGAATAATGCAGCAGTAAATGCATCTCCTGCCTCACCTTGCCCAGTTAATTTTCTTAATAGCGATCCTGCACCTAAAGCATCTGCTTTACCATTCATTCTCATAAACGATGGAAGCATTTCTGCTCCCTCTTTTTGAGATTTTGTTAATTTAGAAACATATTTTTGTAACCAGTTTTGGTTATTTGATTCTGGAGCATTTCTTCCATGTCTGTGTCCTACTGGTCCTCCCTGGTGATATCCTACTGGACCTCCCATTGCATACCATGAAATGTTTGGTTTCCAATTTGGGTCTGGCTTTTGTGGGCGACGCATGGTATCTGGTGCCCAAGTACGTGGGCCTTGGTCTAATTGGCGAAGCAGTCCTTTACCCAGAGGGTAGGGAGGGGTCGGAGGGGTGGGCCCAGGTGAAGGCGAAGGTGTTGCAACCCTAGTCCCATAAGGATTGTATTGATACTTATAATAATCTGCTAATGCTCTTACCTGTTCCGTATCTCCTTGGCTAATAAACTGTGGCGCACCAAAGCCGCCAGGAAACATTAAGTTAAAAGGATTTTTTGCATGATTTGCGAATGCGCCTTCTGCGGACAGATCTTCCTTACCAATATTCATGGCATGAAGAATTTCATGAGCTATTGTGCTGCTCCCGCCTAATCTACCAAGCGTTGAAAAGTTTAAAGTTCTTGGGCTATCTAGAGTTACTTCATTAGAACCAAGTTTTGCCATGCCTGCGATACCTGTCTCAAGGTCCGCCCAATTTAATTTAATAACCTCTGGATTATTTCTCATTCCAAATGTTGCTCTCTTGAATTGAACTCCAGTTTGTCCTGTTAAATATTCTAATGCCTTATCAACAATTGGTCCACGATCTTTTGCATCATATTTATTGGCTTTATCGTATACATATATTGTTTTTTGGTCTGGATTAACCGTTTTTCTTTCCATGCTGCCAAAGCCAGTATTCATCCATTTACCAACATCTTTATTCTTACGGTAAGTATCTATCTTATTAAGTAGGTCTAATCCAATTCCCATGCCAGCGCCTAGTGGGTTTCTAAGAGTATTCATTATGTTACTAAATACGCTTCCGCCATCAAAGTATCCTGGAATCATTCCGCCCATATTCATATAATAAGGAACTGAAGGAGTTATTAGCGCTGAAGCATTTACTGAACCACCATTTGCAAATCTTCCAGAATTTAATGCATCAAATGTTTCTATTCCGTATTTTTGAACAGACTTTGCCTTAATTACATATTCACCATTTGAAAGCATTGCGGGAATAGAATCAGATGTTCCAGTTCCTGGACCAGTTACATTTCCTCCTGGCATAAAGTTTTTAATGATTCCGCCTGCTGCAAATTGTCTTTCTACAATATAATCTCCATCTTCTTGTTTTCCAACAATTTTAAACCTACGCCCAGCGTAGTCTATAAATGTTTTCTTCATAGCCACTGGATCTTCGCCTTGGACATACATTCCAGAATCAACATATTGTTGTGGGGTTATTGTATATGTAGCTTTTGTCCCCATAGCACTTTTTTCATTTGTTAGCTTAGGAGTAAAGTTTGTTGTTGAATCACCAGTTTTACTATTAGCAAGTGCTTTTATGTACTTACTTAGCTCTGTATCTTCAACCTGTAATTTACCAGCTATTACTGAGAAGGAAGCAGCCCCAAGGGATTCGAGTGCGCCAAATCCCATTTCCTGGGCTCTTCCAACATAAGGACCAGTAGGAGACATTTGTAGGTACTTGCTTGATAAATCAACAAACTCTTTTATTCCACTATTTGTTAATTGCTTGGCTATATCTCCAATAATTAGTTTTTCATCAGCTGTTACTCCTCCCATACCAAGCGTGACGGCCTGGAAGAATAAGTCATAAAGACCTTGCATATCAGCCTTTTTAGCCTGCTCATTACCCGCTGCAGAAATTTGTTTTTCTAGAGTTTTGGATAGGCCATCTAATGCTTTAGTTAAATTATCTATTAAATCCTGCTGCTTTTTAATGTCTTTATCTGCTTTAGCATCAATTGCAGTTTTAGCAAGATCTAGTTGTCTGGCACCAGTCATTGACTGTATGTCTAATTGCGCTTGTGCAGCTCTTGCCATATCTCCAGAAGCCAAAGCCTCGGAATATTCTATTTGCTTTTTTTGAATCTGTAGAAGAAAATCTTCTGCTTCTGTTTCTTGTTCTAAGGCTCTCTTCTTGGCATCGGCCTCATCTTTAATCTTTTGAATATTTTTTTGTCTTAGCTCTATTTCTTTTTGAATGCTTTCTTTTGTCCTATTAGCATTCTTAATTAATTGATTAGCAGTAATATTTCCAGTTTTTGCAATTAAATCAGCGGCAGAACCAATCAAAGAATCGTTTGTTGCTAGATAATCTTTTTGCTGTTCTAGTAACAATGATATTGCTGTTGCTGTTTCCGTAGACATATCTTTTAAATTAAATGTTATACCAGATGTAGAAAGCTTAATCTTTGCCCATATGCCTGCAAGTGTATCTGTGGAAGTAATTACATCTCTTAGGCCTTCATTTTGGGCAAGTATTTCTTCAAGCCCCTTTTCGCCTATTGGTTTGTTGGCCGTAGTAGATATTTGATTTAAGACTTTTTCATATGCTTCTGATGACGTAATAGCTTTCTTTGCGTTAGCATCTATCTTAATAAATGATTTCTGTAAATTATCTAGGGCGTTGACTGAAGTTTGCAATGCAATTGGAAGCTGATCAAAATTGCCTTCTTTTATAATATTAGAAAATGTTTTTATGGTTGAGTTTGTTGCAGATATTTTGCCTTGTATTTTCCCAAATCCTCTGTCGCCTAGTATTTCTAATGCATAGGCAGATTTATTAGAGTTCATTATCATTGCTAATATAATTTCATTAGCTTCTTCTACTGATTTACCAGTAGCAACCATTCCCGCCTTTAAGTTAGTAGCCCTTTCTATGGCCTCTTCATTTGTGGCTTTATCAAACATTTTAATTTCATCTGGGAAATCTTTTGCAACCTGTTTTTTAAGTTTTTCTAACTCTGGAACAGTTATGTTAATTCCTTTGCCTTCTGCCTTTGTTTGATTAAATCTATTTGCAGCAGCTTTAGCGAGCATCAAATCATATTTTTGTTGATAGGTATCTATTTCAGATCCAAGTTTTTTATATTGGAGTCCTAATTTTTTAGCAGACTCTTCGCTTATTCCAAAACCAGAGCTTATTATTCTTCTGTGTTCTTCAATCTTATCGTTTAGCCCTTTTATTGCAGCTCCTACTCCAACTACTACAGCTAAAAGTTTTAACGGTCCTGGCAGTCCAATAAATGCTCTAAATGTTTTTGTTAAAAGACTTGTTTTTCCTGCAGCTCCGTTAGCTGCTGTTCCAATACCTGTTATTCCAGAAATTAATTTTGTTAATCCACTAGATACGGCTTGTGATGCCACAATTCCAGATATCATAGATATAATTTGGTTTCCGCCAGATAATTTACTTCCTAATGCACTTCCACCCATAAACCCTAAAATATTTCCAGCTATACTTGCTGTACCCATGCCAAACTTTGCGCCCTTTGACATTTCTTGGGTCTGTGCTGTTTGAAGGGGAGGAAGTTCTCCTGTAGCCCTCATTTGTGTAGCTAGTGTTGGTTGTGCAAGTGATTGTGCCCAACCTGGAGGAAGCTCTCCATAATTTATTTTTCCGCCCTTTACAATTCCTCCCAATGCGTAGCTAGGTATTATTCCACCACTATTCTTTGGTACGAATAACTCTGGCCCTCTTTCTCCGACTACATAAGGCGTTCCTCCACTAACTGGTCCGCCCATTGCTCTTCCTTCAACAATAAGCTTTTTGCCATCAAAACCAGTAATTGTAAACTTACCACCGACTAAAGACTCTTCCTCTGATCTGCGTCGCAATGGCGATCTGCCTGTACTCCAATTTTGTCCATAGGGAGCCTCGAATTTCATATCGGGGAACATCTTTGAGGTAGGAGTTACTCTTCTTCCAAATAGTCTTGCTTCCATTAACAAAGAGGACATCGGTCCGCTTGAACTTCCAGGGGCGAAGAAACTTGCTATAAGTCGATTAGCTGTAAATGACGCCCTTCTCATTATAAAGTCTTTACCTATTAATGCAGAAAAGTCTCCAGTTGCTCTAGCCCTTTCAATAGCTTCAACAATATGCTTTGGGAATGTGTCTGCTATAGACTGAGAAGTCATTCCTCTATATAGAGTACCTCTAAAAGGCCTAGCTACGGATCTAAATAAAGATTGAATGCTTAGCGGATGAGTGTTCAGTCCTCTAGATTGTTCGTACTGCATTCTAGCCATGACAGCTTTATCACCTTGCATATATCTTTCAATTAGATACCTAGGGTCATTAGAGAACATTGGTGAAATGCCTACTAATTGCTTTCCTTCTCGTCCTTGGACTACACGACCTGAAGGTATGCTGTATGAAAGGCTTCTGCGTACCCCATCTCCTCCAATATCTGCTTTACCAATAAATAGTGGACCATGTAGAGGATCTGTATTTGTCCAATCATGTTTTTGAACTGGTGGGGCAAAAAGTTCTGGCTTTCTCCATTTTGAAGTTAGCCTTGCTATAACAGCTGCAGATAATGCTGGTATTCCGTAATTACGTCTTCCTCTTAATACTCTGCCACCAAGCATATAGCCTGGAATCATTCCTCCGCCAGAAAAAGGGGCTGCGGCTCTTGAAAGATCTTTAGCATTTTTAACTATTGCAAATTGTTCTGCTCTCTCAATTGCTTTAGCCCAAGATCTTTCGTCTATATTGCTAGAAGGAACAGATGATCTTAATCTAATTGCAGCATCTGCGGCTATCTTCCTTGCAATACTTGGTGGTACACCTCGTGCAGATAAAAAGTCCAAGAGGTTTGTCATTTGGAAACCTTGAACTCCAGCAAAGTCTGCTCTAGTTGCGGTTCCTGCGTTTATCTTAGTATTTAAAGCACCATCAATATGAACAACTGAGCCTGGAAGAATTTGTGCAATTCTTCCTTCGTCAACATATCTTTGAGCAGAAGATCTACGACTTCCAGTAAGAGTAGATGATCCAGTAAGGGGGAATCTAGAATACACATCTCCAAATGTGGTGGTAGGGTAAGAGCCCTGTGTAGTTCTAGATCCTATGACAGATATAAATTTTCTAGAAACTCCATGAGCTCCTATCATACCTGATAAAGCTGCTATTTCTTCTGCGGTAAGATATCCAGATTCTTGAAGCCTTGTAAAAGTTGTTCCGCCCCTAGATGCACTTCTTGACATACCTTCAAAATTAAGTCGTCCTGGTGTATAAGCTTGTCTTCCAGATCTTTTTCCAGCTTCTCTTAATCCAGAAATAGATAATCTTCTTATTTGCAAATCTCTTAAAAGCGGTATGATGCCTGCGGCAAGAGGAACTCCGTAGTTAAGTTTTTTATTTGATACTCTTCCGCCTAGTATTCCTCCAGCATTTAATAATTTAACTACACTGCCAGAGTTTGCCTTTTCGAGAGTCGGCATTATTTCTTGTGCTATCTCTGGTGGGAAATATGTTTCTCCTGGAGTTAAAATGGCTGGAACAATTTTACCGCCTGCATTTTTTGAATTTTTAGCCAGTTTAACAAGATCTGGGTTTACTCTAGAAGAGCTTTGATTTAATATAAATCCACCTTCACGTAAAACTGCTGGCGTATTATCATAATTGATTGAGGTGTCGCCTGGTACAACATTTCCATGAACTTCTGGGTTATATACTTTACCTCCCATATTTAATCTAATAGGTCTTGTTGTATGTGTTGAATATCCTGCTCCCCATGTTCTAACACCCATGAGTCTTGCAAGGTCATCTACGAATGATCTTGTTTTTCCTTTTTTAAATAATTCTCGCATATTCGACTTACCAGTTTTTGGATCTACTACTGGCTGATCTAATGTAGGAACTGCAGTAATAACCGCTGTTCTGCCAAGTGATGTTGCTGTTCCCATGGTTGCTTGAGCCATCAATTGTTCTACTTGAATATTTAATGCAATAATTCTTTGTCTTGCTGTTTGGACGGATATAGTTCCAGCTTTTGCTTCAGCAACAATAATAGCAGACTGCTGTGCGGCATTTTCTGCAATGGATGTCATCTGTGGTAAAAGTGAACCGAAGGCCTGAGTAAATTCTGAGCTTACAGTACCAGTTGTACGTAGCTGTGTTCTCATTTGAGCAACTTCAGTCTTTGTCATCATTGATAGTGCTCCCACCATTGTGTGCCACTTAGCTGCTTCTGATGATACAACTCCAGTTGATACTGCACCAGACTTTCCTGTAATTGTTGTTAGTCCAGGTACTGCTGGTAAATCTCCTGATGCAAAAATTTGTGGGTTTGCGCCAACTGCTTGATTAACTGGTATTGGTGCTGGCAAGAAACTGTGAATTGTTTGTGCTGCACGTTCTTCTTGAGTCATGCCAGATCTTGGAACCATGTGTGCGCTTGCACGTGTTCCAGCTGGACCAACTAATGGATTTCTTGGATCTACTATTCTTGGTATTCCGCCACCACCGCCGCCTCCGCCTCCATCATCATTTGGAGGCTTTATTACACTTCCAGCTACGGTTGAAAGAAGTGGTTGAACAGAAACAACTCCTTGATTCATCTTTGCCTGAATAGAAGTCATTCCCGCCGATAGAACTTGAAGTGCCTCAGCAAGGGCTAGGGCTGCTTTAGCATCGCTATAAAATGTTTTTTCTATTAAGCTTCCAGCTTGATTGGCTGCAAGTATCTCTGGAGTAAGCATTCTCCAGCCTTCTCCACCTTTAAATAATGCTTTAAGATGAAATGCACCTTTTATTACATAGCCCAAGAAGTTTGCAAGAACACCTGTAAGCATAATTAGTGGTCCAGTTACTGCTGTTAGACCTGCCAAAAATGTTAGTATTGTCTTTATTGGTCCTGGTAAATTATTTACAAACTTAACAATTCCATCTACAAGATTTATAAAGAAAGTAGAAACCTTTAAAAATTCTTCTCCTATTCCAGCTAAATCTGCTTTTAATCCTTCTACTGCTCTTTTATATTTACCAGAAGCAGATTCTGTAACCATACTTAATTCTCGACTTGCAATGGTTGCTAGTTCTTTTGAGCTTGCCTTCATAAGGTCCATTACCTGAAGTGTTTGGCTTCCTTGCTTTCCTAAGTTTTCAAACAATGCAGATAGTCTAGCAAATTGGAATTTACCAAAAAGCTGTTCGATTGCCTGTGATTTTTGTAGCGGGTTCAAATTATCTAAAGCCGCTTGTAGGGCAAACAGAGTCTTTGTTACATCTCCAGCATTGTTATTTACAATGCCCATCAAGTCTATTCCGAATCCCTCAAACTTTTGAACTGCAACATCTGTAGGGTTAATTAATGATGCTAATGCA
>Ga0315907_10005457_pt1 | contig 13830 bp, 8 predicted proteins | sample LakEriMetagenome_3_FD_203525 | JGI IMG/M metagenome (GOLD analysis project Ga0315907, IMG submission 203525) | Freshwater fungal communities from buoy surface, Lake Erie, Ohio, United States - Buoy 12 MA123 | ecosystem: Environmental > Aquatic > Freshwater > Lake > Lake biofilm | place: USA...
GCCGTCTGTGAGAGGACGGCGCGCGGCTGGTATGTGAGATAGGCGTAGCCCCGCACCTTCGACCGGCCGATCCGTCCGCGCAGCTGGTAGAGGCCGGCGAGGCCGAAGAGGTCGGCGCGGTGGATGACCAGCGTGTTGGCGTTGGGGATGTCGAGCCCGCTCTCCACGATGTTGGTGGACAGCAGCACGTCGTACTGGCGCTGGTCGAAGGCGCTCATCACCTCCTCCAGCGCCGCCGACGGCATCTGCCCGTGCGCGGTGACGATCTTCAGTTCCGGCACCAGCTCGCGAAGCCGCTCCGCCACCTTCGCGAGATCCTCGATCCGGGGGCAGACGAAGAAGCTCTGGCCGCCGCGGTAGTGCTCGCGCATCAGCGCCTCGCGGATCACCACCGGGTCGAAGGGCAGCACGAAGGTCCGCACGGCGAGGCGGTCGACCGGCGGGGTCGCGATCAGCGACAGCTCCCGCACCCCCGACAGCGCCATCTGCAGCGTCCGCGGGATCGGCGTGGCGGTGAGGGTGAGGACGTGGACGTCGGCGCGCAGCGACTTCAGCCGCTCCTTCTGCTTGACACCGAAATGCTGCTCCTCGTCCACCACGACGAGGCCCAGGCGCTTGAATTCCAACGATTTCGACAAGATCGCGTGGGTACCGACCACGATGTCGACCGACCCGTCGGCGAGACCCGCCTTCGCCTGCGCCATCTCCTTGGGCGTCGCCATCCGCGACATCTGCACGATGGTGAGAGGAAGGCCGCGGAAACGGTTGATGAAGTTGCGGAAATGCTGGCGCGCGAGAAGCGTTGTCGGCACCACGACGGCCACCTGCTGGCCCGCCATCGCGGCACAGAAGGCCGCGCGCAGCGCCACCTCGGTCTTGCCGAAGCCGACGTCGCCGCAGACCAGCCGGTCCATCGGCCGGCCGCTGCCCATGTCGTCGATCACCTCCTCGATGGCGCGCAGCTGGTCCTCGGTCTCGCTGTAGGGGAAGCGGGCGCAGAACTCCTGGAACAGCCCATCGGGCGGCACGATCGGCGGCGCGGTGCGGACCTGGCGTTCGGCCGCGATCTTCAGCAGCGCCTCGGCCATGTCCTTCAGCTTGCGCTTCACCCGCGCCTTGCGGTTCTGCCAGCCGACGCCACCCAGCTTGTCGAGCTGGGCCGACGTGTCCTCCGATCCGTAGCGCGAGAGGAGTTCGAGGTTCTCGACCGGCAGGAACAGCTTGTCCCCGCCCTCGTAGACGATGCGCAGGCAGTCGTGCGGCGCACCACCCACGACCAGCGTCTCCAGCCCGTCGAACCGGCCGATGCCGTGGTCGACGTGGACGACGTAGTCGCCGGGGTTGAGGGTCGACAGTTCCGCGATGAAGTTGGCCGCGCGCCGCCGCTTGCGGGCGGGGCGGGACAGGCGGTCGCCGAGGATGTCCTGCTCGGTGATGACCGCGAGGTCGGGCGCAACGAAACCGCGCTCGATCGAGAGCACGACGGCCCCCGCCGTCCCGCGCGGCAGGCGGCGGACCTCGTCGTGGCCGTCGGCGGGTCTCACCGCCTCGATCCCGTGTCCGTGGAGGACCGAGAGGAGGCGGTCGCGGGCCCCCTGGCTGGTGCCCGCCACGATCACGCGCTTGCCGTCGCGCTGAAGCTCGGCGACGTGCGCCTTGACCGCGTCGAACACGTTCACGTCCGGCCGGGCCCGGGCGTCGGCGAAGTCGTGGCCGCGCCGTCCATCGGCGTCGAACCCGTCCGACCCCTCGGCCGGGGCGAAGACGGAGAGCACGCCGACCGGGCGGCGGGCGAGGATCCCGTCGAACGCGGACCGGTCGAGATAGAGGAGCGGCGGCGGCAGCGGCTTGTAGATCGGGATGTTCGACTTGCGCTCGACCGCCTGGAACGCCTTGCGCGAGCCGTGGAAGTCGACGATCTGCGCGAAACGGTCGTCGGCGGCGGCCTCGGCCTGCTCGTCCAGCGTCACGAGTGCTTCGGGCAGATAGTCGAACAACGTGTCCAGCCGCTCGTGGAAGAGCGGCATCCAGTGCTCCACCCCGCCGTAGCGCCGGCCGGCAGAGACGGCCTCGTACAGCGGATCGTCGTCGAGCACCGCGCCGAACTGCTCGCGATAGCCGGCACGGAACCGCGCGATCGACGCCTCGTCGAGGAACACCTCGGCCATCGGGCGCAGCACGAACCCGTCGCGGGCCTCGGTCGTGCGCTGGCTCATCGGGTCGAAGGCCCGCACGCCCTCCAGCTCGTCGCCGAACAGGTCGAGGCGGAGCGGCTCCTCCGTCCCCGGCGGGAACAGGTCGATGATGCCGCCGCGGATCGCGAACTCGCCCGGTTCGCGCACCGTCTGGGCGCGGACGTAGCCGTTGGTGGCGAGGAACGACTGCAGGCGGTCGACGTCGACCCGCTCGCCCTTGCGAGCGCGAAACGTCGACCCCGTCAGCGACGCGCGCGGCATCGTCCGCTGCACGGCGGCGTTCACGGTCGTGATGCACAGGCGCGACCCGGCGGCCGGGGCGAGGAGGCGGCCCAGCGCGTCGATCCGGCGGCTGACGATGTCCGGGTTCGCCGATACGCGATCGTAGGGCAGGCAGTCCCAGGCCGGGAACAGCACCACCTCGACGGCAGGCGCGAAGAAGCCGACCGCATCGGCGAGGCGGGCGGCGCGCGCATCGTCCGTCGCGACGTGGAGGAGGCCCGCCGGGCCGGCGACGGCGGCGAGGTTGGCGAGGATGCGGGCGTCCTGCCCCTCCGGCGCCCCGCCGATGAGGCGGCGGACGGGACGACCGGGCTTGAGATCGAGCGTCGGCAACGGTGACCCTGCGGGTTCAGGCGAAGCGATGGGCGAGGAACAGCCGCATCACGGCCGTGTCCTCGGCCGACGGCACGGGCTCGCGCCCGGAGAACCAGTTGTAGAGATCGGGATCGCTGATCTCGAGCATGGCCTCGTAGACGTCGAGCCCGGCGTGGTCGAAGCGTTCGAGGTGGGCGTCGGCGAAGCTGCCCATCAGCAGGTCCATCTCCCGCGTGCCGCGGTGCCAGCTCCGGAACTTCAGACGCCTCCGGCGGACGTCGACGGGCTCTTGCTTCTCGGTGACGGACATCGGCTGTGGACGACGCTGCGGGGGACGGGACGTTCATATAGACCCCTCGCCCGCCCCTGTCAGTCCTGTCGGCGAAGCGCCCTCCTGACGGAACGTCGTCAGGACGGCGGCGGCGTGATCCGGCCATCCGCAACGGACCCGGCGGGAGCCACCATGACCCCCCTTCGAGATCGTCACCGTCCCGCTCGTCGACGGCGCCGGCGAGACCGCGTTCCTCGGCGCGGCCGGTCGCCCGAACACGCGGCTCCGGACCATCCCCACCTCGGTCCGAAGACCGCGCGTCTCCTGGCTGCGGTGGGCGTCGTGACCGCGGGCGATGCACGGCGCCCTGACCGGCGAGCGGTGGGACCGCCTCGCGCCGGAGACGAAGGCCGAGCCGCTGCGCCGCCTTCGCGGCGGCTGATCGTCTGCGGCCTTGACGCGGGCGGGCGTCCGGCCGACGAAGGCGGAACGCCGACCGCCACCGCGAGCGCCCGTGCGCCCCGAGATCCTCTTTCCCCTCTTCGCCCCCATCACCAGCCTGCCCCGGCTCGGCGAGAAGATCGCGAAGCGGGTGGCGGCGCTGGCGGGACCGCACGTGGCGGACCTCCTCTGGCATCTGCCGACGGGGATCGTCGACCGGCGCTTTGCGCCGAGGATCGCCGAGGCGCCGGCGGGACGGGTGGCGACGATCACCGCCCGCGTCGACGCCCACGTCCCGCCGCTGGTTCCCCGTCGCCCCTACCGCGTTCGCCTGATCGACGAGACGGGGATCCTGGAACTCACCTTCTTCCACGGTCAGGCGGCGTGGCTGGAGAAGCAGCTTCCCCTCGGCGCGAAGGTGGTCGTCTCCGGGATGGTCGAGCGCTTCAACGACCAGCCCAAGATGGTCCATCCGGACGTCATCCTCCCGGCGGACGAGGCCGATCGCGCCGCCACGGTCGAGGCGATCCACCCGTTGACCGACGGCGTGACGGCCCGGCAGATGCGGGGCTTCGTCGCCGCGGCGCTGGAGCGGGCGCCGGCGCTTCCCGAATGGCTGGACCCGACGTTGAAGGACCGGCGCGGCTGGCCCGACTGGCGGGACGCGCTGGCGGCCGCCCAGTCGCCGGGGTCGGAGGCGGAACTGTCGCCGGAGACGCCGGCGCGCATGCGGCTCGCCTACGACGAACTTCTCGCCAACCAGCTCGCCCTCTCCCTCGTCCGCCGGGCGCAGCGGGACCTCCGCGGCCGGGCGGTCGTGGGCGACGGCCGGATGGCGGCGAAGGTCACGGGCGCCCTGCCCTTCGCGCTGACCGGCGCGCAGGCCCGGGCGCTGGAGGAGATCCGCGCCGACCAGGCGTCCGAGTCGCGCATGCTCCGCCTCCTCCAGGGGGACGTGGGCAGCGGCAAGACGGTGGTGGCGCTGCTCGCCATGCTGAACGCGGTCGAGGCCGGGCACCAGGCCGCGCTGATGGCGCCCACCGAGATCCTCGCCCGCCAGCATCTGGAGACGATCCAGCCGCTGGCGGACGCCGCCGGGATCGAGGTCGCGGTGCTGACGGGCCGCGAGAAGGGCAAGGCGCGGGCGGCGGTGCTGGACCGCCTCGCCACCGGGACGCTGGCGATGGTGATCGGCACCCACGCCCTCTTCCAGGAGGAGGTCGCCTTCGCCGACCTCGCGCTCGCCGTCGTCGACGAACAGCACAAGTTCGGCGTCCACCAGCGCCTGCAGCTCTCGGGCAAGGGGCGCGCGGTGGACGTGCTGGTCATGACCGCCACGCCCATTCCGCGGACCCTGACGCTGACCGCCTACGGCGACATGGACGTCAGCCGTCTCGACGAGAAGCCGCCGGGGCGCCGGCCGGTGCAGACCGTCACGGTCTCGTCCGAACGGCTCGGCGAGGTGGTCGAGGCCGTCGCCCGCAAGGTGCGGGAGGGTGAGCGCGTCTACTGGGTCTGCCCGCTGGTGGACGAGAGCGAGCAGGTGGACCTCGCCGCCGCGACGGAACGCCACGCGCATCTGAAGGAGCGTCTCGGCTCCCGCGTCGGCCTCGTCCACGGCCGGATGAAGGGGCTCGACAAGGACGCGGTGATGGCCGCCTTCGCGGCCGGCGACCTCGACGTGCTGGTGGCGACGACCGTGATCGAGGTGGGCGTGAACGTGCCGGCCGCGACGGTGATGGTGGTGGAGCACGCCGAGCGCTTCGGCCTCGCCCAGCTTCACCAGCTCCGCGGCCGGGTCGGGCGCGGCGACCGGCCGTCGAGCTGCCTTCTCGTGTTCGAGCCGCCGCTCGCCGAGACGGCGCGGGCGCGCCTCGCCATCCTGCGCGAGACGGAGGACGGCTTCCGCATCGCCGAGGAGGACCTGAAGCTGCGCGGCGCCGGCGAGGTGCTGGGAACCCGGCAGTCCGGCCTGCCGGCCTTCCGCCTCGCCGACCTGGCGGTCCACGGCGACCTGCTGGCGATGGCGCGGGACGACGCACGGCTCGTCCTCGCCCGCGATCCCGACCTCGCGGACCCGCGCGGAAAGGCGCTGCGCGTGCTGCTCTATCTGTTCGAGCGCGACGCGGCGGTGCGCTACCTGCGCTCGGGCTGAAGGTGGGCCGGCTCCGGCACCGCCGGGGCCGCCGCCTCGACGGGGCGGGCCGGCGGCGTCACGAGGCCGCCCGAGACGACCATCTTGATCCCCTCCTCAACCGACATGGAGAGGATCTGGAGGTCCCCGCGGGGGACGAAGAGGACGAAGCCCCCGGTCGGGTTCGGCGCCGTCGGCACGAACACGACGACCAGATCCTCCCCTGTCCGCGCGACCACCTCGGCCGGCGGCGCGCCGGTGACGAACCCCAGCGTCCAGACGCCGCGGCGCGGGTATTCGAGGAGCGCCACCTCGCGGAACGCCTGCGACTGGTTGGCGAAGACCGTCTCGAGGATCTGCTTGGTGGCGCTGTAGAGGCTGCGGACCACCGGGACGCGGGCGAGCGCCGCCTCCCCCAGCCGGACGAAGAGGCGCCCGACGTAACCAGCGGCGAACCAGCCGATCAGGATCAGGACGACGGCGACCAGAAGGACGCCGATCCCGGGGACCCAGAGAGGAAGATAGGTGCCCGGGTTGTAGGCCGTCGGCAGGAGGCGGGACACCATATCGTCCACCGCCGCGATCAACGCCCAGGCGATGTAGATCGTGATCGAGATGGGCGCCGTGACGAGGATGCCCGTCAGCAGATAGGCCCGCAGCCGCGCCGCCAGCCCAAGGTTCGACAGCCGCAGCAAGCGGCGCGCCGGTTCGGGGGAGGAGGCGGACGGCTGGCTCAAGGGGACGCGACCTCCGCGCGGCGACTGGCCCCTGACGTTAATCCGCGCCGGGCGAGAGGGCCACGACCTTGTGACCCCTTCGCCCGGCCGCTCTCATCGCGCCCGCACCTCGAAGATGGCCGTGTTGCCGCTCACCTCGTTGGTGACGACCAGCAGCACCTGACCCGTCGGGCTCTGGTCGGCCGGGATGACGAGCATCCCTTCCGGCCCGAGGTCGCAGGCCGTCCCACGCTCGGGCACGCCATCGAACTTCCGATCGGTCAGATAGTCGACGAGCGCAGGCGCGCGCGGGTCGGCGAGGCTGTAGACGAACATGCCGCCGAACCGCTCCAGCCCGACGAAGGCGTAGGGAACGCCGCCGACCGCGACCACGGCGATGCCCTCGGGCTCCGGTCCCTTGTCGTCGGAGCGGTCGTCCGCGGCGTTGCCGGTGTGGCCCGCGTTGAACTGGCCGGGGAAGCGCTCGGCGATGAAGCGCTCGAACGCGTCCCCCGAATCCCAGACCATCCGACCGCGGGCGTCGAGCACCGAGAAGGAGCGGCCGCCGAATGTGTAGAGTTCCTTGAACACGCCGTCGCCGTCGGTGTCGCCGTTCTGGTTGGTCACCCGCAACCGGCCGATCTGGTCATTCTTCTGGAGGTCGGCCGCGTTCGGGAAGGCGGCCGGGTCGAGCTTCAGCTCCGACACCCGCTTCTCCTCGGAGAAGCCCTTCCAGTCCCGGCTGTCGCCCTCGTTGGCGATGACGTAGAAGGTCTCCCCGTTGCGTTGGAACGCGGCGATCGTGTCCGGCTGGTTCATGCCGAACACGGGCCATGTCCCGATTCTCGGCCCGCCGTCGCGGTCGGAGGGATCGAACGGCACGCGGCGGCGGTCGATCCAGCCGAGACCGACGACCTCGGTCACCGTCGCGGCGGCGATGTCCACGACCGCGATGGCGTTGTTCTCCTGCAGCGTGACCAGCGCCGTGCGCCCGTCGGGTGCGACGGCGATGTACTCGGGCTCCATGTCGCGGGCGAAGCTGTTGCCACGCCGGCCGATGCGCATTCCCGCCGGGAGCGGCTGTCCGTCGAAGCGCCGGAAGTCGGCCGTCCGCACCGGCGTGTCGCCCGCGATCCCGCCCGACAGGTCGATGAGCGAAATGCTGCCCTCGGGGTCGACGGTCGCCTCGTCGTCCATCTCGCCCTCGTTCGCCGTCAGAGCGTAGCGACCGTCGGGCGTGAAGACGACCATGTCGGGAAGGGCGCCGACCTCGACGGTCTTGAGGACCGTTCCGTCGGGCCGGAAGAACACGACCCTGCCGTTGTCGGTCTTCTTCGCCCCGGTGACCGCCGCGGCGAGGAGGCCGCCGTGGGCGGCGACGCTGTTCACGCCCGAGCCGTGCGCCGAAAGGCTCACCTGCCCGACCATCCGCGGCGCCTTCGGGTCGGCGATGTCGAGGATGTCGATCGCCTCCGCCGCGCCGTTCACGACGAACAGGCGCTTCGTGCCGGCGTCGAATGCGGCGATCTCGGCCGCGCTCTTGTTGTAGATGCCGGTCTCGTACGAGCCGAGACGGGTGACCGCGATCGGGGCGGTGGCCGTCTGGGCGGGGGCGGCTGTCGGCAGGGCGACCGCGAACGCGATGGCGGCGGCCGCGACATGATGGCGGATGCGCATGGGGGCTCCGGGGCGGGAACAGACCCGTCCTGAAGAGCATGGCGACGATGACGGTGACGTTACGGTTCGATGACGGTTCGTCGAAGGTGCCCACCGATCCGCGACGGGGAAGGCGGCCGTCGTCCGGCAGAAGATCCTGCACGGCGCATGTACGCGATCACGCGGGACGTGTGGAGGCCCTTGCATCGTCACCGATCTGCAATATGACTGCCGTCGTTCTGTCATCGACCGCCGCCAAGGTCCGCGCACCCGCCGGACCGTCGGCGTTCCCCACCCCAGACCGGAGACGGTGATGACCACGTCCATCCGCCGCATCGCGGCGATCGCCGGGGCGATCGCCCTGCTCGCCGCCCCGGCGCTCGCGCAGACGCCGGGCGGCCGCCTCGTCCTCTACACCTCCCAGCCCGACACCGACGCCCAGCAGACGGTGGACGCGTTCCGCCAGAAGCACCCCGGCGTCGAGGTTCAGTGGACCCGCGGCGGCACCACCGAGGTCATCAACCGCCTCAGGGCCGAGATCCAGGCAGGATCACCGCAGGCCGACGTGCTGCTGATCGCGGACGCGGTGGCGATGCAGTCGCTCAAGCGCGACAACCACCTCATGCGCTTCCCCGAGGCGCCGGTCGGCGGCTTTCCGGACGGGTTCGTCGACGCCGACCGCACCTACTTCGGGACCAAGCTGATCTCGAACGGGATCGTGTTCAGCACCCGCGCGACGATGAAGCCGCAGAGCTGGGCCGACCTCGTGAAGCCCGAGGCGCGCAACCAGCTCACGATGGCGAGCCCCCTGTATTCCGGGGCCGCGGCGATCCACATGGCGGCCGTCCTCCAGTCCCCGCTCGGCATCGGCTGGTACGAGCAGGCGCAGCGCAACGGCGCCATCGCGGTCCGCGGCAACGGCGGCGTGGTCACCGCCGTCTCGGGCGGCGAGAAGCTCTACGGCGTGCTTGTCGACTTCTGGGCGATCCGGGAGAAGCGCAAGGGCGTGCCGATCGATTTCGTCTATCCGAGCGAGGGCGTCTCGGTCATCACGGAGCCGGTCGCCATCCTGCGCACCGCCCGCAACCCCGACGCGGCGAAGGCCTTCGTCTCCTTCCTGCTGTCCCGCGAGGGGCAGGAGCTTGCGGTGCGGCAGGGCTACATGCCGGGTCACCCGGACGTCGCCCCGCCCGAGGGGATGCCGCGGCCGAGCCAGCTGAAGATCCTGCCGCTGGACGACGCCAAGGCGCTGGCCGACGACGAGGCGATCAAGCGCCGCTTCGCCGACCTGTTCGGCGGCTGATGCGCGGCGGATCTCCCGCATGGTGAGGGGCGAGCGGATCCTTCTGCTCGCCCTCGTCCTGCTGGTCGGGCTCCTCTCGGTGCTGCCGATGGCGCGCCTCCTCATGGAGGCGCTGGCGCCCCGAGGCGTGCCCGACCTGTCGGTCGTGGCACGGGTCTGGAACAGTCCGGCGACCTGGCGGGCGACGACAAACACGCTGTGGGTCGCGGCCGGCGGCACGGTTGCGGCGGTGCTGCTCGGCGCGCTCTTCGCGCTGCTGATCGGCCTGACCGACGTGCGGCGCAAGGGCCTTCTGGTCTTCGCCTTCATGCTGCCACTGATGATCCCGGCGCAGATCACGGCGATCAGCTGGCTCCAGCTCTTCGGACCGGGCAGCGCACTCCTGAACGCGCTGGGGCTGGCGCCGCCGCCGGGCACCCGCAACCCGCTTCACTCGGCCGGCGGGATCATGCTGCTGCTCGGCATCGAGCACAGCGCGCTGGTCTTCCTCGCGCTCCGGGCCGGCCTGCGGTCGATCCCGGCCGATCTGGTCGAGGCCGCCCGCGCGACGGGGGCCGGGCCGCTGCGCAGCTTCCTCACCGTCGTCCTGCCGCTGGCCGGGCCGTCGCTCCTCGCAGGGGCCGCGCTCGCCTTCGTCTCGGCGGTCGGGAACTTCGGCGTGCCGGCGCTGCTCGGCATCCCGGCCGGCTATCCCGTCCTCACCACGCTGGTCTACCGGCGCCTGTCCGGGCTCGGCCCCACGGCGATCCCGGAGGCGGCGGTCATCTCCATCCTGATCGCGCTGATCGCCTTCGTCGGCGTGGCGCTCCAGGCCTGGGCCTCGCGGCGCACGGACGTGCGCGTGGCCGGCGGCGCCTCGCGCCCGCTCGACCTGCCGCTGGGACCCTGGCGGGGATCGGCGGAGGCGTTCCTGTGGGCGGTGGTCGTGATGATCCTCGTGCTGCCGCTCTTCGCCCTCGTCGCGACGTCGCTGGTGCCCGCCTACGGCATCCCGCTTTCCGCGGCGACGGCCACCCTCGCCCATTACGCGCACGTCCTGTTCGTCCATCCGGCGACGACCCGCGCCTTCCGGAACTCGCTCCTGCTCGCCGGGTCCGCCGCCCTGATCCTCGTGGCGCTGTCGGTGCTGATCGCCTACCTGTCGGTCTGGCGGCGCAGCCTCGTCGCGCGCACGCTCGACCTGCTGTCCGACCTGCCCTACGCGGTCCCCGGCCTCGTGCTCTCGATCGCGGCGATCCTGCTGTTCATCCGGCCGCTGCCGTTGCTCGGGATCAGCCTCTACAACACGATGTGGATCATCCTCTTCGCCTATCTGGCGCGCTTCCTCTCGCTGGCGCTGCGCCCGATGGCGGCCGGCTTCCTCAGCCTCGACCGGTCGCTGGAGGAGGCGGCGCAGATGTGCGGCGCCGGTCTCTGGCGCCGGCTGGGGACGGTGGTCGTCCCGCTGGTGGCGCCGCTGGCGGTGGCGGGCGGCCTGCTGGTCTTCCTCACCGCGCTGAACGAACTCACCGTCTCCGTCCTCCTGTGGACCTCGGGGCGGGAGACGTTGGGCGTGGTGATCTACAGCCTCGAGGAAGGGGGCGGCACGGTCCTGGCCGCGGCCGTCTCGGTCGTCGCGGTCGGCGTGATCGCGTCGCTCATGCTGCTGGCGACGCTTCTCGCACGGCGGCTTCCGGCCGGAACGCTGCCGTGGCAGGCGTGAGGTCGTCCGCAGCGGCGGGGACGATCCAGCCGTCGGTCACGGCGATGCGCAGCGACTGGCCGGGGTGCGGGACGGCTCCCTCCGGAACCGACAGGGCGAGGGTCACCCCGCCGACGTCCACCTCGACCGCCGTTGCCCCGCCCTTGTAGACGACGCGCCGGACGGTTCCCGGCGCGCCCGTCTCCCCCACCGCGAGATCCTCCGGCCGCACGCAGAGCAGCCCCGGCCCCGGTCGCCGACCGGGTGCGGCGCGGACGATCGCCGTCCCCCGTTCCCAGGCGACCCGCACCCGCCCCCCATCCTCCGCCGTCTCGACCGTCACGGGCACGAGAGCGCCCCGGCCGATGAAGCCGGCGACCATCGGCGTGGCGGGTTCGCGATAAAGGGTGCGCGGCGTCGCGACCTGAACGACGCGGCCGCCGTCCATCACCGCGATCCGGTCGGCCAGCGCCATCGCTTCGGACTGGTCGTGGGTGATGTAGACCATGGTTGCGCGGGTCTTCGCGTGAAAAGCGGCGAACTCCGCCTCCATCGAGGCGCGCAGGTGGACGTCGAGGTTCGCCAGCGGCTCGTCCAGCAGCATCAGCGACGGTTCCATCACGAGGCAGCGGGCGAGCGCCACGCGCTGCCGCTGGCCGCCCGAAAGCTCGGCCGGGCGGCGGGCGCCGTAGCCGGTCAGCCCGACCGAGGCGAGCGCAGCCTCGACCCGGGCACGGTACGCCCCGCCCTTCACGCCCGCGGTCCTCAAGGGATATCCGACGTTCCCCTCGACCGTCATGTGGGGCCAGAGCGCGTAGCTCTGGAACACGATCCCGACGCGCCGGCGCTCGGGCGGGACGAAGGTGCGGGGACCGGAGACGACCGTGTCGCCGATGGCGAGCGTTCCGCCGTCCGGCCGCTCGAACCCCGCGATCAGGCGCAGCAGCGTGGTCTTGCCGCAGCCGGACGGGCCCAGCACGGCCAGGAACTCGCCGTCGGCGACGCGGATGTCGACGGCATCGACCGCCGTCGTCGACCCGAACCGCTTGGTCACGCCCTCGAGCGTCAGCCCGGCCATCTCGCGCATCCCTGTCCGCCGCGGGCGCAAGATGGGCGAGACGCGGGGCCCTGACCACCCCCTTCATTGACCCTCCGCCGCCCGACCCTTAGACTCCCGGCCATGGACACGACCATCGCAAACGCCCGGGACGACCTGTTCCGCCGCATCGCGGCGAAGCGGGACGAGGTGGCGTCCCTCACCCGCGACCTGATTCGCATCCCCACGGTCAACCCGCCCGGCGACGCCTATGCCGCCTGCGCGGACTTCATCGGCGAACGGCTGCGGCGGCGCGGGTTCGAGGTGAAGTTCCTGCGCGGGGAGGGCACGCCCGGCGACAGCGACGCCTATCCGCGCACCAACGTCGTCGCCCGGATCGAGGGCCGGCCGGGCGGCGAGTGCGTCCACTTCAACAGCCACATCGACGTGGTCGAGGCGGGCCAGGGCTGGACCGTCGATCCCTTCGGGGGCGAGATCCGGGACGGCCGGGTCTGGGGCCGTGGGGCGTGCGACATGAAGGGCGGGCTCGCCGCCTCGATCGTCGCGGTGGAGGCGATCCTCGAGAGCGGGATCCCCTGGACCGGTGCGCTGGAGATTTCCGGCACCGTGGACGAGGAGTCGGGCGGGTTCGGCGGCGTCGCGCACCTCGCGCGGCAGGGTCTCTTCTCCCCGCCCCGGGTGCATCACGTCATCATCCCCGAACCGCTCGACCCCGACCGGGTGTGCCTCGGCCACCGCGGCGTCTGGTGGGCGGAGATCGAGACGAAGGGCCGCATCGCCCACGGCTCGATGCCGTTCCTGGGCGTCAGCGCCATCCGCCACATGGGCGAGTTCCTCCATCTGGTGGAGGAACGCGTCTATCCGGAACTCGCGAAGCGGCGCACGCGGATGCCCGTGGTGCCCGACGGCGCACGGGCGTCCACGCTGAACTTCAATTCGCTCCACGGCGGGCAGGCGGAGATCGCGGGCGATGGTCTTCCGAGCCCCAACGTCGCCGACAGCTGCCGGCTGATCCTCGATCGGCGCTTCCTGATCGAGGAGGGGCTGGACGCGGTGAAGGCCGAGATCCTCGGCCTGCTGGAGGAACTCGCCGCCGGCCGGCCCGACTTCCGCTACGCGGTCCGCGACCTCATGGTGGTCCACCCGGTGATGACCGATCCGGGCGCCCCCGTGGTGCGCGCGCTCGACCGGGAGATCGAACGGGTGTTCGGCCAGACGCCGAAGCACATCGCCTCGCCCGGCACCTACGACCAGAAGCACATCGCCCGCATCGGCAATCTGCACGACTGCGTGGCCTACGGCCCAGGCATCCTCGAACTCGCGCACCAGCCGGACGAGTGGGTGGGGATCGACGACATGGTCGCCTCGGCCAAGGTGATGGCGGCGGCGGCCCTGACGCTGACGGGGACGTGGCCGGACGGGGGGGCGCGGTTCTGAGGCGCCGCACCCTCATCGCCTTCAACAAACCCTTCGGCGTGCTGTGCCAGTTCACCGACCCGGCGGGCCGTCCGACGCTGGCGGCGTTCGGCCTGCCGCCCGGCGTCTATCCGGCGGGGCGGCTCGACCACGACAGCGAGGGGCTGCTGCTGCTGACCAACGACGGGCCGCTGGTGAAGCGGCTCCTCGACCCGGCCTTCGCCCATCCCCGCCGCTATCTCGTACAGGTGGAGGGGGAGCCGGACGACGCGGCGCTCGGGCGCCTCGCGGCGGGCGGGCTGGTGATCCAGGGGCACCGGACGCGGCCCTGCGGCGTCGAGCGGATCGATCCGCCCGACCTGT
>Ga0315907_10005459_pt1 | contig 13826 bp, 30 predicted proteins | sample LakEriMetagenome_3_FD_203525 | JGI IMG/M metagenome (GOLD analysis project Ga0315907, IMG submission 203525) | Freshwater fungal communities from buoy surface, Lake Erie, Ohio, United States - Buoy 12 MA123 | ecosystem: Environmental > Aquatic > Freshwater > Lake > Lake biofilm | place: USA...
AAATCAAACAGATTGATGATGTCACTTTCATTGGTGGCACCTTGTGGACAGACATGAACAAAGAAGATCCCATCACACTGTATCACATGAAGAGCATGATGAATGACTTCCGCTGTGTGACCAACAGTAATCGAGTTGTCAACTACAAAACCTATGAGCAGATCAATGGTGTGGACAATAGAGAACGACCTGTATTCCGTGAGCGTGTGGGCAAGTTTTCGCCTGAGGATGCAGTGGATGAATTTAAAAAGTTTACCGGTTATATTCAGCAGATTGTTGAAGGCCGGTTTGATCAAAAGTTTGTGGTGGCAGGACATCATGCACCCAGCAGGCTGTCAACCCATGCTCGCTATGCAGATGATACTGTGATGAATGGTGGCTACTCCAGCAGTCTTGATGATTACATGATTGACCATCCGCAGATCAAGCTGTGGACACATGGGCACACACATCACGATTTTGACTACATGATTGGGTCAACTCGTGTGGTGTGCAATCCCAGAGGTTATATCAACTATGAGGAGTCAGCAGACAAATGGCAACTGATCACAGTAGATATCTAAAATGGTTGCGCTACAGTGGTGCCACACTGTCATTGCGAGTAAATCCCTGTCACTGGAATCTTGTCCCGAGATTCAGTCGTGAACTCAATGAAGGTTGGCTTGGTCCCAATGAGCATACATGGTCGGTAAGCTGGATATTTTTAACTGCAAGGATATGGATAGATGATGGAAGCTGGTAACGAAGAAAGAGCCATTGGAGTGCGCGGCATATTGATCCGCAGTGCGTTTGATGACCAAATTTTGTTTAGGGTATACGATCATGAGCGCAACTTTGTGGACTATGAAATCACCAATCATGATTGTGAAGTGGTGATTATTGATCCTTCGGCTGCATTGATTAGAAATCAAGCTGGAGATTTTTTGGACTACACTGCCGAAAGCATGGGAATTGCAAAGTAAAAAAAGTACGGTTATTACATTGACCAGAAATCAAATTCAGCGTATAATTACACACATGGCTCTTGATCAAGGTATTGAGAGTGTGACTATCTTTGAAACTTATGATTCTGGCATTGGTGCCAGTCACCGTGCAGTGTTTAACAAACACCAAATTGAACGTAATTTTGAAACTGACTTAACAGATGTGGAGAATTGGTAATGAAAATATATTTAAGCAAACCCCGCAATCACTGGATCTCACCCTACACCATGCTGGATCGTGTGTTCTTTTGGACTGACTGGTCCAAGTGCAGCCGCTGGACTGTGGAACAGAGTCTGGAAGATAGCCGGCGAGAAAAAAGTCAGTATGTGGAACATCCTGAGTGGGTAGAACGTTGGAGTGACTACTTAACTCCTGTTAGTCGAGCCATTCAGTGGGTGTGGGATCGTGTGCATCCCGAAATCAAGTATGTAAAGATTGACCACTGGGATACCTGGTCAATGGACCATACCTTGAGTCCCATCATTCTGCCCATGCTCAAGCAACTCAAAGAAAAGAAACACGGTGCTCCGTTTGTGGATGACGAGGATGTGCCCGAGCATCTGCGTTCAACTGCCGCACCGCCCAAAGAGAATGAGTGGGACACTGATGCCAACCACTTTGATCGTTGGGACTGGGCCATGGGAGAAATGATCTTTGCATTTGAGTGCAAGGTAGATGACTCATGGGAAGATGCTTTCCGTGAAGGTGAGCATGACATACTGTGGATTCCTGTTGATGTGCATGGTAACGAAGTGCCCAAAGGTGAACACAAGTACTTTCAAATGGGGCACGGTCCCAAAGACACCTACAAATGCGATTACGAAGGAATGAAGGTAGTGCAAAAGAGAATTGACAACGGCTTCCGCTTGTTTGGCAAATACTACCAGGCTCTCTGGGATTGAACATGACACAAGCAACTGTTGACCTATTGACCGAAATCATCAACGCCTGGCCCAATACTATTGAAGGATCATCAACAAAAGAAAAACTGTCATTTGTTGATGATCCCATTGCTATGAGCTGTGCCAGCTGGCGCCTGGATCAACAGGGTCTTGGCAGTTACTCTAACCTTGAAACTGTAATAGTCGAAAGTGAAGACCGTGTGTTGGCCGCCAAGATTAGAAAACATTTTCTTGACAAGCTCACACTACAAAAACTGCGAGGCAAAGAACAATCCACGTTTAGAACCAAATTGGGTGCATTCTTGGTAGGCAATCACGAACTTACCAAGGACGAAATTGGATTGTTGTATCGCTTGCCGTTTTTCTATCACGAAGACCAGTGTGTGCAACAGGTCATGGCTCAAACTGAGCCAGTGACACTAACAACCCCTGTGATGGATGCGGCCATGTCACTGACTGGTTTGCAAAAAATTTGGCGACATCGACGCACTGGTCAAGCCACTCAATTTTGGTTCACCAACCAACATCGTTGGCCAGTTGAACTCACAGTGTTACATTCCAATCCATTGTATGGAATTATAGACAGTTTATATGACCTTGGCACGTTTCGTATCAATGGGCGTGTGTGGCCTAGACAGTTTTATGAAAGCAGTAGAACCTATATAAAACTGTCTACTTTTAGGCTAGTGGGCCTTGGTGTATAAGTAGATTTTTACAGAAAGACGAAAATATGAGTTATTTGTTTACCAGTGAAAGCGTCAGTGAAGGACACCCTGACAAAGTGGCTGATGCCATTTCAGATGCTGTGTTAGATCTGTTCATGCTTCAACGCAATCGACAGTGGCGGTGTGCCTGTGAAACCTTGGTCACCACCAATCGAGTGGTGATTGCAGGTGAATACAAAGGCATCATGAATCCTCTTGAAGTTGAATCTGCGGTGCGTAGGACTATCAAGAACATCGGCTACGAACAACGTGGATTTGATTGGCGCAACGTAGAAATTACCAATCTCATGCATGGCCAAAGTGCAGACATTGCACTGGGCACAGACACATTTGGTGCTGGTGATCAAGGCCTAATGTTTGGCTATGCCTGTAATGAAAACGACAACTACATGCCCAATGCCATATATTGGAGTCACAGAATTGTTGAACGACTAGCCGATGCTCGCAAAACCAAAGAAGTTGATTGGTTAGAACCTGATGCCAAAAGTCAAGTTACATTTGAATATGACAACAACAATCGACCATTGCGTGTGGCCAAGGTTGTGTGTTCTACACAACACAGTGACAGTGTTGATATAGACACTGTGAGAACTGTAGTAGAAGATCTAATTAGACAGGTATTGCCCAGCAACTATGTGGATAATAATACAGGATTTTACATTAACCCTACTGGCCGTTTTGTTATTGGCGGCCCAGATGGAGACACGGGACTGACAGGGCGTAAGATCATTGTGGACACATATGGTGGTTATAGCCCTCATGGTGGGGGAGCCTTTAGTGGCAAAGATCCCACCAAAGTTGATCGCAGTGCCGCGTACATGATGCGTTGGATTGCCAAGAATATTGTGGCTGCGGGACAGGCCGATTGGGCCACATGCCAAGTCAGTTATGCAATTGGTCTTGCAGAGCCCATGAGTTTTTACATTGAATCAAATGGCGACAGCCGCAAACTCACTCAGTGGGTTAGAGACAATATCAATCTTACGCCACTGTCTATCATTGATAGATTTGACATGTTTAGGCCCATCTACAGTGGCACCACAAACTATGGCCATTTTGGCAAGCCCAACTTGCCTTGGGAACTCACAGGACCAATGCTGTGATTGCTACCAGTATTGCCTCCATGGTGTCAGAGCTCACACGGCCCAAATCTGCACTGCCTGCCAACAAAGTTTCATGGCAAGTGTACAAAGAGTGGCAACACAGTTACTTGTTTGATGCACTACGCAGTTTGAGCTATGGCCAAAGTTTTTGCAACAAATTTGGGCTTGCTGATAACATTTTGTATTTTGAACGCAATGTAGATATGGCCGACACTTACATCATGCTTCATTATGTGGATCATGCAAGACCCTGAGTTTGCACACGGGGCACACTTGGCCTGGGGCCGGCCCTATGACACCATAACCAAGTGGGACGAAGTGTCTGTATGGGGGATTGAAACATTTGGCCTGCCCGGCGATCGCTACATCACTGACATCAACATAAATGAAATGGTATGGTGGTTTCGTGATCCACAGGATAGACTGTTGTTTGTGTTGAGAAATGGACAGTGCCGATGCATAGAGTTATCCTACGAGACATAGAACCCATTGAGGCCATGTGGTTAAAAGACCAACTGGTGCAAGATGGCTTGATTATGGATGCGGATTTTGAATGGGAATATCATCCAGCAGTTTGGGATGGCTTTACTACGGAACGCCCAAAACATACAGTGTTTAGTTTTCGAGATCCTGCCCAGGCAACATTCTATCAACTCAAATGGTCATGACTGAATCTGAATTGATAGAAATAACTGTAGGATCGTCAGAAATCAAACGGAAAGAAATTTTTGAATGGGCTATAAAAACATTTGGTGATCGAGTAGAACCACACGATAATTTACCAATTTTGTATTTTCGTGATCAAGCAGATGCAGCATTTTTCATGTTGAAGTGGGCATGATTGAGTTTGTGTTTGACAAACACAGTGAGCATCTGCAAAATGAGATGGTGCGATGGTGCGAAGAAAACATTGGCCCTGGTGGTTGGTTGAATGAACCTTATTATATCTGGAACGTTACGGCAGTGTTTGGCAATACATTTTTTCGATTCAAACACAAACAAGATGCCACAGCATTCTCATCAAAGTGGAGATAAGTAGACTATGAGATGGATTCTGCCACTGTTGTTGCTGATAGGGTCAGCCTGGGCCAAGCCCGCACCAGACTCAGTATTACTACTAAACACCAGTACCAATCATATTGAACTCTCTCGCAATGCTGATCGTGTGCGTAGCATTGCCAGTCTTACCAAGATCATGACTGCCATGGTGGCCTTGGACTACGACAAGGATCTCAGCAGACGTCTTACACTGACTCAACGTGTGGGCAGTTTTTTGCCCAGGCAACAATACACCAGAGAACAACTGCTGGAAGCCATGTTGGTAAAATCCGACAATGCTGCCGCTGAAACACTGGCCGAAGACTATCCAGGTGGTAGAACTGCCTTCATCGCTGAAATGAATCGACAAGCACAGGCTTGGCAACTGTACAATACCACATTTGATGACGCTAGCGGGTTATCGGCCTTGAACAAATCAACAGTGCTTGACATTGCCAATTTAATGCACATTGCCTCAGGTTACTGGTTTATTCGTGATACCAGTGTAAAAAAGCAAGTGGCATTTGAAACTCGCTACAAAAAACAGATACGCACCATACGCCTGTCCCACACGTCAGAAAGCATTTTGTTCACATTTGACAATATTTTGGTCAGCAAAACTGGACTAACCTCGGCCGCAGGCTGGTGCGTGGGCCTTGTGGTACAGCAAAACAACAAGCCGTATGTGATTGTGGTTTTGGGCAGTGCCAACAAAACCCAACGGTTACAAACAGTAAAAAACATAATTTATAATCATGTACTGGATCAAAATCTTCAACACTTCTAAAATTGCAATAATTACAATTGATGAAACTGTTGAAACAGCCCTCTCCAACATTTGAGATACGTCGAGGAGAAAGTTTCCACTATGCCCGGGAAATACTCAAACCCTACGGCGAACTGGACCGTGTGTTGGCCTGGTGCAAAACTGAACTGACGGATGAGTGGCGCTGGCAACTGATTGACCAAAGTTCAGACCGTAGGCCTGGCCGGTACATTTTTTACTTTGATTCGGATCGCGACTTCTTTGCGTTTGTGCTACAGTGGGCATAATGGTAGTACTTCAGTAGTACTTGACCATAAATTGCAATCATGCTACACTATTGACTCATTAACAGGAGTAGCTATGAACGATTGGGACCGCGACAACCTCAACTTTCTGCTCAACGCCAGCAAAGAAACGCTAGAAGATTGGCATCACTATGCTGACGCAGATGACTATGCCTATGCTCTGGAACTGCTTCAGGCCGCTAGGACTGAACTGGCCATGCAAGAGTTGGCGCTTATTGATAACGAGGCTGTGGAAGATGTCAGCGAGGCCAAGACTGTACTGAGCAAGTTTAGGCTATGAATCATCAATTTCTTGTGGTCTGGGACAACACTGGACTTGAATTTATTGGTGACATCACACTGGATGAACAGCAACGTACATGGGCCGCGCTCAAAGGCGAGGAACTAAAATATACCATCCCAAATATCAACCATCTCATGCTTCGCGCACGTTATAATATGCAACGTCATTATGAGATATACATTGTCAGCGCCACAGATGGTATCACTGCCGAAGACATACGAGATATGTTTGAAGCCAATCCACAGATGTCTGCTGATACCATACGCCGACTTGGTCAGTGTGTACACAGTGACCGAGTAAACAAGGAAAAAATACTAATCACATGATAGACTTATATAGAATTCGAGACAGACTAGAAGAGTGGTGGCGCTACCCACAGCCCACTCGTGCCCAAAAGCAACTGCTGGGTCAATATACCGATGTCATAGACACCGAGTTTACAGCCATACGCCTGGCATCAGAGGAATCAGCAAGGTACGTGTTGGAGAACATGCGAGCAGTGCCTAACTTTGACACTGACTATGATTTGCACAAGTGGGTCACAACCACGCAACTTGATACTGGGCTGTTGTCTAGAGGTACTGTATTGGAATTTGGTGTAGCAACTGGCCGCACATTAAACCAATTTGCGCATTGGTTGCCCAACAAACCCATACATGGATTTGATGGATTTGTGGGCTTGCCCGAAGACTGGACCAGTCGTATGCGCAAGGGATTTTTTGCACGTAGTACTCTGCCCCGAGTAAGATACAATTGCCAGCTGTGGGTAGGATGGTTTGATCAGACCTTGCCCAAGTTTAAAGCACAGATACAATTGACTAGACCAATTGCGTTATTGCATGTGGATTGTGATTTGTATTCTAGTACTGTTACAATTTTAAACAATCTTCGAGACAACATTGTGCCCGGTACTGTGATTGTGTTTGATGAGTATATCAACTACCCGGGTTGGCAGCTGGATGAATTTAAAGCCTGGCAAGAGCATTGCCGAATGTACGGCGTCAAGTATGAATACATTGGGCGAGTAAGTCGGCACCAAAAAGTGGCAATTCGAGTAATTGCCTAGTTGGCACAAAAAGATTTCTAGTGTAAACTAGAAACTGTGCAGATAATAGTGTCTGTACAAGCAGTCGACAGTGAATAAAAGAATCGCTGTCACTTACAATTGAAAGGCAATTTATGGCAACCGCAACTGAGCACAATCCGTATGCTCGCACTCATGCTCGCAAGGTCAATGCAAAATTTGACAGCAACAAAGCCAACTATGTGAGTTGGCAGGCTCGATGGAACGAGGCCCTTGCAAAATTCCCGCTAGAACAAAAGCATCAAATTATTTCCAGGCTCAAGGCCGCACTGAAAAGGTTTGAACGCAAGTACCCTAATATCAAAAGCTTTCAGGACCAAAAGTTTCGTCTATGCAAAGCTCTAACTAAAAAACTCACCAACATTCTCATTGACACTACAATTCAGCGTGAACTTGATGTTGACTGGGTGATCAAGATCATCGAAGACTTCCGAAGTTATCAAGCACAGCCCTTGCAGGTATATCGTCCCATGGAGGAAGACTTGCCCCAAGTCAATGACCCTGACAATACCTGGGCATGCTGGGAGGGGCAACACACTGGCATGGCTCTGTATCTAATTGGTACCATGGTGTTTGGGCTTGGTGTGGAAGAGATCGAAATCCCCACAGCTGAATATGACTTTGCAAATCGTGTAGAGTGCCGCAGAACCTTTATGGCCAATAACAGCAAAGATGGCCGCAAGGTACTGGAGCCCATCGACATCATTGTGCAAAAGATCTTTGCAGTGCGTTTGGACGGTGCCGATGAACCCGAGTGGCAAACCATTAATGAAAAGCAAAATCAACTGCAAGCCGCAGACCTGTTCATGACACACAGCAAGTTTCATGACCATCACGAGGCCGGTGCAATTACTCGTCCTGGCGATCTGTGTGATGACAAGTATTCTGTGGAACTTATCCGCAAGTTCACGGTGTATGCGCAGGCAGTGTTGAGCACTACACCCCGGGCCATTGACACCAAGGAACTGCCAATTATTTGTGGTTTCTTGAAAATGGCCGAACAAAGCAACATTGACTACACAGATGATCAGATTCAAAGCTTGGCCTATCTGTGCATGAACTTGTTTGATGCTAACTTTCACGAAGACGGCCCATTCTGGAATCAGGTGTGCAAGGCCTATACACATTGGCACGAAGCATACCACGAAGACATGGACGAAGCATCGCGCCCTGGCATCAAGCTCAACAAGGACTGGAGCCAAGGTGGTACGTTCTTTTACTGGCAGCTGAAGAAGTCTTGGTTTGATGACGAAGGCAATCACATGCCTTTGCCCAAGCTCAACATCAGCACAGCGTTCCGCCCCCAAGGACGTGACCTATGGTAAAGAGTCAACAACAGCTCATGGAAAGTTTTAGGGACTTTGAGCCGGCTCGTGTCACACGCAACGGGCAGGCCTATGTGGAAACCAATGACTACATTAGGCCTGAATTGCAACGCCAGCTTGATCTCTACAACCAGTTGGAGCAGATCAATCAACGTGCTAGACTGATTCGTGATCAAATTGACAATTTGATTCGCAGGTATCATGACTATTTGATTGCTGGTCGCTATGTGGCTCACTATCGTCAAGTAGGATACAGAAAAAAGGAAGGCAATGTGTTTGAGCATGTGATTCCTTTGCGAACTGTACGTAACATGTTGTTGCAAGGCACCATCACAGTGGACCAGGCTTTGAACGCACCAACTTGCATTTTAAGTCCAGAAAAAAATGTGTTGTTGGGTAAACTCAAGTTGACTAAAAGCACACCTAATGCATGGTGGTTCTGGCAACGGTACCAACAGTTGGACATTGAAATCGAAACCTGGGATGGTGAAGCAGTGGATCCATCCACATGGAATTTTGCTAGACACTGTGAGTACTTCAAGGTGTAAACATGAGCCTGCTGGAATTTAAATCTCGACCCTGGACGGTATTTGATCCCAACAACAAGGATCACAGGCGCTGGTACCATGAATTTGTACAGCACGGCACCTGGGGACGATGCCCTTATAGGTTTGTGGTGCCCGACGATCACGGCAACTTGATCACCATGATCCAGCGAAAACTCGTGGAATACTATGTGCAACGCGAGTTTAAAAAGTAATACTCAAGTGTTACAAAAGCCCTACAGATTGTAGGGCTTTTTTTTGGGTTGACCAATAATTCCCGATCTGCTATACTATGGACATATTAACGCAAAAGGAGTTCCAAATGGAAATCACTATCACTGTTCCAAAACATGCTATCAAATCAGTCAAGGCTTACGTCAAAGAACTCAATGGCAAGACTCCTTCTAAGAAAGAACTGATGAAGTTCTTTGAACAGGACATCGAGGGCTTTTACAGCGATACCTTTGAAGAAGGCATTGAGGATGCTGTGGAAAACTATTTTGGTTGACCAATAATTGCCAATTTGCTATAATAGAGACTAGTTAACACAAAGGAGCCAAGATGAAAGCACTGCAAGCCTACATTGATCGTCAAAACAAGTGGAACGCCTGTTTTGGCAACCACACCCCTTACGAAGTCAACACCGCGGCTGGCCGCAAACGAGTGGCCGAAATGATTGACTGTGCTCTCAGTCCTGAGAATCTCAGCTGTGATGGCGAACTGCCCAGGGCCGAAGTCAACCGTCGCTATCGTGAGCTCACAGCGGCCGCAAAAGACTTGGTGCGTCTGGATCCCACTGTGGCCCAGTACATGTACGAATTTGGTTGACCAATTATTCCCAATTTGCTATAATAGAGACTAGTTAACACAAAGGAGTTGGATATGGGTACACGATCACGCATTGGTGTCATGCACGGTGACAAAGTCAAATCAGTTTATTGCCACTGGGATGGCTATCTGGAGCACAATGGTGCTATCCTGCAAAAATACTATGATTCAGCCAAGGCCAACAACTTGGTGGCGCTAGGTGACTTGTCAAGCCTGGCTCCTGAGATTGGTGAAGAGCATCCTTTTGGTTACCATGGCACAGATATGTCTGCAGAAGAATACAACGCCAAGTTCAGCGGCATGTGTACTTTTTACGGCCGTGATCGCGGCGAGACCGGTACTGAGTGGCAAGTGGCCAACACCTTTGAAGAGTTCTTGGAACAGGCCGACCGCTGTGACGCAGAGTATTACTACATCATGAAGGATGGCGTGTGGTACGTGGGCGACACTTACAGCTCTAGCCCGTTAAGCAAAAAGTTAACAGTTTTGGCCGATGCTTTGGCCCGTGTTGCTGAAGCTGAATCGGTTGACCAATAATTGCCCTAATGCTATAATATGGACATGTTAACGCAAAAGGAGCCGCAAATGGAAATTGAATACGATCTAACTGGTGCTGTGAAAGACTACGGCATGTACACCGAACTTGGCAACGCCGCAGTTCATGCCTTGGTTGTGTCTGCCCGTGAGAACAAATTGACTTGGCCCCAGACCTATCGTGCTCTGTGTGCCCTGGGCGAGCAAAAGGAATTTGGCGAAGCCACCGACACCGCTGTGCGCGAATATGTGTATTCTGCACTGAATTTTCGCACACCTTTTTACTGCTAAGGAGCCGAATATGCCTGGATTTATAGATGTGTCCAACATGACTGCTCTTGAAATCAAACGTCTGGGACAAATGGACGATGCTGATCCACGTGACAGTGACTACAGTCATCGCAATCTGGCTCGACGCAACCCTTACGGCTACCGTACGCAAACGGCCAAGGTTGCAAGCGAAAAGTATCCAGTGGCTTGGGTCTGGGCCGCGGCAGTGCTGGCCACTGATGCCAATGATGGGTACGTTAAAGAAACACACAATGTCTACGATCCAGACGGCAAATTTGTTAATGCCCGGCGACGTAATCGCGACATTATGCTGGACCACCTCAAGCATCCACAAGACTTCACTCCCGAAGTCATTGCACGTGGCCAGGAAGCAATGAATTTTTTGAGTAGCGATATCACGTTCCGTGCACTCAAAGGCAAGCTTACTGATTTTGACCAGGCTGTGAGCAAGGTCCTGGCAGTGACCGATCAGTTTGACACTGTTGGGCATCGTTACGAGATGGCCATTGTGGCCAGCCTGCCAGCCTCGGCAGCTCGCGCTCAAAAACGTGCCACAGCTGATGAGCGAGTGCAATTTGCCCGTGGCGGCTTGATTGGTACGGTAGGCAACAAAGTTTCAGCCAACGTAGAAGTGTTAAGCGCAGGGTTCAGCCAGAACTACAACTGCTGGTTTGTCAAAGGCATCACTGATCAAGATCAGCCTGTGTTCTTCAGCTATCGCGAAGGACTGGCTGCAGGTGCTCACATTGCAGTGCAGGGCACAGTCAAAGCCCATCGTGACAACTTGACCCAACTCAATCGTGTAAAGGTGCTGTGATGACCAAATTTGTTTTGGGATTTGTGGTAGGATTGATAGTGGCTTCTGTGGGATTTGGTGGCATTGCTCGCATCTTGGATCGCGGTGTGCAAGAAATCCAAACCCAAAGTAAAGAATTGGCCCGATGATTTTGGGCAAATCGAATCAACGTTATTGCAAAAAGTAATTGACCAATATCTACTTTTTTGCTATAATTTTGATATGCTGACAAACAGCATTTTTTATCAACTTGTAATGCAACATTGAAAGGCAACATTATGTCCGCAACTGAAAAACTGTTTACTGTGGCTGGTACCGCTACTCACAAAGGTGTTACCAAGGTTCGCTTTGCGAATGACTTGGTGGCTCGCATCAAGATCCTGAACAAGGCTGGATGCACTGATATCAACCTCGTTGAGCTCCCCGAGCCCATGAGCAAATTGCAAGCTCTGCAACACCTGCAGACCCTGGGCATTACTGGCGGTGATGCTGGCTATGCTGTGAGCAACAAGCTGGCTGAGAAGAGCAAGGTTGCCAAGAAAGGCGAAGTCAAAGTCAAGGCTGTGAAAGCACCTGCTAAAAAGGCAGTCACTGCCGAGCAATTGGTTGCTACTGCCAAAGAGTCTGCCTAATCCAGACTTGCTCTGCAACAAACGCGGTCATTGACCGCGTTTTTTATTGTCGGAACTACCGAGATAAATTATAGTATGCAAGAAGAAAACGATCCAATTTTTCAATTTGCTAGAAGTACACTGTTAGATATCATGGCGGCACTGTATGCCAATGGCATCAAAACCATGCATGTGGGTGCCGCAATGAGACTGCTAGGAGTAGACAACGACACAGCCTCAAGGCACGATAGCGAAACCATTGAGATACAGGAAAATTTTGGAGAGATAGCATCTACCTTAAATATTGCTGAACGTCTATCGCCTTCGATACCCGATGGCACCACTATCCATTAAATGACCATACCCAGTTTTCGTGCAGTGGAACCACTGTACATTGTGATCTTACGAAATACACCGCAGGCAGAATCCCAATTCAAAAACTGGATTCGTGACAACAAAGTTGAGCATGCTTCGGTCACTGGCAATCGCATGATGCTACATCACCAACAGGCCTTTGAGCGTTTTGTGATGTCATGGGTTCACAACTGGGAACTGGTCACAATATGGGACACTTGGAATCGTAGACACATCTACCTTGGTTGACTGGAGTGCCAAAATCAAGGTTTTTTATTGACATATCCCAACAAGGTATGTATAATTACTCAACTACTTAAAGGAAACAACATGACCAATCATGAACAACTCAAAACCGCTTTTGAAACTTACATTGCCGAGAACGAAAAATTTACTGGCAAGGGTGTCAAAGCCGCTGCCGCTCGTGCTCGCAAAGCCTTGCAAGAGATGACCAAGGCCATCAAAGAGCGTCGCAAAGAAATCACTGCTGAGAAAGAAGCACTAGCCGCAAAATGACCAAGGACAAGGAACAGCAATTACATAAACCACATGAGGAATCTTGGCCCATGTTTATGTCCCAAGAGCAACGTGAGCAATTGATACAAAACAAGTTTGCTCGGGCTCACCATTACAGTAAACTTCGAGGAGAATATTATGTACGAAGCAGCCATACAGGAAACATCTTACAGAACAGCCAGTGAAGTCAACTCGGCTATGTTGCGTGTGTACAATCACATGCTCTTGGCCATTGTGACTTCGGGTGTGATAGCAGGATTGATTGCAGCTAGCCCGGCGGCAATGGCATTCTTTTTTACCGGTATTATGAAATGGATCACACTGTTTTTGCCCTTGGTGGCAGTTTTTGGTGTGACCATTGCACTTAACTCTAATCCGCCACCGGCTGTGGCAGTGGGTTTGTTGCACGGCTTTGCCGGCATCATGGGCCTAAGCATGGGAGCCATTGTGCATGTGTACACCACGGGCAGTCTGATCATGGCCTTTGCCAGTGCTGCAATTCTGTTTGCCACCATGAGCTTTTACGGTTACTTTACCAAACGAAGCCTTGAAAGCATGGGACAATTTTTGTTAATTGGACTGATTGCCATTGTGCTGGCCAGCATTGTCAACGTGTTTGTGGGCAGTTCAGTGATGACCATGGTTATATCGGCCATTGCTATTGTGATATTTTTAGGACTCACAGCCTATGACACACAGCAAATTCGTGAAATGGTATCAGTAAATGATCAAAACACTCCCACAGAAATTTTGGGTGCGTTGAGCCTGTACATGAACTTTGTCAACATTTTTATTAGTTTGCTCCAACTTTTTGGCAACAAAAATGACGACTAAAA